>WNGM01014958.1_pt1 | contig 11227 bp, 12 predicted proteins | sample 5400571 | NCBI WGS metagenome assembly WNGM01 (sample SAMN13153378, study PRJNA577476) | soil metagenome | isolation source: 100 cm soil or saprolite under Garry oak tree replicate 2 | place: USA:California | collected 2016-06-15 | reverse complement strand
ACCGCGACCAGGAGCAGGCCAGGGTCTTGGGCCACGACGTGCTCGAGCTGTCTCCGCCTGCGGGACCTCGGCGCCACGATGAGCACTCGTATCACGATGCCACCAGCGCGTGAGCGCGTCGTACCCACGCCTCGACTGCCGCCGCGGGGACTGCCAGCGCCAGGCTCCCGTGCATCATCGTGTTCACGCCGACGAGTCTCGCCGTAGCATCGGCGAGTGGGCCTCCCGAGAAGCCGGGAGCGAGGCGCACATCCGCCTGAATCCAGCGCGGCGTGCGACCCTCGCGCTCACTTGCGGCAAGGTGGATGATGCCGAGTGTGGCGGCGCCCACGAGGCCGCCCGGATGACCGATCGCGATCACCAGCTCACCCACGCGCAGAGGTGGCGAGCCCCTGATCACGGCGGGTTCCATCGCGCGGTCCGCTGCGAACTCCAGGGCGGCGAGGTCGCGCTTCAGGTCGCGCGCCGCGACGCGGGCGCGCGCAGCGGTGCCGTCGCTGAGTTCGATGGTCGCCCGATCGCCGCGGACGACGTGGGCGTTCGTGATGACGAGTGCCCGGCCCTCCGACCCTCCGCCGTCCCACAGCACGCCTGCGCCGGTTGCTGCGCCGCGCGTCCGCACCTGCACCGTCACGCGGCGCAGCTCGTCCACCGCCGCCGCGAGCTCCTGCGCGAGACCAGCGGTCACGAGGGGGGGCGGGGGCGGGGGCGGGGGCGCAATCATGCTGCCCGCGACTTCGGCCGCTCGCCTGGTGTTACCTGCAGCGTTTTCACCTGCCCTCCCCGAATCACGCGCGCCGCGAGGGGACGGCCCACGCGGTCACCTCCGAGCTTCGCTAGTACGTCAGCTGAATCGCTCACGGCCGCGCCATCGAGCTCGAGCAGCACGTCGCCGAGCAGCAAACCATCCCGGTCGGCGGGTCCGCCTGACTCCAGGCTCACGATCAGCAAGGCCACGTCGCCCTTTAGCTCGAGCTTGCGAGCGAGCGACTCCGGGACCCGTACCGGCTGCGTGCCGATCCCCAGATAAGCCCGCCGGATCGTTCCGCGTTCCAGGAGCTCGGTGACGACGCGCTCGACCGTCGCGACCGGAATCGTCACCGGCACGCCGCGCGCCAGCCCTGAAGTATTGATCCCGAGCACGCGACCCGCCGCGTCGATGAGTGGACCGCCGGAAAAGCCATCGTAGATCGCCAGGTCCAGCCGCAGCAGCGAGTCTATCTCGGCACCCTGCCACGTGCGCCACGGACCGTCCACGCGACTCATCACGCCCCAGCTTGCCGTGACACTCGGTCCCGGGCGCCCCAGCGCGATCACCAGCTCGCCGACTGTGGCAGGCGTATCGGATCGGAGCCTGGCAGTCGGCAGGCTCTGGCCGGCGAGCTTCAAGACCGCGAGGTCGGTGCTCGGGTCGCGCCCGGCGAGGCTCGCCGGGGCGGTTATTCCATCGGGAAGCGTCACCGTAATGTTCTCGTCGCGGCTGATCGTGTGACTCGTAGCGACGACCACGCCGGATCGCCAATGCACGCCGCTCGCCGGAATGCGCCGCCGGGCGTGTATCGCGACCACCGCTCGCCCAGCCGCCTGCACGGCATCGGCGAGCTCGGTCGAAAGGGACTGCAGCACTGTGCTCATGGTTACCTCCGTCACCTGCGGGCGTCAGTGCCCGCGCCGGTGGGTCGGAGTATGGGGGGCGGCCACGCTGAGCGGCATCGGTCGAACGGGCGAGGGGCTTGTCATGATCTCGAGTGTTATGGAAACTGAAGCTATGCCCTGGCACGAGCGGACGTTTTCGGTCAGCGCTCGGCAAGTGAGTTCCAGAATTCCAGCGTGAGCGGATGGATCGCCCTGCCGGCGCGGAGCCGCGATCTTACCTGTTGCGCCACGATCTCCCGCAGGACGCCGTCGCGGTCGCGCGGCACGCGTTTGGCGAGTTTAGCGCGCTGCTTGCGGCGACTGCGGCGTCCCGGCTCGAGGAAGTCGGCCAAGTAGAGCATCCTCCCCACGTCGTCCCAGCCGGCGTAGCCGAAGCTGTGGTAGCGCACAGCATCCAGCACGCTCCGGTCGGACTCACCATCCTGCGCGGCGCGATCGGCCGCGGCGCCGCCGTGCGTCGTTCCGCGCGTCCGCGGCGCATCTCGCAGCGCGTCGTGGAGCCACACGGCCTTGAGCCACCGGCTGCGCTCCTGCGGCGACACCTCCATCTCGTCGGCCCATTCCTCCACCAGCGCCGCGACCCGCCGAATGTGGGCGCGGCGTCGCTTGCCCGCGCGCGCCCACCCCGGTAGCTGTTCTGCCGCGAGCTCGGGCCGGGGCCGGCCCGCCACCAGACGCGCGAGCGCCTTCCAGGCTTGCCGTGCGAACTTCGGAACGAACGTGCGAATGGGGAGCGTCCTCCCTCACTCGTACAGCGCGGTCGTATCAGCCTGCGCCAGCTCCACCAAGAAGCTTCCGATCTTCTCGCTCACCGCTTCCACGTACTTCCGACCCTTCTCCGCCGTCGCGGCCGCGGGGTTGCCGACGCCCGTGTCCTCCGTCACCTGACGCCACCGCCGCGGCGCCCACGCCCATCCCTCGCGCAGCGCCGTGATCGTGAACCGGCGCGCGCGCCCGGCGCCAGCCTCCGACAGCGGCCGCACCAGCTCCGGCGCCACATGGAGCATCACGCTGGTCTCGAGCTCTCCCGCGTGGTCTCCCAGCTCCGCGAAGAACGCCTTCGGGTCCACGACCTGATACCAGTTGACCGTGCAGAGAAACAGCGACACCACGGGCTGCAGCTCGCGGATCATCTGACGGAAGTCGTTCCCGCCGTGCCCGTTCAGGATCACGAGCTTCGGGACCCCCTGACCCGCGAGCGCCGTCGCGAGGTCGCGCAGCACGAGCGCCTGAGTACTGGGGTTGAGGTTGAGGCACAGCGGAATGTCGAGCTGGAGGGTATTCACGCCGAACGGCACTACCGGGAGCACGACGACCCGCGCGCCCCGCTCCCACGCGTGCCCCGCCGCCAGCGCGGCGATTCGTTCGGTCTCGATGTTGTCGGTCGTGTAGGGAAGGTGGAAGTTGTGCGCCTCGGTCGCGCCCCACGGAAGCACCGCGACCTCGTAGCGCGCGTCGCGCACCGTCTTCCAGGTCAGCTCGTTCAGGATGTAGGGGCGAAGCGGCAGGGGCGGCATCGGGCACCGTCGGGATCGGGACCCTCGATACTACCACGCCGCACCCGGGAGCGCGCGGCTGCCCTCGCCCTCACTTCTGCCACACCGCGTACCCATCGTGGCGCAGCTCCCGCGCCAGCACCTGCTCCATCCGCTGCGCCTCCGCGTAGGGGAGGGGATTGAGCCCGGCGTACAGATCGGGCCGGAGCCGCATGCCGTAGCGCCGCACGTACGCATTGTCCTTGACCCCGTACTTGTGGCGCTCGAACCGGGTCTCGGGGTCGAGCCCCGTCATCCCCACATAAAGAGCCGGCTTGCGAGGGTCATGGTCGGGATTGGCCGTGCGGAACTTGGCGTGCTGGAGCACCGCGGGATCGAGCTCGATCACGTAGACGTGGTGTCGCGCGACCTGCTTCGGCACGCGCACCAGTCTCCCGGCCCGCTGGGCGACGCGAGTACGCGCGCCTAATGCCGCGCTACACCGCCGCGCGCCACACCAGCTCTTCCCCCGGTAGCGTGCGATCGCGCGCTCGGGAGCGCGAGGCTACGCGTTCCCGGCATGGTGGCGCCGGTGCCCGGGGCGAGGCGCGCGCGGGAAACGGTACCTGGCGCCGCGTCGGATGGAGCTGCTGCAACGTTCGCCCGGGCCGTTCCCAACGCCTCCCAGCTCGCGGATCGAGGACGAGATGCTGGGGGCCCGGTCAATGCCGCGGCCGGCACCAGGGCGCCGCGCGACATAGCGCCGCCGCCGCCCTCCCCGGGGCGCACGTCCTCGGCAGCGTTGGGGTTCGACAGGCGTGTGTATTGCACGTGGCGCAGCGGCGCGGTCAGGCTCGAGCTGGCCGCCGGTAGCGGTGAAGACGGTGCAACCAGGCGCCGCACCACGATCGCCCCTCCAGCGTGCGGCGCGAGCGGGCGCTCGAGAACCGCAGGCTCGCCGCGCGCCGGGAGTCGCGCGGGGACGCCGGGGCGGGCATCCGGCAGGCGTTTCCGCGGTGCGATGGGCGCGTTCGAGTGGTCACGCTTGAGGATTGGGAGCTCTCGCCTCGGCGCCAGCGCCACGGGACCCACCGTGGGTCGCAAGTTGAGCGCTAAAACGCGTAGCGGGCGCTCCGCCGCTAGCTGCCGGCGCTCCCGCCTGCGTTCGAAGCGGGGCAACCCGAAGCACACGCCGAAGAAGTCGTCACAACCGACGAATGGCGCCGCGACGACGACCTCGGTTCCGATGAACGTGCACGCGACGCACGTGGGGTACGGCGCATAGCCAGGTGCGGATTCCTGCTCGGCGTAGACCGCCGGCGCGACGGTGTACGTCACGAGGTCGTAGTTGAACGTCCCGTCGCCGAGCATGCGCTGCACGATGTCGGTCAGGGCACCTTCCCCATCCGCGCCTCCCCCTCCCCAGGAGGGGACGAGCGCATCGGGGTTCCAATCCGCTTCGCGCACGAACTCGTTGAACCGCACGGGATCGGTTGCGAGCGCGGCGAGGATCATGCCCTGTCCATCCGGCTCGGCGACGACGAACGCCGGACGGTCGCTGGGCCCGCGGATCTCGTACGTTCCCGCTCGGACGAAGGGCGCGCCGGCGGGACTGCTCGGGAAGAGCACGCCGATGCGGCCGTCGGTGCGCCGCTGCAGTACCACGAGGTTGCCATCCGTGACCACCTGGACGTACACGCGGACGGCTGCGCCGCGCACGAGCGGGCTCGGAGCGTCGAGCCACACGTGCACCGGCGGGGAGGTCGTCTGCAACAGCAGCGCGACGAGCGGCACGATCATCGGAGCCGTCTTTCCATCTTACTCGAAACCTACGGGGCTGCGCGGGCGGCGGCAACGTGGCCTCGACCGGACGCGCCTGAACCAGAGCTGAGCTCGGTGCGAGGTAGGGCTGGCCAGCGGTGCGGGGGCGGGGGAGCTGCGTCTCTCCCCTCGCCTCCACACCCGACTCAACTGATCGTGCAGCCCAACGCGGTTAGTGCCCGATCGGATGCGTCTGGGGAAGCGCTTTTCCAATCGAGGTCGCCGCGGCCGAGCACTCGGGGTGCCCGAACCCGCTGGCGCTCACGCCATTCGTGAAATCGTAGATGATATTGTCGTCGCCTGGGTCGGTGCTGGTCGCTTTGTCGGCGACGCCCGCCGGCACGTGGTCGAGCCGGAGATTGTAGCGCATTTTCCAAGCGATGTTATGATCGGCGCACGAGGCGTCACCACTCACGCCGAGGCCGCCGACGAGCTGCCCGTCAGCATCGTACAGCGCCAGGCCGCCGCCGAACACGTTGGTCCCCCCGATCCGCTTCCCCCGCCGCCGAACACGTTGGTCCCCCCGATCCGCTTCCCCACCATAAAGTCCTTCGGCGTGCCGTAGTCGCCCGCGTCGCCGCCATACGCAACCTCATCGTTGGTCGGGTTGGCTTCCTGGAGGCCGAACAACGTTCCGCCGGGCTGGGTGGCGGCATAGAGGTTGGCCGTCGAGAGGGCGAGATGCGGCAGGCTGAACGCGTTTGCGGTGTTTGCCTTCTGGGCCGCAATCACCCGGCTCCCCGGCCACTGGTCGGTGGCCGTGGCTCCCGTGAACACGACGGCGACCACGAGGCCGTTCCGATCTACCACCGCTGCCCACATGTCCAGGTTGAAGCCGCCGTTGGCCTCACGCCGGGCTGCGACGAGCGCCGCCTTCAGCGGCTCGAAGCCGGCGATCCGGCTGAGGTTCAGATCAACGGTAGGAAGCCCGCTGATGTTGTTGTCGCTGCCGCTGCATGCCGCTACGACGACGAGCGCACACGCGGCAACCCCGAGGTGCAGGCCCTTGGGAGAGGGGAGATGGAGACTGCGCATGGGGAATCCTCCGGTGGTGGGTTGACGTGTTGAGGCGGTTTTCGAACTTGCGAAGCACGACCGCCGAGTCACCCTGTTCGGTAGCTCGGCGGTCGTGGGGTCCTTCGTGGCGTATTCGAGAGAGCGTCGCGGAGGAGAGCGAGGACCCGTGGCTTTGCGCCCCCGGCTTTGGCCGGGTTGGCCTTTGTCGCTGGTGTTGTTCCCAAGGGCATATATCACGCAGTCAGTCAGGCGTCAAATCGAGTGGTGGGGCAGCTCCACCGGTTACGCACGGGGGTCAAGCGGGAGAAGTAGATTGAGGTAGTGATCACGCACGACACAGATCCGCCGGCCGCGAGAGGCGTGTACCCCATGAAATGGTCCTGGAAGCTCGGCACGGTGGCCGGCATCGGCCTGTACGTCCACGGCACGTTCCTGTTGCTGCTCGGCTGGGTGGGCCTGAGCCACTGGATCGCCGGGGGGAGCGCCGCCGCCGCCCTCGCGGGCGTCGGGTTCGTGCTCGCGTTGTTCGCCTGCGTGGTGCTGCACGAGCTTGGCCACGCGCTCACCGCCCAGCGCTTTGGAATCCGCACCCGCGACATCACGCTGCTGCCGATTGGCGGCGTGGCGCGGCTCGAGCGGATGCCGGACGACCCCCGCCAGGAGGTGGCGGTCGCGCTCGCCGGCCCCGCCGTGAACCTGGTGATCGCCGCGGCGCTCTATCTCTGGCTCTCGCTCTCCGAGACGCTGCGTCCACTCGCCGCGCTCTCCGTCACCGGTGGCCCGGTGCTGCAACGCCTCATGGTGGTGAACCTGTCGCTCGCGTTGTTCAACCTGCTCCCCGCGTTCCCCATGGACGGCGGGCGCGTGCTCCGAGCCCTACTCGCGATGCGCATGGACTACACGCGGGCGACGCAGCTCGCGGCCCAGGTCGGCCAGGCCATGGCGTTACTGTTCGGCTTCGTGGGCCTGTTTGCCAATCCGTTCCTCTTGTTCATCGCCTTCTTCGTCTGGATCGGGGCGGCGCAGGAGGCGAGCATGGTGCAGATGCGCTCTGCGCTGGGTGGCATTCCCGTGAGCCGCGCCATGCTGACCGACTTCCAGACGCTCGCGCCCGGCGACCCGGGGAAGCGCGTGCTCGATCTCATCGTCTCCGGCTCGCAGGCGGATTTCCCGGTCGTCGAGGACGGGCGCGTGGTGGGCGTGCTGCTGCGGCGCGACGTGCTCGGCGCCCTGGCGCATCACGGGCAGGACTGGCGGGTCGGCGACGTGATGCGGCGGGACTTCGAGGTCGTCGAGGCCGGGGAGATGCTCGAGACGGCGTTCGCGCGCCTGCAACGCTGCGCCTGTCACGCGCTCCCCGTCACGAACCGCGGCGCCCTGGTCGGGCTCGTCACGATGGACAACCTGGGCGAGTTCCTGCTGATCCAGTCGGCGCTGGGGCGCGCGCGCGGGCGCCGCGCTGCATAGCCACGCCTCGCCCGCACCGCGACCGCATGCCGATCCAGGAAGCAGCAAACGCCCGCGCGCCGGTCTCGTTCATTCCTTCGGATACTCCGGAGCAGGGGCCGGAGGACGGCATCGCGTTGTGCCTCTCGGGTGGCGGCTATCGCGCCATGCTGTTTCACCTGGGGGCGCTCTGGCGGATCAACGAGCTGGGACTCCTCCCGCACCTCGCCCGGATCTCGAGCGTCTCCGCGGGATCGATCGTCGCGGCACTCTTGGGCCTCAAGTGGCAATCATTGAGCTTCGACGCCGCGGGCGTCGGCGCGGCCTTCGATGCGGAGGTCGTCGCCCCGGTCCGCGCGCTTGCGAGTCGCACCATCGACCTTCCTGCCATCGTACTCGGGATGCTCCTTCCGGGCGGCGCCAGCGCTCGGATTGCCGCGGCCTATCGCCGCCACCTATTCGGGCGCGCGACGGTGCAAGCGCTGCCCGACTCGCCCCGCTTTGTCATCAACGCCACCGACCTTCAGTCGGGCGTGTTGTGGCGATTCATGAAGCCGTACTCCCGCGACTATCGGGTGGGCGAAATCCCCCACTCCACGGTGGAACTCGCCCGCGCCGTCGCAGCGTCGTCGGCGTTTCCCCCGTTTCTCTCCCCCGCCCGGTTCACCTTCCGGGAGGCGGACTACACGAGGGGCTCAGGCGCAGACCTGCAATACGCCCCTTATACCACAAACGTAGTGCTGGCCGATGGAGGGGTGTACGACAACCTGGGGTTGGAGACCACATGGAAGCGATTCCGCACCGTGCTCGTCAGCGACGCGGCTGGCAAAGTTCAGCCCAGAGCGAAACTCAAGGGGAACTGGATCAGCCAGTCGATTCGTGTGGAGGAGCTCGTCTATGCCCAAGTGGGGACTTTGCGCAAACGGCAACTGGTCGCGTCGTACCGTACCAACGAGCGCCAAGGTGCCTACTGGGGGATTGCTTCGGACATCGCCAACTACGCGCTCGCCGACGCGCTGCCCTGCCCGTGGGACCAGACAACCGAGCTCGCGAAGATCCCTACACGCCTCAAGCAGCTGGACGCTGGCGTACAGGAGCGCTTGATCGACTGGGGCTACGGCATCTGTGACGCTGCCCTGCGCAAGCATTTCGATCCGGCATTGCCCAAGACGACGCGGTTTCCGTTCCAACGAGGCGTCTGATGGTTGCTCCGCGCGCGGCGAGGTTCACAGCTCCAGCTCCCACGTCTGCCCGATCAGATCCGCACCGAAGCTGTGGTGGGGCTCTTCCAGTACCAGGCGATACCCTGCCTTCTCGTAGATCTTGCGGGCGGCATGGAGCACGCTGTTCGTCCACAACATGATCTTCCGGTATCCCGCTTGCCGAGCGAACCGCTCGCACTCGTCCACCAACCGCGTGCCGATGCCCAACCCCCGGGCGTTCGGATCGACCAGCAGCAGACGGAGTTGGGCCACTCCCTCGGATTTGTTGACGAGGAACACGGAGCCGACGTTCTCCCCACCCCGCTCGGCGATCCAGCAGCGCTCCCGCTTGGGATCGAGCTCCCGGATGAACTTCGCGACGATTTCGGCGACCAACGCCTCGAACTGCTCGTCCCAGCCGTATTCCTCAGCGTACAGCGTGCCGTGCCGCTGGACGACCCAGCCCATGTCGCCCGCGCGGTGCGGCCGGAGCAGGTAGGGGGCCCGCTGGTCGGTCTCGGCGCCGAGCAGGTCTTCGATCGTGTGCAGCGCGGCGACCAAGCGCGACTGTGCGTCCTCGGGCAGAGCCCCCAACATGGCCCCCACTTCGTTGTGAGAGGCCACGTCGATTGTGCCGAAGGCTTTCCGCCCCCGCGGCGTGAGCCGCAAGAGACTGCGTCGCCCGTCGGTCTTGGAGATGTGCTTCGCTAAGAGGCCCCGCTTCTGAAAGCTGCTCAGGATGCGACTCATATAACCCGCATCGAGCCCGAGTGCTGCGCCGAGATCGGTCGCCGTGGCGCTGGCCTGCTCATGGTGGGCCAGCTCGTAGAGCACGCGCGCTTCGGTCAGCGAGAACGGGCTCTGGAGCAGATGCTCTTGCAGGACCCCGATCTGCTTGGTGTAGAACCGATTGAAACGGCGTACTGCCTCCACGCGCTCTTGTCGCTGCCGCCGCGCCATGGTCGTCTCCCTGGCGGTTGCCGTCTGTCGTTGTCGAACTATACTATTTGGTTGCCGATGTCAAGTATATCTGGCGGGCCCGCGGACTCTCTTCGGGACACCCCTGTTGACGATGGTGAAGGCTCTCTAGAGGGAATCTCATGACGTCCGACGCGAACGTGCTGGTCCAGGCCGCCGACGCGGCGCAAGCCTTTCTTGCCAGTCTGCCGGACCGCCACGTCGGGGCGCGAGCCACGCTCGCCGAGCTGCGCGCCGGCCTCGGCGGGCTACTGCCGGAAGCCGGCGTCGCCCCGACCGCAGTGATCGCCGACCTCGTGCGCCACGTCGACGCGGGGCTGATCGCGATGCCGGGCCCGCGCTATTTCGGATTCGTGATCGGCGGGAGTTATCCCGTCGCCCTTGCGGCGGACTGGCTCACCGCAGCCTGGGACCAGAACGCGGGGCTCTATGCCGTCTCCCCCGCCGCGGCGGTGGTGGAAGACGTTGCGGCCGGCTGGCTGCGCGCGCTGTTCGGGCTCCCGGAGACCGCCGGGGTCGGGTTCGTCACCGGCGGCCAGATGGCGACCTTCACATGTCTCGCCGCCGCCCGCCACGCCGTGCTGCGGCGCGTGGGGTGGGACGTGGAACAGGACGGCCTGTGCGGTGCTGCTCCGATCACCGTGGTCGTGGGCGAGGAGGCGCACGCCACGATCTTCTCCGCCCTCCGGTACCTCGGCCTCGGCGCCAGGCGGGTGCGGACGGTGGCGGCCGACGGCCAAGGGCGCATGCGGCCCGACGCGCTGCGCGCGACGCTTGCGACCTGCAACGGGCCGACGCTCGTGTGTGCGCAGGCGGGAAACGTGAACACCGGCGCATTCGACCCGTTCCCCGAAATCGCGCCGCTCACCCAGGCACGCGGCGCGTGGTTGCATGTAGACGGCGCGTTCGGGTTGTGGGCTGCCGCGAGCCCGGAGTTGCGGCACCGCGTGGCCGGCGTAGAGCTCGCCGATTCGTGGGCCACCGACGCCCACAAGTGGCTCAACGTGCCCTACGATTCGGGGCTCGCCATCGTCGCCGACGCCAGCGCCCACCGTGCCGCCATGTCGGTCACGGCCGCGTACCTGATCCCCGGCTCGTCGGACCAACGCGACCCGCTGGACTGGACGCCCGAATTCTCGCGGCGCGCGCGCGGCTTCCCGATCTACGCGACGCTGCGCGCGCTCGGCCGTCAGGGCGTGGCGCAGCTGATCGAGCGCTGCTGCGCCCTCGCACGCCGCATGGCTGAGCGACTCGCCGCGGCCCCCCGCGTGACGGTGTTGAACGACGTGGTGTTGAACCAAGTGCTGGTGCGGTTCCAGCCTACCCCGGCAGGCGACGCCGATGCGTTCACCCGCGCAGTGGTCGAGCGCGTCCAGCGCGACGGCACCTGCTGGCTCAGCGGCACGACGTGGCAAGGGAAAGGGGCGATGCGGATTTCGGTGTGCAACTGGTCGACGACCGAGGCAGACGCCGACCGCTCGGTCGCTGCCATTCTCCGAGCGGCGGGAGAAACCTCTTAGCCTCAGCTCTTCGGTGGGGCTAGCCGCTCCCCGTCACGCTGTTTGGCGAGTAGTCGTTCCGCGAAGTCCACGCGTTCTTCCAGCTCGCCGAGCCGTCGCTGCACGTCCTCTA
>WNGM01005383.1_pt1 | contig 11227 bp, 9 predicted proteins | sample 5400571 | NCBI WGS metagenome assembly WNGM01 (sample SAMN13153378, study PRJNA577476) | soil metagenome | isolation source: 100 cm soil or saprolite under Garry oak tree replicate 2 | place: USA:California | collected 2016-06-15 | reverse complement strand
CGGAATGAACCCGGGGGCCCAAAGCGTTCGCCGGGATCCGGCCGAATCGCGAGGACAAGCGCTCACATGAATCAGCCTCACACCGTTTCTCTCGACATCAACGGCCACGCCCTTTCTCTCGAGACCGGCAAGGTCGCCAAGCAGGCCGACGGCGCCGTCGTGGTCCGCTTCGGCGGCACGATGGTGCTCGCCACGTGCGTGGCCTCCAACACGGCCCGCGAGGGACAGGACTTCTTTCCGCTCACCGTGGAATACCGCGAGCGCGCCTACGCGGGCGGCCGCATCCCCGGCGGCTACTTCAAGCGCGAGGGCGCGCCGGTCAAGAAGGAGACCCTGACCTCCCGGCTGATCGACCGGCCGATCCGCCCGCTCTTCCCGGAGGGCTTCAAGAACGAGGTGCAGGTCATCTGCCTCGTCGTCTCCGGCGACCAGGAGAACGACCCCGACGTGCTCGCGATGAACGGCGCCTCCGCCGCGCTCTGCCTGTCGGGCATTCCCTTCGATGGTCCGGTGGGCGCGGTCCGCGTGGGCCAGGTCGACGGGCAGTTCGTCGTGAATCCCACGACCGAGCAGAAGAACGCCTCGACGCTCGAGCTCGTGATCGCCGGCACCGAGGACGCCGTCCTCATGGTGGAGGCGGGCGCCAAGGAAGTCCCCGAAGAAACGATGCTGGAGGCGATCGCCTTCGGCCACGAGCAGTGCAAGAAGCTCGTGCGCATTCAGAAGGATCTCGCCGGCCGCGCGGCCAAGCCGCGCTGGCAGTTCGATCCGAACGCGGGCCGGGACCCAGGCCTGCAGGCGCGTGTGCGTGAGCTGGCGCAGGCCAAGCTGGCGGAGGCGCTCGCCACGCCGGACAAGCACGCCCGCGCGAAGGCCGTGCATCACGTCTTCGACGAGGTGTGGGCGGCCCTCGGCGCCGACGAGTCGAAGAAGGGACAGGCGCAAGCGGCCTTCGAGGCGGCGGAGTCGGCCGAGCTGCGCCGGATGATCCTCGATCAGAACACGCGGCTCGACGGCCGCAAGCCGAACGAGATCCGGCCGATCACGATCGAGACCGGCTACCTGCCGCGGGCGCACGGCTCGTCGCTCTTCACGCGCGGTGAGACCCAGGCGCTCGTCTCCGCGACCCTCGGCACCAAGTCCGACGAGCAGAAGATCGAGGCGCTGGAGGGCGAGTCCTACCGGCACTTCATGCTCCACTACAACTTCCCGTCGCGCTTCGGCTCGCCGTCGCGACGCGACATCGGCCACGGCGCCCTCGCCGAGCGCGCCGTCGAGGCGGTTCTGCCGGCCAAGGAGGACTTCCCGTACACGATCCGTGTCGTCTCGGACATTCTTGAGTCCAATGGGTCCTCGTCCATGGCAACCGTCTGTGGTGCTTCTCTTGCGCTGATGGACGCGGGGGTGCCGCTCAAGAGCCACGTGGCGGGCATCGCCATGGGTCTCATCAAGGAAGGCGACCGGTTCGGGATCCTGACGGACATCATGGGCGCCGAGGACCACTTCGGCGACATGGACTTCAAGGTCGCCGGAACCGACAAGGGCGTCACCGCGCTCCAGATGGACATCAAGATCAAGGGGGTGTCGCTCGCGGTCATGCGCACGGCGCTCCAGAACGCGCGCGAGGCGCGGATGGTGGTGCTGGGCAAGATGCGCGAGGCGCTCGAGAAGCCGCGGCCGGAGCTCTCACCGTACGCGCCGCGCTTCGTGACCATCAAGATCCGCACCGAGAAGATCCGCGAAATCATCGGCCCCGGCGGCAAGGTGATCCGCGGTATCCAGGAACAGACGGGCACCAAGATCGACGTCGAGGACGACGGCCGGGTCACCGTCTTCGCGCCCGACAGCGCCGCGGTGCAGAAGGCCGTGGCGATCATCCAGGACATCTGCCGCGAGGTGGAGCTGGACCGGATCTACCTCGGCAAGGTCAAGAAGATCGTCGAGTTCGGCGCCTTCGTCGAGGTCATTCCGAACACCGAGGGGCTCCTGCACATCTCGCAGATCGCCGAGAACCGCATCCGCTCCGTGCAGGACGTCCTCACCGAGGGCGACGAGGTCCTCGTCAAGGTCATCGAGATCGACGGCAACGGCAAGATGCGGCTCTCGCGGAAGATCGCCCTCCGCGACCAGCCCGCGCTCGCCGACAAGGAAAAGCTCAAGAACCCCAACGCGGCGAATCCACCCCGGGCATGACCACGTGACCGAAGACTACCGGAAGACCGTCTTGCCGAATGGCATCCGGGTCATCACGGAACGGATGCCGCACGTCCGGTCGGTCGCTGTCGGGGTCTGGGTCGAGACGGGGTCGCGCCACGAGGTGGAGGGGCGCGGCGGCATGTCCCATCTGATCGAGCACCTGGTCTTCAAGGGCACGGCCACCCGGTCCGCGGAGGCCATCGCGCGCGAGATGGACTCGGTGGGCGGCCAGATGGACGCCTTCACGACCAAAGAACACACCTGCTTCTACGTCCAGGTCCTCGATGAACACCTTCCACTCGCCGTCGATCTCCTCACCGATATCCTGCTGCGCCCGCTGTTCGACCCCGAGGAGCTGGAGCGCGAGAAGTCGGTGGTGCTGCAGGAGATCAAGATGGTCGAGGACACGCCCGACGACGTGATCCACGACCTGTTTGCCGCGCAGATCTGGGCCAACCATCCGCTCGGCAAGCCCATCCTCGGCACGCGCGAGCTGGTGGAGAGCTACGGGCGGGACGCGGTCTCCACCTACTTCGGCGCGGAGTACGTGCCGCCCCGGATCATCATCGCCGTGGCCGGCAACGTCACCCACGATCGCGTCGTCGAGCTGTTCGGCGCCGGCTTCAACGGCTTCACCCACGAGCCCACGCAGCGCGTGCAGCAGCCGGCGCGGATCATCCCCGGCGTGAACATCGTCCACAAGACGCTCGAGCAGGTCCACGTGGTCATCGGATTCCCGGGCCTGCACCACGCCGCGCCCGAGCGCTACGCGCTGTTCCTCCTCAACGACGTGATCGGCGGCAGCATGTCCTCGCGGCTCTTCCAGGAGGTGCGTGAGCGACAGGGCCTGGTGTACTCGATCCACTCCGGCATCCAGTCCTATGCCGACACCGGCACCCTCTACGTCTATGCGGCCACCGACCCGCCGAACTTCTCCAAGGTGCTCAAGTCCACGCTCAAGGAGCTGCGCGAGGCGAAGAAGCAGGGCGTGACCGAGGACGAGCTGAAGCGCGCCAAGGATCACCTCAAGGGCAGCCTCATGCTCTCGCTCGAGTCCACGTCGAGTCGCATGAACCGCCTGGCCAAGCACGAACTGCACTTCGGCTCGTTCCTGACCCTCGACCAGATGCTGGGCGCCATCGACCGCGTGAAGCACGACGAGGTGCAGGCCCTGGTAGCCGAGCTGCTCGACGAAGACCAGCTCGCCCTGACCACACTCGGTCCGCTCGACCGCCGCAACCTGCCCGCCGAGCTCCGCAACTAGCGCCGGTCGACCGGCCGCCTCAGCGTCCCAGGAACAGCGCCGTCAGCAGCGCGACCGCCACGGCCACGGCGGCGCCGATCCAGGCCCATCGCACCCGCGCGCGCAGCACCTCGAGCGCCGTCGTCATATCCTGCACCTGCTTGGCGAGCTCCTCGAGCACCGCGGCGTGCTGCACCTCGCGCGCCTCGAGCTGCTCGACGGCGCGCTGGAGCGATTCGAGGCTGTCCGTGGTCCGCTCGCGCGGCTGGTAGGCGCCGTGCGGCTGCCGCGAGGCCGCGTACAGCCGGCGCGCGGCGTCGACGATGGTGGGCGCGTGATCGACGAGGAGCCGCCACGGCATCCGGGTGAGCGCAGAGATCCAGGGCACGCGACTATCCTACGCGAGCCGACCCACGCGAGCCGCGGCCTTGGCACGCAGCCGCGACACGACGTGCAACTGCGGGTCAGCGCAAGTGGACGATGAGCCGGCTCATCGCCCGGTCACTGCGCAATCAACAGCGGCGAGTTGACGTGGTACCCGAGCAGTGCCGGTCCACCGTTTTCCATTCGCCAGACGAACTGCTCGCTCGCGGCGCCCTTGGCGAACTGCGACTGGTACGTGAGCCTCACGAGGTGGCCGCCCGTGCCCCGGGTCACGTTCCATGCGGGTTCGTCCGCCGACTGCCAGGCGCCGAGCCTCCGGTCGAGCGTGGTCATGAGCCGCTCGAACTGCTCTTCGGTCGCCGCCTGCCGAAGCTCGGCCCCCGCCGTCCGATAGATCTCGCTATAGGATTTCTGCGCGACCCGCGATCTGAACTCCGCGACACCGCGCTTGGCCTCGTCGGTCCCGCCGCAGGCCGCGACGAGGAGCGCCGACGCGATGAGCCACAGGCACGATCCGAAGCGCATGCGCATGCTGGAACCCTCGAGTGGTGTGCCCAGCGAAGCGGCGCTGGGAGCCGTGCTCAGCACGCCCTGGTTCAACATAGCGTGCGGCGCTCCCGATGGACAACGCGCCAGCGCACCGCTTCCTGTAGTGGCCCGCGACGGGCCCCCTACCATTCCTCCGGCTTTTCCGGTAAGGTGAGTCCGTGATCGAGCGGTACACCCGGCCCGCCATGGGACGCATCTGGAGCGAGGCCGCGAAGTACCAGGCGTGGCTCCGGGTGGAGATCGCGGTGTGCGAGGCCTACGCGCGCCGGGGCCAGATTCCCACCGGCGTCATGACGCGCATCCGCGCGCTCCGCGTCGACGTCGACCGGATCCTCGCCATCCAGCAGAAGGTCAAGCACGAGATGATCGCGCTCCTCACGAGCCTCGAGGAGCAGCTCGGCGACGACTCGCGCTTCGTCCACATCGGGCTCACGACCAGCGACGTCTGGGACACGGCCACCGCGCTCCAGCTCCGCGACGCGATCGATCTGCTGATGCAGGGCCAGGAGCGGCTGCGCCGAGCGCTCGGCGCGCTCGCCGTGAAGCACAAGGACACGCTGATCGTGGGCCGCACCCACGGCGTGCACGCCGAGCCCACCACGTTCGGACTGAAGGTCGCCGGCTGGTACGTGGAAGCCGGGCGGAACCTCGAGCGGCTGGGCCGCGCCCGCGAGGTCGTCGCCGTCGGCAAGCTCTCCGGCGCCGTCGGCCAGTTCGCGCACGTGGAGCCGGAGGTCGAGGAGGAGGTGTGCCGCGACCTCGGTCTCGGGGTCGAGCCCGTCTCGACGCAGATCGTGCAGCGCGACCGCCACGCCGAGCTCGTGAGCACGCTCGCGATCGTCGCCGCCTCGCTCGAGAAGATCGCGCTGGAGATCCGCGGGCTGCAGCGCACGGAGGTGCTGGAGGCGCAGGAGCCGTTCGGCGAGGGGCAGAAGGGCTCCAGTTCGATGCCGCACAAGCGCAACCCGGAGCTGGCCGAGCGCATCTGCGGCCTGGCCCGCCTGCTGCGCGGGAACGCGACGGCGGCGCTCGAGAACGTCGCCCTGTGGCACGAGCGCGACATCAGCCACTCGTCGGTCGAGCGCGTCGTCCTGCCGGACTCGACGATCGCGCTGGACTACATCCTGGACCTCGGCGCGTTCATCGTGGAGGGCCTCGAGGTGGACCCGGCCCGCATGGCGGAGAACCTCGAGCGCTCGTACGGGCTCATCTACTCCCAGCGCGTGCTGCTGAAGCTGACCGACGCCGGGCTCGCCCGTCAGAAGGCGTACGAGATCGTCCAGCGCAACTCGATGCGGGCCTGGCGCGAGCGGCGCTCGTTCCACGAGCTGCTCGCCGCCGATCCCGCCGTCACCGAGCATCTGCCGCCGGCCGAGCTGAAGGCGTGCTTCGATCCGTCCTGGTACCTGCGAAACGTCAACGCCGTCTTTCGCCGGGCGGGGCTCGCGTGAGCCCCCGGAGGGCACCCGTGAAGCACGAGGAAGCCACCGTCAACGTGGAGCAGCGCGGGAAGCTGTACGAGGGCAAGGCGAAGATCGTCTATGCCACGAGCGACCGCAACCTGGTCGTGCAGTATTTCAAGGACGACGCGACGGCGTTCAACGCGCTGAAGAAGGGCACGATCGTCGGCAAGGGCGTGGTGAACAACCGCATGTCGGCCACGCTCTTCCGACGGCTCGCAAAAGCCGGCGTGCCCACGCACTACGTCGGCACCCTCTCCGACCGCGAGATGCTGTGCCGTCGGCTCGACATCATCAAGATCGAGACGATCGTCCGCAACGTCGTGGCGGGCAGCCTCGCCAAGCGCACCGGCCTCGAGGAAGGCACGCCGATCACGCAGCCGATCGTCGAGCTCTACCTCAAGTCCGACGCCCTCGGCGATCCCATGATCAACGAGGACCACGTCCGGATGCTGAGCCTCGCCACCCCCGCCGAGCTGGCCTGGATGAAGCGCACGGCCCTCAGGATCAACGCCGTGCTCCGGCCGCACATGCTCAAGCGCGACCTCATCCTGGTCGACTTCAAGCTGGAGTTCGGACGCGGCGCGGGCCGAAAGCTCTACCTCGGCGACGAGATCTCGCCCGACACCTGCCGCCTGTGGGACCGCGCGACGCGCGAGAAGCTCGACAAGGACCGTTTCCGCCGCGACCTCGGCGGCGTCGAGGACGCCTACCAGGAGGTGTACCGCCGGCTCGTCGGGGAGCCGACCGACGCATGAAGCTGCGCGTCCTGATCCGGCTCAAGCCCGGCATCCTCGACGTGCAGGGCGCGGCCGTGCAGCGCGCGCTGGCGGGCCTCGGCTTCGCCGACCTCCGCGACCTGCGCGTGGGCAAGCTGATCGAAATCGACGTCGACGCGGCGACGCCGGGGGCGGCGCGGCAGCGCGTGGACGAGATGTGCCGGAAACTGCTCGCCAATACGATCCTCGAGGACTACACGATCGAAGCCATCGAGGCCGAGCGCCTTGCCCCGCGGTAGGCGGTCCGGTAAGATCGCACAGGGAAGGAGACCCCCACCCTCATGAGATTCGGCGTCGTGGTATTTCCGGGCACCTGGAGCGATTGCGACTTCCACTACGTGATCTCGGAAGTGATCCGCCAGCCCGTGAAATACGTGTGGCACCGCGACCGCAATCTCGCCGACCTCGACTGCGTCGTCCTGCCCGGCGGGTTCTCGTACGGCGACTACCTGCGCGCGGGGGCGGTGGCCGGCAAGTCGCCCGTGGTGGAAGCGCTGCGCGAGTTCGTCGCCAACGGGGGCTACGTCCTCGGCTCGTGCAACGGCTTCCAGATCCTGTGCGAGGCGGGGCTGCTCCCGGGCGTCCTCATGCGCAACGAGTGTCTGCAGTACCGCTGTCAGTCCACGAACCTGCTCGTCGAGAACGTGGAGACGCCGTTCACGCGCGGGCTGCGGGCCGGCCAGGTGCTCACGATGCCGATCTCACACGGCGAGGGGAAATATTACGCCGACGCGCCGACGCTGGCCGCGCTCAAGGCGCGCCAGGGGATCGTCTTCCGCTACGCCACCGTCGAGGGGCAGGTGGTGAAGGCGGCCAACCCGAACGGCTCCGTCGAGAACATCGCGGGCGTCGTGAACGAGACGGGCGCCGTGCTCGGGCTCATGCCGCACCCGGAGCGCGCGGCGGAGACGGCGATGGGCGGTACCGACGGGCTTCTGCTCTTCCAGTCGCTCCTCGGCACGCTGGTCGAGGACGGGACCTTCCTCAAGCGGTGAACCGGGGGTTGTTTGGCCGGGACTGAGCCGAAGGTCACTCTCGACCTCGCGCGGGGCCTCGGCCTCACGGCCGACGAATACGATCGGATCATCCAGCGGCTCGGACGCGAGCCGTCCTACACCGAGCTCGGACTCTTCTCCGCTCTCTGGTCAGAGCACTGCGCCTACAAGCACTCCCGTGTGTTCCTGAGCCGGCTGCCCACGCGCGCGCCGCACCTGCTCCAGGGTCCCGGCGAGAACGCGGGCGCCGTCGACATCGGCGACGGCTGGGCGGTCGTCTTCAAGATGGAGAGCCACAACCATCCGTCGTTCATCGAGCCGTTCCAGGGTGCGGCGACCGGCGTCGGCGGGATCCTGCGCGACATCTTCACCATGGGCGCCCGGCCCATCGCCATCCTCGACTCCCTGCGGTTCGGCGACCCCGCGGACGCGAAGACGAAGCACCTGATCAACGGCGTCGTCTCCGGCATCTCGTGGTACGGCAACTGCTTCGGCTGCCCGACCGTCGGCGGCGAGATCGCGTTCGCGCCGGAGTACGCCGGCAACCCGCTCGTGAACGTCATGTGCGTCGGTCTCGTGCGCGCTGACCGCATCCACCTGGCGCGCGCCGAGGGCGTCGGCAACCCCGTCTTCTACGTCGGCAACAAGACGGGCCGCGACGGCATCCACGGCGCGACCATGGCCTCGGCCACCTTCGACGACGAGGCGGAGGCCAAGCGGCCGACCGTGCAGGTGGGTGATCCGTTCACCGAGAAGCTCCTGCTGGAGGCGTGCCTGGAGGCGATGGCCACCGGCGCCGTCGTCGGCATCCAGGACATGGGCGCGGCCGGGCTCGCGTGCTGCACCTCCGAAATGCCCGCGCGCGGCGGCACCGGCATGGAGGTGGAGCTGTCGGCGGTGCCCCAGCGCGAAGAGGGCATGACGCCGTACGAGCTGCTGCTCTCCGAGTCCCAGGAGCGCATGCTGCTGGTCGGCGCCAAGGGGCGCGAGGACGAATTGCGCCGCGTGTTCGCCAAGTGGGAGCTGGACGCCGTGAAGATCGGCGAGGTGACCGGCGGCGCCGACCTCGTCGTCCGCCATCGCGGCGAGGAGGTCGCCCACGTGCCCGTCGAGGCGCTGACCGACGCGCCGACGTACGAGAAGTCCTACGGGCCGCCCGCCTGGCTGGCCGAGCGTCAGGCGCTCGAGCCGCTCTGCCTCCCCGAGCCCGACGATTACGGCGAGGCGCTCGTGCGCCTGATGGGCTCGCCGACCATCGCGTCCAAGGAGTGGGCGTACCGCCAGTACGACCAGCAGGTGGGAACCAACACGCTCGTCCTGCCCGGCTCCGACGCGGCCGTGCTGCGCATCAAGGGCACGCGGCGGGCGATCGCGATCTCGACCGACGGCAGCGGGCGCCAGGTCTTCCTCGATCCGCGCCGCGGCGCCGCCATGGCGGTATGCGAGGCGGCCCGCAACGTGTCGTGCGCGGGCGGCCGGCCGCTCGGCGTGACCGACTGCATGAACTTCGGCTCGCCCGAACGACCCGAAATCCTGTGGCAATTCGCGGAGGCGATCGAGGGAATCGCCGAAGCGTGCCGCGCGCTGGAGGTGCCGGTGGTCGGCGGCAACGTTTCCTTCTACAATGAGACGGTTCAAGCGAGGGGGGCCACGTCCCCCTGGGACTCCTCCGGCGGCACCGCGATCCTGCCGACTCCGATCATCGGTGTGGTGGGCGTGCTCGAGGACGCGAGCCGGCTGGGGACGCAGTGGTTCAAGGCGGCGGGGCAGCGCATCGCGCTGCTCGGCCCGGACGGCGTGAGCCTCGGCGGCTCGGAGTATCTGTGGACGCTGCACGACCGGCTGGCGGGGCGGCTGGCGCCGCTGGATCTGGAAGTGGAGCGCCGGGTGCAGTCGGCGGTTCGCGCCGCCGTGGGAGCCGGGCTCGTGACGGCCGCTCACGATTGCGCCGAGGGCGGGCTGGCGGTGACGCTGGCGGAGGGGGCGGTGACCGGCGCGCGGGCCAACGGCGGCGTCGGCGTCGGCTGCGAGGTGACGGTGGAGCCGGGGCGCCGGCTCGACGAGACGCTGTTCGGCGAAGGGCCCTCGCGGGTGGTGGTCACGGTCGAGCCCGCGCGCCAGCGCGAGTTCGAGGCGCTGATGGCGGAGTCGGCGATCCCGTGGCGGTGGATCGGGACGACCGGCGGCGAGCGGTTGATCGTGCACGCATCGGGGAGAGTGGTGGTGGACGTTGCCGTGGATCGCATCGAACACGCGTGGAGGAGCGGCTTTGAGCGCCACATGGCGTGACGACAAATTCCACGACGAATGCGGGCTGTTCGGCATCTGGAACCATCCGGAGGCCGCCAACGTCACGTATCTCGGCCTCTACGCGCTCCAGCACCGGGGCCAGGAGTCGGCCGGCATCGCGGCCACCGACGGCCACGGGTTCCACACCGAGAAGGCGATGGGCTGGGTGGCCGACGTCTTCCATCCCGAGCGCCTGCGCCGGCTGCCGGGGCACCGCGCCATCGGCCACGTGCGCTACTCCACGTCGGGTTCCTCCAATCTGAAGAACGCGCAGCCGATCACGGCCAACACCGCGCGTGGCCCGATCTCGATCGCGCACAACGGCAACCTGACCAACGCCGACGCCCTGCGCAAGGAGATGGAGCGGGACGGCGCCATCTTCCAGTCGACGTCCGACACCGAGGTGATCCTGCACCTGCTGGCGCGCGCGCCGGCCGGCCCGCTCGAGGACCAGCTGCGCCACGCGCTGGCCCAGGTGAAGGGCGCCTACTCGCTGCTCGTGCTCACGCCCGAGGCGATGTACGCGATCCGCGATCCGTATGGCTTCCGGCCGCTCACGCTGGGCCGGCTCGACGACGCGTGGGTGGTGGCCTCCGAGACCTGCGCGCTGGACCTCATGGAGGCGAAGGTCGAGCGCGATATCGAACCCGGCGAGCTCCTCGTGATCGGACACGACGGCCCCCGCTCCGTGCGCGCCTTCCCGCCCGGCGAGAAGCTGCAGTGCGTGTTCGAGTACGTCTACTTCGCGCGGCCCGACTCCGCGCTGTGGGGCCGCAACGTGCACACCGTGCGCAAGGCGCTCGGCCACCAGCTCGCGCGCGAGCATCCCGTCCCGGCCGACATCGTGATCCCGGTGCCGGACTCGGGGACGAGCGCGGCCCTCGGGTACTCGGAGGAGTCGGGCACGCCGTACGAGATGGGCCTGATCCGCAACCATTACGTCGGCCGCACCTTCATCGAGCCCAAGCAGGGTATCCGGCACTTCGGCGTGAAGGTGAAGCTGAACCCGATGCCCGAGATGCTGCAGGGCAAGCGCGTGGTGGTGGTCGACGACTCGATCGTGCGCGGGACCACCAGCCGCAAGATCGTGCGCATGCTCCGCAACGCGGGCGCCCGCGAGGTCCACATGCGGATCTCGTCGCCGCCGATCCAGTGGCCGTGTTACTACGGCATCGACACGCCGACGCGCAAGGAGCTGATCGGGTCCAGCCACAACGTCGAGGAGATCCGCCGCTACCTGGGCGCCGACTCTCTCGGCTATCTGTCGCTCGACGGCATGCTGAAGGCCACGGGCAGCGATCCCGCGGGCTTCTGTCACGCCTGCTTCACCGG
>WNGM01010022.1_pt1 | contig 11231 bp, 7 predicted proteins | sample 5400571 | NCBI WGS metagenome assembly WNGM01 (sample SAMN13153378, study PRJNA577476) | soil metagenome | isolation source: 100 cm soil or saprolite under Garry oak tree replicate 2 | place: USA:California | collected 2016-06-15 | reverse complement strand
ACAACTGCTGAAGATTCCGCACTGGGCGATTAGGACTATCACATCCTTGCCATTTGTCGTGGTAAGTAGTGCAGAGGCGGTGCGGTTGTTGTCACGGAATGTGCTGCCAGTCGCAACGCCATCTAGCCTAATGCCGGGGGCGACAGCAGAGACTTGTGGTACATAGACTAGCATCACTATCAAAGGGACCAGGACTAATGGGGTAGGTAATGATCTTGATATCACTAGGAATTGCCCCGTTCGGCCTGCACGGCTCCACCTTTTAGGCGTAACGGCTCAGCCAAGATAGGAAGTCATTATCGGCTTAGTGCTCTGTTGACGAAAGGTGTTATCCAGTTTGGACTTCCGCTCTTGTTTGAATGATATTCGGGCAACAAAAGAAGAAACATGAGCGCTTGCTGAAAGAGAAATAGAATGCAGTGAGCAATGATGTTAAGCGCCGAGTAAGGTGGGATTTCCAGTTTCTCAAAAGCTAAATCTGCTGTGACACTGAGTACAGAGTGTGAAGCCCGGGACTCTAGCCATCTTCAGCTTCCTAGTATCGCTGATAGCCTACGAGTTGTTGGGGCTCCTGGTATTGTATGCTACGGCGATCTCATCCTCCGTCGGTTCTGGGGTCGTCGTTACTGGTTTGCTGACCATTGCCATCTTCGCCATTACAGGAGCTTTGCTGACCGGGCTGAAGGTCTACGCAATCGAAAAAAGCTAGGGCAAAGCGTTCATCTCCAGATACTCCTTGAATCAGATTATCTCGCTTGCTCCCTCAATTTCTGGCTATTGAGTAGGATTGAATCTTGACCCCGAACCCCCGACTAGATTCATCAAATTTGGTTGCGGTCACTCTGACTTTCTAGGGCTGGCACTTCGCTCTACAACTGGTTCAGCTGGATCCAGAATGGCTGAGGGTGAAGGCTCGTCACTAAGGTTCATGCTCCAGCCATTTCTCTTAAGTAAGAGCCAACACTTGCGATTTAGGACCCATTATGCAAGTAGCCTCTCTGACCGGACAACCAGTCCAACTGGTCAGGCAATACGACCTCTTCTTCGACATCGACTTCACCGGGCTTTCGTTTACTGGGAAGGTTACGGTTGATCTCGATACGACCGGAGACGCCAGCCTTGATGCTGTAGGATTGCAGGTCAAGAGTGTCAAGCACGGAAACAGAAACCTACAGTTCAAGCAGACTAGCAAGGCTGTCGAGATCAAAACCGGCAAGTTTGGTGGACCGTTGGACATCGAGTTCAACGGAAAGGTCTCTGAAAACTTCACAGGATTCTACAAAGCATCCTACGGGGACGGATACATTCTCACGACTCACCTTGAGGCGGTTCAGGCTCGCAAACTCTTTCCCTGTCTAGACCATCCTGCGTTCAAGGCGGTCTTCAAGCTCGTAGTCCGGACGGGCCCGGACCTCAAGGTCATCTCCAACATGCCTGTTGAGTCCGAAGAGGTTCGGGCCAATAAGAAGGTCGTATCCTTCAAGCAGACCCCGAAAATGAGCACCTACCTGTTCTATCTTGGCGTCGGGAAGTTTGTCGAGGAGCATAGCCGTCACGGCCAGACACACCTCTACGCGGCTCACGCTCGGCCCAAGGGCAGTATCAGGACAGAGTTTAGTTTCGAAGCGGCTCAGAAAGTCCTCGACTATTACGAGTCCTACTTTGGGATATCGTATCAGCTGCCTAAGCTGCACCAGGTCGCTGTCCCGGAGTTTGCGTACGGTGCGATGGAGAACTGGGGTGCGATAACCTATCGCGAGATCCTGATGCACGTCGACCAGAATACCAGCGTCAGGGCGAAGAAGGCGGTGGCCGGGGTTATTGCTCATGAGATCGCTCACATGTGGTTCGGCGACCTGGTCACGATGAAATGGTGGGACGACATCTGGCTCAACGAGAGCTTCGCCACCTTCATGGGCCACCACGCCGTCGACCAGGGCTATCCGCAGTGGAATGTCTGGCAAGACTTCGTCCGGACCCAGACCTCAGGAGCAATGGGACGGGACGGTCTGAGAAGCACGCATCCCATCGAGGCACGCGTCAAGAATCCCGAAGAGATCGAGGAGTTGTTCGACGAGATTAGCTACGGCAAAGGCGCGAGCATCCTCCGGATGATCGAAGCCTACATCGGACCCGACAAGTTCCAGAAGGGAGTCGCGAAATACCTCGAAAAATTCCGATACTCGAACGCTGCCGGCCAGGACCTCTGGAACCACCTCCAGGAAGCATCCGGGACAGACGTGAACCGGATCATGGAAGCCTGGATCAGCACACCCGGCTTCCCCATCATAACCGCCAAACTCTCAAACAAGAAGCTCCTCCTGGAACAGGAGAGATTCTTCCAGGCCGGTGGGATCGAGAAGCAGACATGGCCTGTGCCGATAACAATGATGGTTGATGGCAAGCCGCAGAGTCTCTTGTTCGACAAGGAAAGCGCCCAGGTCAACATCGGCCCCAGTCCCAAGTCAGTGAAGCTGAATGTCGATCAGACCGGCTTCTACCACGTCCACTACCAGGGTAGAGAGCTACAGGATCTTGTCTGGAAGAGCAGGCTCTCGCCTCTCGACAAGTGGGGCCTAATCAGCGATGCGAAAGCCCTCCTCCTGTCCGGAAATATGCCGATCAAAGAATACCTCAACGTTCTGGAAAGATTCCGGAAGGAGGAAGAGTATCTTCCAATGTTCGAAGTCTCGGACCAGCTCGAACTCCTCCATATCCTCGCCCCGGGAAAGATCAGAGATGTTTCGCACAGATTCCACACGGAACAGCTGAAGATCCTCCAAGCCAAGAAGGATGAGAACAATATGATGCTGAAGGGTATTGTCGCTGGACGCCTCGCCCTGCTGGATGATGCGTACGCCAGAGAGCAAAGTTCGAAGATCAAGGAACTATCGAGCGTGGAGCCGGACATGAAACGGCCGGCCGTCATGGGATATGCCCGGTCGAGCAACGACTACGACGGGCTCATCGACCGCTTCAAGAAGAGCGCCACGGACGAAGAGCGGCTCCGATACTTGGAAGGATTGGCCAGCTTCAACAAGCCAGATCTCGTCGCGAAGGCGCTGGAGTTCTCGTTGAGTGGGCCGGTCAAGAAACAGGATATCAGAAACATGGTGGCGTATGCGACAGCGAACGCAGATGCAAGGAATGTTACGTGGGAATGGTTCAAGACGAACATTGAGAGGCTTGAAAAGATGTACGAGGGAACCGCCCAGCTGTCGAGCATCATGCGCGCCTTCATTTCGATTGCGGGCGTAGGACACGTGGACGAGGCAGAGTCGTTGTTCAACCGGTATCCGGTGCCGGCGGCTGATGCTACGATGGAAAGGCTCAGAATCTACGACAGGCTAGCACGAAGCATAATGGCCACGTCCTAGTCCAGTCCAAGCCCACTCTATTGAGGCTCGACTCTACACGGATCGTGGTTCAGGGTTTCTTTCTGCGAACTAGGAAAATGCCCGATACCGCCAAGACTGCTACGCCTCCTATTAGTATTCCAATGTACCAATGTTCCGTCCACCAAGCCATGGTGAAAAAGGACTGAGAGAGGGTTGCAGATGCCGAAGGCCCGTCCGTGCTCCAGTTTCGAGCAGGATCTCCTGCCTCAAGTTTGAACACATGCGTTGACCCCGGGCTAAGACCTGCGATTGTATAGTTCTGAGCATAGCCTGGCAGAGTTGCCACGAGAGTACCGTCTTGGTAGACGCGGTAGACGCTGGTCCACGCATTGTCTACAGCTGCCGTCCAGTGAAGGGTCAAGCTAGTCGAGTTTACAATCGAAATTGTCAGCCCGCCACCGCTTGGCCAGGTGGGAGGGGCGGTGTCCCAACTGAAGTTGCCATAAGGACTTACCAGAGGGTAATTGTCGAGAAGGTCGCCCGGACCTCCGAAACTGCCCCTCGAGTACGCGTATCTCCAGATTCCAGAGTAAGGCTTGTCGCCAATACCATCAGGGCCATTGCAGATGCTCTGATCAGGGCCACTGCAATTGTCGAATCCTCTATAGTCGGACCAATAGTTGCCGCCGGAGGGATAGCCGTTGTCCGTTGTCAAACACTGCCACCAGAGGGGGATAGTAAACGGCCTGATAACGACTGTTGTCGACAAAATTGTTATGATAAATGATGCTGTTGAATATCCCATTAAGGTCTCCCCCATCTAGAGACAGCCCCTGGCCGTTGCGGACAAGGTTGTTCGCGGTGATGTTGAGACCGTTGGCCCCGCTGACGACGATCCCATTTCCGTTATCTGAGAGCCAGTTTGCAGCCACGGTCGCATTTATGACGTCGACCAGGCTCAGAGCTCCCGCGTTGCGTTCGAAGGTGTTGTTCCAAACGGAGATCCCAGTTCCTCCTGAGATCGTGACCGACGGCGAGAAGGTGCTTCCATGGCCAAGATTACCCGTCACGGTCACATTATCAGTGTCGGAGATCGATACATCTGTTCCGTTGATGTCGTTGTTTGATATCTGGACATCAGAGGAGTGGAGGATGTCAACGCCCGTGAAGCTATGATCAACATAAGATCCGGATAGATTGTTGTTCAGGATACTGCCGTGACGAACATAAACCATCATGATTCCATCATCGCTTCCGGATAGTTGGAGATTCGTCACCCTTACATTCGTGCAACTTGCGACGATTACTTCTCCAACAATAGTTCCATCAATATTTGGTCCAGAACAGCGGGCGAAGTAAAGTAGCGGTTTCCCGTTCACGGTGTTGCCACTCATGATGTGGGAGTCGTAGAATGGCGGGGTGGTGAAGGGGGGGTTGGGTTGGATTAGCACGCCCCTAGTCAGCGCATTATCTAGGAGCTGTATCTGGGTAGCGACGCCCAGTATGATTCTATCCGCTGTGTTGTTCCTGACGATCGTCCCAGAACCCCAAACTAGTATGTCTCCGTCGGTAACCACATTATCGCTCACAATCGAGTTGTTCCCCTCAACAGTCAAGCCTGCTCCGTATGGTGGTCCGATTATGAGGTTCCGGACCACACTGGCGCCGAATGAGGCCCCGGTGTCGACACCAGACGAGAAGAAGGTGTTTCCGCTGATGTTTGGCCGGCTAGAGCCTACATCGACACCAGCCCCCGAAAATGTATTGTTTTCAATCGTCAGCCCACTAGTCAGAGGTCCAGACATCGTATTCAGTTCGAGAATTCCATTCCCGGTTCCTGTAATATTGTTGCCTGAAATGATGATATTGTTAGAAGACTCTATCCGGATTGCAGAGTAGCTGCCTGTCAGAGTGGAGTTTTTGACCGACCCGTTTGCCACATCCGTGAGATAGATCCCGAACTGGGGGTTCAAGAGCTGCACATGGAGGATCAAGAAATAAGCAGTTGTAGACTCGATTCTGATCGCCGACTGCCCATTCAAGGCCGCTATCGACCATCCCTCGATCAGGTAGGGATCCGATCGAGTGCCTTTACCACCCGTCACTCCATTCGGTTGATTGAACTCTGAGTTCCCGATTATCTGAATGGGGGAATGGACAGTGTACGAGGTCGACGCGTGGACGACCGAAACGTGGAATATCGTGCCCGTCGAAAGCATAAGCATCATCAATATCGTCAAAGAGAGGACGCTACTCTTCCAGGCTTGACAAGTCGGTCTGAAGAGCCGGGCCCGAAGGCCGTGTCTGGACAACCTATCCTTGATGGAATTAGGCGCCCCTCGTGATAAGTATTAGGTGTGGAGCCGCTCTTACGTTTCAAGGGCTATCAGTCGTCGGGAGTCCTACCACAGCTTGAGTTCAGTTACAGATTTGATGTCAGTGGACTGGGTTTTGCCAGGTCCGACAGGTGTCTCGCCGATTCCTAGCTAATGTTCGAGTAGCAGCGTCGAATCTCCTTCATGCTCCCATCGACATCTTACGGATCGTCATCAATCGAAGAGTCGAGACCGCCGGGGTTACTCCGAAGGATTACCGGTTCGGCTTCCCTTAATCGGACATGGCTTCCTCGTCGGTCTCTACTGGTTTCGGGGTCGTATCCTCAAGAATTGGATATGGAGCAGCTCTCCTTGAACCTCCTCTCGGATTGCCGCTGTTGCTGGAACGAACTTAAAGTCGGGTGCATTCCACTCCAAAACCTCTGGCCGCCTGCGTACTAGGAAGAGAAAGCGTCGGCACAAAAGTTCCCTAAACGGCGCGTATCCGATCGTCGCGCTATCGGAGCCCGGTGGAGCGAGAGTTGTCTTGAGAACGACCTATGAGACTACGACTTCGGCCGTCATGCGTGGGTGTAGCGTACAGTAGTATTGGAATGTCCCTGCCTGTGTGAAATTGAACTCGTACCTCGCGCCGATGTCCATTATTCCAGAGTCAAACAGATTATCCTTGCTCGTGACGGTGTGGGCTGTCGTATCTCTATTCACCCATGTCACTGTCTGTCCGACATGGGCTTGGAATGTGGCTGGGCTGTATGGCTGAACAGTGCTGGACAAGGCGGCATCTTTTACAATTGTGATGTCTGCTGGGGAAGAATTGGCAAGTAGCCGGGATTGCGTGGCTCCTGCAATCAGGCCGACAGCGATACCTCCCATAACGAATCCAAGGATGAGCAAGCTTGCAATGGTGTATCGGGGGATAGAGTTGGCGGGCTTCCCGGCGTCTGGAGGATGTCTTTGAGCTCGCAGCCCCAGAACGGAGTAGACAAGAACGGTAATCAATGCAGGGGGAAAGCTGATGGCGAACAGGAACGCTTTCGTGTCAACAGGACCCGCCAGTGTGGGCAGCGGGTTCCCTATGCCTACGAAGATGAAGAGAGATACTGCGGAGACCACGGCGGACATGATGTATCCTGCCCGGGGCTTCCACCAGAGGGTCAAAAGGCTCAGCGTATACAGCGTCAGCAATGGAGTCCCAAGCAACAGCGCAAAGACATCTCCTGCGATGATCGACAGCAGGACATTAGATGCCAGGACCAGGTCCGCGCATAGGAGACCGAGGACAGGTATCAGCACGAGCGGATCTCGGAGACGCGAGAATCTTGACCGGGGCTGCATTTCCAAACTAAAGCCTCTGGGGTTTCTTTATATGAATTCCCGAAAATGCATTCGACTCTGGCGCTAATAGCCGAGTCAGTCGCCTTGGCTCAACCGAATCAACGTCCACGGCCCCGAATCGAGTCTCTCACCGATCTCGTCTTCGGCCTAGCTCTCTCGATAGGCGCCATCAGTCTGATCAGCAACAAGCCCACGAACCCCGGCTACCTCTACCAGGCTATCGCCGCGTTCGGATTCAGCTTCATGATCCTAATCCAAATCTGGTTCCGCTTCACCGAGATAGTGTCCGTCCTCCCCGTAGAGACGACCAGGACCCGGATCCTCAACACCATCCTCCTCTTCCTCGTCGCTCTCGAACCGTACCTGTTCAACATAATCCCCTTCTTCGCCGCGTCGCAAACAGGCCCGCTCTACGACGCTGCTTCAACCATCTACGCCTTGGACATAGCCTCCATCTATGCCATCCTAGCTCTGTTTACAAGCATTCTCGCAATCGAGGGGAAACTAGTAGCGCCTGATCTGCTGAGAAAATACAGGCTCAGTCGTGAACTTGAGATTGTCGTCGCAATCATTTTCCTAGCATCGGCGATTCCGCTGTGGACCCTGAACCTTCGATACTATATCTGGGCAACAACATTCTTCGTCTATCGCGGAGGAACAATCATCAGAGGATTGCGGAAACAAACTCCGACCCGCTAGCCTCAGACTGCCAAGATTGCAACTAATCGAGAGACTAGGATCATGAGGATTGATTCTGACGGATTACTAGTTCGGCTTTTCTTTACCGGACGAGGCGGCATCAGGGGCCGCTGGTGGTATCGGGGTCTTATCCTGAGGAGGAAGAGGTGGAGTCGCGTCGGTTGAATTTGTCTTCAGGGCACCTGCACCACGTGACGGACTTGAAGTTGGTTGTTGTGTCGCTTGAGGGCTCACCGGTTCCGCGGGTCCCGTTGGATGGCCTAAGAGATTGCCGCAGTACGGACATTTCTCGAGCTTCGGGTCCACTCTGGCGTGGCACTTTGAGCAAAGAACTCGACGCTTTCTAGTAAGAAAGAGGAATGCGAGAAGTGCGCCGATTAGGGCAGTGATGGTACCTGCCGCTATCCACCAGTAGATGGTTGGGAATGAGCTGTTTGGTGGCGGTGGGGGTGGATTGGTCGGCGGGGGGTTCGATGGTTGCGCCGGGCCGGTGATGGATGTGAGGAGGATGTTGGCCTTGTTCGAGGCTTGGTCTCCAGCTGTGTCGTTTCCAGTTGCGCTGACAACGTACGTACCGTTCGGGAGGCTTGTGCTGTATGGCCAGCTTACTGCGAATAGTTTGCTCGGCGCTGCGGGGTTAGTCGTGAGTGAACTGCCGGCTCCGCTGAAGACGGTTGTGGACCCAGGCCCTGTTATGGTCAGGGTAGCGTTGGCGACGTGGTAGGCTCCGAACGGGTCTGCCACGTGTACTATGAGATAGACGATTCTCTGAGGGGTGGTCCAATTGAGGCTGAAACTGGTCTGGGACGTGAAGTTTGCATCGAAAGTGTCGATGAGATTGACTGTTGGAATGTTCGCGACGGGTATCGTGACGGCTGACGAGTAGCTCGCGCCATCATACCAGACGTAGAGCTGTGAGACCCTGAACACGGTCATGGAGAGTTTGATGGTGGAGGATTGGGAGAAAGTGTGGTTGATGTTGAATCCCAGCGTCAGCTTGTACGGGGTGTTCGGGCTGGAGTTGAGCGTGATCACTTGCGAAGTGGTCACTACGGCAAGCTGACCCGCAGCGTTCGCATCGTAGACCGTCGCGTTGAGCGATCCAGGAGCGCCGGAGACGGTGACCCAGAGGACGATGGAGCCCAGCCCTGTCGAGTTCAGGGATGACGTGAGGGCAGGGTAGAGCGTGAAGTTGAACACGTTGTATCTAAGATTCGGGCCGACGCTGGTCCCGCCCCAGAGAGTTGTAGTATTCAGGACCTGGCTGGTCTGGACCCCGGAGACGGTCACGTTTCCCGGAAGATGATGAAGATAGAGCGGAATCCCCAGGCTGTTCGACGCGCTCACGGGCTGAGTGTGGGTGGCCGCGAAGACAAATAGAAACAGCCCCAGAACAAGGAGTGTCTTACCGTTACTGAACTGTCGGAGGCTATAGCCCAAAGGCGATGCAGGGGGCTAACAAGGAATGAGAGTGAAATGTGTGGTGTTACTCTTGATTGACGGTGCTAGCATATCTGCGCGTACACGTGATCCAGGTCGACTCTAACCGGGCATTCCTACCAAGCTAAACTGGGCTACTCATTATTCAGGCGTCCTAGGTTGCTATTCGACCACCAGTGCTGGGCCTGTTGGCGGTGTTGCTTGCTCGGCTTCGAGCTTAGACCATTTCGACACAAGACTTGCCACGGATTGTAAGTATTCCCTATTGTCATAGTGCCATCCCGTCCCGTCGGCGTAGGTCTTGTACGAGAACGTCTGAGTCAACTGGGTCGCTGGGTCCAGTTGAATGTAGGAGTAGCCTGCAAGTACTTCTTCCCTTGCAAGAGAGGAGAGAAACGTCATCAGGTTGGTCATCTCTTGGCGAGGAAGGTAGATTCTCACAGTGAGGGAGTGTAGCCCGATGATCGGTGTTATGTTCAAGACGAATGGTGTCCTCGAGAGCACCTTCTCCGCGGTTTTCATGAAGCTCTCGGTCGTGAAGTCGAGACGAAGCTCACAAAGGTCGGAGACTTCAGGAACGAATGGCAGAACACTGATGACATAATCTGCAACATATCCCTCTTCGACGAGTCGATCGAACCTGTACTTGGTTGCGGGTAGGGTCATGCCCAGCAGTTTCGAAAGAGCGGCGAGTGTAACTCTTCCATCCAACGAGAGCTCTTTCAGAATGATCAGATCCTTCTTGTCGAAGCCGCTGCCGGCGGCGGAGGAGGACTTCTTCCCATCCGCGCCTCTTCCGGATTGGATTGCGCGGGACCATTCCTTCCATTCGAACCTCCAGCTCCTCTCCTTAGGATCATAGTACTCGAAGTTTGCCAGAGGAGCGTAGCTCTCTCCAAGCCAGAAAAGTTGATAGTCCTTGATCACGCTACGCGTCACGAGCTGGTCAAGGTAGAGACGGAAGTCCTGCTGGTTAGAGGCAGGGATTGCGTGGAGAGAGTAGTATCCGTTCGGCTCGCCTGTGCAGCGTATTATCCTCAGCCAGTAGCCTGGGACCTTTAGCGCGTCTCTAACCAGAAGCTCTTTTCCTGGGAAGGGCCTGGCTAAGACCACGGCCCGGACTAGTCCTATCTTGGAGAATGAGGGGTGGATGTAGGATCTGAGCGCGTTGAGGCTTTGAAGCTTGGCGACTCTGCCATACACTGTAGTATAGGGAAGCTTTGATTTTCGTGCGATCTGTTGCAGGTTTCTCGGCCCATACTGTTTCATCGTCTCAAGAATATTGATGTTCTCCTCGTCGAGGAGCGACATTGTACGGTGAAGCCTCGCGTACCATTCGTCCGCGCTAAAAACGCTCAATTGAATTCAAAGAAAGAGGGAATATTGTTGGTTCTTTTAAGCTTCGTCCGTTATCCCGGTCAGATTGGCCATGGGACAAGAGGTTCTGGTGGACCTGAGTCGCCATCCGCGTTGATGCTCAGCAAAATCACCCCCGCGGATGCGACGTGCGGTTAGGTTATTCAGTCTAACCACTCGGGCATAGCCAACAAAGTAATACGGCTTCACTAGGAGGGTTAAGATGCGGTGGCTACAACTCGCTGGAATCGATTGCTCGGCGGTGATCTATTCCTGGGCATTAGCTCCCCACTCTACAGCGGAGAAAACCGCAGCGTAGTCGTTAAGTTCGAGGGGATCTCTTGGTTGTTGGTGGATCAGCGGGGCGAGGAGTTGGAGCCTCGTCTCGACGAGTTCTCTCGGACCTAGTGCTCCTTAGCAGGGCCCAACTACAGACGAGGCGGGGGCGGCTCAGGAGATATGACCCGAATTTCTAGCAAGAGGAGGCTCGGCCCGCCTCACGAGTCTCCGTCTTGCTCAAGAATCTGCCCCGTCAAACTGTTCCTTCTTGTAAAGCAATCTCATTCATTTTCGGCACCGTGTCCTGATGTCCTCGGAAAGGACCCATGTTGCGTTGAGCACAAGAATCTGGCTGGATTGAATGGTGACTTGCTTATTCCGTCAGAGCGTTTGTCGTTTCGCGCAGGCGTCTTGCGAGTTCTTTCATGACGCCCATGGCAACCTTTGG
>WNGM01005010.1_pt1 | contig 11234 bp, 8 predicted proteins | sample 5400571 | NCBI WGS metagenome assembly WNGM01 (sample SAMN13153378, study PRJNA577476) | soil metagenome | isolation source: 100 cm soil or saprolite under Garry oak tree replicate 2 | place: USA:California | collected 2016-06-15 | reverse complement strand
AAGCGTTCCATGTAGCGAGAGGCGGGTCGCAAGACACCCATAAATTGCACGAAGTAGATCGGCAAAGTAAGCAAGACCAGAAAGGGTATAATGGCTGCAGCCGCAATCAAATATGCGGCCATTCCCAGCAGGCCAATATTACTTGCCACAGTAACACAGCCTAGAAAGATAGCCAGTGCTATTTGCCAACGGAAAGGCAGCAGCAATTTCAGCAAGCGTAGGAAGAGCTTCATAGCACTACTTATCCCCCTGATGAGCGCCTACAAGATGAACAAACGAGCCATTGCGCTCTAGTAAGGTCGTGTAACATCCAACTTCGGCTATCTGTCCATACTCCAAGACAACAATCTGTTGCGCATTGGCGATGGTGTTATACCTGTGGGCGATGACCAGCACCGTGCGATTGCGCACCAAGCCCTGTAGGGCTCGTCGAATAAGTGTCTCGCTTTGGGGATCGAGGCTTGATGTAGGCTCATCAAGGATGAGCAGTGGAGCATCTTTCAGGAAGGCACGGGCAATGGCCAGGCGCTGAACCTGTCCAGCACTGAGACGTGTACCGCGCTCACCAATTTCAGTATCATAACCCTGGGGAAGTTTATTGATAAACTCTGCCGCGCCAGCCAGTTCAGCTGCTCGTATAACTTCGGCATCATCCGCAGTAGGACGCGCCAGCCGGATGTTGGCCGCTACGCTTCCATAAAAAAGATATGGGCGTTGCGGCACCAGAGCAACAAAGTCTCGCCATGTCTCCACCGGTAAGTCGTTAAGCGGAATATCGTTCACAGTGATCTTACCGCTCGGAGTATCCACAAAGCGTAACAGCAAGTTTACCAGTGTGCTTTTGCCCGCTCCACTGCGGCCTACCAGAGCAGTGCAGGTATCTGCTGGCAGTGTCAGGTTGATCCCCATGAGTGCTGGGCGTTCGCTTCCAGGATAGGTATATGCTACGTCGGTAAAGCGAATTGTCAATGGGCCGTTGATACTCGTGGAAGATGCTGCGCCTTCGGACACTGGCAGAGGAACCGCTAAAATTTCGGCGATGCGCTTCATAGCAGCCCTACCCTCCATGCCAGCATGATGCTGAATACCCAGTTCCCGCAAGGGACGGTAGAACTCTGGAGTGAGAAGTAAGATAAGAAAGGCGTGTTCAAAGGAGATTCCACTATTGAGCAGACGCACCCCTAATGCAACAGCCACAAGACCAATGGCAACCGCCGTCATGAACTCAAGAACCGCTCCTGATAGAAACGCAATACGCAACGCCTTTAGCGTACTGTCGCGGAAGCGTTCGCTTACCTTGGCGATGCGTTCGCGTTCTGCACCGCTACGACCGAAAAGCTGAAGCGTGGGCAATCCCTGTACAGCATCCAGAAAGTGAGCACTCATACGCGAGAGTGCGACCCATTGGTGCTGGGTGCGTGCCTCGGCATAGCTGCCCACCAGAATCATCAAAAGTGGAATAACCGGACCGGTCACCAGTAGCAGAACCGCGCTAATCCAGTCAAGAGGCAGAATATAGACCACAATCAAAAAGGGTACCAGAATACTCAGCACTACCTGGGGCAGATAGCGGCTCACATAGGCATCGAGACGTTCAATACCCTCACTAGTCGTTGCCACCAATTCACCAGTCTGTTCGCCCTTACTGTAGGCAGGTCCTAAGCGTAATAAGTGCGCGAATAGACGCTCACGTAGGGCAGACTTGACGCGGATCGCTGCCTGCTGGGCGGTTACTTCGCGAACCCATACAAGACCCGCACGCACACCGATCGCGCCGAGCAACAGAAGGAGGAGGAGTTCGATCTGAGCAAGCTGCGCATGTCCCAGGAACACCCGACTCACAATCTGACTGAGCAAGGCCATCTGAGCAAGCGTTGCCACAGCCTCCAAAATTCCAAAGAGAATGAGCAAGGCCAGTATATGCCATGCATACTTGATCTGCTGAAGAAGTGCTTTCTTCATTAAATCCTCTTGAAGACGACATTCTATAAGGTTATCTACGACACGTTTGTCGCACTTCTATAATCCTAGCACGCGTAGATGTTTTTGTCATAGCATCAAGTTGCATGCACGTCCGCTGATAAGAGGGCACATTCCAGATTAGTACCAAAGCTCAAGGTCTCAATCCTATCCCCTCTCTGCTTAGGACTGGGTCTCCATCCTTCCGGGTGAATTTGGTCGTAAACTCGTAAGAGGAGGTCAATCAAGGTACAGAGGCTCAAATGATTAGTGTTGTGTTTTCACCCGGAAGGATGGAGACCCTCCTGCTGTATTATTCTCTTGCTGTCAAGGATGAATGTGGTTCCTCCACGGTTTCACCAACCCCCACTTTTTGGTAGAACTGAAGGCGTTGCTGGCCGGGTGGCGAGTAGATGTGGGGACTCGCACCATCGAGAAAGTTCGCTGGACTGCCGCGAAAGGCCACAAGTAGACGCAAACTCACCAGGGCAATGAAAGCAAACGTGACTCCAAGCACCATCAGCTCATACAGACGGTGGTGAAAACTCATCGTCACGCCGAGCATGATCAGCGCAAGGAGAGCCAGAACGAGGGAGATGCCTCGATGGAAGCGCCCGATCTCCGAGTACGGCCACGGATCGAGAGGATGCACGATCTCCCGGCCTTCATGCGAATCCGTGCAAGCTGCTTTCAGAGGGCAGGAATTACATACGTGCGCATTCCCCCTGTAGCGAACAAGCCGGAGCTTGTAATCGACTGCTGTGGGCAAGAGGTGTTGCCCCTGGCTACATTCCCAGACGTCGAGATGCTTGTGATACGTGAAGCCCATGGTACGCAGGCGCTGCGAGCGATGATGCGAGCTGCGGGCCAGGAGCTCAAGGCCTCCTGCTATGCACAGGAGGAACACTCCATAGCCCACTACCAGCAACACCATAGGACTGATATCACTCAAAAACCATTCAAGCTGAAAGCCGCTCATGACTCTATTCTCCTCCTCCAACCACTTCGGGTTCGGTGACGGTGACGAACAGGACTTCCTCTGGCTCCTCAAGCGTTGTTGGAGCTATCCTGCCACGCACACCAAGCCAGCATAAGTACAGGAGCGGAAGAACGCCACCGACAATAAAGAGCACGTCCCCTGGCAGGCGAATCCACTCAAGCAGAGAGTTCAGGTCGCTCGTCAAAAACTTGAGTGAGCGTGCCTCGAAGTATCCCACGTTGACCGCTTCGTACAATTGCAGGACGCCCAATGGGAAGAGTGTCGCGAACGCCATCCAGGCCAGTCCGATGTTCAGCGACCAGAAGCTGATCTTTGCCATGCGATCGGACCAGCGCTCAGGAGCAATCAGGTAGCGCAGGCAGAAAAGAGCCAGGCCCACTGCGAGCATGCCGTACACCCCCATCATAGCGGTATGGGCGTGGTTGGCGGTCAGCCCTGTCCCTATCTCATAGTAGGAAACGATAGGAAGATTGATCAGAAAGCCAAAGACTCCAGCCCCCAGGAAGTTCCAGAAGCCGACAGAGGCGAGAGACATCACTGCCCAACGATGTGGGAACGGCGTCTGAGATCTGGCTTCTTGTTGCATGCCGAGTTGCAGAAAACTCCAGGCCTCGATTGTCAGGAAGGTGAGAGGCATGACCTCCAAGGCGGAGAAGACTGCGCCGAGCGCAAGATGCTGGGCTGGTTCACCAGAGAAGTAGAGGTGGTGCATCGTGCCGAGCACTCCACCGACAGAGTAGAGCACAATGTCGAGGTAGATGACCAGGAGAGCCGTCCGTTCAGATACGACGCCCAGGAGTACAAAAATGTAGGCCACCATGACCGTGGTGAACAGTTCCAGGAAGTCCTCCACCCAGAGATGGACCACCCAGAACCGCCAGAAGTCGGCCGTCGTGAAGGTGGTATCTGGCTGGGCAAGCAAACCAACCCCATAGAAAGCCGGAATGGCCAGGGCAGCAAAGAAGAATAACCAGGGCATGTTGCCAATGGCCTCTTGCCTGAGCCTGCCACGTATTCCCCGGAAGAGAATCACCACCCAGAAAAAGAGGCCGATCGTCAGCAGGATTTGCCAGAAGCGCCCCAGGTCGAGGTATTCGAAGCCTTGATCGCCAAACCAGGACCACAGGCTCCCAAACCAGTTGCGCATACCTGCAAATTCACCGAGTAAGCTTCCAGCCACGACGAGAAACAGTGCAGCCAGCAGTAGGTAGGAGAGCCAGTTCTGCCCACGCGGCTCCCGACCAGTGATCATCGGCACCAGGAAGATGCCAGAAGCAAGAAACGAGGTGGCCACCCAGAAGATGGCAAGCTGCACATGCCATGTCCGGACAAGATTATATGGGAAGACTTGCGCCAGGTCGATGCCGAAAAAGCTCGTGATGTCCGCCCGGTAGTGCTCTGAGGCGGCACCCATCAGCGCTTGGACGAGGAACAGGACCGCCATCACGAGCAGGAACCAAGCGCATGCCCGCTGCGAAGGGGTCAGTGGAACCTCACCAGGTGGACGGAACGACAGGGTTGTTCGCTCTCGTCCATGCCAACCGAGGAAATTCCATCGCCCATAGACGGCTAGGAGTACCCCGATACCTCCAAGCAGTGTGATGAGGGACAGGACGCTCCACACAACGGTATTTGCCGTAGGGGTGTTCCCGACCAGCGCCTCCGGGGGCCAGTTGTTCGTATAGGAATAGTTCTGTCCCGGTCGTCGAGCCGAGGCAGCCCAAGCTGACCAACTGAAAAAGGCCGTCAGCTGCTTGATCTGCTCTTGATCAGTAATGGCATCTGGCCGCAGTCCGTTGATGGTGGTCGGATTAGAGAAGAACTGCTGGTAGTACTGGCGGAGCTGGTCGAACGCCGCCGCCTGCACCGAGGTGTATTGCAATGTCTGCGTGGAACTATTATAGGTGTTCGTCTGGAACTCACGAATGGTACGCAACACTGCCGTAGCAGAAGTTGGCCCTCCGTACCTCTGCTGTACGTAGAGAGCGGCGCGGTGTAAATAGTCGGCGGTGTAGTCTGGCCCGAGATACGCACCATGCCCAAAAATGGAGCCGTACTCCATGAGGCCATTGCGCAAGAAGACCTCCTGGCCACTGATGATATCTGCACCGGTGAAAATAACGCGGCCATTGGGATCAACAACTTTTGCCGGGATCGGCGGCTCATCGGTGTAAGTAGAGTATGCCAGCAGTCCCATGACGAAGAAGCCAAAGATGAATACGAGTATTACTGCCTGTAACCAACCCTTGGAGACGAGAAGGGCCCGCCGCGGAGCCTGTTCTTGTGGGGGGGATTGTTGCTGCATCTGAATTCTCCTCATATATCTTGTTTACTAGCAGTCCTCTCTATTTGAGATGACACTACATGAGCTCGTGTTCGTCTAGCTCACCTCACGAACCAAGGAGATCATCTCCTCCAGGAACAATCGAAGCGTCCTCAAATCTCTGCGCCTCTCCCGTAGAACATGGTATCCTCACGCGAGCCTCCTTGGCCTTCACCGATAGTACGATAGTCGGCAATCAGTTCAATCGAGCGCAGATATTTCACCATCTTATAGCCTAATTGGGTCTCCACGCGTAAGCGCAAGGGGGCCCCGTGAGGGAGTGCCACAGGCTCATCATTGAGTTCATAGGCCAGGATGGTTTGCGGATGCTTTGCCAGGATCAGATCGATCACTTCATAAAATGGCTGGCGTGGTTTTCCGCCATAGGTGAACTGATCCAATCCATATGAGGTACACTTGACGTAGCGTGCCTCCGGCAATGGCTCACAGCGCTCCAAAATGTCCGACAGGCGGACACCTTTCCATTTGCCGACGCCCGACCATCCCTGGACACAGTTGTGTTTGGTGATCTGAAGCTGGCTGGGCATGGCCCGTATCTCCTCCAGTGAGAGGCTCAGCGGACGCCTGACGAGCCCGCCCACACTCAAGCACCACTTGCGGAAATCGTTTTTCGCAAGTTCGACAAACTCCGAGCTCTCTGCTTGCGTCGGGGGTGCTCCATTGACCCAGAAGTAAGGGGAGATATCGGACGCTTTATAGTGCTGGCCCGAAGTGAGATTATGGAGTGCGAGCGTTCGAATCGGCGTTTCGAGGTGATCAAGGGCCACCTGGACCTGACGTTTGTGGCGCAAGGAATACCACGTGGTCCAGACATAGATCCCCAGGACGAGCAGGAGGGCAATGATGGCAATGGCTACAGCGAAGCCCAAATTTTCATTTGGACCCCCTAGCACAATGTTGGTGATGTTTTCGCGGAAGTGGACCACCAGCACCAGGAGGGTGTGCATCACCGTGAACAGCGCAAACGCCGCCATGCCCAGGAAGTGGAGACTGCGCGCCACCTGCCGACCACCCAACAGCTTGATATACCAGGGGAAACTGGCGGCAATTGCCGGTGACATGGCCGCCCCGGTGATCAGCATAAACGGCCCCAGCAGAAAGACGACGAAGGCATACGCCACCTGCTGGAGCGCATCATAGGGGTGAAAATCGCTGAGCGGTGGAATCTGGAAACTGAGGTAGATCAGCAACGAGTGCCAGGCCCGTGGAAAAATATCCCAGGACGTCGGGATCAGCCGTGCCCACTCACCTGTCGCGAACAGCAACACAATGTAGATGAGGCCGTTGAGCAGCCAGAACGTGTTAGTGACGCCATGCCAGTGACGGCCAAGCCCCAGGTTTTTGCGACCCGGCAGTGCGAGCCAGGAGGAAATAGCTACTTCATCGTCGCGGGCAGTGTAGATCACGCCTTTCTCGGTTGGTACCCGCTTCTTCGTGAATTTTATCCACTCGGTCCCGGGCGTACAGCCATCATTCCAATACAATCTTGGGTGAGCGCCCAGGATTTCGATGCCGCTGCGGATCAGCAACCCGATGAACAGCAGGTTGATGTAGTGACTTAGGCGGAGCCACAGCGGAAATCCAAGTGATGCCATGATGATGTGTAAGCTCATCGTTGTTCACACCGGCTTTCTACTCCTTAGAAGAAGTACTGTCAGATGAAGAGATAGTCCTCAAGCTAGCGCACTACACGCTGTGTGCGCGGTTGGCGCTCAGCCCGGACACCCCATGGCAGACCTGCTCTTATAGAGTATATACTGATGGAGGGACGTGCGGCTATGACTTAAGTCACACCATGCTTCGTGCTCTCGATTCTTTCTCTCCACTGGAGATGGAAGAAGCCTCGTGAAGAGAGGACCTGGAACGACAAGCAGCCACATCCCCGGAGGGAGGCAAGCAATGACCGTTGAAATCACAAGGCTCCGTCAGATCGCGTACTTTGCCATGCTTGATTCCGATGAACTCGCACAGATAGCAGCCGTGACAGTAGAGCGTCACTGTGATCGCGGCGATCTCATCATGCGCGAAGGTGAGCGAGGCGGAGCACTCTATTATGTGCGCTCAGGGTTGGTCAAAGTCTTCAAAACGTCACTGGAAGGCAAGGAGCAAATCCTCCATTTGATTGTGGCAGGCCAGACCTTCAACGAGGTGCCCGCACTCGATGGTGGTCCCAATCCGGCGAGTACGGCGACCATCGAGCCCAGCGTCATCTATGTGATCCAGGGAGCCGTGTTACGCAGGATCATCGCGTTGCGGCCTGCGGTGGCGCAGGCCATAGTACAGGCACTTGCCACTCGATTGCGCCATCTCGTCGCCCTGGCAGAGACCCTGTCCTTACGTTCGGTCACCCTACGGGTGGCAAAGCTTCTGCTCGATCAGGAGGCATCCTTTCAGGAGAGAGACGTTGTCTCTCGTCTGACACAGCAGGAGATGGCAGCACTGTCAGGCACCGTACGCGAAGTGGTGTGGCGAGCGCTCAAAGAGTTAGAGGCTGCCGAGGCCATTGAGATGTCCCAGGGACGTGTGGTGGTGGTGGACCGTGAGTATCTCCGCCTGTTCATCTCAGGACCGCAGCAGGACCGCAACTCGTAGCGTTGTCATAACAGGATGTTCCCCTCCTGTGAAATTTCAAATAACGATGGTATTGTTGCAGTTCTCTGATCAGGAATATGGTCTCAAGAACTGTCCAATAGGCTCGGAGACGATTTTCCCTTCGCAAAAGACGGTGTTGCCCCGTACCAGCGTACGCACAATCCGTCCACGCAGCGTTCTGCCGACGTAGGGACTGTGTCTATGCCGGTAGAAGAGATCGTTGGCCTGTAGGACGCTCCTGCTTTGCAAATCGACGAGTACGAGATCGGCATCGACCCCCACGGCGAGTCGTCCCTTGGATGAGAACAAACCAAAACGTCGGGCAGCATGCTCAGCGGTGATGGCCGTGATCATGGATAGAGGAAGCTGACGCCTATCATAACCCTCTGTTAAGAGCAATTGTAGCACAGACTGGCAACCAGAGATACCACCCCAAACCTTGAAGAAATTCGCATCTGTTTTCATATCTGCCGGAGCTGGTGAATGATCGGACACAACTATCGGCAAGGTGCCCGTAGAGATATGCTGCCACAAAGCATCTTGCTCTGCTTGTGAGCGTATAGGCGGTGAACACTTAGCCACTGCCCCGATCCTTTCAACATCTTCCTCAGTGAGAACTAAGTAGTGTGTACAGGTCTCACAACTCACATTCACGCCTCGTGCCTGGGCCTCAAGCACCAAACTCACTCCCCGTCCACTACTCACATGCACAATGTGCAATGCACAGCCCGTTTCACTGGCAAAGAGAATGGCCCGTTCAATGGCCTCTAGTTCAGCTATGACCGGGCGCGAAGCAAGATAATCACGCACACCCGTTCGTCCCTCAGCAATGGCACGTTGGGCAAGCCCACTCGTAATCTGATCACTTTCTGCATGGACAGCAACAATCCTATCCAGCTTTGCCGCCCGCGCCATGCCTTCGTACAAGGTCAGATCGTCAGCTACCGGAAAATCGGCGATACCGCTATTGGCCATGAAAGCTTTAAAGCCCACAACACCAAGTTCGGTGAGTTCATCAAGCTGGGCAATGTTGCCCGGCACTAAGCCACCCCACAGCGCGAAATCAACCAGTGAAGAAGCCTGAGCAGCTTGCAGTTTGAGATCAAAGCCCTGCACAGTAGTAGTAGGCGGAGAAGAGTTCAGTGGCATATCAATATATGTTGTCACCCCACCTGCTGCAAGTGCGGCAGTGCCAGTGGCAAAACCCTCCCAGTTGGTGCGCCCAGGTTCGTTGAAATGTACATGTGGATCGAGACAGCCAGAGAAAATATGCAGACCTTCGGCGTTAAGTTCTTCTTTGCTTACGCCCGCAAGCTCTGGTGCTATGGCCACAATGCGACCATCAGCGATAGCAATATCTGCTTGGCTGACACTTGTTACAGTGACTACTATACCATTGCGTACAAGAAGGTCGTATTGACTCATGAATTTCCCTTCGTGAAGTACCCCGCGTGCTTAGAAAGGCCAGGGGGTGGGACGCACGCAGATGCTAAGCAAGCAGTTGCAAAAATCGCTCCAGCACCTGAATGGCAATGGCTACATCCTCTGTGGTCACCGCTTCAGCCGGATTGTGGCTGATACCACCTTGGCAACGCACAAAGAGCATGGCAATATCGGTCAATCTGGCCAGCACTACGGCATCATGACCAGCCCCGCTCGGTAGAGTATGCACCGGATAGCCAGTCTCCTTTATAGCTTGTGCCATCAATTCGGTGAGATGTGATGCACATGGCACAGCAGGATGCACTGGCAACTCCTGCCAGTTACACGAGATACCCCGCACTCGACCGATCTTCTCTAGCTGTTCTTCAAGCTGATGGCAGGCTTGCTCGCGTAGCGGATCATGCTGGTGCCGCACATCTAGGCTCAAGGTCACCTGTCACGGAATGACATTGGCCACCCCCGGCTGCACAGTGAGTTGACCTACTGTGGCTACCAGTCCAGGCAGACTTCGTGCCACCGCCTCAACAGCCAACACAAACTCTGCTGCCGCACAGAGGGCATCATGGCGCAAGGGCATAGGTACTGTTCCCGCGTGATTAGCTTCACCTGTAAAATATATATTGAAGCGACTCTGCCCTGCAATAGCTGAGACGACCCCAACCGGAAGATTGCGTGCTTCCAGCACTGGTCCTTGCTCAATATGGACTTCGCAGTAGCCGAGAAGATCATCCCGTTGCCAGCGTGGAGTTTGCAGAATACGAGGATCAGGGTCTCCACCAGACGCGCGAATCGCCTCCGCCACCGATACACCGTTCGTGTCCGTTAAACTAAGAGCATCCGGATCGAATGTCCCGGTCATTACTGTACTGCCAAGATATGCGGTGTGATAGCGCAAACCTTCCTCGTCGGCAAACCCTAGCACCTCACCTCGTAGCGTCCTATGAGATTGCCGATGGCATCTCGCTGAACGATCATACCGGCAGCTTGCATCCATGCTGCCACGGCTTCGTTTGCCAGACGCATGGCTTGTGATCCAAAAGGACGGGTGAGGCGATGTGGCTCTTCGCTATAGCTCCCTAGAATAGCACAACGCTCCATGACGATGTGAGCGGAGGACTGGCTGTCGATGGTTATAATCTTGCTGCCTTTCTATCCATTCTTCTGGGATATTTCTACCCTATCGCGGCCTGAGGGCCCCTAGCTTCAGCTTTGGGGGTGAAAGGCCACCACCGTAGGCGTCCATCCCTCTTGACCATTCTAATTGTTTGTGGTAGAATATTCGCATGAGAACATTTGAGTATCGCCTTTTCGTGAATAAGGAACAATCCCGCAAGCTCATGGCCTGCCTGAGAGAGTCTCGCGGCATCTATAATCAGATGCTTGAGACGGTGAAGACACAGTATGCTGAGCAGGGAACGTTTCCGAGTAAGTACGATCTGGAAAAGGCTTTCAAGGGACACCGTGAACATGTCCCGGCTACCACTATCCAGATGCTTGCTGACCGTCTCACGAAGTCTCTCAAACGTTTTCTGGCTGCCAAAGAAAACAACATCCCTGATATCGGTTTCCCCCGTTTCAAGAAGCCCAATCGCTGGCATTCCATCCAACTGAGACAGTATGGCAAAGACTGCTATCTGCATGAAGATACGAAACACTTGATTGTTCCGAAGAAGTTGGGCAAATCCCTGAAAATCAAGTTGCACCGCCCCTTTGAAGGAACTCCGAAAACCGTTCACCTCGTCCATCGTGCTGACGGTCACTGGTATGCTCTCATCGTGTGTGAGACTGAGCCTCCAACCGAACACATTCCCTCTTCCTGTTCTCATCCTGATATCGGCATTGATGTGGGCTTGAAGTCCTTCCTGACCGACAGTGAAGGGAACACGGTCGACAACC
>WNGM01012004.1_pt1 | contig 11235 bp, 7 predicted proteins | sample 5400571 | NCBI WGS metagenome assembly WNGM01 (sample SAMN13153378, study PRJNA577476) | soil metagenome | isolation source: 100 cm soil or saprolite under Garry oak tree replicate 2 | place: USA:California | collected 2016-06-15 | reverse complement strand
GTGCTGGTTTCAACAACCATCATTGAAAATGGCCTGGATATTCCTAATGCCAATACCATTATTGTGAATAATGCAGCTTTCTTTGGTTTAGCGCAGCTTTACCAGCTGAGAGGACGTGTTGGTCGTGCCACACACCAGGCTTATGCCTACTTTCTCTACAATAAGGATGCAAAGTTGACCCCGCTGCAAGAGAAACGTTTACGAGCTATCTACGAGGCGACCGAGCTGGGTGCAGGGTTTCGCATTGCTATGAAGGACCTTGAAATTCGGGGAGCAGGCAATCTGCTGGGTGCGGAACAATCTGGTTTCATGAACTCCGTTGGTTTCGATCTCTATGTTAAGCTGCTTGCCGAGGCGGTACAGGAGTTGCAAGGCAAACAGGCTGAAGTGGCTGCTCCAACGGCAACGGTTGATCTACCTCTCGACTCTTATCTGCCAGATGAGTACATTGGTGACCGCACGCTCAAGGTCAATTTCTATCAACGTCTCGCTAATCTCAATTCGCCCGAGCAGATTGAGGCCATGACAGCAGAATTCAATGACCGTTTTGGCCCCCCACCCCGGCCGGTACAGAACTTGCTGGCGATGGTACGTCTGAAGGTGGAGGCAGCAGCTTTAGGCTTCGAGGCGATTGCATTGAAGGATAATGAGCTGGTCCTGACAGTGAAACGCACGATAGTGCCTAATCGTATTGCCCTCTATCGTCGTTTTCGAAACGAGGCTCGTGTCCAGCAAGGAGTGATTCGCATCCCACGCCGTCTTTTTGGTACGAACTGGTTAGAGCAACTGCAGGAGTTGTTACCTACAATCACCGTGGCGGCATAAAAGGTTTTTATATTGAGATTAAGCCGCGCTCCTGTAATTCGGTGAGTAGTCGCTCTACCTCGGGCACACTTTTGCGTATACAGCGAGAGAGATCAGCGATTGTCCGGTGTCCATCGACCAACATATAAATTGAACGCTGAGGACGAGTAAGCGGCAGCGAAAGGACATGCCGCTCGTTACCTATCTTGCGTGGAGCGAGCCACTCGACCCCCGGGATACTCGCATTGCTATCAAATGTATTGCCTGCGTACCTGTTATCGCGCCCACTTCCCTCGTCAGGTATCCCGTTCAGGTTCACCTGAGGAAGACTCGGGGAGGTTGGAGAGACTGCTGGAATGTTTCTATTCATGTTCAGCAAGGAAGGGTTTGAGCCTGGAGAATTGCGGGAGCTGTTGGCAGCAATGGGCATGTTGTCGTTGGCGCTATAAACAGAAGGAATGTTAACGGGTGGGTGTGGTTGATCAGCTAAGAAAGTAAAATAGACCTGGCGCCAGCTTAGCATGCGAAGAAGAGCTTCTTGTCCCAATAATTGACCGGTATGAGCATAGGTAGGTTGTCCTGCTTGGAGGTAGATTTCTCCCTCTTCAAAACGGCTTGCCTGCATGCGTTCTACGCTCAATAGCCCGCTTTGTCTTCTCATGCGAACCAGTTCTAAGACGTAGGCTAGACTTTCTGCTGTATTATCCCTGCCTTTTATCATGATACGGAGCCTCCCCTTATTATGCTCTCCGGTAAATAATTATTTGAAGTTGGCAGTAAATAAGCCGGCCCCCCAAACTCTTTGCTGCTCTATGTACGACTTACATATAAATCCGTGTTTCTCGATATGCTAGTTATACCATAGGTATGGACGGATAAGGAAGAAGTTAGTATCACAGTTTCCGGTCGTTCTGGCTTTCTTAATGGATTCTTTATGTGTTGAATTTTTGTTGGTGACAAGTAACAGAATCGGTGGTTGCGGTTGAGACGCGCTGCTCAGCGTTTTGTGTGTATCAGGTGGAGCATCAGGGCCTGCTTGTAATCAAGGAGGCTGGCTTGCCCATTTTTAATAACCTGGTTAGCAAGATTGAGCAGGGTAGAGACAATCTGCAAGCGGCTCTCATCGTAGTTATCTTGTTTGTTTAGCAGCTCTAGCAGCTGTGAGGGTCCATGGTTAGAAATATCCATACCTGAACGGACGGCCTCTATACGCAGCCAGACGATAAGCTGCTGTCGCAGTCGCTCAAAAATAGCCACGTCTCCTTCAGCAGGAAGGAGAGCCTTACTTCCATGTGAACTCGCAGCTATCGCCGGGGGAGACGGCGGAAGTACCTGGGGCTGGATAGCTGCCGGGGGTGCTGGTAGCTGGACCTTTTCAGGAACAGGCAGTGATGGGACGACTGTCACAGGGCGAGATGGCTGGACCTTTTCAGGAACAGGCAATGTCGGGCCAACTATTCCTGGTGGCTTCACCGGTACTGCTGCCGATGCCGCAGGAATGATAGGTGTTTCAACGGGTGGGACGACAGGTTCCACTTTGGGCATTGAAAGAGGAGAAACAGTACTACGCTCAGGATTTACAGGAGGAGCGCTTTTAGGACTTGATACGGACGTTGTAGTGCGTGCTTTGCCTTGCGATGCTGATTTACTTACCGGTACCAGCGATGGGGAGGTCGCTTGATGCTCAATGCCGTTTGTGTTCTTTGCCGCTGCCGGTTGTACTCGACCGGAGTTCCGCGGATTTGTCGAGACAAAGCGGGTTTCACTTTGAGGAGGTGCGGTCTTTATTTCACTCCGGGACTCCTGGACCTGTTGCTGCAGTAGTAATGTGGAAGGGGCAATTTGATCCCAACCTGGTTCAGGACGACCGGTAATACTGAGGGTAGACCAGGAAGATACAGGACGAGGGCTGCCAAAGGGCGGATTATTGCGGGGATTACCCGATAAGTGCCCTCGTAATCCCTGGGCCACCAACAAAGCAGAAGAACCGATCAACATGCGAATATCGGCCATGCGCTTACGTCCTTGCTCTCCAAAGAAGCTGCGGTTCCTCTGGACAAAGTGGATGATGAGACGCTCGATATGGTACTGGAAATCAGGCGACATGAGATCGACCCGATTCCAGGATGTGAAATCAACCGAACTCAAATAAAGCCAGACTTCTTGACGCTTGGAGCGATCAACAGGGCGAGTACGTAGCGATTCGCTGCGATAGTCAAAAAATCGCGGATAACAAAAATGAGCAATTAGCGTTTCCGCCAATTCTGCTTTCAGTCGTGCAATTTCAGCAGGCGGAAGCTGACCAAGAAAAACGCCTATCACCTCAACCTCTTTCATTGGACATGCGCCTAATTGGCGCTTCTATCTAAAGACACTACGGAACTATTGAAACGGTAGCCACTTGCAAAGCCCTGGTTTCGTTGGTGGAAACTGCAGAGCCATTTACCGTCTTTAATGAAAACCAACTTTGTTCATCCATTATTGTACTGAATGGATGAGTGACTGGCAAGAGGGCGAGGGAAATATGGGCTAGCCCTTTTGGAATGCCTCGCAGTATGAATAAATCGCTCACGACAGAGATTGTAGCGCCAGGCTGCCAAGTATTTGTTGGACACCAGGAAGCGGCCGGGAAGTCATTTGTTACGAAATGATTTTTTCCATTCTTGTCAATAACAAGAGCCAGCAATTGGACCGGAAATGGAGTTGGAGCACTGACTTTCCAATAGGTAGTGATTTGCATCGAGCCAGCATTCAAACTAAAGACCCTGGGATAAACAGCGCTCAACCCGACCAGGTTCATGGAAGCAGAACCGGCGGCGCTTGCGCTTGTAAAAGTAGCCTGTAAAGGATGCTGCACCTGTTGCGGAGCGACATGTACAAACGAACAAAATGTAGCAGGAAGGTCAGGCAGCAAGTTACTCACGTCGCTACTGCCTCCATACGGGGAGTAGGGAGAGATGCCTGGTGCAGGGAGTCCGCGTTTGAGGAGTAAGTAGCCATCCTGGGCGGCCACAATGCCGTAGCCTCCACTTAGCAACACTTTTTTCACTTCATGAATATATAGATAAGAAACAAGCGGATACGTGTTGCCGGTTACATCCAGGAAGATATAATCGGCGCGATCATCAGCATAGGGGAAGAGATAAATATTCAAGCGGTGGCTGATATGTGGAACGAGGTGAGATTGTGCCGAGACCGAGTCCGATGCCGGGATCATATCGACGAAGTGTTGAGCCAGATCAGTGTGAGCATTGGTTTGCGGCCATTGGAAGGTTGGCGATATCTGAGTCGCACCTTGAAAGGAGTCTATATTTACCGCGGAGAAAGGCATAGCCCCGCGCACCTGGTCTGCCCGCACAACATCATACATGACGAAGCCCAGTACCGCGACAAGGAGAACTATGTGCACCCACTTCCCGAGATAGCGCGTTCTGGATGGTGAGTGCTCAGCCGGCGAAGCTTTCTTACTCTGCCATGCTTGCAGCCGACCGGTACTCCACTGCGCTACCCAGAGGATCAGCACAATGGCCTCGATGGTCGAAAAGATCAGCACCGGTACAATCTCAGCGCTACCCAGAGGATCAGCACAATGGCCTCGATGGTCGAAAAGATCAGCACCGGTACAATCTCAGCGTTGTACTGGAAGAAACCGCTGCGCATATTTGGATCAGCACTGAGCAGGTTGATTGCCAACCCAGGTACGGCAAGGATGAAGACCCATGGAGCCAGCAGAGGGAGATAGCCGGCAGGGCTGAGCAGTATACGCAAGTAAAGCAGGTGGTATGAATCAAATACATACATCCGCAAAACGCCAACCGGGTGCAATATCAGAGTTTTGGCGATTCCCAGAGGACTACTGCCAAGGCTGGCATAGCGCGAAATCAGCAGCGGATGACCAACCGGACTATAGATATGGATGATGTAATATTCCAGACCTATCCAGCCAATAGCAAGGAGAACGAGTGCCAGGCCACTGCGCCAGCGCTGTTGAAAGAGTATCGACCATAAGCCAAAGAAGATAATGGTTAAGGGAATCTCTTCTTTGCATGCCATAGATAGAATGGCAAAGACAAAAAGCCAGGCAGTGCGCCGGGTATACATGAAATAGAGGGTAAAGAGCAGAAGGGCAGCGGTGAAGGTGACCGCGTGAAAATCATAAATGGTTGCCTGCTGTTGAGCTGGATAAAGTAAATAGAGGAGAGCGATAACAACGGCAGCCAGTTCGTTGCGCAGGCGTAAGCGCGCCAGCCAGAAGGCAGGAAAGGCACCACCGGCCACCACCAGGCTTTGAATCACTAAGAGCGTTTTGGGATTGGGCCAGACTACATAGAAAAGTGAGACGAGAAAGAGGATGGGTTCAAAGTGAATGGCAAAACGAGAAATACCATTGAAGCCGTAGCAGTTGGTATCACTGACTGTATTGCAAATGGTCTGGTGGAACAGGTGGCCGTGCAGGGTACTCCAGATGGCCTGGTCCATAATACCAAGGTCTTCGGCGCTGGTTATATAGGCGTCGTGCCGACCCGTGAGGTAAAAGATGAAATAGCCGGCGAAAAGTAAGACGGCGAGAGTAACCAGGCCTGTTGCCAGCCAGAATAAGGGTGTATGAGGCATGGCATCGGGGGCTGGATAGAGATAGAGCCGGTTGCGCCAGACGGCAATTTGTTTTCGCCAGGTTGGGTTCATGGTTGTTTTTCCTATTGGTTAAATTGTTGCATATTATATCATAGTGCCTTCAAAATCTGTAACCTATGGTACCTTTTGCGGGTGCCCCTCATTTTGTTGCGAGGAGCATATAACCCGGCGAAGGAGGCAACAACCTGAGCAGGGCGAGGACAAGCCATCGCCCGGTGAAGGAGGTAACGGCCTGAACAGGGCGAGGACAAGCCATCGCCCCTACTATGCTTACGGGGGCTTCGCTAGCGAAGCCCGTCCATGGGGTTGCTTGCTAACGCCTAAAGTTCGCGTTTAGGGGAAACCGTCCCCTCTGCACTCCTCTGCTTTATAACAAAACGAACAGGGGTGTGAAAAAGCGACAGAAGCACCAAAGGGTACTTTTTTTGCGGTGTACGTTGACATAAGCTTGTTTGTACCTCTATACTGGTCTCGTTAAGAGGAGGCTATTGCAGAGGTACAGTATGTTCAAACTCAATGTGGCAAAAGCTGAAGCGCAAAAGGCTGATGATAAGGTAACTTCGTCAACGTTATTGCATAAGCGGGGATGGGGATATCTTTTAGATGTGTGCGTTGTATTGTTGATGGGCGGAATTTTGTTTTGGGGTGCGGCATCACAGTTTTATAATCAATTCAATGATGCGACGAGGTATCAATGTTATGCCGTGGCGTTCTGGCACGGTACGCCTGGACTTGGTTCTCTTCCAGAGAAACAATGCGCTTTTCTCAGCGCAACCACTTCCTCTACTCTGGCACAGAAAATGCAGGAACGCAGGTTCCCACATTTCCTGGTTGACCTGGTAGCGGCCCAGTCTACTTCACAGCCGCTGCATGCATTGCCGCCGGAGTATCCTTTATTAAGCCTGGTACCATTTTCTTTAGCCCTGGTTGTACCGGCGGCATGGTATCAGGTGGCTTTCGCCGTCTGGATGGCCGTTGTAGCGGGCATTATATATTTTGTGCTCAAACGCTACAGGTCTACGAGGGCGGCTATCGCTTTTGCCGTGTACCTGGTTATTGGAAGCTGGGCAACCGCCGAGGGAAGATTTGATTTAGTTACTGCGGCCCTGACCCTGGGAGCAGTGATCCTGGCAGCAAAGGCAAGATGGAAATGGGCATTTGCGCTGTTAGCTCTCGGCACCCTGCTTAAATTTTACCCTGTAGTATTAATACCGCCTCTTCTGATAGCGCAACAGATGCAGGAGAGTGGCAAATGGAATTCCTGGCGTCGGTGGAGCGGTTTGGGTGTATTTGTTGCCATTTGCGCCGGGGTAATGGCCTTCTCGCTTATTCTTAATGTGGCTGATACGCTTAATCCATTCCGCTACTTTTTCGCCCGGCCGATTCAAGTAGAGTCTTTTCCGGCGACGCTGGTCTGGCTGGGTAGCCTTGCAGGCTACCCACTACAGTATGAATTCACGTTCCAATCGCTCAATGTTGTAAGCGCGTTGTCCTCGAAGATAAGTGTATTGAGTACCCTGTGCCTGGCAGCGGGTTTAGTGTATACCTTCTGGCTGCAGTGGCGGAGCAAAATTGATATCTTCATGTCAAGCCTCTTAACGCTTTTGATCGTGATGGTGGCGGGAAAAGTTTTAAGCCCTCAATATTTAATCTGGGTGGCACCATTTATAGCGTACGTGGGCAAAGCTAACTGGAAATGGCTGGTCAGCTGGGGCAGCGTGGCAATATTGACGACGATTATTTTCCCTTTTGTTTACGTCGATCTGCCTCACATTATTAAATATTATCCTCTGGTGCTTGTACGTGATCTGTTGATGCTGGCTATTGTACTGGTGCTGTTGTACTACGGGACGCGTAACAGACTCGCGAGCAAAAACCAGCAACTTTCTCTTGCAAATAACGAGTCAAAAGCCAGCGCGAAAAACCAGGGAGTACGGTAAGACGCCTGGCGAAGGTAGTCCGCGTTCGAGTAATAGATAGCCATTTTCCGCTGCCAGAATGCCGTAGTTTCCGCTCTGCAATACTTTTTTCACTTCACGTGTGTACGCCTGGGCGTTAAAGTAGGGGTACCTGTCGCCTGTTACGTCCAGCAGGATATAATTGGCGCGGTCATCGGCGTAGGGAAACATGTAGATGTTGAGGCGCTGGCTGAGGTGAGGGACCAGGCGAGATTGGGCCGAGACCGATGCAGTTGGGGGGATCATGTCGATGAAGCGCTGGGCCAGCTGGGTATGAGCGGTGATGTGTGGCCAGCGAAAATCCTGGGCAAAGGGCATGGCGCTGTGGGTGGAGTCTTGATGTAGGACAGTGAAAAGGATATAGATTAGCATCAGGGCCAGGAGCATGTTGTGAAGATGGCGGAATCGTTTGCGTAGGGGCGGGGGTTGGGTGAGGTTGGGAGATGCCTCTACCGCGGGCGGCCATAAAGGCCCCCACCCCGCATCGGCACCGTCCCCGCCCCTACGCGATGGGGGCCATGGGCGCAAAAAAGTGGTTGGCGAGGGTGCGGGTTTCGTGTTTCCCCCCACGAGCGGCCACAAGGGTTCCCGCCCGGCACCGGCCCTACACGATACCTCCACCACGGGCGACCATAAAGGCCCCCACCCCGCATCGGCACCACCCCCGCCCCTACGCGAGACGGGCCACGTCTGCAAAAAAGCCGCATTGGAAAGGTTCTGTACCAGCCATAGGATCAGGGCCATTGTTTCGATGGTGGCGAAGATGAGGATGGGGACGATTTCGGCGTTGTATTGGAAGAGGCCGCTGTACATGCCGGGGTTGGAACTGAGTAGGTTGAGTGCCAGTGTGGGTAGGGCCAGGATGAGAATCCAGGGGGCGAGTAGAGGGAGGTAGCCGGAAGGTGCCAGGAGCGAGGCGAGAAAGGTGCGGTGGGCACGATCCAGGAGGTGTTGTTTGAGTATGCTGGCGGGGTGGGCGAGTAAGGTGTGGGCGATTTGAGGAGGGCTGTTGCCAAGGTAGGCGTAACGCGCGGCCAGTAGGGGTTGGCCGGTGGGGCTGCTGAGGTGAATGACGAGGAGTGCCAGGCCGGTCCAGGTAAAGGCAAGCAGGAGCAATAGCAGGCCACTGCGCCAGCGACTCTGCAGGAGCATCGACCAGAGACCCAGGCAGGCAACGACCAGGGGTATCTCCTCTTTACAGGCCATGGCAAGGATGGCGAAGACAAAGAGCCAGGTGGTACGGCGGGTGTACATGAAATAGAGTGTGAAGAGCAGCAGTGCGGAGGTGAGGGTGACGGCATGGAAGTCGAAGATGAGGGCATTTTGTTGCGCGGGGTAAAGCAGGTAGAGGAGGGCAATTGCGACACCGGCCCATTCGTTACGCAGGCGCAGGCGGGCAAGCCAGAAGGCGGGGAAGGCTCCACTTGCTACTACCAGGGTCTGAAGGACCAGGAGTGTTTTGGGAGTGGGGAAGATGTAGTAGAGGAGGGAGATGGGAATAAGGATTGGTTCAAAATGAATGGCAAAGCGGGTAATACCTTGCAGACTGTAGCAGTTCGTGTCGCTGACGATGTTACAAATGCTTTGATGGAGCAGGTGGCCGTGCAGGGTATTCCAGATGGCCTGGTCCATAATACCGAGGTCTTCTGCGTTGGTCAGGTAGGCGTTTTGCCGGACGGTCAGGTAGAAGATGAAATAGCCGGAGAAGAGTAGGATGAGGAGGGTAACCAGGGTTGTTGCCAGCTTGAATGCTGGGGTATGGGGTAGGGGTTTGGGTGGTGGGTAGAGGTAGAGGCGGTTGCGCTGGGCTGAGCGTGGTGCTCCCTCATGTTTTGATAGTGTTGGCGAATGAAATATATCGTGCGATTTGCGGGAGTGCTCAGGGCAGGGAGAGGGCAAGGAGGAGGGCGAGGACATGGGGCAGGGCGACCACAAGGGATCGCCCCTACCATGGACGGCGGAGGTTGGCAGGTTGTCCGTAGAGCAGGGCGAGGGCGAGGACAAGGAGCAGGGCGACCACAAGGGATCGCCCCTACCATGGACGGCGGAAGCGACAGGGGGTGGAGTGGGGTCGGTTGTGGGTGCCCGGTGTGGGGGAGAGGTGATGGGCCGTGCCTCCTCCAGCGGCGGGCGGCCATAAAGGCCCCCACCCGGCATCCACGCTACCCCCGCCCCTACGCGAGCGAGGGCCTTGGCAAGGGGTGTGACGAAAAACCTGCCTGTGAGAGCAGACAGGGTTCCTCTACTATGGACGACGTGGTTGTCTGCCCCAGGGTCCATCATCATTCGCCAAGTGACCCTCTTTCTGCCATCAAGTTGGTAGATGCCTCGATTGGAGGTAGCGTATTCTCTTCTTTGGCCTGCTCTGCGGATGGCGGGTTTTCCTTTTCGGCTTGTTCTTGTTGGACCTGGTGTATTTGCTTGCCGCCGCTGAGGTAGGCGGCTCCTACGCAGAGGAGTTCGGCTGCTGTGGAGACGGCGCGGGATAGGAGGGCGATGATGGCTACCAGGCTGGCGGGGATGGCGGGTAGGGCGAGGGCAAAGAGTACGCCGATAGCCAGTTCGCGGAAGCCAAGGCCGCTGGGAGTGATGAAGGTCACAAAACCGAAGTCCCAGGCGATGGCGTAGATGCCGATGCAGATTGGCAATGCTGTTAGCGGTGTGCCGGGCCAGAGGGCGAGTACCAGGGCGAAGAAGGCACAGCCTGCGATAAACCAGCTTAGACACCAGGCCAGGGTGACGAACAAGATATCGCTATAGTGCAGGGTCAGAATGACGGGGTCGCGCTTCAATAGGCGCAGGGCGAGATTGAGCAGTCCGTTGAGGATGCGAGGATGCAGGATAATGAGCAGGGCCAGAAAGAGGACTACGCCTAGCACGATGGCGAGAGAACCACGGAAGAGCGAACCAACAGCTCCGAAATTGCCCCAAAATAAGAGGCTGAGGGCAAAGAGCAATGCGCCCGCGGCTAATTTGGTAATCAGTTCGACGGTCATGCTGGCAAAGGCGATTGGTCGCGAAACGCCGTACTTTCCCACCCAGAGAATGCGGGTCAAAACGTGCCAGATATTGCCGGGGATATAGCGCACAAACTCTGAGGCCAGGTAGATGCGCAGGCATGCACGCAGGTCTAAGCGATAGCCAAGGCGGGCCAGGACAGCTTGCCAGATCAGGCCGAAGGAGAACTCCTGGAGGATAAAGCCGCCAAAGGCCAGGGCCAGCAGCCAGAGATTCCATTGGGAGGCATTGGCGGTCAATATATGCCAGTTCCAGTCATGTACCTTGTAGAGAAAGGCCGCTACAATTGCTAGAGGCAAGCCAATCTTGCCGATTTTTTTAAGAGCCGGGTTGCCCATTAATTCAGTTCCTGCCTGATACTGTACTCTTCCCCAGGTTGGAAGGCGTAGTGACGGATCATCTCGCTTTGCAGGCCCGTCAGAATAAACTGGACGCCGAAGAACATCAAGAGAATGCCAACGAAGAGCAGAGGACGGTTATGGATTGGTTCGTGGGTGACGAAGTAGCTGGTTATCACAACATAGATATCGACCAGAACGCCGACAAAAAACGTCCAGAAGCCCAGGGGGCCGAAGAGTCGCAGGGGGGTTCGCAGGAAAGTAGTAAGGAAGAGGACGTTGAGCAGGTCTATCAAGCCGCGTGCGAAGCGCCTTGCCCCGAATTTTGAGGCGCCAAACCTGCGAGGATGGTGGCGTACCTTAATCTCTGTTATACGGAAGCCTCGCCAGTAGGCCATGACAGGTACAAAACGATGAAACTCGCCATAGAGCTTGAGGTGTATATCCTCTATCACTTCACGTCGATAGGCTTTGAAGCCGTT
>WNGM01004776.1_pt1 | contig 11235 bp, 9 predicted proteins | sample 5400571 | NCBI WGS metagenome assembly WNGM01 (sample SAMN13153378, study PRJNA577476) | soil metagenome | isolation source: 100 cm soil or saprolite under Garry oak tree replicate 2 | place: USA:California | collected 2016-06-15 | reverse complement strand
CGGCCACGAGTCGTAGAAACATGGAGTCAGTCGTCGCGCATGCAAGGCCACCGGTTCGCGCCCTACTCGGGAATCTCCTTGGACGCCTGAGCGAGGGCGGAAATGTCGATCATAATGTCTCCTCCTTCCACGTGCGAGGGCACGCCGATGGGATTGCAGCCTCCCTGATCGCCAATCGAGGGAATATAAATGGCGGAAGCGCAGTGCCGGCAAACCACATTCTGCCCGTCCTGGCGGTAGCCTTCCGCGCCGCAAATCCGGCAGGCATCCAAAGCGACGCCCCAGCCATTCGGCTTCTTAATGACCATGAAGCGCAGGGACTGCACGCCCGCGTTAATCGTGAAGAGGTGCATGGCGCCATCCTGGACCTCACTGAGCGGCACACGCACAATGTCCCTGACAGCTTCAGTCGCGCGCGCGGAGGGCGGAGCGGAATTTGCCCGCGCATAAATGAAATCAGCCGTCAGAACGAGAATCACCGTCAGCGAAGCGGTCGCCGCGGCAATCATCCAGCGGCGCTGCCGCCGGTTCTGCGATTCCAGCAACCGCTTCTCCGCATCGTTCAGCGAGTCAAAATCAGCAATATCGCCGCGCCAAAAATGAACACGAAAAAGAAAAGCTCATTGCGCACGATGGGACCCAGAATGGCCATCTCCGCTTTACTGGAAGGCAGCCAGCGCGCCTCGCTCAACTCGTGCAAGCCGGTCAGCGCCAGTTGGAAGGCGACAAGCATCAAGATGATGCTGGTCGCCGCAAAAAACCGCTGCAACGGGATACGCAGCGTGCCTTTGAAAAAGAACAGCCCCACCGCGACCGCCGCCGCAATCCCGGCAATCGTCCCAATCCAGGTCTGCAAACCTTCCGTCGAGAGCTCCACGGCGCGCAGGATCAGCGCCAGCTCCGCGCCTTCGCGCAAAACCAGCAGAAACACAAAAACAAAGACGCCCCAACCGGCGGCCTTCCCGGCCCGCTCGGCGTACGACTCCACTTTTTCTTCAATTTCTTTTCTCAGGTGGCGCGCAACTCGGTTCATCCATACAATCATCGTAACAACGAAGACCGCGGCCACCAGGAGCATCAGCCCCTCGAAGCCGTCTTCGCTGATGCGCCAGCGCTCCAGCCCCACCGCCACGGCCAGGCTCAGGGCAGCGGCCGCCGCAACGCCATACCAGACGAAGCGCGTCAGGTGGCTGCGTGCGGTGCGGGAGAGATAAACCAGGATGATGCCGACGACGAGCGCCGCTTCCACGCCTTCGCGAAGGGCTATGAGAAAGGCTGAGAGCACGGGATGTCCAGTTGTAAATGATTTGCAACTACGAATTCGAGTTTACCGCATCCTGGCGGGTTACGTCAACCGGACTATTTCGGTCCGATATCCTCGCGTGCGCAATAGGCTATCCTATTTCTTGCGCATGGGCACCCTTCGCCAAGTCTTGTCCGTGATTCTCTCCAGCCTTCTTCTGTTTTCCCAACTCTCCGCCCAATCGCAGCCCCCCGCCCCTCCCCAGGCGCTTCCCGAGCGCTTGCGGCCCGATCCCAAGCGCGCACGAAAGGCCGCCGAGCAGGGAGAAAAAGCCGAGGCGGCGGGCCGTCTTGAGGAAGCGCTCGCCGCTTTCGAGGAGGCCGCCCGCTACGCTCCACAGGACATTCACTTTGCCGCTCGTGCGGAGGCGCTGCGTTCGAAGCTGGTCCGCACTTACGCGGACGCGGCGGAGCGCGACGCGCTTGCCAGCCGCTTCGACCAGGCAACGGAGGACCTTGCCGCCGCTCTGGCGGTCGATCCCACGAACGCCATTCTCCTGGAGCGATTGCGGCAAATAAAAAGCATGGCCGATGAAACCGGGCCGAAAGCGCCTCCGGACATCCCCGGCCTGCCCCGCTTGAAGCCGCAATCCGGCAAGCGCAACCTCGACCTGCGCGGGGACACTAAAACTGTATACGAGCAACTGGCAAATATTTTTGGGATCAGGGCCACCTTCGATCCCGATCTGATCGTCAAAAACGTGCGCTTGAACGTCAATGACGTAGATTTCAAGAACGCGGCTACGGTCCTCGCCGCGGAAACTGGAACCTTCTGGCGTCCGCTGAATGACACGTTAATGTTCATTGCCGCGGACACCACCGAAAAACGCAGGCAATATGATCTGGAAGCGGAGCAAACTTTTCCTCTCTCTTCCGCCATCAGTTCCGAGGATGCGACCGAAGTCCTGCGCATCGTGCGCGATATCACCGCTTCCACGCACATCGATCTTGACTCGCGCGCCCATAGCATCACCATGCGCGATACGCCAGAGCGCCTGGCTCTCACCGGCGCGCTCATTCAGCAGATCGAAAGAGCTCGCGGAGAATTGATGCTCGAAATTGAGCTGCTGGAGGTGGACCGCAACACGGCAAGGAAGCTCGGGGTCGAACCTCCCACGAGTCAAAGATTGATCGCGCTTCCCCCCAACTTGATCACCCAATTGACGCACGCAAGCAATCTGTCGGCGCTCCAAACGCTGCTTGCCGGAATTTTTGGAACCGGAGCGACTGGCGGGACGTCGATTAGCTCACTGATCCCTCCGGTCGCGGCCATTGGCGGCGGCAAATCCACTTTTCTCCTGACCCTGCCCGCAGCCGCCGCGGATTTCTCGGATGCGCTTTCGCTGGTACATACCGGCCGCCAGGTCCTCCTCCGTGCGCAGGATGGAAAGCCCGCCACCTTTTTTGTGGGCCAGCGATTCCCCATCACTCTTTCCTTGCTGTCCGGCAGCCTGGGCACTTCCTCCTTTACGCCAAATCCAGGCGGGGCCAGCAATCCCTTCCCCAGCACTTCGTATCCGGCGGGGATTGGCCCCGCCGCTCTGGTGGCCGCGGATTTTCTGAACAACGGTTTGCTGGACCTGGCCGCCGTCAACGAAATCGATAACTCACTTACGATTCTGCTCAACCAAAATGGCAGTCAAGGAACATTCGCCCAGGCCACGGGCTCGCCCATCAAGCTGGGAACACCGCGCGCCGCGGCTCCGGCAACCCATCCCTCGATCGCTTCGGCCACGTTCACCAGCAGCGGATGCCACGACTTGGTCGCCAGCGATCCTCTCTCCAACGTGGTAAACGTGCTGCTCAGCAATTGTGACGGCACGTTTCTGAAGCCGCTGGTCATTCCCGTAGGCTTCAATCCCACAGCGATTGCCACCGGCGACTTCAACGGCGACGGAAAACAGGATTTCGCGGTAGCCAACGAAGATGATGATTCGATTTCCATTTTTCTTGGCGATGGCACCGGCAAATTTACCGCCGCGAAGAATTCGCCTTTCCTCCTCGCGCGACAACTCGCCATCAGCACCACCTCGCTGCCCGACGGCGTTTTAAATACCGCCTATAGCGGGACTTTGCAATCGACAGGAGGAACGGGAGCGGTGATCTGGACCCTCGCGACGGGGACGCTTCCGGCGGGCCTGACCTTGAGTCCCGGCACCGGAGCAATCACCGGCACGCCCACAGCGGCAGGGACTTCGCCCATCACCGTGAAGGTTACGGATTCCGCCACTCCCCCGAATTCCGCCACAACCGCACTTAGCATTGTCATCAATGCAGCGGCTCCAACCTTCGCGATTTCCACCGCTTCGCTTCCCAACGGAAGCATCGGAACGCCTTACGACCAGTTCCTGGCCGTTACAGGAGGAACGTCGCCTTTTACTTGGAGCGTTCCCCCGGGCACACTTCCCACTGGTTTGAGCTTGAACGCCACGACCGGCGAAATTACGGGAACTCCGACATCCACCACGACAACGCCGCCAAGTTTCACCTTCACTGTCTCGGTTACGGACTCCAGCGCCACACCCTTAATCGCACAAAAGCAGTTTACTCTGACGCCGATCTCTGCCGCCGAGCGCGGCCCCGTGGCGATGGCGGTGAGTGACTTCAATTCCGATGGGAACCAGGATCTGGCCATTGTGAATCAGGCCACCAACAACGTAACGATTCTTTTGGGCAATGGCGACGGCACTTTTACCGAAGCTAGCGGGTCGCCGATTTCGTCAGGCGTAGGCAATGGGCCTGTGGCGATTGCAGCCGGGGATTTGAACGGAGACTCCAAACCGGATCTTGCGGTCGTGAACCAAGCCGATGACACCGTCAGCGTGTTGCTGAACAATGGTGACGCCACTTTTGCGCCGGCAACAGGTTCGCCTCTGCAAACCGCGGCATCTCCCACTGGCGTCGTTATCGCGGACTTCAATCAAGATGGCATCCCGGATCTTGCCGTAACCAACGGAGGAGCCAACACCTTTCGAGTCTTCATGGGTCTTTCGCAAGGGCTCTTCAGCTTGGCCTTCGAGCCTCCTGCGGGCCCCGCCGGTTCCGCACCAACTGCAATCGTTGCAGGCACTTTCGCGACCGGCGGATTTCCAGACGTGGCCATCACCAATAATGTGTCCGGAGCGGCCGGCGATGTCACTGTGGTTCTGAGTCCCGCTAGCCTGTTTACCAGCGTGGCGCCGGGGGTTGCGCAGCAGCCTTATCCGGCCTCCGAATATGTCGATCTTGGCTTGAAGATCAAGGCCACGCCTAGGCTCCATCCCAATAGCGAAGTGACCCTGCAGTTGGAATTCGAAATCCGCGCCCTTTCCGGTACCAACGTAAACGGTATCCCCATTCTTTCGAATCGCACGTTGTCGCAAACCGTGCGCGTGAAAGAAAACGAACCGACGCTCATCAGCGGGATGATGGACAAGGAAGAAACTCGCTCGATCGTCGGACTGCCCGGGTTCGCGGAGATTCCCGGCGTGAGATACGCGTTCAGCACAAAAAGCCAATCCCTGCAAGACACCGAGTTGCTCATTCTCGTCACTCCCCGCAGGTTGCGCCTGGCGGATCATCTCACACGGACCATCTACGCAGGCCGCGGGGACGTCGGTCGCGGCGCGGCCGGTCCAGGGTTTCGCGGGACTCCGGGACCGCCTCCGCCGACTCAACAACCGCAACCGGAGCAGCCACCGCTTCAGCAGCAGCCACTTCAACAGCAACCGCAGCAACCACAACCCCAGCAGCCACAGCCGCGGCGCTAGCTAGCTCCTCTTTCGTCTTTTGTCTTCCACAAGTGTCGAAGCGCCCACTTTTTTCATCCACATTTTAATTTGACAACTTTCTTTCCCGCGCGTACCTATGCTGGCCGTAGGGCCAGCTTGACGGTGCCGGGGCAGGCGGTAGCAAACTATACTTTCGATAACGCCAATCGCCTGACGCAGATCACGCAGGGGAGCACGACCGTGTCCTTCGGCTACGACAACGGGAACGGCGAACTTCATTGACTCTGCCGAATGGTGTGGTTGTGGGATATAGCTACGATACGGCGTCGCAACTGACCGGGATGAACTATTCGTTGGGGCCAACGCCGCTCGGCAATTTGACCTACGGCTACGATAGCGACGGGCGGCGCAACGTCGCGGGCGGAAGTTTTGCGCGCACGGGGTTGCCCCTAGCAATGAACCAGACGGCGTATAACGCGAACAACCAGGTCACGACCTGGGGTACCGCCAACCTTTTTTATGACCTGAATGGGAATATGACCAGCGACGGCACGCACAGCTACTCTTGGGATGCGCGGAACCGGCTGAGCCAGATGGATCTCGGCAACACCGCCACCTTTTCTTATGATGCGTTCGGGCGTAGGGTGAGCAAGACGGTTTTAGCCACGCAAACGGGTTTCCTCTACGATGGAGCAAATCCCGTTCAGGAACTTTCGGGGACCACGGTTACGGCCAATTCGTTAAGCGGTGGCATCGATGAAGTTTTTCAGCGAACGGACTCCGCGGGCGCTCGCAGTTTTCTCACCGACGCACTTGGCAACACGCTTGCCCTGACCGATTCCACCGGTACAACGCAGACTTCGTACACGTTCGAACCGTTTGGGAACACGAGCGCGTCAGGCAGCGCGACAACGAACAGTTTTGCCTATACCGGCCGAGAACTCGATGGCACCGGCCTCTATTTCTATCGCGCCAGATACTACAACCCCACCCTCCAAAGGTTTATTTCCGAGGACCCGAAGAGTTTTCTCGGAGGCATTAATCTCTTCACCTACGCCTTGAATGATCCGATTCTCTTTTCCGATCCCTTGGGCACAGACATTATTGTCACCAGCTACAAGGGAGGCGCTGACTTTGGTCATATCGGAATAGCAGTCGATAGTTGCCAGACATCCGGTTTCTACCTGCTCGAACTTTCGATTCCGATTGGCCCGGGAATGAGCGTTAACACTCATTATACGGCCCCGGTCTGGGCTCCAGGAATTGTGCTGCCAGACAACGGAACGATTCTTAACAGCGTTAGGATTCCGACTACGCCGCAGCAAGATCAAGCGTTGCGAGATTTCTTGAAGAACAGGACAAATGATCCCGGTTCGTACTCTGGCTTATTTGGTCGGACATGCGGCAATTTTGTCTCGGACGCACTACGCGCCGCGAACGTCCCGATCGACCCATCGCGTTTCCCCAAGGCAATCATGCAACAGCTGTTGAACAATCCCAACTATTCAAATAGTGGGTGCCAATGATGGAGCCAAAGACCTCTGAATCAGCCCCAGTCCCTCGAGTAAAAAACACGGTTGTGTTTGTATTCGCCGTGCTAGGTTTCATCGTCCCAATTGCGTTCCACTTCCTGAGTTACTATGTAGATCAGCAACCTCGGGCGCATTACAATCTCGGCCGTTTTCTTTGGTCCGTTATTCCGTATCTTTGGCCCTCGGCCGGTGTTCTCCTGCCCGCTCATGCAGGAGACATTCGCGATTCCATCGTGTTCTGGGCAATGTCTCTGGTCTTGAATGTGGCCATCTATTCAGCAGTGGGTTTCGGACTTTCGCGTTTGAGTGGACTCGTCGCCAAACTGCAGCGGAGCCGATGAGCAACATTTGGCACGCGAACTCGATGGAACAGGCCTCTACTACTATCGCGCCAGATACTACAACCCCACACTTCAGGGATTCATCAGCGAAGATCCGATTGGTTTGTCATCCCGAGACACGAACTTCTATCGATATGTTTGGAGTTCCCCTACGAATTTCACGGACCCCTTCGGGACTTGTCATTTGCTGGTGGCGGAAATACTGGGTGGGCATATCCGGGCTTTCCGACGGGCGGTGCCAACGGCGTGGTTGGTGCTTATGCGGGATTCGGAGGCGGTGGCTTCATTACTAACGCGAAAAGCGCATGCCAGCTCCGAGGACCATTCAATACGCTTATATTAGACTTTTGGGTGGGAGAGTTCCAGTACTCATCGTCTGGTTCAATCTGGACTACGGCACTTACATTCGGACCGGGCGTGGGGGCTGGGTTCTCATATATGTCTACGACAACAGCAGCTACAACGCTAGTCGGTAGAGCGTGTGGTTGCTAATCGATGCCAAGGGAGATCAATGAGCCGGTATCTGGTGTATTTTGCAGTCTGGTTAGCATTAGCGCTCGGCTTCACAGCAGTCGTGGGTCGGGGAGCATTTAATTACTATCGGTTGAGGAAGGGCGGGGTCTTGACTGAGGGTATTGCTGTGGCAAGAAAACCTCACGATCAGATCGAGTATTCGTTCAAAGCCGACAAAGGAGTTCACACGAGGGTAGGAATAGCGGGGATAGGGACCCCGCCAGTAGAGAAAATAGCTCTGGGGGACAAGCTACCGGTTTACTACCTGCCTCAGGCTCCGGGGATCAGTTGCCTTGGGGATCCCGGAAAATTGTTCCTTAATGAGCTACCTCCTGTACTGTTGGCAGCATTGCTTTTTCCAAGTGCGATTATCGCAATGATTGCTTTCCGACATGCCAGAGCCGGGCGAAAATCTAAATAGAGTAATGCGCCAGATACTACAACTCCACCCTCCAGAGGTTCATTTCGGAAGATCCGCTGGAGTTTGGAAGTGGCGACACCAATTTCTATGGGTATGTCGGAAACTCGCCGGTGAACTTCGTGGAATCCGTGAGGCGAGGCGATAGGAGTTAGGGGCGACTATACCGCCTTTTGGACTGCTCTTCTCTATCTGGAAGGACCTCCAGCGGCAAACGCCATTATCCAAGACTTGGAGGCATCCCCGGATCTTTACATGGTGAACGTGTCAGACACTTATACCTATGATGTGGCGCCAGGTGGCAACTCCGTTTTTTGGAACCCGCATTCGTCGCTTTGCACGAAGCATGGTGCCCAATCACCTGCACTTGGACTGCTACATGAATTGGTCCACGTGTGGCAGCGTAAGCATCACAAGGCGCCCCCTTTTGATGAAGAAGCGGCTACTCAAATGACAAATCCACCAGCAACTCAACTCGGTGAACCGACCAGAAATAATTACGCTGACGGTCACGATGGACCAACTTGGATACTCCCTATCCCAAGTAATCCGACGGTGGGAAGGAATTGCGGATGCCAAAACTAAATCTTAGCAAAACAGCGCTAATCATTCTCCTTGGAATTGCAGCCGTATGTATAGTTCTCATATTTATGAGAGTGCTGAAGCCTGGCGAGGGATTCGTTTCATTGGAATCCAAGACCAGGCAAAGCCCACCTGAAGGACCGAACCCCATTCACTTAAGCACAGTATCCGCACCAGACGTCATTCGAAAGCAACTGCTCGACGGGGACTTCAAGATTGTGAACCGAGTGGAGGAGATCTCAGAAAACTGTGCATCCGTCTTTGAGTCTTCGTTTGTGAGTGCTTCCGGCGCAGTCCCAAAGAGAAGAGAAGTCAAACTAGCAAATCCTGGCCAGGTTTTCCAGTCTTCGGATGCTTTGGTACCAGGAGCTCCCTTCCGACGATTGGAATTTGCGGGCTTGGGCGTTAAGGGATGCTTTGTCTATTACCAAAGCGGAGGGAAAATGTACCCATCATTCTGTGCAGCCGTCATCGACTACAAGGAGATGAAAGCCGTGTGGATAGGAGAGTCGCGGAAGAGAGCGATGACTCTGCAGGAACTTCGTTCAATGGTTGTAAAGGGGCAATTCAGGGATACGGGAGAACCGGCGTGCTGATGGGCGGGTGGCAAGGACGTAACCACCGAGACGCATTGGGTCCCGCACCCTTTGGTTTGTAAGGGTGCGGGTTTTGACTTGTCTTTATTTCTTGCCCGTCCCGTCTCTCCAATAGGCCGGACCGGATCACGACTTTCGGAATCCTTCAACTTTGTTCGCTCGAACCGCCTAAGGCAGCGGTTCAAACACCACCAGGGGCTGGTAAGTCCGCGGCACGACTGCTTCAGCAATGGCAATCAATTTGTCCTGCTGGTTGAAAATCCGCAGGCGCGGAGCCTTCGGCGGACCGCCATCCAGCTCCGTCGTCGCGCCGGGAGGAGTCTCTACCCGTCCCGGCTGCAATTGCGAAACGGAAATATTGAACTTCGAGCCGTGGCGCACGCGCCTTTCGACCACCGGCAAAACATGGATGCGCGGGAAATTGGGCAGCAGGTTTTCGAGCTTGATCAGGCAGCTCTCGAAGCGTCCCGCGCGGCTCGCTTCCGCAAGCTCCTCCAGCACAATCGCTTGCGCGATGGAAAATTCCCCCACCGCCGTTCGCGTGATTTCCGCCAGGTGCGCGCCGCAGCCCAACTTCTGTCCCATTTCATGGGCTAAAGAACGGATATACGTTCCGGAAGAGCATTCGATGACAAAGCGCCCGCTGCTTCCCTCGATTCCTGTCAATTTATATTCATAAATTTCCACGGGGACGGGTTTCAGCGCAACTTCCTGTTTTTTTCGCGCCAGCTCGTACGCTGGCCGGCCTCCTACTTTCTTGGCCGAGAATGCCGGTGGCATCTGTTCGAATTGCCCGACACGCTCTGCCGCAAGTTTCTCCAGCACACCGGCATCAAGCGATGGCGCCTTGTCCGGGCCCTGCGCCTCGCCATCCGAATCGTAAGTATCGGTTGCGAACCCGAAACGGAAGCTTGCCGCGTAGCGCTTTCTCCTGCCCGAATAAAACTGCACCAGCCGCGTCGCTCGCCCCAGCAACAAAACCAGAACGCCGGTTCCAAGTGGATCCAACGTGCCCAAATGCCCGATTTGGCGGAATCCCGCCAAATGGCGCACGGCATCCACGACGTCGTGCGACGTCTTTCCCCTGGGCTTGTTGATGACGAGCGCGCCGTCAAACGGCGCCGGTTGTGGCTGGCATGGCATCGAGAGAGTTTTGAGTCTTAAGTTCTGAGTTGTAAGTAAAAGAACCCCGAAAAGTCTAACCGGCGGCTATGTATGCCCACGGAAAAAGAGAGTAATCCGTTCTCAGTCTAGTTTCTTGCTAGAAGCCATCGATAACTCAAAACTTACAACTTAGAACTGAAAACGGACGACTGCCAACTGACTACTTCCCTCGTTTGTCCTTCTTCACTTCCTTCAAGAGCTGCTCGATGCGCGCCACATGCTGCTCGGAAAGGTCTAGGGCGAAGTGGAGCTCGGGAAGGCGACGAAGCTGCAAACGCTCGACCAGCTCGCGACGAATGAATCCCGCGGCGTGCTCCAGAGCCTTGATCGCGTCGGCCTGCTCCTGGCTCGTCCCTTTCACGTTGATAAATACGCGCGCGTGTTTCATGTCGGGCTGCACGCGCACTTCGCTGGCGACGACGCTGCCTTCCAGCCGCGGGTCTTTCAATTCGCCCGCCAGCATGGCGTTGATTTCGTGAGCGATTTCCTCGCCGACGCGTTCATGACGATGGTTAGTGGGATTCATCTGCGTTTCCCGCGGTCCTTCTTAAATAATCTCCACCGCTTGATGGATCAAAATCGAGCCGAGAATCCCGTCCGCTTCATCCAAGACTTTCTGTAGCACTTCGTTCACGTGCTTCTCTTCGTTCGAAATCGTCACCACGCCCACGACCGATCGCTGCCACATATCGTGATGCTCCAATTCGGCCACCGCCACGTTGAAATCCCGCCTCAGCCGGTCCTTCAGGCTGCGCAGCACTTGCCGCTTGTCTTTCAGCGATTGTGCGTCGGGGATGTGCAGCTCGAGCGTGAGCAAGCCGACTGGCATCTGCGGCTCCGGAGAAGAAATCTGGCTGTTTATTTTTTGCCGGAAGCCGCGCCGGCCTGTCCGGCGGCTTCCGCAGCGCTCATTTTGGTGACGTTGAAGCATTCCAGGACGTCGCCTACCTTGATGTCGTTGAAGTTGGCCACTCCCGCGCCGCATTCGAAACCGGTGCGCACTTCGCTGGCATCGTCCTTGAAGCGCTTGAGCGAGCTCAGCTTTGAAGTGTAAATCACCGCGCCATCGCGCACCAC
>WNGM01010823.1_pt1 | contig 11239 bp, 15 predicted proteins | sample 5400571 | NCBI WGS metagenome assembly WNGM01 (sample SAMN13153378, study PRJNA577476) | soil metagenome | isolation source: 100 cm soil or saprolite under Garry oak tree replicate 2 | place: USA:California | collected 2016-06-15 | reverse complement strand
CATGCTTCGATGATCGCCAGCGCCGACATGTTGCCGATCTTGTCGATACGCTCGCCCGCGGTGATCTCCCGCAACTCACTGCCGTTTGCCTCGCGATCGGCGAAATTACGTAAAGCCTGGCGCCGCCGTCCCGGAAAATGGAAGCCCCGGGATCATTTCCCGGGGGCTTCTTTTTGTTTGGCCACCTCAGCCTCAGTCCCGCTCTAGTTTAGTGCTAATGGTCCCGGGGTCGGGGAGTAGTCAGTCGGTCTAGCCCACTTCCCGGCCGGGCGGTCCCGGTCGCGGGTTGCCCCCTGAGGATCGGGACCGTTCTGCAATTTGTCGAAGCACACCGGGCGATAGCCAAGCGTCGGGGCAACTTGGGCGGCCTTTCCACACCCAGATCGGATCGACATACCCGACCTAGCAGCAAGATTTTTGTTCAGGTGTGAACTGGATCACAGGGCGATGTGCAGTTCGATTTCTATGGTGCTGGGCGCGTACCCGATTTCGGGAGGGGAAGATGTCAGCTCATTCGGCAGTTCTGGTGCAGAACATTTCGGCCGTATGGCTCAGGAATGCGTTCGCTGGCTCCCTGGCTGCATTGGTCCTGGTCTTGTTGCTGATCCTGGTTCCGTGACGACTGACAAGATCATCGGGGCGGTCGCCTAAACGGGGACCGTTCTGGTCACGGAGGCTGGATGCTCAACCGATCACTGCTATTTGCGGCGTCGGTCCTATTCGCGGCCACCGCCATTGAGCGTGCGCCAGCAGTCTGGCGGGGACCTCCGCAGAGACCTGCGGCTCTCGATCCCGAAACTCGCGATTGGGTAAAAGACCTCAAAAACAAAGTCGGCAGCCCATGCTGCGACACGGCTGACGGTTTCCCTGTCGAGGTCGACGGCTGGGATATGGACGGGATCGTCGACGACACATCGGCGATGACCGATTGGGAGACCAGCATCGCCAGGAGCGGCTATCGTGTTCGGTTGACCGATGGCAAATGGCACGATGTGCCCAATTTTGCGTTGATCGATCCGAAAACCAACAAGCTTGGTTATGCTGTGGTGTGGGTACTCCCGCCGACGAGCCTCAGCATTCGGTGCTTCCTTCCCGGAGCGGGGGCTGAGAATGTCGGTCCGTTCGCTGAATGTTTCTCTGGGCCACAAAGTTCGGGTACAATACCCCGGTCCCGGTCACAGGTTGCCCCCTGCCGATCGGGACCGTTCTGCAGTATGCGAGGCCGAGTTGGAATGTGACCTGCGTCACACCTGCACAGCTTTTTAAGATTTTCGCCATGTAAATGACCCGCCGAGTAACTCCCATGGTCCGAATGAGCACAGTCATAATTGTCGTCATTCTAAGCGCGGCAACCGCCAAGGCCCAGAATTACCCTCCGTTCCTGCGCGAAGCGGAGCAGGCTCTCGTTAGTGAGTTCCGGAAACTTGAGCAGCAGGACTGGCAGGAATGGCGCCAGCAACAGGAGTCGCGTCTAAGACAGGCGGATGACGAGGACGATGCGACCTGTTGGCGCCTTCAAGACCACTACCCATACAGCGACTGCCGAGCAAAGCTTCTGGCCATACGGCAGGAGTGCGCACGGGGTGTCGGCGACTTCTTTGACAGCGAGTGCGATTGATCTAATTCGGCGCGATCATCGTCGGCGCCGCCGGATTGTCAGGGCGCCAAGATTAGCATGCCTGTACCATCAACCACGCCCGCCACCGCCGTGGTCTGGTCAGCGCTGCCGAGCAGAAACAGTAGGGCGATCATCACAACCATGGGGAGGATGACCAGCCCGAAAGCCATCAGCGCGTCCAGCATGCGGGGTCTAACCGCCAACAGCGCAGGGGCAAGTGACATCTTAGGGCGCAGCTCGATGGCTGTCTGATACAAGGACATTTTACTACTCCCCAATTCCGTGCCCGGACAAATTCGGGCATGCACGAGGCTCGGAGGATAGGACCCTTTTTCGCAACCAGCCTGTGACTAGGGTCACATCTCCCGGGGAGAAATCTTTAGCGCTACAACGGTAAGGGGATACAATCGACCCGCGCGGCCCGCGTTCGCACCTCGTGACCCTCATGGACGCCGCGACCCTGTCCGCGACCCCGACCCGTTCCGGCAGGCGCGGCCGGTATGGGATCGGGCGGCCGAGATGATCCTGCAGGCAGGTACGACGCGGAAGCCGGGCGACGTTCGGGAGGGACGCGCCAATTACTAACGGCGGTCATCCATGAGAACTGGTGGAAGCCCAACAGACAAACGTTCGCGGGCGGGCGCCGTTTACCGGACATTAACCGAACTCGGTGCATCGATGCGGCCCGGAGCGAGCGCATCGGAGCGCATCATGTCCTACAGCTTGGCCGCGGGCGCCACGGCGTGCGGCGTGCACAAGTCAACCCTTCTGCGCGCTATCAAGAGTGGCAAGCTTTCCGCGACGCGAGACGCGCACGAGCAGTGGCAAATCGAGCCTGCCGAACTGCATCGGGTGTATCCGCCGCGCACTGAGGCGAGCACCGGCGAACACAGCGGCGCGCATCGTTCCGAGATAGCGGTGCTTCGCGAACGCATCGAAGACCTCAAGACACTCGCGGACGAGTTCCGCGTCTGGGTGCGAGACTTGAGCGAGCAGCGGGACCGAGCGGAGGCGCGTGCCGTCGAGCTCGACAGCCGGCTATTGGTCTATCAGCCGCCGACGTTGCCGCCGCCGCGCCAGCCATGGTGGCGCAGGCTCGCCAGTTGAATTGCCTCGCCAGGCTTCAGGGAGGGCCGCGATGCAGTGCGCCGGTTTACTATTTCAGATTCCCCGTCACGTCCATACCTGGACAACCAGGACTGTCGATCGCCACAATTTTGCCGGATTGCCGCTCAACCCTTATTTTGTTGCCGGCTTGATCCACGGGGGTGGGCTCATGCTGCTTCAGTATCGTTTGGGTTTCGAGTTGCGTCGAAGCGACGTGGTAATTATGGCAGCAAGCGTAGCAGTGGTAGTGCTGGTGGTATTTTCTTTCTAGTTGCTTGACGCTTGCTAGAAAACGATGACTGCTGCGACAACCGCCGTAAGCGCGACGCCGCCGGCGAGAAACAGCCAATCCGCGGCCTCGAACCCGAACAATAATCGAACTCGTTTCGGAGAACCCAACATAACTCACACCGTTCTTTCAACGCATGTATCTGGCAGCAATTCGCTAACGATAGGTGTGACCTGGGTCACACCTCCACAGCTAAGTTCCCCGATCGTTGCGCTCCGAGCGGCGCGTGCAGATGGCGCGAAAGACGCTGCGCGCCGTCAACTCAACGCCTTCAAGATCGCGTCATGCTCATGAACCCGTCGGGGTAGATTTTGACGACGAACGCGCCACCCTTGGCGCAGGTTGCGCGCCATGAGTCGGCGCTCAGCCGCTCGGCCTTCACGACTTCGCACAACCCACGCAGCCGCTCTTGAAGGACTACGACGCGCAGATCCTCGCCCAACAGCTCCAAGCCGAGGGCTGGGCGGTTGGTGGGGGCTTTTGCTTTCACCGCCGCCCGTCGACCATTTCGCTGTTTTCGCATGGCCCACCTGGGCGATCATGCTGCTCGCAAGCCTCGGGTGCTCGGCGTATCCGTCGGTCTGACATCCGGCGAGCACTACGGCGAGTAGTAGCAGGCCAGCGGCGGAGGGCGTTTTCATCGATACACTGCGCAGTCGTCGATGGGAGCAGCTGAACTCGGGATTTTCTGGGGACCATTGCGGCCCGGCGAGACCCTCCATTGCCCTGGTGGCTCAGAAGCCCTTCTAACACCTGGAGCATTAAAAAGGTGTGACCTGGGCGCAACGACGAACGAGGGCGGGGGTACAGGCCAGGGGCTCCATACCAGTGCTGCGCCACGGCGGAAATGCCCCGCCCGGCCCTGTAGACCCCTGAGGCCGGACGGGGCTGCGCATCAGGGGCCAAGTGCCGCCTCAAGTCGCTGGGATGCGCCCGGCACTGGCCCTGCGACGGTGCGCCCGCCGTGGAACAGTGGCCGCCCCAGAACTCTCTATGCGCTGCCTGCGGGCTCAAGGTGGAACAGTGCGTTGCCGGCCTCGACGCGCCGCGCGATCTCCCGCAGGTGATTGGCCACGGTCAGCCGCTCCTCCTCTGCCAGGTTGGCCGCAAGCTCATAGGCTGCGGCCTGGACAGCAGGATGGCCTGAAGCCGCGGATCAAGCTCGCCGAACGTCGCGAGCCTTCCGTCAGGTAGGATCCATGGTGTCATGACCGGACTGGCAAACAAAGATGGGCCACCCGATGATATTACCGGCACGCCACCATCGGTCGCAGACCTTGAAGACTGAGCCTTCAGGAGCGAGTACGACGAACCCGCTCCGAACGCCTGGGACTTAGGATCGGAAGGCTCGGCCGGCGGCCGCGGGAAAATTTCTATTGCAGTGTTGCGGAATTGGCACGGTAAGCCGAGCCACGATGGGTTATTTTGGAGGCGGGCTAAGGGCACTGACCATAAGGGTTTCCATTTGGAGCCAGCAAGGGTCGTCCGTCGTGTCGCGCGCGCAGCTCGTATGTTTCGATGCCGCATTTGGGGCGGCATTCCCCCACATCTGATGTTCCTCGTCGCCGATGGCCGATTACTACCAACTCATCGCCCGAGCCGTCGCAGGCCTCGGCAAGAATACTGACAAGGCCTGGCGCGCTGCGCTTTACGCGCGTGCGCGAGGGGCTCTGGTCATTGAGCTCTGTCGTATTACACCGCCGCTGAGCGAGCCAGAGATCACCCACGAGTGCTTGTTGTTCGAGGAAGCGGTCCGCAAGATCGAAGGGACTTTGACTCGGCCGTTGTCCGCAGCGACAGTTCCGGCATCCTTGCCGAGCGCCCCGGAGCATTCCCAGCAGGAACCCCTAATATCCGAGCAGGGCGAGTCACCAGTTATTGGGCGGGAGCCTTCCGTTGAAGGAGCATACATGCCTAATGGCAACAGCTTGGGCGGCCTCGAACCGCCGATTGAGCTGAGCGATGAGTGGATAGCGCCATGCCCGGTTCCGCTCCGTACGAGCGACCTCGAGCCGAGCATGGACATCTTGATGGGGGAAGGCATCAATAGCTATACGCTAGAAAAGCTCGTGGCCGACTTCCGCCACGGCTCGTTGTGGGAATTCGTTGATTTCGAATATGAGACCTGCCGGAAGGATTTTGGAATACAGCGGCGGTTTCCGGGCGAGGTTTTCTACCGGGCTGTGGACAATGTATTTCTCGGCAAGGAAGCCATGCCCGCGATCGTGACGGCGCTGGAGGGCAAAGTCTACAAGATCTATTTTGGGTTTATGCACATCACGGAAAAGGACTGCCTAGAATTTCTGCGCAGTGCCAGTGATCACTTCGGTGCCAAATATGGCCTACCATCCGGGGACCGTGAAATTAATAAGGAACAGAAGGCGGTATTTTGGGATAGGACTTTTGGTAACGTGACCCTTGAGACGAATTTATTTTGGCGTCGGAACGCAATCATCTACACGTCTTCCGTTGTGCGTCCAAAAAAGAGGGCTTGGTTGGCTCGCATTCTTAGCGGTAAAATCGTATGAGGTTCCGATGAGTGCTCTACAAGCTCCGAGCTACACCCAATCCCAGTTGACAACGGAGGTAGCTAATCGATCCACGCTCACTCGTCCAAGTTAACTGTTCGCCGTTGACGATCAGACGAACATTTGCGGTCCAACGTTCATGTCTGTTGGAGCAGTTTGCAACGACGTCCCATCCAGCCGCAGTGTGCTTCTTCCTCTCAAACGTGCAGAATGTTTCGCCAGCCCACGCCCCTTCGCCATCGATTACAGCGGGTAGAAAGCCCTTCCGATTACGCCGTGGCGAGCAGGCACTCGCATCGATTCCCCAGATTCCTATAAATGCTTCCGCTTGTTCTGCGTCGCCGCCGAAGAGCCTGCGTTCCGTCGCTTTGTCCCAAATTTCGTCGGCCGTGAGGTCGTGATCTGATTTGAAAGTTCGAAGCGCCTTCCGCGATAGCGGACCCCACACGCCCGTGGCAGATACTGACAGATAACCGACGCTGCGCGCCATTCTCACTAGGTCGCTAGGGTGAACAACGCAAGGATGCTTACCGCCGCTAGCCATGCGAGCCATTCGACAAGGTCGAACCCGAGGAAACGACCGTCCTCCCAAATGTACGCCAACATGCTACCGTGCCCATTGATCCGAAATTGTCTGCGACCACCACTTTGTCGAAGGCGAACCGGCCGAGGACTAAGTTGAGGCCCGGCGCGGCGTCTTTCGACAGCGGCTCGATCTGAAATCCTGCGCTATTGGCGGAGGATCGTCTGTATACAATGGAACACTACGCTCGCCACCGGCGCCGACGCCGAGGTCATCGCCAAGTCGATGACCGGTACCTTCGAATATGAGAAGGGTGACCAGCGGGCGGTGCGTCGCTTACTTCGCGACCTAGCCGAGTACTCCGCGCGATTTGGTATTTCACGTAGATGCCCTGCTGGGGGCAGATCACCGAGGCAAGCTCGACGCGTGGTACTTCGAAACCGCAGCCAAGGCCCATCCTCCCGACCTCTACCGTCAAGCTGCACGGCAGGTGACTGTTTGGTAACTTTTGATCACTTTGATAGACGCCATCGGCCTCCGAAGAGGTGGCTGCTGGCCGGGAGGACCGGCCGGTTTAGGTGAAGCTCGAGAATGGCCCGGACTTGCGCGGGTGGTAAGTGCATTTAAGGCGGTGTCCATGATCGAATCGATGATGTATTTCGGGATCGGATTTCTCTTCGCGGCCCTCAGCGTGCTCGTCGTCGTGCCCCTCGTCCATGGTCGCGCGGTGCGGCTGACCACTCGGCGGCTCAAAAGCGCGGCCCCCTTGTCGACGGCGGAAATCCTGGCCCACAAGGATCTGCTGCGCGCCGAATTCGTTATGTCGACGCGACGTCTCGAAATGAACGTCGAGCAGCTCAAGACCAAGAACGCCAGCCAGCTTGCGGAACTCGGTAAAAAGGGCGACGCGATCAACCGGCTCAAGATCGAGCTCGGCGCCCTGCGCGATCAATTGCGCGCCACCGAGGAGGAGTTCGCGGTCAAGGCGACCGCCGTGCACGAAGCCGAGCGCGCTTTGTCCGACAATGAATCGAAGCTGGCCAAGCTGGTGGGTGAGTTGGACGAGCGGTCGACCCTCGCCAATGCCCAGAAGAATGAGATCATAGCCCTCAAGAGTCAGGTTGAGGCGAAGGCCACCGCCGTGCACGAGGCCGAGCGTGCCTTGTCCGACAAGGAATCGAAGCTGGCCAAGCTGGTGGGTGAGTTGGACGAGCGGTTGACCCTCGCCAATGCCCAGAAGATTGAGATCATCGCGCTCAAGACTCAGGTTGAGGCGAAGGCCACCGCCGTGCAGGAAGCCGAGCGCGCTTTGTCCGACAAGGAATCGAAGCTGGCCAAGGTCGTGGGTGAGTTGGACGAGCGGTCGACCCTCGCCGATACCCAGAAGATTGAGATTATCGCGCTCAAGAATCAGGTCGAGGCGAAGGCCACCGCCGTGCACGAAGCCGAGCGCGCTTTGTTCGACAAGGAATCGAAGCTGGCCAAGCTGGTGGGTGAGTTGGACGAGCGGTCGACCCTCGCCGATGCCCAGAAGATTGAAATCATCGCGCTCAAGAATCAGGTTGAGGCGCTGAAAGAACGGCTGGACGGAGCCGGCAACGAATTGAAGGCGGCGGAAGACCGCCGCGATGCCGAACGCATCGAGCTCAAGGCGGCGACCCAGAAACTGATGGAAGAACGCGGCAAGTTCGAGAATTTCCACCGTCGCGTCGCCGAGCTCGTACACCGGGTGGTGGCGCAGACCACCGAAGACAAGATCCTCGCCCGCCACGCCCAGGATGATCTGGAAAACCGCCTCGTCGAGCAGTCGCGGCTGCTCAACGAAAGGGAATTCGAGCTCAAGCATCTGCGCGGCGAGATCGAGATCGCGCGCAAGGCCGAAGCCGATCTGCGCGTCGCCATCATCCGAATCGACGGCCGCGCCAATACCGCCACCATCGAGGCCGAGAAGGCAAAGCTGCAGGCCGCGCTCGATCGCGCCAACGGCGAGCGCGTGCGGCTTGCCCACGAGCTCGCCAATATGAAGCGGCAGGCCAAGGAAGCCTGGGCGGCCTAGTCGGCAGCTCCTTGCTCGCGGTCAAACCGGGCCACAACATGCCGGAGCTCGAGGTCGCGCGCCCGTGCTGGAGCTGCTGCGTCACATCTTTTGTGAAAATCGGGGACAGCGAACCCCGCGCTTAACCGCTCGGACCTGCCGCGCGAGCTTTCTTTTGTCGAGACGTAATGAGGCTGAGATGGAGGATCGGTCCTCCCGGCGCGTGCGAAGGGCTCTCCAGACTCCAGACTGCACCGATCTCCAAGACACTGAGTGTCCGCTGGAGAGACAGAATTGTCTCTCGAGGAGCACCTTGACGTGGTTGTGTCAATGCCTAGCGAGTCAGCAAGTTGGCAGGACAAAACTTCAGCTGGAGCGCGGTGGGCAGCTCCTGCCCTTGTGTGAATTTGATGTCAGAAAGAATCGGATCGTGACTGTCAAATTGACTGTATCGGCTTTCGAACGCATACCGCGTTGCGAACTGAAGAAATGAACTCCATTCGATCAACTCGTCGGCGCACAGCGATCGTCCACATCACCTCCGCAGCCGCGATGTCAGCCACTCCCAGACGCTCGCGACGGAGGACCTCCCCGGCTCGCCTTTCGCCTCCGCTCTTTGCAGCATCTCGGCCGCGAAATAGTTGTGACACTCGTTGCTGGCGCCCCAGACGCAGGTCACCCACTCATTGCCGTTGGAGATCGCGGTTTTCTCGACCCTCATATGCGGGCCGCCACCGTACCTGAGTTGCACTACGTCCCCGACCTGAAATGCCATCTTTCCCTCCCAGCATTTTGGGTTGACAGCAGTGACCTGCGAGAGAGCGCCTGCCTCATGCGCGCCCATCACCTGGCCGGCGGCCAGGACGGCTGTGAGCTTGCGGGGCGCGCCCACGGCTCGCCTAACGATGCGGCAAGCTTAACACACGATGTCATCGTCAACGAGGGCGATGGTCGACCGGCTGATTTTTTTGCCACTCAAGGAATTGCTGAAATAATGCTTCCCTTTTCGCCTGCCGCGATGTTGATCCTTTCTTTTGAACGCTCCCACTCGCATAGTGTAATTCGAGCCCAGCGATACCAACGGCGACATTGAGGCCGGTCTGCCCCTCGAAGGTGAGCGGCTGCAATGCCAGCTCATTGTTCGAGCCACCGACCAGGGCACTCGCATTTCCACCTATGCCGATAGAGCCGCCAGCAGTGACCCCGCCGTAATTTCCGGAGAGATCGCCTGGGCCGATCCGATGGGTGGGCCCGAACACCGCCCAAGCCGGCGCCGATTGCTCGGTGAAGCCGATATCGAGTCCGACGCGACGCACGACACCGTAATAACGGTACCGCGGGCCGCGATCCGATTGAAACACGCATCCCAGTTGATGCACCGAGCCAACAAGGAAGCTCGCGGTAGGCGCACCCCGACACTGCAGAATTCCGGCCAGAACACGCGTCTGAGTAGTAGCGCTGACTGCAGTGACCGTGGGCGACCCAAACCCAAATATAAGCGCACAAACAACTGAGGAACGGATCATTGGTGATCTCCCCCTGGTCCCCATACCTGTTACTGACGGGCCAGAATTTAGAAGGCAGTAATGAGGCAAGTTTCCAGCCCGCTTTCGGACTGGCTCTATTTTTCTCTGGCCGTTGCGGAATTGTCACAACCCCTTGCTTGGTGGTTCGGGTTTAACGCAACCCGCCGCCGACCTTGGGCTGAGTGGTAAGAGTTACAAAGGGCAGGGATGAGCTTCGGGTCTAGCGTCCTGGCGATAAGCTGCAGAGCCTGGAGCCGGTGGGAGAGGGCCTCAGTCAAAATCAGAGGAACAGTGGGTTCTGATAATGGAAGGTTATCAGAGGTAATGCCTCCCTGCCGCGCAGAGCCAAGCTTCGGTAAAGGCCGCAGGCGCCCCGGGGGCAATCGAGCGAGCAGCCCGACCCCGAACCTGAATAACGACTAGCAGCTCTTGCGGTCCATTGGTCCAAATGGTCTCTTCGAATTAGGTATTGCACCAGCCGCGCCGAGCATGAATTCGCTGTCAGCTCTCGCTCCGCATCCGGGCGAACAGCTTCAAAAACAGCGCCCAGCCGACGCCCCAGGTGGCGTTGAGCAGGAACCCGATAGCGAACAGCCCAACCATGTTCGGCGGCAGAGCTCCAGTTTTGAGCGGCACGACGACGAACATGTAGACGAGGGTCAGCGCTAGTTTTGAGCGGCACGACGACGAACATGTAGACGAGGGTCAGCGCTATGCCGCCGATGACGGCCGAAGCCACCCAATAGCCTGTCCCGGAGAAGAAGCGCGGCACGATGAGGAGGAAGACCATCCCCCATACGCCGCCCCAGAACGATTGCGAGAGAACCTCGGGAACGCCGATCGGCGGCATTGGCTTCATGCTGAATGGCGGAACCGGGATCACGCCTCCGACATAGAGCAGCAGAAACACAGCCTCGTAGAAGGTCAGAACGGCGAGGAACCCGGCCGCGAAGGCAATGGCCAAGCTTGCAGGCGACAACTCCCGGCGGGTGGTCCTGATCGTGGAACTGCTTGTCATTTCCTCCTCCTGAGATAGCACCGATTAGCAACGCCCTGGCTTCGCCCTCGCTGCTAGTCAGTAATCGAGTGAAGGCCGAGGGATCGCCGTAGTTCACATGCAGCCCGCTTCCGTCTACGATGGTCAGGCGCGCAAGCCGGAGCTAGGAGCGGCGCCGTTTCGTTAGCCCTAGAGAGCGCCGGACTTGCCCCGATGGCCAACTCGAACGTTCGTCGATTACTCGGACTCGCGATCCGTCCGCACGATTGACGAGCACGTGAGAGCAGAATTCATCTTGGACTAGCGCCTGCCCAGTCTGATAGACCGTGAACAGCGAGCCATAGGCGACGCTCAGGGCGACAACCCCAGGACGATGACAACGCCGCCGGTGAGGCTGGACTTCATTTGCTGCCTCCCGTTTGCGGCGTCTGCGTCTGCGGGCGGAGCTCGTTCAGGGGAAGATACGGCACCACGCCGCTTCCGCTGGCATTCTTTGAGGAGTCCACGATGATCTTGTCGGTGCCCCCGAAAAGCCGCTCCATGGTCTCCAGATACATGCGCTGGCGCGTCACCTCCGGCGCGATCTTGTACTGGTCGTAGATCTTCAGGAACCGCG
>WNGM01004304.1_pt1 | contig 11241 bp, 7 predicted proteins | sample 5400571 | NCBI WGS metagenome assembly WNGM01 (sample SAMN13153378, study PRJNA577476) | soil metagenome | isolation source: 100 cm soil or saprolite under Garry oak tree replicate 2 | place: USA:California | collected 2016-06-15 | reverse complement strand
GGCCGCGTGACGACCTGGTCCGAGTTGCCCGACGAGATCCGGGCGATGGTGCGTCGGGCCGCGATGTCCGACTACGCCTTGTGGGAGCAGAAGATCCGAGCCACCGGAGCCTGCGCGCATCCCATCCGGATGCGGGGTGGCCGAAGGTCGTGCCAGTCCCGGTTCGTGGTACGGCCCGGAGGGGTGGAGCTGACAACGGCGGCCCGCCCGCCCAGTGGCCACACTGGTCACAGTTCTCGTAGTGCCAGCCTACCCGAGAAGATCCTGTTCGACGCCGAGATCACCGCGGCGTGTGGGCCGAAGGGCCAGCACGACCCGGACCGGGCCGCGGTGCGTCATGGCAGTGGGGAGGGCTCGGTGGTGTTGGGTGGGCGGCGGGTGCCGGTGACCCGGCCGCGGGCCCGCACCGTCGATGGGCATGAGCTGCCGCTGGCCGCCTACCAGCTGTTCGCCGCCGACGATGTGCTGTCGCGGGTGGTGCTGGAGCGGGTGCTGGCCGGCGTGGCCACCCGCCGCCACGCCCGGGCCGGCGAGCCGGTCGGCGCCCGGGTGGACGGGCAGGCGACGGCCACGAGCAAGTCGGCGATCTCGCGCCGGTTCGTCGCGCAGACCCGTACCGCCCTGGCCGAGCTGCTGTCCCGCGACCTGTCCACGTTGGACATCAAGGTGTTGATGGTCGACGGGGAGCACCTGGCCGACCGCTGCTGCGTGGTCGCGTTGGCCATCACCGCCGACGGGACGAAGGTGCCCGTCGGGCTGTGGGACGGGGCCACGGAGAACAAGACCGTGGTGCGGGCGCTGCTTGCCGACCTGGTCTGCCGCGGCCTGGACGCCGGCGACGGGCTGCTGGTGGTCCTCGACGGCGCCAAGGCCCTGTCCGTCGCGGTGCGCGAGGTGTTCGGCGCGAACGCCGCCGTTCAGCGCTGTACCCTGCACAAGCGCCGGAATGTCGCCGAGCACCTGCCCGACAAGGAGAAGGACTGGGTGGACGCCAAGCTGGTCCGCGCGTTCGGCCACCCCGACCCGGCCCAGGGGCTGCGCAACGCCCGGCACCTGGCCACCCTGCTGGAGCGGGGCTACCCCGGTGCCGCCTCGTCGCTGCGGGAGGGCCTGGAGGAGATGTTCACCGTCGCCCGGCTGGGTATCGATGGGTGGCTGGCCAAGACGTTGGTCACGTCCAACCCGATCGACTCGATGATCTCGATCGCGCGGACCACGACCGCAACGTCACCCACTGGAAGGACGGGGAAATGGTGCTGCGCTGGACCGCCGCCGGGATGATCAACGCCGAGCGGTCGTTCCGCCGCGTCAAGGGCTACAAGCAGATGCCCCAACTCGTCGCCGCGCTGTACCGACACGCCCACCCAGACGCCGCCGCACCCGCCGAAACTGTCGGTGCCGCGGCATCAACCTGCCCCGCTGCAGGGGATAGGACGCCTACGCCCAGAATAGATGGAAGCACTCAATCTACGACGGGAGGTGACTAAGATAGCGCGAACCGAGCCATCGGAAGAATTGCCCGAAGGAGTCAGGGGGCACCCTTTCATCGCATCAAGCACTACCCAGACGAAAATGGGTTGAGGAAGATCGACGATCGACGAACCAATGTGCAGGAGCGGAACAGGATCGGAACAGGACCCGGCAGAGCATATCGGTATGTCGGTTTCAAGGTGTGTTGATGGCGATGCCTGCCTGCCCATGAGATTTGTAGGGTTCCAGCCCGACGTGCCGGCCTTCCTGGGGGTTCGACGTGTTCTGCCGTTCTGCCTGCCGTCCCGGCGTGAAGGTCTTCCAAGATGCGGCTCGAGGCCATGTCGGCCGGCCTGCCTTGCATCGCCAGCGTGGTACGCGACGCGCAGTTGATTGCCACTCGTACCGCCGCCACCCCGGCCGCCGCCTTTCGTGGCGGCACGAGCTGATCAGCGGCCAGGGCGAGTTCCCCACTGCCTGGGAATAGGACGTTTCGGGACCATCACCGAAGTCGACGACGTTCGGGGCATCCTTTTTAGATGGATTCGACCTCCAATCACGCAGAAGCCGCAGCAAGGTTCGAAGTATCGTCAGGGGCACAATTACTTGACTGCAAATGGGCTGGACGTATTGGCCGGATCTACGTCGATCGGGGTATGCGCCAGGAGGGTCGGGGTGATAATGTTATCGTGCGAAGGGCTGCCCGAAGCGAACCGCGCGCGCCGGTTACTCCAAACGGTCCATAGGGGGCGGTCATGAAGAAGAAGCTGACACTGTCAAAGGAGACCCTTCGGACGCTCGACAAGCAGGAGTTGTCCCTGGTTGTCGGCGGGGCGGCGAACAGCGGCCAGTTCAACCCGGCGAAGTGCCCGAGTTCTGGACACCCGAACTGCAAGTAAAGACTGGCTAGAGTTCGAGGTCGACGTGCGAAGGCAACGCATGTGCACGTGCGTCGCCTTCGCATGCACTCCGAGGCGCCGGCTTCTATGGTGAGCGCACTGTGGCTGGCCGTATGACAGACCTTGACGATGCGATCGTCGCATCTTGCTGGCGACCGATCTTGTCGGGAACGACGGCCCAGCAGGCTCTACAGGCGGTGGACGCCATTGCGGAGTCCATTCCGTCCATCGCATCGCTACCGGGCCAGCGTGACCCTTCACTCGCCAGTGGACAGGCCGGTCTGGCCCTCCTGTACACCTGGCTTGCCCAGACCCGCCGCATGCCGCAGGCTGACGTCCTCGCATGGCAGTACCTCGACCGGGCCAGCGAGGCCGTGTCGACGCAGACCATGGACTCGTCCCTCTACGGGGGATTCCCGGGGGTGGCGTGGGCGGCCGATTTGGTGGACCGCCTCCTCGACCCGGACCCGGAGGACCGCAACGAGGCAGTCGACGAGGTCCTCCTACGACTGCTGTCGCGTGCCAACCTCTGGCCGGCGCCCCACGACCTTGTTGTGGCTGTCACGGGTCTCGGCGTGTACGCGCTGCAACGGTTCCCACGCCCCTCGGCGATCGAATGCCTCCGCCGAGTCGTCGAGCGCCTGCAGGAACACGCCCAGCGCGATGAGCATGGAATCTACTGGTGGACACCACCCGCGGGAATTTTGCACCCGGACTCCCGGAAGCAGTACCCGGCAGGGCGCGCTGACCTGGGCCTGGCCCACGGCGCGGCCGGGGCCGTCGCTCTTCTCGGCGGCATCTGCGGCGCCGGCGTCGAGCCGGACACCGCACGCCCACTCCTCGAGGGGGCGGTGAGCTGGCTCTTGGCACATTCGGTGGCAACCGGGACGGGACCGACCTTCCCCGTGTGGCTGGCACCGGATTTCCCGCCGTCGCCAGCCCGGTGCGCCTGGTGCTACGGGGATCCGGGGATCGCGGCCGCTCTCTTGCTGGCGGCCCGAGGCATCGGTGCCGCCGGGTGGGAGGAAACGGCGGTGGCGCTGGCCTGCCGCGCGGCAGAGCGACCGCTGGAAAGGACCGGGGTCCGCGACGCCGGCTTCTGTCACGGGACAGCCGGGTTGGCCCACATCTACAACCGCATGTACCAAGCCACGGGAGAACCGAAGCTCCGCCGTGCCGCCCGGTACTGGCTTGAGCGCACGCTCGACTTCTACCGTCTGGCCAGGGGTAACGGGGCCTCGTGGGTACAGGGAAGCCGGGACCCGGCCGAGGAGGCGCCGTGGACCGGCATCGGCCTGCTCGAGGGAGCAGCCGGGGTGGCCCTGGTCCTGTTGGCTGCGGCCACGCCCGTCGAACCGCTCTGGGACCGGATGCTCCTCGTCTCGGCCTCCGACGCCTCGTCCCGGCGCAGCGTATGACCGAGCGGGACAGGGCCGGTCAGCAATTCACCCCGTCGGGGTTCTTCGTCCTGCGGACGCCGTTGTTGCCGTTCGAGGAGATGGCGGCCTGGAGTGCGGGACTGGAGGCCGTCGGCTCGGTCGGTGACGTCCGAGGCCTGCAGGAGGCCCTCGAGCGGGACCGGGCCCGGCTCCGGGCCCGGCTCCTGGCGCTGGTCGCCCGTCCCGAGGTACGAGAAGCAATCTTCGTCGCCTCACCGAGCCTGGATGAGGCCCTCGACGTCTGGCAGAAGGAGCCCGACAGCAAACGGGGCCGCAAGCTCGAGCCCGCCGTGGTCTCGTACGTCAGCCGAGCGGCCACGCGAGCCACCCCCTTCGGTCTGTTCGCGGGATGCACCACCGGCACCATCGACGCGCAGACCAGGCTGCACCTGCAGGTCCGGGAGCGGTACCAACCGCACAGTCGGCTCGACATGGACTACCTGTCGGCGCTGGCCGAGGCCGTCGAGCGCCACCCTCGGCTCCGTCGGGCCCTCACCTACGAAGCGAACTCCAGCCTCTACGAGGTGGCCGGCCGCTTGCATCTGGCCGAAGCTCGGCTGACCGCAACCGGCCGCTCCTACCATCTCGTCGCGGTCGACAAGAGCCCCTATCTCACTGCGGCGCTGGAGCGGGCCCAGGGAGGAGCGGTCCTGGAGGCCGTCGCCGGGGTGTTGACGGATGACGAGATCAGCCAGGCCGACGCCGAGGAGTACGTGCAGGAACTGGTCGACAACCAGCTCCTCGTGACCGACGCCCGCCCGCTCGTCACCGGAGACGAGCCCGTGCACGGCCTGGTCGCCACCCTGCGCGGCGACGCCGGAACGGCGCAGATAGCCGAGCGAGTCGACGAGGCGCGGGCCGCCCTGGAGGCGATCGACGCGGAGGGACTGGGTACCTCGCCCGACCGCTATCGAGCTGTCGCCGCACTGCTCGGGGAGCTCCCCGCTCAGCCCGACCTGTCCCGTCTGGTACAGGTCGACCTGGTCAAACCGGCCCAGCAGGCCACGCTCGGCGGCCCGGTCGTCGCCGAGCTCGCGCGGGGCGTAAGCATCCTTCACCAGCTGGCCCCCCAGCAGTGGCCTGACGGGCTGTCGCGGTTTCGGGAGGAATTCCTCCGGCGCTACGAGACCCGGGAGATCCCCCTCGTCGAAGCGCTGGACGAGGAGATCGGCATCGGCTTCGAGCGGTCCAACTCGCCTCTGGCCGAGGCCTCTCCGCTGCTGGCCGGGCTCCCGTTCCGTGCCGGTGATCAAGAGGCGCGGCGATGGAGCGCCCGCGATGCGTCACTCCTCCGGAAACTGGCGCAAGCGCTTGCCGAAGGGGCCACCCAGATCGCGCTCGAGGCATCCGACCTCGAAGCGCTGGCCTCAGAGCAACGTCCGCCATTACCCGACGCCTTCTACGTGATGGCCACGGTCGCGGCCGAGTCCGACCAGGCCATCGCACAGGGTCGCTTCCGTGTCTTCCTGCAGGGCCTGTACGGGCCCTCCGGCGCTGTGCTGCTCGGTCGCTTCTGCCACGCGGACCAGACCCTGCACAAGTTCGTCCGCGCCCACCTCCAGGCGGAGGAGGCACGCCGCCCCGAGCGGTTGTTCGCCGAGATCGTGCATCTTCCCGAGGGCCGGATCGGCAACATCCTGTGCCGTCCCGTTCTGCGCGACTACGAGATTCCCTACCTCGGTCGCTCGGGCGCGCCGGCCGACCATCAGATTCCCGTCACCGACCTCCTGGTATCGGTGCACGATGGCCGTATCGTGCTGCGCTCCCGCCGCCACGGTCGCGAGGTCATGCCCAGGCTCACCACCGCCCACAACTACGACTGGCGGAGCCTTGGCCTGTACCGGTTCCTGTGCGCACTTCAGCACCAGGATCTGGCTGCGGGGCTCACCTGGGACTGGGGCCCGCTCCAGGATTCCCCCTTCCTGCCGCGGGTCGTCAGCGGAAGGCTGGTGCTGTGCCGTGCCCGCTGGAACGTCACGGAGGCCGAACTGCGGGCGCTCGGCCAGACAAGCGGTGCCGACCAGTTCGCCGCCGTGCAGGAGTGGCGCGCCCAGCGGCGGCTACCGCGCTACGTTGCCCTCGCCGATCGTGACAACGAACTCGTCATCGACCTCGACAACGTGCTGAGCGTCGCGGCGCTCGCTCACCAACTCCGAGGGCGACGCCAAGCAGTGCTCGTCGAGATGTTCCCCGACCCTGATGCACTATGCGTCACCGGCCCGGAAGGCCGTTTCGTGCACGAGCTGGTCGTTCCGTTCGTCCAGGTCGCCCCGTCACGACCCGAGACCAACAACGCGGCTCCGGCAGCGACCAGAAGCCTGGTCCGTCGCCGGTTCCCACCAGGCTCGGAGTGGCTCTACGCCAAGCTCTACACCGGCGCGGGAACCGCCGACCAGGTGCTCAACCACCTGGTTGGCCCACTGGTACGATCCTGCCTCGCCTCCGGCGCCGCCGACGCCTGGTTCTTCATCCGCTATGCCGATCCCGACTGGCACCTGCGGCTCCGTCTTCACGGCGAGCCCAGGCGGCTTCACGCCGAGGTGCTGCCGAGCCTGGAAGCAGCCGCGGCTCCGCTCCTGGAGGCGGGCCAGCTGTGGCGGGTACAGCTGGACACCTACGAGCGGGAGGTCGAGCGCTACGGCGGCGACCGAGGGGTCGAGCTGGCCGAGCAGGTGTTCGCCGCCGACAGCGAGGCCGTGCTCGCCATCATGGGGCCGCTGTCGGGCGATACCGGGCTCGACCTACGTTGGCATGTGGCCATACGCGGCGTGGACCTGCTCTTCGACGATCTGGGGCTCACGCTCCAGGAGAAGCGGTCCGCGGCGCGACAGGCACGAGCGGGCTTCGGCCGGGAGTTCGGTATCGACGGGAACTTCAGGAGCCAGGTGAGCCAGCGGTACCGGGCGGAGCGGGCCCGCCTGGAGGCGCTGCTGGATCCCGGACAGGCTCTGCCGGCGCCCCTGGCCGTGGGACTGGAGGCGCTGCGCCGGCGATCGCTCCAGCTCGCTCCCGTGACGGCGGAGCTGCGCCGGCTCGGCCAGGCCGGGCATCTGTCCGCGACGCTGGCCGACATCGCGATGAGCTATGCGCACATGCACGTCAATCGATTGCTACGCTCCGCCCAGCGAGCCCAGGAGCTCGTGCTCTACGAACTCCTCGACCGCGCCTACAGCGCAAGCGCTGGGCGCCAATCCGTCTCGCCATGACCGAACGACGATCCCTGTTTCGCCAAGAGGCGCTCGAGTTCCAAGCCGGCCGGCCGCGACAAGGCGGTGTTCTGCGGATCGACCCTCCGTGGACCAGGTGGTTGTATTGGATCGTGCTGGCGTTGGTGGTGGCAGGTGCGGTCGTCTCCGCTACGGCTCGCACCACCGAGACCACCTCGGGGCCGGCCCTGATCAACGTGCCGGACCGGACCGTCGTGGCCCTCGTCCCTGACGCCGCCTCCCCGGATCTCCAGCCCGGCCAGCTCGTCCGCCTCGAAGTGGACGGCCCGCAGGGGCGGGCTCTTGCCGCCCGGGTGCTCGGGGCCGAGGTTGCCGATCAGGCTGGCGTGCGCCGGGCCGGCTTCGCTTCGTCTTCCCAGCCGGCCATGCTGGTCACGGGGGTCCTCGCGCCGCAGGCCGACCTAGCGTCGTTGCCGCCGTCGCCCCGGCACGAGGCTCGGGCCGTCGTCGTACTCCGCTCGCAGCGGATCCTCAATCTGTTCCTTCGGCAGTTGCGCGGGACGCTGGGGAGAAGTGGGGACTCGTAGTGCGCCGGCGAGTGCCCTGGGTCAGACAGATGGGGTTGGCCGACTGCGGTGCTGCCTGTCTGGCCATGGTGCTTGCCTACCACGGCAAGCAGGTACCGCTTGACGAGCTGCGCGAGATGACAAGCACCAACCGCGACGGCGTCGACGCGTTGGCCATGACCCAGGCGGCGCAGCGGTATGGGCTGAGCGCGAGAGGCGTGGCGGCGGACCTGGATGACCTCGAGCACCTGCCTCCCGCGACGATCCTCCACTGGGAATTCACGCACTTCGTCGTCTTCGAACGCCTGCGGAGAAGCGGCGTGCAGGTTGTGGATCCGGCTCTGGGACGCCGGCGCCTGTCCTGGGAGGTCTTTCGTCACTCCTACACCGGTGTCGCCATCACGCTCGAGCCGGGTGACGACTTTCAGACCTCCAAGCTGAACACCAAGGGCACCTGGCGGTACCTCCGACCGCTGCTCGGCCAGTCCCGCAGCCTCACCAGGGTGCTCGTGGGATCGGTGCTCCTGCGGCTGCTGGCACTGGCGCTTCCACTGCTGACCGGGCTGCTGGTGGGCGAGATCGTCCCGCGCAACGACCGGCACCTGCTGCTGGTGACCGGGGCCACCATGGCTGCGGTCGTCGGCTACTTCTTCATCACGACGCTGCTGCGCAGCCACCTGCTGCTGCAACTGCGCACGCGCCTCGACGTACGCCTGACGACGGCTTTCGTCGAGCACCTGGTGGACCTTCCGTACGCATTCTTCCTCGGGCGGTCCGCCGGCGACCTGATGATGCGCCTCCAAAGCAATACCGTCGTGCGCGAGTTCCTGACCACCGGCACCATCTCGGCCCTGATTGATGGCAGCCTGGCCAGCCTCTACCTCGTCCTGCTGTTCATACTGAGCCCCCCGCTGGCGACGCTCGTGCTGGGACTGGGTCTGCTGCAGGTGATGGTTCTCCTGCTCGCGCGGCGGCGGAACCAACATCTGATGTCGGAGACCCTGCAGGTCGAAGCCAAGTCGCAAAGCTACACCTTCGAGCTGTTGGCCGGCATCGAGACCCTCAAAGCGGCGGGCGCCGAGCGGCGAGCCGCCGAGCATTGGAAGGCGCTGTTCATCGACCAGGTCAACGTGGCGCTGCGTCGGGGACGGCTGGACGCGTCCGTGGATACCGTCACGGGGACGCTCCAGCTGGGCTCGCCGCTGGCCATCCTGGTCTACGGCGGGTTCCAGGTCCTGAATGGCGCCATCTCGCTCGGGACCATGCTCGCCGCCGCCGCCCTGGCGGCCGGCTTTCTGGAACCGCTCGCCACCCTCATCGAGACCGGCTTGAAGCTCCAATTACTGCGCAGCTACATGGAGCGCATCAACGACGTGCTGGACGCGCCCCGGGAGCAGGAGGGGCAGAAGGTAGCAACTGCTCCTCGCCTGTCCGGGCGGGTGAGGGCCGAGGGTGTCTCGTTCGCCTACGGGCCGCTGGCGCCCGCCGTAGTGAAAGACGTCTCGCTCGAAGTCCAGCCTGGCCAGCAGTTGGGCATCGCCGGACGCTCCGGTTCCGGAAAGTCGACCCTCGCGCATCTCCTCCTCGGCATGTATCCCCCCACGTCCGGAAGGATCCAGTTCGACGGAAGTGACCTGGCCGAGCTCGAGCTCAAGTCGCTGCGCAGGCAGATCGGCATCGTCACGCAGAGACCCTACCTGTTCGGAGCGACCGTTCGACAGAACATCGCTCTCAGCAACCCCGAGATGCCTCACGAGATGGTGGTCGACGCGGCCAAGCTGGCCTGCATCCACGACGAGATCGTCGCCATGCCGATGGGTTACGAGACGCCCCTCGTGGACGGGGGTGCCTCGCTTTCCGGAGGCCAGCAGCAGCGGATCGCCCTCGCCCGAGCCCTGGCCCACCGCCCCACCATCCTGCTGCTCGACGAGGCAACGAGCGATCTCGACTCCGTCACCGAACGAATGGTGCACCACAACATCAGCACGCTCGGCTGCACGAGGATCGTGATCGCCCACCGACTGAGCACGATCGTCGATGCCGACCTCATCCTGGTAATGGAGGAAGGAAGGATTGTCCAGCGGGGAACGCACGACGAGCTGATAGCGCTGCCTGGAGCCTACAGAGAGCAGGTCGTGGCGCAGCTAGGGTCCACCTCTCCCGATGCACCGTCGTTGGGCGGTGGTGTGGAGCAGTCTCCGCGGGAGACCGCCCCGCCGTGGCAGAGCGAGGACGAGAACTGCGGCCAGGAAGCCGCTCGGCCGGACGAGACCCGCGCGGAGGCGGGTCGGGCCGCCGCTTACCGCGAGGAGGAGGCCCGCCGGCTGCTGGCGGCCAGCGACGAGCAGCTGCGCCGGGACGAGGAGATTCACCGCGCGGCGGAGGCCCGCCGTGCGGACGCGGCGCGCCGGGAGGCGCAGGAGCGGCAGGAGGAGGCGCGGCGCCGCGAGGCGCTCGCCGCCACCGCAGCCGCGGACGGGTCCCGGACCGAGGCCGAGGCGCCGAAAGCGGGTTCGCCGGCAGCCGACGGCTTCACCCCGGCCAACCCGGCCGAGGAGAGCCTGTTCAGCGCGGCCGGCGCAGGCAGCACCAACGCGTTCCTGTCGACGCTGCTGCTCGCCCGCGTGCTGCTGCCGGTCGCCGAGGGCTCGGCTACCGGCGCGCGGCCGGGCGGGGAAGGCTTCGTCTGGCGTACCGAGACGATCGACGGCGAGCCGTATCTGGTCGCGTTCACGTCGCCGGAGCGCGCCGCCGACCATTTCGGCGGGCCGACCGAGACCGTCGAGATCAGGTTCGTCGCGCTGATCAGCCAGTGGCCCGACGAGGCGTGGTCGTTCGCCGTCAACCCTGGCACCCCGGTCGGGGCGGAGCTGCCGGGGGCACAGGTTGTCGCGCTGGCCAACCGGGCCGCGGAGGTCGGCCTCCGCGCGGACGAGGACGAGGAGCCGGCCGCGGCCGCCGGCGAGGCGCGGGAACAACCCGCGCCCGAACAGCCGGCGCCGGTGCGGCCGCGGCCGCGGCCGACGATGATGCAGAAGACGATCGCGCCGAACCAGGTCGACTACTACCTCGACCGCGGCTACGATCGGGTCTCGGGCTTCGTGCACCGGGCGGAGGAGGTCGCCCACCTGCACACCCCCGCTAAGCTGTACAGCGCGTTGGGTCTCGGCTATGCGGGCTCGCCGTTCAAGCCGGACACCGACGAAGTGTACATACTGCGCTGGCCGGCGTACCGGCCGAGCCTCTACCTGATCCCGTACGGCGGCCAGAACGAGAGCGCCATGCGGGCCATGGAGGGCTGGGTCATCGAGCGCGCGCCGTTCCGCGGCAACGGCTTCGCGCCCGGCGAGACCGGCGACGTCATCGCCGAGTTCAAAGTAGACAGCATACGGCTGCCGGACGGCGCGCAGCTGTGGCGCATCGACGCCGCGGGCACCGAGACGAAGGTGGCGGTCCTCGACCCGGCAGCGCCGGGATGGCGGAAGGTGACCCCCGACGCGTGATGGCAAGCCGTTCGTACCGCAGACCGCCGCTGCGGCACTGAAGGACCTCCGCGCGCGGCTGCGCGCGACGCGCTGGCCGGACACGCCCGCAGACGCCGGGTGGTCGCTCGGGACCGACCTGGCCTACCTGCGCGAGCTCGTCGGGTACGGGCGGCCGACCGTGCTGAAGGTGCTCGCCGCCGGGCTGTTCACCGGCC
>WNGM01005464.1_pt1 | contig 11244 bp, 9 predicted proteins | sample 5400571 | NCBI WGS metagenome assembly WNGM01 (sample SAMN13153378, study PRJNA577476) | soil metagenome | isolation source: 100 cm soil or saprolite under Garry oak tree replicate 2 | place: USA:California | collected 2016-06-15 | reverse complement strand
GCTGTCGAGCCAACCGTAGCGTTCGGGGTGCAACGCCAGCACGATCCCGTAGAGTGCAAGGAACGCCGTCAGGGCGAGCCGCAGGCGGCGCTCCACCTGGCTGCCTACTCGAACACCTCCAGCGCCACCTCAACCCGCCCGAACGGCGCGCTCACCTGAACTCCCTGCACGGCGCCCTTCACTTGCCGGAACATCTCGCGCGCGATTGCGACGCCCTCGGCGAGCGCCGCCTCCTTCCCGCGGTCGCTCACCTTCCGCATGCGCGCGAGCACCTCCTCCGGCACGGACACCCCGGGGACCTCGTTCGCGAGGAACTCGGCGTTGCGGAGCGACAGGAGCGGCCAGATCCCCGCCACCACCGGAATCTTGAATTGCTCCACCCGCTCGAGGAACAGCTCCAGCTGCCGCACGTCGAACACCGGCTGGGTGACCGCGAACTCCGCGCCCGCGTCCACCTTCCAGGCGAAGCGCGACAGCTCGCGGTCGAGGTCGAGCGCGCCGGGATTCACGCCCACACCGATCACCCAGCGGGTGGGCGCTCCGATCGGGTTGCTCCCGGGATCGAGCCCGTGGTTGAGGCGGTACACGAGATTCGTCAACCCGATCGAGTCGATGTCGAACACCGCCGTCGCCTCCGGGTAGGGGCCCATCTTCGGCGGGTCGCCCGTGATGATGAGGATGTTCCGGAGCCCCGCGGCGTGCGCGCCGAGAATGTCGGAGAGCATGCCGAGCAGGTTGCGGTCGCGGCAGCAGTAATGGATCACCGTCTCGATCCCGACGTCCCGCTGGATCAGGATCGCCGACGGCAGAACGCCCATGCGGCTCTGCGCGCGCGGCCCGTCCGGGACGTTGACCGCGGCCACGCCGGCCGCGCGCAGCGCGCGGCACTGCTCGAGCATGGGCGTCGGGTCCACGCCCTTCGGGGGCACGATCTCGACGCTCGTGACGAATTCCCCGCAGGCGAGCTTCGCGCCCCAGCCCGAGCGCTCGGCGAGCGGCACCGCCTCCACGCCCGCCGGCGTGGTGACGGCGGAGCGCGAGATCACGACTGTCGGATGGCGGGGCACGACGCTCGCGATGTAGTCCCGCATCTTCTTGATGTGCTCGGGCGTCGTGCCGCAGCACCCGCCCACGAAACGCGCCCCCGCCTCGATCATGCGCCGGGCATAGCTCGCCATGTACTCGGGGGAGGCGAGGTAGATCTGGCGGTCGCCCACGTCCTTGGGGAGGCCGGCGTTCGGGACGGCCGAGATGGGCCGGTCGGTCGCCTTGACGATCTTTTCGACCGCTTCGAGCACCCCCGCGGGGCCGACCGAGCAGTTCACGCCGATCACGTCCGCGCCCCACTCGGCAAGCTGCTTGGCGAACGTCTGGGGGTCCGTGCCGTAATGCGTGAGTCCATCCGTGCCGATCGTCATCTGGGTGATGGCCGGGAGATCGCACGCGCTGCGCACGGCGCGCAGCGCCGCGTGGATCTCGTCCAGATCCGAGAACGTTTCGAGGATGAACCCGTCCACGCCGCCCGCGAGTAGCCCGTCCACCTGGCGGCGGAAGAACGTGAACGCCTCCTCGCGCGAGGTGGGGCCGAAGGGCTCGATGCGGACGCCCAGGGGCCCGACCGCTCCCAGGACGCTGACGCGGTCGCCGGCCGCCGCCCGGGCGAGCCGTGCCGCGGCCGTGTTGATCTTCTCCGTGTCGTCCGCGAGCCCGTAGCTCGCGAGCTTCTTGGGGTTCGCGCCGAAAGTGTTCGTCTCGATGAGCTCGGCGCCGGCGCGCACGTAGGCTTCGTGGACTTCCTGGACGAGCTTCGGCTGCTTCAGGTTCAGCTCGTCGTAGCAGACGTTCAGGAAGAAGCCCTTCCCGTACAGCATGGTGCCCATGGCGCCGTCGAGCACATGGACACGCCCGTCGTCGAGCAGCCTCCGCAACGTTACTGCACTCATGCCGCGCGCTTCCCCCTTCCCAAAACGGAACGCCCGTCGCAGCGCACAAAGCCGCAACGGGCCGGCTTTTTAGCGGGATGTTTTACGTGGCCGCAATACGCCGCAAATCACCACGAATACAATTGTCGGTACACAATCTAATCTCCGGTCGTCAGAACTGAAAGGCGTGGGGAGTGGGGAGTGGTACTCGACGGTGCGCCGCGGACCGCACCGTCAGGCACCACTCCCCACTCCCCCGCGCCGTTTAGCTTGTAGTCCATGTCCGACCTCCTCGCCGCCCGCTCCCAGATGGCGGTGTCCCTCGCCTTCCACATCGTGTTCGCGATGGTCGGCATCGCCATGCCGGTGCTGATGGTCGTGGCCGAGCGGCGCTGGCAGGTGACGGGGCAGGACGTCTACCTCGAGCTGGCGCGGCGCTGGGCCAAGGGCACGGCGATCCTCTTCGCCGTGGGAGCCGTGTCGGGCACGGTGTTGTCGTTCGAGCTCGGGCTGCTGTGGCCCGAGTTCATGCGGTTCGCGGGGCCGATCATCGGCATGCCGTTCTCGCTCGAGGGGTTCGCCTTCTTCACCGAAGCGATCTTCCTCGGCGTCTATCTCTACGGGTGGGAGCGGATCTCGCGGCGCGCCCACCTCGCCGCCGGCGTGCTCGTGGCGGTGAGCGGCGGCCTGTCGGGCATCTTCGTCGTGATCGCGAACGCGTGGATGAACACCCCCACGGGATTCGAGCTGGTCGCGGGCCGGGCCGTGAACGTCGATCCGCTCGCCGCGATGGCGAACCCCGCCGCCCTGCCGCAGGCCGTGCACATGACGCTCGCCGCGTACGCGGCGACGGGGCTCGGGGTGGCCGGGATCCACGCCTTCCTCCTGCTCAAGGATCCCTCCAACGCCTTCCACCGCCGCGCGCTCGTGATCGCCCTGCTCGTAGGCGGGCCCGCCGCGGTGCTGCAACCCGTCTCGGGGGACTTCGCCGCGCGCCACGTGGCGCGCCACCAGCCGACGAAGCTCGCCGCCGCGGAGGCGCTGTTCGAGACCACAGCGCCCGCGCCGCTCGTCATCGGCGGGTGGCCGGACATGCGAACGCGGACAACGCCGGGCGCGATCGAGATCCCGTACGCGCTCTCGCTCCTTGCCTTCCACGACCCCCGTGCGGAGGTCAAGGGCCTCGACGCAGTGCCGCGCGACGAATGGCCCAATGTGCCGATCGTCCATTTCGCCTTCCAGATCATGGTCGCGCTCGGCACCTACATGGCGCTGGTCGCCCTGTGGGCGGGATGGCGCGGCTGGCGTGGCAAGGACCTCGCCCACGACCGCCGGCTGATGCGGGCACTCGCGCTCGCCACGCCCATGGGGTTCATCGCGACCGAAGCGGGCTGGGTCGTGACGGAAGTGGGTCGCCAGCCCTGGGTGATCTACGGGGTCCTGAAGACCGCGGACGCCGTCACGCCGATGCCGGGGCTCATCGTGCCGTTTCTCACGTTCACCCTGCTGTACTGCTTTCTGGGTGCGATCGTGAGCTGGCTCTTGTACCGTCAGATCATCCGCAGTCCCCGGGTCACCGAATGAGTCTCGCCGAGCTGGTCGCGGGGATCATCGTCGTGGCGCTCAACGCGTACGCGCTGCTCGGAGGCGCGGACTTCGGGGGCGGCGTGTGGGATCTGCTCGCGCGCGGTCCCCGCCGGGAGCGTCAGCGCCACCTGATCGCGGAGGCGATCGGCCCCGTCTGGGAGGCGAACCACGTGTGGCTCATCCTCGCGATCGTCTTGCTGTTCACGTGCTTCCCGCCGGCCTTCGCGCGGCTCGGGACGCTGCTCCACATCCCGCTGTCGCTCGTCCTGATCGGGATCGTGCTGCGCGGCTCCGCGTTCACGTTCTGGCGCTACGGGGGGGGCGGGGGGGGCGGGGGGGGCGGGGACGGCGACGAGGCGCAGCGATACTGGGGCGTGGTGTTCGCGATCGCGAGCCTCATCACGCCGCTCCTGCTCGGGACGTCGGTCGGCGCGATCGCGTCGGGCGCGCTTGGGGACCGGGGACGGGGGACGGGGGAGGGGTTTTACCAGGTCTACGTCGCGCCCTGGCTCACGCCGTTCGCGCTCTCGGTCGGCGTGTTCGCCTTGATCGCATTCGCGTTTCTCGCGGCGGTGTATCTGACGCTCGAAGCGCAGGAACGGGAGCTGCAAGAGGATTTTCGCCGCCGGGCGCTGGGCGCGGGTGTGGCTCTGTTCTTCGCGGCCCTGGCCGCGCTGCTCCTCTCGCAGCGCTGGGCACCGCGCGTGCGCGAGGCCTTGATCTTCGCGCCGTGGGCCGTGCCGCTGCACCTGCTCACGGCCGCGACGGCGGTCACCGCCCTCGCCGCGCTATGGCGCCGCCGCTGGCGCGTGGCCCGGGTCGCGGCGGCGACGCAGGTCTCCCTCATTCTGTGGGGGTGGGCGCTCGCGCAGTACCCCTACGTCCTGCCGCCCGACCTCCCCGTCGAGGCCGCGGCGGCGCCCGCCGTGACGCTGCGCCTGGTGCTCGCGGCGCTCGCGCTCGGTGCACTGGTGCTGTTCCCGTCGCTGTATTATCTGCTGCGGATCTTCAAGAGCCGTCAACCGTGGGAGGTGCCGTGAAGCTCCTGAAGGCGCTGATCAGCTTCATCGTGGGAACGATCGCGGGCGCTGTGGGAAGCAAACTGTTCGGCTCCTTCGGCGCGGTCCTGGGCTTCGTCGCGGGCGGCGTCGCCGCGTGGTGGGTCGCGAGGCGCGTGTTCGACTCCTGACCTAACCGATCAGCCGGCGCGCCGCCTCCTGGGCGGACATCCCGAGGATGACCACTCGCTTGCGCCTGGCCGTCGCGCCCGACGCGATCGTCACCGCGCCGCCCGGAACACCCAGCCGCTCCGCGAGAAAGCGGCACAGCTCGGCGTTCGCCGCGCCGTCCACGGGGGGCGCGGCCAGCCGGATCCTCACCGCGTCGCCGTGGCGGCCGGCGACCTCGGTGACGCGCGCCCGCGGCACCACGTGGACGACGAGACTTGCCCCGCTCACAGGGCCATCAGCAGCACCTGCCGCAGCACCCACAGCACGAGCCACGCCACGAGCGGACTGAAGTCGATCGCTCCCGCCGGCGGCAACAGCCGCCGGATCGGCTCCACCAGCCAGTCGGTAAGCGCGTAGGCGGGGCGGATCCAGCGGGAGTAGCGGAACCAGCCGAGCCACGAGGCCACGACGCGCACCAGCAGGGCGATGACGAGCACGTTGTACGCCGCCCCGACGAGAAACGCGAACAAGGCACCCGGTCCGCCGGTCGCCGCCGCGTAGAACCAGCGGGCCGTGCGGACGAGCCAGTCGATGAGGGAGAGCAGCAGGACGCCCGCGACGGCGACGAGCACGACCAGCCACCACCCGGCGTGCACCGGATTCCCGCCGAGGCGCACGAGACGGGTTTCCACGGGCCGCAGGACCGGGTCCGTCACGCTCCGCAGGGTGCGGCCGACGCCCCCGAACGGCGATACGCGGCGCGTGCGCACGAGCCAGCCGGCGAGCGCGACCAGCGCGGCGAGGGAGAAGGCCGCGAATACGACAATCCGAAGGATCGTGTGCGCGTCGTACATGGGTCACAAACTTACGAAAGGTGGGGGGAGTGGGGAGTGGTACGGGACACCCCTCTAGGGTGTAAAGACGTTCACCCCGTCCGTCTGGGCGAACCCCGCTCGGGGGCCGCCCCCGATCACGTAGATCCTGCCGCCCAACGCGGCCGCGCCCAGACCGTGCCGGGCGACGGGCAAGGCCGGGCCGACGCTCCACCGATCCGTCGCCGGATCGTAGATCTCGTGGTTGTCAAACACGGACGAGCGAGTCTCGCCGCCGAACGTGTGGATGCGACCGTCGAGCACGGCGGAGGCGAGTCCGCCGCGCCGCGAGGGCATGGGGGACTTCCTCGACCAGCGGTCGCCGGCGGGGTCGTAGGCCTCGACGACGTCGAAGTTGCGGCCCGGGTCGAATGGGCGCCCGCCGATCGCATAGACCAGGCCGCCCGCGGCGGCCGCGGTGAGGTGATCGCGCGGCGTGGGGATCGGCGCGGCGTGCTGCCAGCGATGCGTCCTGGGATCGTAGATCGCCGTGGAGTCGAGCAGGACCCGTCCCACACCCCACCCGCCCACCACGACGAGCCTGCCGCTCACGACGCCCACGCCGGCTGCGCCCCGCGGCTCGGGGAGCGGCGCGCGCGACTCCCAGCGGTTCCGGTCCTCACGGTAGATCCACAGGTTCGATTCCGGGACGAAGCTGGTCTCCGCCAGGCCTCCGACGGCGTACAGCGTGTCGCCCGCGACCGCCAGCGGCATGTGGTGCCGGGGCGCGGGGAGATCGGCGATGCGTTCCCAGCGGTTCGCCGCCGGGTCGTAGCGGTAGGCGGCTGCCGTGGCGCGGTCGCCGCGGTCGATGCCGCCAGCGATGTAGATCTTGCCGTGCAAGACGGCCGCGTGCGTCTCCTGGATCGGTTCGGGGAGGGGCGCGCCGGTGGACCAGTGGGGGCCACTCGCTGCGAGCCCGCAGGCGGTGAGGGTGGGAAGCAGTCGTCTCATGGTTGCATCCCGAAAGGCGTGGGGAGTGGGGAGTGGTACTCGACGGTGCGCAGCCGACACTCGGATCGCACCGTCAGGTACCACTCCCCACTCCCCACGTTCTTGCCGTTTATTCCAGCGCCGCCGTGACGATCCGCGCCTGCTCGGCGGCGTGCGCCGCGGGGTACCCCTCAGCGGGACTCGAGCGCTCGGGCCGGCCGATGTCCCGCACCGCGACATCGGGCCCCACGAGCTCGCGCAGCTGCGGCTTCATGAACTTCTGGGGCCCCATGTTGCGCGGCTCCTCCTGCACCCAGACGATCTCCGCGACCCTGGGATAGCGCTTGATCAGCTCGGCGATCTCGCTGGTGGGGAACGGATACAGCAGCTCCACCCGCCCGATCGCCACGTGCTGGGCCTGCGCGCGCCGCGGCGACAGCAGCAGGTCGTAATACACCTTGCCGCTGCACAGCACGAGCCGCGTCGCGGCGCGCCGCGCGTCGCCCTCGGGGTCGTCGAGCACCGGCCGAAAGCGGCCCGTCGTCAGCACTTCGAGCCGTGACGCCGCTTGCGGCAGGCGCAGCAGGCTCTTGGGCGTGAACAGGACCAGGGGCCGCAGCTCGGCATGGCGTCCCTGGCGCCGCAGCAGGTGGAAGTACTGCGCCGGCGTGGTGCAGTTCGCGATGCGCAGGTTGCCCTCGGCACCGAGCGCGAGGAAGCGCTCGATGCGGGCGCTCGAATGCTCCGGCCCCTGACCCTCGTAGCCGTGCGGCAGCAGCAGCGTCAGGCGCGAGGTCTGCCGCCACTTCGCGAGCCCGGCGATGAGGAACTGGTCGATGATGACCTCGGCGCCGTTCGTGAAGTCGCCGTATTGCGCCTCCCACAGCACCAGCGCTTCCGGCGCGGCGGCCGCGTACCCGTACTCGAAGCCCAGGCACGCGAACTCGGAGAGCGGGCTGTTGTGCAGCTCAAAGGGCGCCCGCGCCCCCGGCAGGTTCTGGATCGGCGCGTAGCGCTGTCCGTTGACCGCGTCGTGCAGCACCAGGTGGCGCTGGCTGAAGGTGCCGCGCTCGGTGTCCTGGCCGGTGAGCCGGATCGGCGTCCCCTCGACGACGAGCGAGGCAAACGCCAGCGCCTCGGCGTGCGCCCAGTCGATGCCTCCGTCCGTGAGGGCGCCGCGCCGGCGCTCGAGCTGCTTCTTGAGCTTGGGGTTCACGGTGAACCCTTCCGGCACGGTGAGGAGCTGCGCGTTCAGCCCCGTGAGTACCTGGGTCGCGACCGCGGTGTCCGGCTCCGGCGGCTGCGGGCCCGAGATCCGCTGCGGCTCCTCGCCCTGGCCCGCCTCGGCGAGGTGGGCCTTCATGGATTGCTGCGTCTCGTACAGCCGCTGCGAGAAGCGCTCCGCCTCTGCGTCCGCCTGCGCGCGCTCCAGCACGCCCTCGCGCGCCAGCTGGTCGGCGTAGCGCTGCCGGACCGGCGGTGTCTGCCTGATCCGCTCGTACATCAGGGGGTGCGTGTAGGCGGGCTCGTCTCCTTCGTTATGACCGTGCCGCCGGTAGCCCACGACGTCGATCACCACGTCCCCGTGGAACTGATCGCGATACATCATCGCGACCCGCACCGCCGCGAGGCACGCCTCGGGGTCGTCCGCGTTCACGTGGATGATCGGGGCATCGAAGCCCTTGGCGAGATCGCTCGCGTAGTCGGTGGAGCGCGCTTCCTTGGGGTCGGTCGTGAAGCCGAGCTGGTTGTTCGCGATGAGGTGGATCGTGCCGCCGGTGGTGTAGCCCCGGAGGCGGGCGAGGTTGAACGTCTCGGCCACGACCCCCTGCGCGGCGAACGAGGCGTCCCCGTGGATCAGCAGCGGAACGGCGACGCTGCCGTCGTGCAGCGCGTCCTTACCGCGCCGGTTCGTCTGCGCCGCGCGCGCCCGCCCTTCCACCACGGGGTTCACGGCCTCGAGGTGGCTCGGGTTCGGCGACAGGCTGACGTTGACCGGCTTGCCGGCCGCGGTCTGGTACACGCCGTCGGCGCCGTGGTGGTACTTCACGTCTCCCGTGCCGCCCTCGGGCGTGAGCGTCTCCTCGACGTGCCGCCCGCCCTCGAACTCGGCGAAGATCGTCTCGTACGGCAGGCCGACGATGTGCGCCAGCACGTTGAGCCGCCCCCGATGCGCCATACCGAGCACCACGCGGCGCGCCCCGGCCTGGCCGGCGAGCTCGATCGTCAGGTCCAGCATCGGGACGAGCGCGTCCAGGCCCTCGATCGAAAAGCGCTTCTGGCCCAGGTAGGCCGTGTGCAGGAACCGCTCGAGCATCTCGACCGCCGTGAGCCGCGACAGGAGCTTGCGCTTCTCGTCCGCCGCGAGCGGCGGGCGATGCTGGCCGGACTCGATGACCTGGCGCAGCCACACGCGCTCCTGATGGCTGCCGATGTGCTCCACCTCGTAGGCGATCGTGCCGCAGTAGGTCTTGAGCAGCTCGGGGTATGCGTCGGCCAGGGTGCGGCCGAGCACGTAGACGCGCAGCACCTCGGCGGGGACGCGCGCCATGATCTCGGGAGTGAGCCCCAGGGGCCCCGGGTCGAGCGCCGGGTCGCCGGGAGGGTCGGAGGCGAGCGGGTCGAGCCGCGCCGCGAGATGGCCGAAGTGACGGATCGCCTTCACGAGCGCCATGGCGGCGGCGACGTGCTTCAGCTCCTCCACTCCGACCTCCACGTCCACCCCGGGGCGTGGGGCGTGGGGCATGGGGGGCGCGGGAGCCTGGCCGGCGGGCGCAGGTGCTACGCCCAATGCCCCACGCCCCACGCCCACGCTCTCGAACACTCCCTCGTAGAACTGATCTTCGCCGTTGAGCAGCGCCTCGAGCTTGCGCAGAAACATCCCCGACTCCGCGCCCTGGATGACGCGGTGGTCGTAGGTGCTCGTGATCGTGATGAGCTTCGCGCCACCCGACTGGCGAATGGCGCCGGTCGCGATGATCGAGGCCTGGCCCTTCATCAGGCGCGGCACGGAGGCAACGGTGCCGATGGTCCCGGGGTTCGTGAGGGTAATCGTGCCGCCCGCGAAGTCGTCGGGGAGGAGCCGACCGGTGCGCGCCTTCTCGACCAGCGTCTCGTAGGTCGTGTGGAACGCCGCGAAATCCATCCCCTCGGCGTGCTTGATCACCGGCACGACGAGCGTGCGGCTGCCGTCCTTCTTCTCCACGTCCACCGCGAGGCCGAGGCTCACGCCGTCGGGATCGAGGCGATGCGGCTTGCCGTCGGCTTCCTGGAACCGATGAGGTGGGTATAGGAGATCTTCTGGCCGCTCGCCGCGAGCCGCGCGTTCAGCTCCCGGCGCCGCGCGTCCAGCGTGTCGACCACGATCTCGCGGAAGGACGTGGCCGTCGGGACGGACAGCGAGTCCGTCATGTTCTGAACCAGGCGAGCCGCCGGTCCGGTGATCGGGGTTAACCCGGCCGGGAGCGGGGAGCGGGGAGCGGTACTGGGCGGTGCAGCGGAAGGTACCGCTCCCTGCTCCCCGCTCCGCAACGCTTCCGCACGGCTCGTGGGGATCACCGGGAGGTCAGCGAGTCGACCGTTATCGAACAGCTGCCGCCACTCTTCGCCGACCGAGGCGGGGTCGCGCAGGTATTGCTCGTACATCACCTGCACGAACGCGGCATTGTGGGTGCCGAAGACGAACTCGCTCACGGAAGCAATTTAACCAGCCATCGGCCGTCAGCCATCAGCCGTCAGTAATTCTCCTGTGCATGTTCAGACCCCGCTTGATGTTGCTCGGCTTCTGGCCGTGGGCTTCGGCGCTGGGGCAGCGTCTCGACCCCCTCGCGCGACGCTTGGCGACGCGCATCGCGCAGTCGCCGGCCGCGGGCGTCGGGCTGTATTACCGCGCATGGGGCGTACCGATCCGATCCTCATCGGTGCCAACCTGCGGGCTAGCCGCGGTCGCGCAGATCTTCGCCCAAGGCATTGAACTGTTCCAGCGCTGTCCGAAGGTCCTCCGCGATCTCATCGGCCAGCACGTCGGGCTCGGGAAGCGCATCGAGGTCCTCGAGATCCTTGTCCTTGAGCCAGAAGATGTCGAGGCTCGCCTTGTCGCGGGCGACCAGCTCTTCATAGGTGAAGGACCGCCAGCGTCCCTCAGGGTTCGCTTCCGTCCAGTTCGGCACGCGTTGCGCCCGGTTCTCAGGCTTGAAGCATGCAACGAACTCATCCAGGTCGCCCCTCGCGAGGGGGTTCGTCTTCAGGGTGAAGTGCTTGTTGGTCCGCAGATCGTAGATCCAGAGTTGTTTCGTCCAGGGCGTTTCAGCTCCCGGTTTCTTGTCGAAGAACAGCACGTTGGCCTTGACGCCTTGCGCGTAGAACACGCCCGTCGGCAGACGCAGCAGCGTGTGTACGTCGCTCTCGGCCAAGAGCTTGCGCCGAATCGTCTCGCCCGCTCCGCCCTCGAACAGCACATTGTCGGGGACCACGACCGCGGCGCGCCCGTTGATCTTGAGCAGCGTGCGCACGTGCTGCACGAAGTTGAGCTGCTTGTTGGAGGTTGAGGCCCAGAAGTCGTCCCGCACGACCGTCAGCGCCTCACGCTCCTCGACCCCTTCCTCGTTGATCACGCGGATGCTCGACTTCTTGCCGAAGGGCGGGTTTGTGAGCACGAGATCAAATCGTGTCCCGGGGTCCGCGCGCAGGCTGTCATCGATCTTGACCGGCGGCTCGACGTCGCCGTTCGTCGGCCCGATGCCGTGGAGCATGAGGTTCATC
>WNGM01004295.1_pt1 | contig 11255 bp, 8 predicted proteins | sample 5400571 | NCBI WGS metagenome assembly WNGM01 (sample SAMN13153378, study PRJNA577476) | soil metagenome | isolation source: 100 cm soil or saprolite under Garry oak tree replicate 2 | place: USA:California | collected 2016-06-15 | reverse complement strand
CTTTCGACAACCGGAGGGTCGAGATTCTGCTATACCAATACGGTTACAGAGGAACGCCGAAATTCCTTCCGGAGTCCAACTCAAACTACCTAGCAATGCGTTGATCGTGATTCCTATGACCCAGGGTCAAATAATTTGACCATTCCGCATTGACAGCCTTTCGGGGAAAACAAAATGGCCTCTAGAGGAAATGTCTCTATTATAATCCCCACCGCGCACCGGCCGGAAGCCCTTGCGGAGTGTCTCGAATCTATACAACGTTACGCTGCGGGAGGCGAGATAATCGTGATCGGTGAGAAGGGCGATGAACGCACACGACGACTGATGGAGAGTTTTTCTTCCGTGAGATACTTGGAGGTCGAAGAGTCCTCGACCGTAGTTGCGCGGAACGTGGGCATCGGAAAAGCGTCGCATGAGATACTAGTTTTCGTTGATGACGATGTGGTCGTCGGGAGTGGATGGTTGGAGAACCTCCTTCGGCACTACAACGATGATTCGGTTGCTGGGGTTGGGGGTAGGGTGAAGAGTGTGGGTCTGGAGAGAGAGATGTCGAGTTACAGAACCGGGGCTATCGAAGATGGTTTCGTTATCGGCAACTGGAACACCGAGGCATCTCAAGCATTTGAAGTTCAGCATTTGCCCGGATGCAACATGTCTTTCAGGCGGGTTTTGGTGTTGAGAGTAGGCGGGTTTGACGATTTCTTCAGCCCCTTCAACTTCCGAGAGGAGACAGACTTGTGCCTCAGAGTCAGAAGGCTAGGTTACAGATTGATCTTCGAGCCCAAGGCGAGTCTCATTCACAAAGCTCTGGGTCGCAGAGGCGTAGGGTCGCGGTGGATCTTTTCCTATGTGCGCAATACCCTCTACCTCTATCTCAAGTATGAACTCAAGGACGGCGCCTCGATGGTGAGGTTCTTCCGTCGCCTAATCTTCCCACCCAAAGACTACACGGTCTCGACCGTCGTGAGGGTAACTATCACTCCAGTCAGTTCAATCGTTGCGACTAGCGGAATAATTGCAGGAATCCTAGGATATCTCGGCCGCCGAGGAGACGGACACCCCAAGGTTTCTTAGCATGCGAAGTCCTCATAAAGACATAGAATGGAGGGAGTTGTCCTCTACTGCCCGAATAATCTGATTGGTCCAAGCAATTGAAAGGGAACAGACTATTCTTTCCGCCGAGTCTAGACCTCAAGTATACGCTGATCGCAATGAAGCGGCTTGCGCCGCATCTCTCAGCCTTCGCGAGTTTGCTCGGTGGAGCGGACGCGCTGAACAGGCTGTTGGTTGAGCTATACTCCAGGAATCCCGTTACTCTCGTTCATACTCACGGTTTCGATATTTGTCTAGATCCCAGCGATATGGGAGTTTCGCCCTCTATCGGAGTATTGGGCTGGCACGAAATGAAGACAACCGAACTTTTCATCAAGTTAACCGGACCGGGTTCGACGGTTGTCGACATTGGTGCAAACATTGGGTTTTTCACCCTACTGGCTGCCAAGCTTGTCGGAAAGAAAGGGGTAGTGCTCTCGTTTGAGCCCGAACCAACCAGCTTTTCATTATTGACCGAGTCCGTCGAAAGGAACAATTTCGATAACGTTCGGCTAAATCAGAAATGCATCTCCAACGTGGATGGTCAGCAACTTCTTCATCTCTCCGTGACTCATAACAAAGGTCTACATTCGATCGCAAGAGATCTGGGAGGCCCGAGCATTCAGGTACCGTCTGCCAGACTGGACACGATAGCGAGCACTCTCGGCATAGGCTCGATTGATCTCTTGAAGATTGATGTCGAGGGAGCCGAGCCTGAGGTACTTGAGGGAGCGGGGCGTCTGCTTTCCGAATCTAGGGTGAAAAACATAATCATGGAATGGGAGCATCCGGAGAGTTGGGCGCGCCGTAATGATATTCTAGAGATGATCTTTTCGAGATTTGACGTTTACGAATTTGTCCGATCCTTGCCTTTCCTGCCTGCAAGAAAGTTGGCGTCATACTCAACTGGTCTCTTCGAAAGTGGCGTCGGAACAAACCTGTACTTTAGGCAGCGTCCTGAGACCTCGTAGCGGTGATAATCGCCATATTCGAGCGGCGAGTTGCTACTTGAGAATTGTGCTCCAGGGCTCATTAGGTGTCTACGGGGTTGAGACGTTCGTCAATCGCTTGTCGTTTCATTTGAGAAGGATCGGCTTTGACGTTGTGACTCTAGCACCTTTCGGCAGGGTACTTTTCCGCGCTGGCAAGTCAAGATTGATATTTCAAGGAGATTCTCGAAATGAAATAGACTGGCCGCGCGCTCTTACCGACTCAAACATAGTTCACTTGAACTATGCGCTTGTTAGTCTTCCGCTTCTCCTTCGTACATCTTCCTCACTGCCTCCAATCGTGTACACGGTTCACGGACTCCCTCAACCCGAATTGGAGTCACAACCGATGTACAAGATCGGGTATATGTTCGAGAAGGCCAGTCTGGGACACATCGCTGACAGAGCGACCAAGGTTGTCGCGATCTCGGACTACGTTAGAGACCTCCTGAAGAAGATCTACGGCATCGACGCTGTAGTGATACGGAACGGCGTCGACACGGACATCTTTCACCCTCTGACCCGGAATGAGCGAGAAAAAGTCAAGTCCAACTTACAGATCCCTCTCGGTAAGCGGATAATCCTCTTCGTAGGCAGACTCCATCCCTACAAAGACCCAATGACACTCGTCCGTTGCATGCCCACCATCATCAAGAAGAATCCAAATGCGTATTTCGTAATGGTGGGAGATGGACCATTGAAAGGTGCCGTATCCTCGGAGGTTATGCACTCGGGACTTGAGAAACGCGTCAGGCTTATCCCTCGTCTTCCTCTTTCCAGGCTGGTCGAATGGTTTCAAGTCTCGGACATCTTCGTTTCGACTTCTCCCGGAGAGATGCTGGGCTTCACTGTGCTTGAAGCAATGTCATCCGGGATCCCGGTAGTAGCATCAATTTCAGGAAGCCCTCCAGAGGTACTAGGACCCAGCGGCACATTCTTCAAACCAAGAGATCATAGGAATCTGGCTGAGAAAATCTTCAACGTCCTCAGCGACGAGAGGTCGGCAGTTGAGAACGGTCAAAAGGCTAGAGAGATTGTCCTTCGCGATTTTAGGTGGGAAGACGTGGCAAGCCGGTATGCCGACTTGTACAGGAATGTGGCCAGTACAGCCTAGCCAGCACACGCAGATGGTTCAGAGGCTGGCGCGTTCGGCAGACCAGAGGCCAGCGTAGATCGGAAGACGTCTACGAACTGTAACACCGAAATGACGAGGGACGGTTGTTTTCCGCAATAGTAAATTGGGACAGGCACTTCTTTTATTCTCAGCTTTGTCTTCACAGCCCGCTTCACTATTTCGGTGCTTGCTCCCATCCCTGTTCTGGTCGGGCAGGTAATCGCTATCGCTTTGCCGTTGTAACCTCGAAAGCCACTCTGCAAGTCTGTGAGTCGGTATCGCCGTTGCGGATCAAAGAGACGATTGATCAGTTTTATCGCGATCTTTCGATGAGGCGGAGTAAAATCAAGTCTTGCAGAAAGGAACCTCGATCCTATGACTAAGTCCGACTCTCCTTGGACAATCGATTCAGTGAGGGCAGGTATGAACCTTGAATCGTGTTGACCATCAGAGTCGACGGTCACGAATGCGTCGGCTGAAATATCACACGCGCGCATGAATAGGGTCCGTAAAGCAGCCCCATAACCGACATTCCTTTTGTGTCTGATGACCTCCGCTCCCGAGTCGAGTGAGCATCGAAATGTGGAATCCGTTGATCCGTCGTCGCAAACTATCACTCTGCTTGTGAACCGGAGCGTCTGGCGGATTACATCGGGAATGGATTCTTCTTCATTGTAAGCGGGCACCAATGCAACAATCTGGGGCGTCGAACTCCTCTCCGACCGGTCGAGACTGCTCGTAACCTTCACCTTCTCATGGTTTCCTCGGGGCGATCATTCCTGCGATCAAGCCAATCGTGTAAGGTATGTGGAGAGAGAGAAACGCGGCGAATCCCAAGAAAAATGATAGGGGTGAGCCCTGTCTCAACGAAACCATTAAGGATAAGCCTGAGATCGTAGCAAAATAGGCGCTTCCAAGTAGTATCGCAATAAGTTTTGATCCAGCGGATCCCAGGACGAACCCAGAGAATAGCATCGTGGTGAAGACGATTAGGTATACGAGTGCAGCTAGACCGACACTCGTCATCAATTTCCAGTCGTATCTTACAGCTTTGCCTCTGCCAACCCCGTAATTCCACATTTTCCCGGCAAATTCTTTGAGAGAACCATACTTTGGAGTGTGAAACGCTCCTAAGTCGCCAAATGACAGCAGCTTGTATCCCGCTGACCGAATGCGCAGGCAATATTCTGAGTCTTCACAGTATCGGAATCCTTCGTTGAAGGAGCCGACTTTTCGGGTGATGTGGGACCAGAAAACGGCACCGCTCAATGATAGACTCTTCACATACCGGCGTCTTCCTTCTCGATGCGAAAGGGTAGATCCACCACGACCTAACACTGTCGATTCAACATCAGAAATCGCTAATGAAGTCGCTGTTTTAACACTAGGCACTTGAACGAACGGTCCGCCAACGGCTGCGACGTAAGAATCATTTGTATTCTGGAGATAGTTGACAGCCCGTTGAAGCCAGTGTTCGTCCAGATAGCAATCACCGTCAACGAAGGCGATTGCCTGTCCATGCGCCAAGCGTAAGCCTGCGTTCCTTGCTGCAGCAGCATTTTCCCTGCTTGTTGTGAAGACAACGCTACGGCTCCCAAGAACTAAAGATTTAGCTATCTCAGAAGTGCGGTCGGTAGAGTTTGAATCAACGAAGATAATCTCAAAATTGGCATAGTCCTGTCTCAAAATAGACGACATGCATTTTCTGATGGTTTTCTCTTCGTCTTTCGCAATAACGACAACGGACACTTGAGGTGCAGGCTCTTCCGATGGCATTTGGCTCACCACCATTCACGGCAGAGAATCCAGGTATGAGATTCCAGTATTAGGAATGTTCAAGATCTTGAAAAGACTAGGTAGTCGAGCGAAGCGTACCGGGGCGTGGTCGCCAAGTTGTTGATCGCGACGGTCAGCTTGTGAACGCCTGGAGAGAGAAGGACTCCTGGAAAGTACCGAATAGCAGGACTCCGAGTGTTGCTGTACGCGATACTTCCGATTGTATTCTCGTCTAGTGCAATTGTGAGGTTGTTTCCGCTTCCATCCCAGTAACGGAGGCCCAGAGTGAATGTGCCTGTAAACTGGATCCCGATCTCAAATGAGGCTTGAACAACCTGGGGCACCGAGTCGTTGACTTCATACGCGTTCAAGGTCTTCGACCAGAATGCTGGCGTGCCGCCCCAGGTTCCTGAATGAGTTCCGAACGTAACGTACAGCGGCAGCGTTACATTTGCAACAGATTCAAGTCTCGTATAGTTATCAACAAAAACTCCTGGTGAGACTTCCGTGAATAGCGTTGAGGTGTAAGTCGGCAGAGGAAAGGGGCGATAGAATTCTCCCATAAGGACTATCGGATGATGAAGGAGAGCAGTCTTCGTGCCTATTCCAGCGTTTCGAATCTCTTGCATGAATTCTCCGGAAACCGTTCGCGAGATCAGGCCTGAGAATGGAGTCTCTTCTACTTGAACTAAGTAATCAGGCAATCCGAGGTATGACAGGTGGGGTCCCACCTTGGCTGATACCCAATTGTCATAGAGCCGCGCCAAACCGCCAGCGAACTCGTCGACATCGTTGTAGATGAAAACCGGTGTGCTCGAAAACTTCATGTTTGCGCTCACCCACTCAAGCTTCTGGTATTCTCCTGATGTCAAGAAGATTTTCTCATTTGGCGCGGCCAGGACGCTTGTAACAGGCCAGGACAAAGCGAGGATAGCGAAGATGGCGACCCTTGCTCCAATTCTAACATATCGCGAGGGAATTCTCAAAATCCTCAAACTCGGTAGGATCTCGCTGAGTCTGTGTATTCCCAGCCCTGCCAGAAGGGGGGTTGGAGTCAAGATGATCGCACGCTGGGCGAAGATAACGGTCTGTGGGCTAGCATACTGAGATATTCCAACGACGATCGAGGCGACTCCCCAAACCGTCGCGAAAATCTCCATCCAAGATCGCGGTCGCAGGCTCGACCATACAAGTCCGACTATCGTAAATGGTAGGAGCGGACCCAGAATGATGATCCAAGAAACAAATGGCTGTGCCGTGCTAAATTCGAGCGAACCTCCACTTGAAACCAGTACTTGGAGGACATGGCTTGCGTAGAAGAATGCGGCCGGCATAATTGAAACCGTCGCAACGACAGCGACCTTGAGCGGATATGGTCTAAGCTTCGTTGCGCTTGAGATCAGAGTCGCAAAGACTAGGAAGAGAGTAGACTCGATGTGGGTCAGTGATGCAAGAACAATGAGTGCGAGCGAGAGAAGAAAGCGGGGGTCCCGCGCCGATTTGGTCTGCGACAGTAGAGTCACGGCAGGTAGGAACAGGGTGAGCGCGAGTAGATTTGCGTGGAGGTCGGCCTGGAGTCGATACACTGCATACCATCCGGGAGTCGCCAAGGCGACGAATGTGGCAGCCCGAGTATTGAGGTGTGCGCGGACGAGTCCAACCAGCGAACAGGTAATGGATCCGGCCAGGATAATAGGCAAGACAATCTCGACGCTCGTTCCGGAGATTCCCATCCAGAGAAAGACTCCTAAGAGCATTGGATAGACAAAGTCGTAAGGACCTTGAAGAGATAGGAGAGCAGTCGGTCCTTGGGCTGCAACAATTAGGGCCCCACCTATGTAGTGAGGAGTATCCCATCCGATGGGTAGCCCATCGTGCCCTAATAGAATGTAGTAGAGAATGAGACTCAGAATGATGAAGGCGGTTGAGCCTACCACCGCGAATCGAAGCTTCATAGCTTCCCAGTTCGTTCCGTTGATTAGCAGGCTTCTTGGGCAGGCAGATTCAGTGCGTTCCAGCGTTTCCAACCCTCGGCAGTACGCCTACGCGTTGCTGCACGGGTGCGACTGCTAAACTAGTTTCGGAGGACACTAGCCTTTTCAGTCCTTCCTCAAGACTTGTCATGGGCTCAAATCCGATTTGTCTTCTGGCCTTGTCGATATCCGCCTGGCTGTGTCTTATGTCTCCTGGCCTCGCCGGCCCATAAACAAGTCTGAACTCCTCATCACCCAGGATCCTCTGAAGGACTCTAACTAGTTGGTTTATCGTCGTGGCTCTTCCTGAGCCGAGATTGTATGTTCCGTCAGAATCGTTCTGAGTTCGGATAATCCTCGCTATGGTCTCAACGACGTCGTCGACATAAATGAAGTCTCTCGACTGTTCTCCGTCCCCATAGATAATTGGTGCCTGTTGCTTCTTGAGGCGCTCCATGAACTGTGTGATCACTCCCCCGTAATCACTATTGTGCTGGTTCGGACCATAGACGTTGAAGGCTCGGAGACATACTGTTTGAAGATGGTGCTTTTCTCGGAAGAGTTGACAGTAAGCCTCTGAGGCGATCTTGCTCTCGGCGTACGGAGAGGTTGCAGAAAATCCATGCTCTTCAGTCACGGGAATGAACCTAGGTTCCCCATACACGGCGCAGGAGGAGGCGTAGACGAGTTTTGCCACTTCATACTCGTGGCATGCCTTTAAAATATTGAGGGTGCCCTCGACATTTACGTCGTGGGTCTCAGCAGGTTTTTTGATCGAATATGGCACACTAGCAATGGCTGCCAAATGCACTACTCGGTCTGCGTCCTTGACACAGCTCCTTACGTTCTCTATGTCTCGAATGTCGCCGTTCACGAAGCTCATTCGGTCGTCCAAGAGGTAATGGCCCAGATTCTGTTGCCGCCCTGTTGAAAGGTTGTCTAGGACCGTAACGTCTTCCCCCGCGCGGATCAGCCTCTTCACCAAGTGGCTTCCTATGAAGCCTGCTCCGCCTGTTACTAGTACCCTCATTGCTCTTCACACTCTAAAGCATGACTAGTCCAGGCGATCATCGAAACCGTGCACGACCCATCTTGGCCACCAATATAATTCGTTTGTCTAGCAGATGGACGAGAGAAGGTAGGAAATTTGTCATCAGGAAGAATGTTTGGCATAATCCTTTTAGGGGAATATCGCACGCAGCCGCCTCCCTGATTGGGCTATAGAGTATGGTCTGGCTTTTCGGAACAACTCGTTTCGTCAATCCAAAGCTACAATTCTCAACTCAAACGTATAAAGAAGCCGTAAGCGCTTGACAACCTCGCCACCCCGGAGGGTCGGTCCAATCGATCATGGACGGATATCTGTGAACAGCCACAGAGACCCAAACAACAGAGTTCCCAAGACGGATTGTTTGTATTCGTTTAGTAAAGGAGAGCTGCCCGATGTCTTCCCGAGCCTTCCCGTGACGTCCGGTGGTCGACCCTGACCCAGATTCCGCTGGATTTTGCTCTAAGAACAGCTGTTGGTCTTATCTTCGTGGGAGAGTTTCTCTTCGCAGCATATCCGATAGTCCGCAAGTATTGCAGAAATGATGGAATCTTCCCCCGGCTTCTCTACTCTTACCTACTGAGTACGGCACTCATGATCAGTGTCCTCTGGTTGGCGTACACGTTCTCGAGGAGTTTCACGCCTTTAGCGGTCACGTCCACGCTCCTGGTATCCGCGGGCGTTGTGGGCACGATTCTATTCGTCTATGATCTCCTAAAGACGAGAAGACCTCTTTCTCATGAAGAATTGGGCTTCTTGCTTCTGATATCCTTCGCCGTCTTGATGGCTGTGGTCTCCGCCGTCACTCTTCCGTTCAGTGCCCAAGGCGATCCCTTCGCTTACTACGTGCCCATTGGCAGATACCTGAACCAATACCCCGGGGCATACGTAGACAGTTATTACCGCTTCTCCCTCTCGCTGAACTTCGCCTACTACGCCATCTACGCTCATGCAGACTTGCTAGGTAGCTCCTTCGGAAGCTACCTCCTCCTCCCTATTCCATTCCTCTGCGGGACCATCTTTGGAGTGATATCGGTTGCGAAGAGAGTAACGCACGAGAACACGGTGGCACTGATCGCTGCCACCTTCTACGTCTTGTCGATCTACTTTGGTCTCATTCTCAAGTTCAACACGTTCTACCTGGGAAATCTCCTAATGTCTACCATGGCACTGTTCTACTGCTATTCTCTACTCTCAGATCTCAAGGGACTCCTCGAAAAGGTGGCCCTTCCCTTCTCCACTTTTGCAATGCTCCTGCTCTACGATTTCGCCTTCCTGCTCTTGATCCCGCTGGCCCTTGCCTACTTGGCCCTTCGGAAACCAAGGCTTGCCTTCTATGTCACGGCGGGCCTAGCTCTCCCGCTTTTGCTGGTCGTCTCGCTAAGCAGTGAGACCTTGAATTTTGCCCAATTCCCACAGCTCGATTTCCAGTCTTCCATCGTATTCTTGGGACTACTCGTTATTGTTGTCGCCGGTGTAAGAGCGAAAACGATTAGCCGCACTGGGTCCTCAGCAGTCTCCTATCCCATGATTCTGACCTACTTAGCAGCTGGTGTTTCAATACTCTCCCAGCGAATCGTGAACCTGTTCAGTTACGGGTTCATGACGCTCAACAATATCACCCTCAGCAGTCCCGTTCTAGGGTATATGAAAAGTGCCGGCTGGTTCTACAGTACAACCCCGGACATTTACAACACCCTCCTTTCGATCTCCCTCTCTGACGTGTTCTTCGGCTGGGGGCTGTTCTTCACAACATACGGGCTCTTCATGAATCGCGGCAGACCGATGGCCACGTTCTTTCTCACGGTGCTACCACTAATTGTGCTAGTGGAGACAATAAACAACAACTACTTCAGATTCGCAGCATTCTTGGCGCCGCTGATCGTGATCTTCTTGGCGAGTGGCCTCTACACGCTGCTTCGGCGGAATGCAGTCCTCGTGGGCGTTTCGCTATTATTCGTCGCACTTCTACAAAAAGCCGTTACCACCCTTCCAGGTCTCGATTATGAGAACAGGGCGATAACCAGCCCTCTTAACGTGGGGCTATTCAGTGCCACTCTATCTTTCGCAGCGGTATTCTACATTCTAAGGCGCTACCGGAGAGGCTTGGCTATCCCTTCGGGTTATTTTACAAGAATCCGAACATGGATCGGAAGATCAAACCGCCTCTCTGCGAGAGTTCCATTTCTCGGTTCAATGGGTTGGCGTCAAACGGCTGGTCTTCTAATCCTAGTTCTCTGTGTTCCAGTGTTCTCGTACAACGTTCTGGCGATCCAACACTCAGCCGAGATTTACAATAGCGTTGGGCAGACCGTGGATCGGGGGGTTCTCCCCCTGATTCAAGACAGATCAATCGTTCTTACAATAGAACTCGTTCACGTCGACTTCAACTTTTACAAAGATGTGGTGGTCGTACCCATGGCTCAACCTTGGGTCTTGGAGAGTTTCCTGAGGCTACAACTATGGAACGTGACTAGTCTGTTGACTTGGATGTCAACAAATCGGATCAGTTACCTGTTCGTAGATCAAGCTCTCACATACGGGAATCAAGATGCCTTCGGACTCTTCGATCAGCTCTCAACATCATGTTCAGCATATTCTCTATGCAGCCCAATTTACAATGACGGACGATTTGTCCTCGTCAAGATTGGCACGTGAGTTGCAACAACCCTCAACCCTGGAAAGGGATTGAGCCTCAGCAGAATAAGATCCGCATGCTCAGAATCCCACGCAGAGAAACTTGCTTCTCTCTACGCTGCTTGTCCGCTGGGCTCTTCTCTCTTCAGGACTGGCATAGATCCAGACACAGCATCAGGCGAGGTCGACTTTCTAATTATGTCTATCAGATGCTGTTCCACGTGGGGCTCCAGAATCGTGCTGGAACCTCGCTCTTCTGGAGCAGAATGCTCCGTCAATATCAGATGCTCCAGTTCTCTATGGGTGCGCCTTAGCTTCAAATACAGACCCATTGCAACAGCGCTAAAGATTCCGACACTACTCAACGCGACTATCGTGAAGCCGCTTCCTTGTAGCGACGCGTTGACGTATGCTTGGAAGTAGAAGTCGTTCTGGTAATTCTCATACATCCAGAACCCAAGGTAGGCGATGACAAACGACTGTAAAAGTAACAGGACCTTCACAGGACTGGGAATATACCTTCTCGGAGTCTCGACATGCTCGCTCGTGCACTATCACCCGAATCAGAAGATCTCTGCTTCCAATCCAGCTCATCTAGTTATCCGGTTCGATAAGGGCGGTTTGTC
>WNGM01004294.1_pt1 | contig 11257 bp, 11 predicted proteins | sample 5400571 | NCBI WGS metagenome assembly WNGM01 (sample SAMN13153378, study PRJNA577476) | soil metagenome | isolation source: 100 cm soil or saprolite under Garry oak tree replicate 2 | place: USA:California | collected 2016-06-15 | reverse complement strand
GGACCAGAAGAAGTCCACGGCAATCGTGCTCGGCAACCTGGCGCTCGCCGGCGTCCGGCAACGCAACGTCGACACCGCGGTGATCCGCCTGCATGAGGCGATCGACGTGGTCGAGCAGAACCGTGGCGGTGGTGGCCTCAACGTCGTCTTCACGGCTGCCCGCGAACTGCGCCCGTGGCGCAACGAGCGCGCCGTTCAAGAGGTCAACGATAGGCTTCTGGGATTGATGATCTGAGCGTAGGAGTTCGGGTTCGATGACGAAGGACATCGACGAGGCCAAGCAGGCTGCTCGCGAGCGGGTGTGGGCACTGCTGGAGCGCGAGGGTGCGGTGCGCGTCGGCGTCCACGGCCACATCCCCAACTTTGCCGGCGCTGATCGTGCGGCGCAACGCCTAGCCGAGCTGGAGGCGTGGCGAGCGGCGGAAGTTGTCAAGTCGAACCCCGACAAAGCGCAACTGCCCGTCCGGGTCCGTGCCCTTAAGGAGGGCAAGCTGCTCTACATGGCGGTACCGCGGCTGGCGACGCCGAAGCCGTTCTACCTGCTCGACGCGGCGGCTCTGACGGTCGCGTTCGAGACGGCCGCCACCAGCGGGGGGGCGGCCGGCGCAGCCCGGACGATCGGAGTCGATGAGATGTCCCCGGTCGATCTCATCGTCTGCGGCAGCGTTGCGGTCAACCGCCAGGGCGTGCGGGTGGGCAAAGGCGCCGGCTACGCGGACATCGAGGTGGCACTGCTTGCCGAGGCCGGTCTGATCCGCTCAGCGACGGTGATCGCGACAACTGTGCACCAGCTCCAGGTCGTCGAGGAGAACCTGCCCGAGACGAAGCATGACTTCAGCGTGGATCTGATCGTCACGCCGGACGACGTCATCCGGTGCGGGCCATCGAGACGGCCAAGCGGGATCGTGCTGGACCAACTGAGCAGCGAGAAGGCGGCGGAGATCCCGGTGTTGGCCGCATTGGTACACAAAGCTGGATAGCCGCCGCGCCCGGTCACACCGTCGGTGGCTCGTCCGCTCGTGCGTGCGGCTGGCGGCTCGGTACAAGCAGTATCGCCAGCAGGACGCCGAGGCCAGCCTGGACGACCGGGGCGCCGGTGTACAGCGCCACGACGCCCTCGGGATGCTCGTCCGGCCCGGATCCGGCGAAACCGCCGCCCGCCGTCACATAGCCCGCCGTGACGTAGACCGTCCAGGTGACCAGCGACGCCAGGCCGCCGAAGGCGCGGTACCGGATGAGCCGGTCCGGCGCCGGCCGCAGCCACCGGGCGAGCAGGTCCACGCCGGCGGCGGCGAGGACGACCGCACCGATCAGCGGGACGTTGCGGAACGCGGTGACCGCGAGGGACAGGCCGCCGGCGGCGAGGGCGAGCAGGGTCGCGGTGCCGAACGGCAGCTCCCAGCGGCGGGCCAGCGTCAGCAGCGGCGCGACCAGGACGAGGTTGGTCACCGCCATCGCGGTGACCAGCCGCGCGGTGAAGTCGAGGTCCAGCCGGGACAGGCCGATCACGACGTCGCGGCTGGTGAAGACCAGCGCGTTGGCGTACTGGAGGAACAGCAGGACCAGCGTGGTGGCCAGGCACGCGGACAGCAAAGCGGGCAGCAGGCGCCGCAGGCCCGGCGCGGCCGCCAGCGAGCGGTCAGCCCACATCGCCCGTACCGGCGTGGTGACGATGACGAGCATCGCCGCGATCAGGGCGATGTGCGTCGGGCTGAACAGGATGTCGATGTTCTGCTCGATGCCGAACGCGGTGTGCCAGGCCAGGTCGGCACCGCCCGCGATGGCGAAGCCGACCACGGCGACCGCGGACGACGCGTACCCGAGCGGCACCGCGCGTACGTCGAAGCGGCCGGCCCGCAAGCCGTCCCGAACGGTCCAGGCGATCCATCCGCCGCTCGCCACGAATCCGGAGTACAGGACGCCGTGCCACGGAGTGAAGAAGGTCTCCAGCCGAGGCACGTTGTTGTGCGCCCACGCGTCGAGGAACAGGCCGACGGTGAACCAGGTGCCGAGCAGCGCGGTGACGAGGTTCGCGCGGTCGCTCGCGACCGGCCGCGCGCCGTCGAGGCCGGGCTCGGCCGACGCCTGCGGTGGGGTGGCCGCGGTGTCCACGTCAGCTCAACCGCTGCGGCGGTTGCCCCACTGCCGTGGGCCCTGGAACGGGCCGCGCCCGGCGCCGAACGGTCCCTTCCCGCGCGGCGGCGGTTTCCCGGCGCCCCTGCTCCGGGCCCGCCGCGCGGCACGGTTCTCGAAGGCGGGCGCCTCCTCGGCGTCGCCCGGCTCTTCGCCAGCCTCGCCGGCCTCGCCGGTGTCAGCGGGCTCGGGTTCGGGATCGGTCATGCGATGGACGGTAGCAGGTACCACGGGCCGTCGTCCCCGAGGCGGCGGTACCTGAGGGCGCGGTAAACGGCGTCGATCAGGGACTGGCCGCGCTCGTTGACGCCCAGGCCGGTACCTTGCCGGTTCATCGTGTACCCGAACGACATCCGCGCGCGGGGGTCGGCGAACCCGTGCGAGCCGCCCATCCCGGTGTGCGAGAACGCGTCCTCGCTCATCAGCACGCCCTCCCGGTCGGCCACCGGCAGGTGCCGGTTGTCGATGGTCTTCACGAAGCCGAGGGTCCACCGCGTCGGTACCAGCATCACCGCGTCGACCGAGGTCGCCGAGCTGACCGCGGCCATCGTCGCGACCTGGCCCGGATCGACCAGCGGTGCGCCGCCCAGCGCGAGCGGGCGGTACATGCCGGCCAGGCCGCGGGCGTTGGTGATGCCGCCGACCGCGCCGAACTCGGCGGCGTGCGCGGCGCGGGTGTCGGACTCCCCGGGGATCAGCATGTACCCGCCGCTGTTCCCGATCACCAGTCCCTGTACCGAGGTCGGGTCGGTGAGCGCGGCGACGTAGAAGCTGGGTACCGGATCGCCCGGCCGAGGCGGGTTCGCCGGGATGGTCGGCGCGACCCGGTGCTCGTGCTCCTCGGGCAGGCCGAGCCAGAACTCCAGCCCGAGCGGCCCGGCCACCTCGTCGGCGAAGAACCTGCCGAGGCTGCGGCCGCTGACCCGGCGGACCACCTCGCCGACCAGGTACCCGAAGGTCAGCGCGTGCCGGCTGGCCGCGCGCCCCGCCCCGGCCGCGCGCAACATGGGCGAGTTGCACGCGGCCGCGGTCGCCGGGTACCTGTCTGCCACCGGCGACCCGGACGGTGCGCGGGCGCGGCTGCGGTTGGCGCTGGCCGACCCGGGTACCGCGCCCTACGGCTGCCTGCTGCTGGCCCGGCTGATCGAGCTGGAGCTCGACCGGGGGCACGACGTCACCGGCCTGCTCGACACGCTCGTGGCGCTCGCGACCGACCGGGTGTCGCCCTGGTCGAAGACCACGCTGTACCGGACGGTCGGCGTCGTCCGGCGCGACCCGGCACAGCTGGCCCGCGCGGTCGCCACGGCGGAGGCCGGCGGGCTGGTCTTCGAGCGGGCCCGTGCGCAGCTGGCCCCCGGGGAGCTGGCCGGCGACGCGCCCGCCGGGCTGCTGGAGGCGTACCGGACGTTCGCCCGGCTGGGTGTCGACGGGCTGCGCCGCCGGGCCGGGTGGCGGCTGCACGAGCTGGGGGAGAAGGTACCCCGGCACCGGTCCCGGGCGGCCGGGCTGCTCACCGAGTCGGAGGAGCGGGTCGCCCGCCTCGTCCAGCAGGGCATGCGCAACCGGGACATCGCCGCCGCGCTGCACTACAGCCCGCGCAGCATCGAGGTGTACCTGTCGCGCATCTACGCCAAGCTGCGGGTCTCCTCGCGGCTGGAGCTGGCCCGGGCGCTGGACGCGATGGACGCCACCGCCTGATCAGTGCTCGCGCACCACCGACAGGATGTTGCCGGACGGGTCGGTGAACCACGCGACGTCCTCGGCGCGGTCGATGCCCTTCTCGTCGGTCTTCGGCTGCTCGTACCGCTCGAACCGGACCCCGCGCGCGACCAGCTCGTCAACGGCCCGGTCGATGTCGTCGACGAGGAAGTTGAGCACGGTGAACCCGGCCGGGGCGTAGTCGGGCTTCACGTAGAGGAGGAAGTGCCCGCTGCCGGCGAGGTCCAGGCGCAACAGTCCCGCGCGCGGCTCGGAGACCCGCAGCCCGAGCGTCCCGCCGTAGAACTGCCTGGCCGCCTCGATGTCCCGTACCGCGAAGCTGCCGAACGCCCTGGTGTCGGTGAACATGGCGCTCCCCTCAGCGCAGGAGGAACTCGGCCAGGACGGGCGCGAGGACCGGTGGCGGCACGTCGTGGAACTGGCCGTCGAGCGATCGGTGCGTGGCGTCGGGCAGGGCGCCGGCCAGCGTCTGCGCACTGGCGCGCAGCCACGGGGGGCTCGCGGTGCTGTCGAGCACGAGCGCCGGTACCGTCACCGCGGCCAGCCGTCCGGCCGGCACCTCGCCGTCCCCGGTGATCGTCGTGTCGTACACCAGCGTGTGCGCCATCTTCTCCAGCGCCGGCCACATCGGTGTGCTGCGCATCTGGGCCACGCCGTCGGGGGGTACGCCGACCGCCCTGGTCAGGAACAGCTCGACCGCCTCTCCCGAGCGGCCGGCCGAGGTCAGCTCGGCGAGCTGCGTCGGCAGGTTCGCCGACTGCGCGGGGCGGCTCCTGTCGGTGACGTACGGCGGCTCGAACAGCGCCATCTTCGTGATCGCGGCCCCCTGGATCGCCGCTTCGATGACGAGGATCGCACCGGAGGACAGACCGTACAGGGCAGCCGCGCCGCCGGCCTCGGCAATGAGCGCCCGCAGGTCGTCGACCTCGCGCTCGACCGCGTAGGGCGCGGTGTCCCCGCTGTCGCCCCGGCCGCGCCGGTCGTAGGCGAACACGGTCATCCGCGGCGCCAGCGCGGCCGCCAGCGGTGCGGCGGTCGTCCGGTCGTTGAACGCGCCGCCCACGAGAATCACCGGCGGCCCCGCGCCGGAGCGCTCGAACGCGATGACGGTACCGTCGCTGGATCTGACCTTGCCGATCATCGGATCGTCCCCTCTCGACTCGTCTCACCCTACCGACCGCTATGGGCAGGGAAACTCATCGCTGATTGCTAGTTGTTGTGGTTCCCGCATTGCCTGCGCCGGAGTCGCGGGCTTGCATACTCCTATGGCCGACACCGCGTACCGGACGTGCCCGTTGTGCGAGGCGACCTGCGGGCTGGAGCTGACCCTGGACGGCGGCGAGATCGTCGGCGTCCGGGGCGACGACGCCGACGTGCTCAGCAAGGGCTTCCTGTGCCCGAAGGGGGCGTCGTTCGGGTACCTGGACGCCGACCCGGACCGGCTGCGCACGCCCCGGGTACGGCGGGACGGCAAGCTGCTGCCGGCGACCTGGCCGGAGGCGTTTGCGGCGGTACATGCCGGGCTGTCGCAGGTGATCGAGGCACACGGGCGCGACGCGGTGGCCCTGTACCTGGGCAACCCGAACGTGCACACGATCGCCGGCGGGCTCTACGCCGGCGCGCTGCGCAAGGCGCTCGGCTCGCGCAACGTCTACACCGCCTCGACGCTGGACCAGATGCCCAAGCACGTCTCGTGCGGGTACCTGTTCGGGAACCCGCTGGCGGTGCCGGTACCGGACATCGACCGGACCGACTTCCTGCTGATCCTCGGCGCCGACCCGTACTCGTCCAACGGCAGCCTGTGGACGATTCCCGACGTGCCCGGCCGGCTCAAGGCGCTGCAGGCCCGGGGCGGCCGCTTCGCCGTGGTGGACCCGCGGCGCAGCCGGACCGCCCGCGTGGCTGACCGGTACGTGCAGATCCGCCCGGGTACCGATGTGTACCTGCTGCTCGGCATGGTGCACGAGTTGTTCGCCCGGGACCTGGTGCGGCCGGACCGGCTCGCCGACCACGTGACCGGCGTCGAAGCGGTCCGCGAGCTCGTCGCGCCGTTCCCGCCGGCCACCGTCGCGCCGCGCTGCGGCATACCCGCCGACACGATCCGGGAGCTGACCGCGCAACTCGCCGCCGCGCCGCGCGCGGCCGTGTACGGTCGGATCGGTACCACCACGGTGGAGCACGGCACGGTGACCAGCTGGCTGGTCGACGTGCTCAACGTGCTGACCGGCAACCTCGACCGGCCCGGCGGGGCGATGTTCCCCCTGCCCGCGACCAGCCGCCGGGGTACCGGCAGCGGCCCCGGGTTCCGGACCGGGCGCTGGCACAGCCGGGAACGGGGACTGCCCGAGGTGATCGGCGAGCTGCCCGCGGTCACGCTGGCCGGCGAGATCGAGACCCCGGGCGAGGGCCAGGTACGCGCGCTGGTCACGCTCGCCGGCAACCCGTGCCTGTCGGTACCCAACGCCGACCGGCTCGACGCGGCCATCGGGGGGCTGGAGTTCATGATCGCGGTCGACCCGTACGTCAACGAGACCACCCGCCACGCCGATGTGATCCTGCCGCCCCCGCCGCCGAGCCGCGGGGCACACTACGACTTCTCGTTCACCTACTTCTCCGTCCGCAACGTCGCGAACTTCTCGCCGCCGTCGCTGCCGCTGGAGGACGGCGCGGTCGACGAGTGCGAGATCATCACCCGGCTCGCGGCGATCGTGGCCGGGCTCGGGCCGGACGCCGACCTCGACGCGCTCGCCGAGCAGGAGCTGCGCACCGCTCTGGCCGGTCCGGCGCAGGCCGCCGGCGTCGAGGTCGAGGCGCTGCTGGCCGCGCTCGACGGCGGCACCCCGGCCGAGCGGGTGCTCGACCTGCGGCTGCGGATCGGCCCGTACGGCGACCGGTTCGGCCGGGTACCGGACGGGCTCACGCTCGCCAAGCTGCGCGAGAACCCGCACGGCGTCGACCTCGGCCCGCTCCAGCCGCGGATCCCGGAGATCCTCCGCACCCGGTCCGGCCGCATCGAGCTGTGCCCGGAGCCGGTCGCCGCCGAGGTGGCGCGGCTCGCACAGGCCCCGGCCCTGGACGACGGTACGTTCGTCGTCGTCGGCCGGCGCCACCTGCGGACCAACAACTCCTGGATGCACAATGTCCCGACCCTGGTCAAGGGCCGGGAGCTGTGCACGCTTGTGGTCAACCGGGTCGACGCCGCCCGCCTGGGCCTGACGGCCGGGGGAAAGGCGACGGTGACCTCCCGGGTCGGCCGGGTGGAGGCGACCGTCGAGGTCACCGACGACATCGCGCCGGGCGTGGTGAGCATCCCGCACGGCTTCGGCCACGACCGGCCCGGTACCGAGCTGTCGGTCGCGCGCCGCCACGCGGGGGTCAACGCCAACCGCATCACCGACGACCTGCGGATCGACCCGCTCTCGGGTACCGCCGTGCTCAACGGAGTACCGGTCTCGGTGACGCCCGTACCGGACGGGACCGCACCATGATCGGCACAGCTCTCCGTACCATCGCCGAACTGCCCTTCACCGCCGCCACCGCGTACGGCGACCAGCCCGCGCACCGTGCCAGGCGGGGCGGGGAATGGGTCGACACCTCGTTCCGGGAGCTGGCCGGTACGGTGCGGGCGCTGGCCCGCGGCCTGGTCCGCGCCGGCATCGCCCCCGGCGACCGGGTGGCCGTCCTTGCCGAGAACCGGCCGGAGTGGAGCCACGCCGGCCTGGCCGTACTCGCCGCCGGTGCCGTGCTCGTCCCGATCTACCCGTCCAGCTCCGCGGAGGAGTGCCGCTGGATCCTCAGCAACTCCGGCGCCCGCCTGGTCGTCTGCGCCAACGCCGCGCAGCGGGACAAGGTCGCGCCCACGGCGACCGTCGTCATCGACGACGGCGGCCTGGCGGCGCTGGCCAGCGACGCCTCCGCCGCCGACACGGAGATCGAGCGCCGGCTCGCCGGCATCGATCCCGACGACCCGAGCATCATCATCTACACCTCCGGTACGACCGGGCCGCCGAAGGGCTGCGTGCTGACCCACCGCAACTGGCTCACCCTGTGTGCGATCAACGAGCAGTTGGGCAACGTCGTGGCCGGCGACGTGGTGTACCTGTTCCTGCCGCAGGCGCACGTGTTCGCCCAGATCACCCAGTACGCCAGCCTGGACGCCGGCGCGACGCTGGTGTACTTCGGCGGCGACGTGCGCGCGATCGTGCCGGAGCTGGCGCAGGTGCGGCCGACGTTCCTGCCGTCGGGACGCGGATCTTCGAGAAGCTGTACACCGCGCTGCAGGGCGCCCCGCCGGCCGCGGTACGCGGCGTCTTCGGCGGCCGGCTGCGGATGGCCCTGTCCGGCGCGGCGCCGATCTCGCCGGCCGTGCTGGAGTTCTTCCACGCCGCCGGGGTACCGGTCCTGGAGGGGTACGCGATGACCGAGTCGGCCGGCGTCGGTACCGTCAACACGATCGAGCACCACCGGATCGGCTCGGTCGGCATCGCCGCACCGGGCACCGAGGTCGCCCTCGCCGACGGCTGGCTGCGCACCGGCGACCTCGGCGTGCTCGACGCCGACGGCTTCCTCACCATCACCGGGCGCAAGAAGGACATCATCATCATCATCATCATCACCGCGGGCGGAAAGAACATCGCCCCGGCCAACCTGGAGAACGACCTGCGCCAGACCCGTTGGGTCTCCTACGCCGTCGTGTACGGCGACCGCATGCCCTTCCCGGTCGCGCTGCTGACCCTGGACCCGGAGGAGATCCTGCCGTGGGCCAGGGAAGGGGGCCTGCCCGGCGATCTCGACGCGCTCGCCGCCCACCCCGAGCTGCGGGCGCTGCTGCAGGGCGTCGTCGACGGGGTCAACGCGCGCTACGCCCGGGCCGCCCAGATCAAGCGCTTCGCCGGGCTGGGCCGGGACCTGACCCAGGAGGACGGCGAGCTGACCCCGACACTGAAGGTGAAACGCACCGTCGTGTACGCCAACCACGCGGCCGCGCTGGCCGCACTCTACGACGAGGAGCCCGATGGACGCGGATGAGCTGCGCCGGCGGGTACGCGAGTTCCTGGCCGGCCACGACCCGGCCACCCGGGACCGGCTGTCCTTCCTGCAGGAGCGGTTCGACGCGGGCCTCGCGTGGATCAGCTACCCGCCGGGGCTGGGCGGGCTCGGTGCGCCGCGCGCGCTGCAACCGGTGGTGGACAACGAGTTCGCCGCGGCCGGCGCGCCGGACAACACCCCGTTGCGGATCGGCATCGGGCTCGGCATGGCCGCGCCGACGATCCTGCGGCACGGTACCGACGAGCAGCGCCGCAGGTACCTCCGTCCACTGTGGACCGGCGAGGAGGTGTGGTGCCAGCTGTTCAGCGAACCCGGTGCCGGCTCCGACCTCGCCGCGCTCGCGACCCGCGCCGTGCCTGACGGGGACGACTGGATCGTCACCGGGCAGAAGGTCTGGACGTCGATGGCGCACGAGGCGCGCTTCGGCATCCTGCTCGCCCGCACCGATCCGGACGTACCCAAGCACGCCGGCCTGACCTACTTCGTCTGCGACATGACCGCGCCCGGTGTCGAGGTGCGGCCGCTGCGGCAGATCACCGGCGAGGCGGAGTTCAACGAGGTGTTCCTCACCGACGTGCGGATCCCGGACAGCCACCGGCTCGGCGCTGTCGGCGAGGGCTGGCAGGTCGCCCGGACCACGCTGATGAACGAGCGGGTCGCGATCGGCGGCGGCGCCACCCCGCGCGAATCGGGCATGATCGGGGTCGTCGCGCGGACCTGGCGCGAGCGGCCGGAACTGCGTACCCCGGGCCAGCACGACACGCTGATGCGGCTGTGGGTCGCGGCCGAGGCGGCCCGGCTGGCCGCGCAACGGTTGCGCGAGCAGCTCGCCGCCGGGCAGCCGGGTGCCGAGGGCTCGGCCGCCAAGTACGCCTACGCGAAGCTCAACGCCGAGATCTCCGGGTTCGAGCTGGAACTGCTGGGCGCCGCGGGCCTGCGGTACGACGACTGGTCGATGCGCCGTCCGTCCATTGTGGACTGGAAGGAGCGCTCGCCGGGGTACCGGTACCTGCGCGCGAAGGGTAACTCGATCGAGGGCGGGACGTCGGAGATCCTCGCGAACATCATCGCCGAGCGGGTGCTCGGGCTGCCGGCCGAGCCCCGGGTCGACGTCGCCGTGCCGTGGAAGGACCTGCCCCGATGAGCGAGCGTCAGCGAGCGAATCATGAGCTCAGCCTTTTCGTGCCCCAGGTGGCCGGCGATCGAAGGGAGGCGGCTGCATGAGCCTGCTGTACTCAGACGTCGAGGAGGAGCTGCGGTCCTCGGTACGGCAGCTGCTCGCGAGCCGGGCGCCGGCCGCCACGGTGCTGGCGCGCGTGGAGAGCGCCGAGCCCTACGACCGAAACCTGTGGCGCACGCTCGCCGTCGACGTCGGCTGCGCCGGGTTCGCGGTACCGGAGAAGTTCGGCGGTGCCGGGGCCTCATGGCGGGAGGTGGCGACGGTGGCCGAGGAGTTCGGCCGCGCGGTGGCGCCGGTACCGTATCTCGGCGCCGCGATGGCCACCGCGGCCCTGCTGGCCGGGGGCGACGAGGATCTGCTGCCGGCGGTGGCCGCGGGGGAGACCACGGCTGTGCTCGTGCTGCCGTTCGCCACCCCGCTGCGTGCGCCTGTGCCGGCCGCCGTTCAAGCGGCGGACGGTGCGCTGACCGGCGCGGTCACCGGCGTGGCGGACGTGCTCACCGCCGACGTCCTGCTCGTGCCGACCGCGGAGGGACTCTGGGCGGTCGACGCGGCCGACGCGCGGCTGACCCCGCTCACCTCGCTTGACCTGACCCGGCCGCTGGCCGACGTGGTGCTCGACGCGAGCCCCGCGCGGCGGGTCGCGGACCCGGCCTGGGAAGCCGCGCTCGCGACCGGCGCGGCACTGCTGGCCAGCGAGCAGCTCGGCGTGGCGCAGTGGTGCCTGGACACGACCGTCGAGTACCTGAAGACGCGCCACCAGTTCGGCCGGCCGATCGGCTCGTTCCAGGCGCTCAAGCACCGGCTCGCCGAGTTGTGGGTGGCGGTGACCCAGGCGCGCGCGGTCGCCCGGTACGCGGCCGGCTGCCTCGCCGACGACGACGCCGACCTCGCGGTGGCGGTCGCGCTGTCCCAGGCGCACTGCGGGCCCGTAGCGGTACGGGCGGCGGAGGAGTGTGTGCAGCTGCACGGCGGGATCGGCTTCACCTGGGAGTACCCGGCGCATCTGTACCTCAAGCGGGCCAAGGCCGACGCCATCGCCCTAGCGCGGATTTCCGCGCAGGAGGATCGACACAACCGGATCTCCAGGCTGCTTGACGCAGCCGTTCGGAGATTCCTGCTACTGACCTGGGCGGACATCGGAGAACTGTCCACAAGGGTCAGTCATCGTTGTTG
>WNGM01005251.1_pt1 | contig 11268 bp, 9 predicted proteins | sample 5400571 | NCBI WGS metagenome assembly WNGM01 (sample SAMN13153378, study PRJNA577476) | soil metagenome | isolation source: 100 cm soil or saprolite under Garry oak tree replicate 2 | place: USA:California | collected 2016-06-15 | reverse complement strand
AACGTGTCCCTTTCGCACAGACATATCCCTGGCTGACAGGATGTTCATGATCTGGCCGAAGAGATGTGATCGCGCCTTCGGCATCGAAATCGACACGCAGACCGCAGTGCACCTCACAAATTCTGCAAAAGGTCTTTTTATGAGCTTGCCCACTGGGTGCTTTATATGGTGAGCCCGTTTCTTTCTCTGCCGTCATAGATTTGTTCTTCATAGATAACACCTCTGCTCGTGAGAGGACACAGGTCAATTATACCATGAAACTGACGGAATCAGTGCGACTCCTTCCGTCATCATTTCCACCTGGCTGGCTAACCCATCAGCAATGCCGTCTGCATCACGATCAGGCCCACAAGCCCAGCGAGCGGGATGCGCCAGCGTGGTCAGACGAGTGTTCGCAGCCGTGGCCGTGGGGAAGAGCACGAGGATCGCCTCCCAAGCGATGTTGAAGTCACCACCGCTGCCCGGCTGTGCTGGCTACATTGGATATCTGCCGGGCAAATTGCTGGTTAACCTCTTCCGTTATCTGGTGCTTTGATGACGACATGCACATTGAGTCAAGTTTGGGAGGAACGTCCTTGCCCTCTGGGGCAGCAACTCACTGACGATGGGGCGCACCTCTCTCTTCATTGTCTCCTTTCGCAAGGAAAACGACAAGCACGAGCCTGTAAATTTGGCAATTCTGATGGCGGAATCTGGATAATTAGGTGGTCGCTGAACTCGCAATACTACAGAGAAGATGTACCCTTTCACTCTATCAAGCATCTCATTCGGCTTGATAGGCCATCCCACTCCAACTACCTACCCACCAGCATAGTGATCAAATTTCCACTATCAGAATTGCCAAATTTACACACCCTCGATACGCATAACCTTGTCGATGAGCGCTCGGACATCCTTGGTCTTGACGACTGACCACTTCCAGACTTTGGCTAGATACTGGTTGTAGTAGACGACGTAGCGTTGGATCTTCTGTCTCAAATCTTCTCTGGAGGTAAAGTTTCCTCGGTTGAGGACGTGCTTGGTGAGTATGCTGAACCAGACTTCAATGGAGTTTAACCAAGAACAATGTTTGGGCGTATAAACGAAACGGATGCGATGTTGGGGATCACTCAGGTAAGCTTGTCTGGTCTCCATGTTTCACCTAAGACCTGATCATCGCCAAGAACTTTGGCGATGGAGAGCACCAACGACTCGCTCTTATGGGTGTTGAGTTGGTCACACAAGATGACGAAGCCTGCCTTGGAATCAGACTGGATCAGCCGCGCTATGTGTTCAACAAAGTCCGCTTCGGTCCTGGTATCGGCAATCGTTGGGGTGATGAGTTTGCCAGTAGCCAGGTGGATATTGCCGGTCAGGACTTGTGTGCCGTGTCTGATGTAGTTGAACTCTCGGCGTTCCACTTGGCCTGCCTTGGTCGGTAAGGTGGTCCCGTCCCGCTCAAGGGCTTGTATACCTGGTTTTTCGTCAACGCTGACGACGTGAACGCCTTCGGCTTCGTAAAGCCCACGAGATGCGCAACGAGCTATCCCCCTGGAGAGATCGATGAGAGGTTGAGGTAGTCAGTTACGTGCGAAGCAATCCCAAAGAGCGTGATCCGAATCTGAGTACTCCCCTCCATCCTTGCATTGCGCGTCAGACGCTCTTGCCAATTCAACCGATAGTGAGCGCGTGGTGCCCGTGTCAATACATGGAGGCCAGTATTGGGTGATGACAGGGTGGGCATTTGATCATGCTCTTCCACCTTCAGGCTTTGCCTGCGCAGAAACGTGAACCACTTTCGCCGGAAGGTTGAGAAACCTATCAAACGCGAAGGTCATGTTGCCAAACTCATCCACGTCAATTTTGACTATGGCCAGTCATGCACTTTTCGCTCACGAGTAGAGAACAACGAAAAAGTCTCAGAAAGTCTGGCTCAAGACGTTGTGAACGCATTGAAGTAGTTAGGCCAAAAGCATTGACATTTTATCCCCAATAGTCTATACCATTGCTATGCGGATATATTTCTCTTATCGCAGAACATACTTATCTACCACATGCATATCTGCCCTGGTTCCTCGGACGGCCAAAGGAGGCTTCCATGCTCGAACCACGAATTGTTGTAGAGTTGCGAAACATTGTAGGCGCTGACGGGGTAATCGACAAACACGAGCAATTACGGACCTACGAATCCGATGGGCTGACCAACTTCCGTATCGTGCCCGCACTGGTTGTACTCCCCACCTCAACTGAACAGGTTCAAGCCGTCGTGCGCGTGTGTCATCGCGAACATATCCCGTTCGTCCCGCGAGGCTCAGGGACGGGCCTTTCCGGTGGAGCATTGCCCATTGCGGGCGGCATCCTTATCTCGCTGGCACGCATGAGGCAGATTCTCAAAGTTGACCTGCCCAACCAGCGCGTGGTCGTGCAGCCTGGAGTAATTAACCTGTGGATTACGCAGCGGATTGTACCGCATGGCTACTACTACGCCCCCGATCCTTCCAGTCAGCAAGTATGCTCCATCGGCGGCAACGTTGCCGAGAACTCAGGCGGCCCTCATTGTCTCAAATACGGCTTCACCGTCAACCATGTGCTGGGCATGAAATTCGTCATGCCTGATGGTGAGGTGATGGAGGTGGGTGGTCCAACCTTTGACTCGCCTGGCTATGATCTGCCCGGCATCATCGTTGGCTCAGAAGGCACACTGGGCATCGCCACGGAGGTCACGCTGCGTATCCTGCGCAAACCCGAGGCGGTGCAGACCGCAATGGCCTCCTTTGACACGACCGATGCAGCAGGTGAGGCAGTATCGGGTATCATCGCCGCCGGTATCGTACCTGCAGCCGTAGAGATGATGGATAAGCTGGCAATAGAGGCGTGCGAGGCATCAGTCCATGCAGGCTACCCGCTGGATGTGGGGGCCGTCCTACTCGTAGAGCTGGATGGGCCGCGCACCGAAGTCTCCCAGTTGCTGCAACGGGTCGAGGAGATCTGCCGACGGGCTGGTACCATCGAGTTCCGACTGGCCCACACCGATGAGGAACGCACGCTGATGTGGAAAGGTCGCAAGGCAGCCTTTGCAGCAATGGGCCGCGTCAGCCCCAACTATATCGTCCAGGATGGCGTGATCCCACGTACCGCCCTGCCGCAGATACTGCGCGAGATCGAGGAGCTCAGTCGGCGTGCGGGTCTGCGTGTCGCTAATGTCTTTCACGCTGGCGATGGGAACCTGCATCCACTGGTGCTCTACGATCAGCGTATCGCGGGTCAGGAGCACGAGGCGGAGGAACTCTCTGGCGAGATTATTCGTCGTTGTGTGGCCCACGGTGGGAGTATTACCGGAGAGCATGGCGTGGGTATGGATAAGAAGCAGCACATGTTGGCGATGTTCACCGAAGCCGACCTGGCGACGCACCAACTCATTCGCTGTGCCATCAACCCGGACAATCTCTGCAACCCCGACAAAGTCTATCCGACTCCTCGCTTATGCGGCGAGGTACCAGGCCCCTACCAGCCGCATCCGATCGAGTTAGCAGGACTGGCAGAGCGGTTCTGAAGGGAGAACACGATGAAGGTATCCACGCAGTCTTTACAAGAGACGCTTGGCTCCCTGGTAGACGGTGGAGTACAGCTGGCGACGGAAAGCGACGTCGTGGCCGGAGTGCAGCCGTATGTCGTAGCGGCACCGAGCAGCGAGCAAGAAGTGGCGTCGGTGCTGGCCTATGCCAATCGTGAGGGATTGAAGGCAATCGTGCGAGGCGGCGGCACGCAACTCAACACCGGCCTTCCACCAAGGGACGGCGATATTTTGTTGAGTACGACGAGACTCAACCAGGTAGTCGAGTATGCACCGCATGACATGACGGTCACAGTGCAGGCAGGCCTCAGCCTTGTCGACTTGCAGTCGTACCTGGCTCGTGCCCGTCAATGGCTGGCGCTCGACCCTATACTCAGCCCGGGTGCTACGATTGGTGGCATCATCTCCACGAACGTCTCCGGAGCCCGTCGCTTGCGCTATGGTGGAGTACGCGACCAGATCATAGGCATTCGCGTTGTACTCTCCGATGGTACCATCGCCAAGGGTGGCGGCAAGGTGATCAAGAACGTAGCCGGGTATGACCTGCCCAAGCTTTTCACAGGCGCATTGGGGACGCTGGGCGTGATTGTCGCTGCCACGTTCCGGCTTTACCCATTACGAGCTGCGTCACGTACGGTGGTTCTCACCGCTTCTACTCCGGCTCCGTTGTGCGATCTGGCAGTGCGTGTCATCGCCTCCACCCTGGAGCCAACCGTATTGGATGTCATGAGCTTATGGGCGACCACAAGGCCACTCGGCCAGCCCGACTCAACTCCCCAGTCTACCCGCGCCTCTACAGGTGGATTGTACGTGATGGCGGTTCGCTTCGAGATGGAGCAGGAGTCGGCAGACGAACAGGCCGCTGCGCTTGTCGATATGGCCAGGGCGGAGGCAAGCTCGCGCCCCTACAGTGATGTCCAGACTATACAAGGCGAGGCGGAAGAACGGCTCTGGCGGCAGGTTGCCATAGACTATACACTTGCGAGCGACGCGGCGAATGCGCTTATCGTGAAGGCAAGTGTGCTGCCGACTGATGTTGTGTCCTGGTTGGAGAGTCTTGAGCATACGGCACAGCAGGAGAGCCTCAATGTACGTTGGCGAGCACATGCCGGTCATGGCCTGATTTTCGCACGCCTGGCCGGAGATGAAGCTGCGTTGGTCACGGCTATTGACCAACTACGCGGTGCTGCCTCGGTCGGCCAGGGCAGTCTGGTCGTCGTAGATGCCCCACCCGCGTTGGCGAGCAAGGTTGACGTATGGGGAACCTTGCCGGGCCAGACGTTCGAAGTGATGCGTCGTCTCAAAGTGCGCTTTGATCCAAACTATACCCTGAATCCGGGGCGATTTGTCGGAGGAATATAAATGGACACCTTAAACGTGCAGCCCGGCAATGGTAGCACTTCCGGCATCCAGCGGAAGGAGCAGGTGGGTTTAGCGGTAGAACATGCTCCTGCTGTCTCGATGCGCCCCGGGCAGCTTGTGGGTTTTGATCAGCACCATCCACCCGACCCTGAATTGATCGCTGATTGTGTGCATTGCGGCTTCTGCCTGCCTACCTGCCCCACCTATTTGCTGTGGGGCGAGGAGATGGACTCGCCACGTGGCCGCATCCAACTGATGAAGATGACCTCGGAGGGCGAGATCGGCATCAATGCAACGTTTACTGCTCACATCGACCGATGCCTGGGCTGTATGGCCTGCGTGACAGCCTGTCCTTCGGGTGTGCAATATGACAAACTAATCGAGGCCACGCGCCCACAGATCGAACGCCATTACAATCGCAGCTTCTCTGACCGCTTGTTCCGCTCACTCTTGTTCAGTCTCTTCCCTCATCCCGCCCGCTTGCGGGCCATGTTGCCCTTACTCTGGCTCTACCAGGAGATTGGGGCCAGGCGTTTGCTGCGCTCTCAGGCATTAAGCCGACTCATACCGGCTCGATTGTTGGGTATGGAGGCGGTGATGCCTCCTGTGAGCCTGGGGGTGCGGCGCTCTCGACCGGCTACATTCACGCCAGCTCAGGGGACGCGGCGACGACGAGTGGGGCTGCTGCTGGGCTGTGTGCAGCGTGTGTTCTTTGATCCCGTCAATGCTGCCACGATGCGCGTCCTGACAGCCGAAGGGTGTGATGTTGTTGTGCCGCCTGGCCAAGGATGTTGCGGCGCGCTCTGCATTCACTCTGGACGCGAGGAAGAAGGCTTGAATTATGCGCGGCGTTTGATCGATACGTTCGAGATCTGGGGAGTAGATACGGTGGTGGTCAATGCCGCCGGCTGTGGCTCCACTATGAAGGAGTATGCTCATCTGCTGCGCGACGACCCCAGGTACGCCGAACGCGCCAGAGCATTCTCGGACTCGGTACGGGACATCTCGGAGATCCTGGCCGAGTTGGAGCCGATGGCGCCGCGCCATCCCATCCAATTGCGCGTAGCCTACCATGACGCCTGCCATCTTGCCCATGCGCAGCGCGTCCGTCTGCAGCCACGTAAGGTGCTGCGTAGCATTCCGGGGATCGAGGTGGTGGACATTCCGGAGGCAGACATTTGCTGCGGTAGCGCCGGTATCTACAACCTGATCGAGCCACAGGCTGCCAACCAATTGGGCGAGCGCAAGGCTCAACATATCCTGAGTACTCATCCCGATGTCATCGCCACGGCCAATCCGGGCTGCCTCCTGCAAATTAACGCTGCGCTGCAACGCCTGGGCGAGCGTATCCCAACGCTGCATCCGGTGGAACTGGTCGATGCCTCGATACGAGGTGTGGTGCCACCTGGGTTGACAAAGGAGTAGCTCAACCCCGTGACTCAAAAAAGGACGGTGTGTGCGTCCATTACTTCAGTTATACAAGTGGGACATTGTCTCCCTATGTATCCTATGAGCTAACCAGGGTTTCAGGCCAAAGCTTCGGATGCACAACTAGAGTTGGACAAACGAACGAGCTATACCTCAGCTGCCGCTGTCAACCCTCTTTCGTTGGCAGTATCATCCAGGTGGAAGTGTCAGAACTCGGACCATAGGGACTCGAACGCGGACTTTCTTACCTCTCTGTGAGCATGGTTCGGGCCGCATCTAGGTTGGTCTGCACCGCTGTGGTCCGAGTTCTGACACTTCCTTAGGAAATGCTCTCGGAACATTACTCCTTTGGGCAATCCTTTGCAATCGGGGTTGCCCTAGTCTCGATTTAGTCTAAACGTCAATCATGAAGGAGAATGTGATGATTCCATCGCCACAATTAACTATACGAAGCGTACGAGCGCGTGCGGTGAACGTCCCGATGCAACGGCCACTTCAGACGAGTGGTGGTCTAGTGGGCACCGCACCCTTGGTGCTGATAGACATCCAGACCGAGGAAGGCGTCACAGGGCACAGTTATGTCTTTTGCTATACTCCGTTAGCTCTGAAGCCGATCACCCAGCTTCTTCTTAACCTTGAGGAACTCATCAAGGGTGGCACGCTCGCTCCGTTCACGCTCGAACAGAAACTGCAACAGCGGTTTCGCCTCCTTGGCCCACAGGGTTTCATAGGGATCGCTCTTGCCGGGATTGATATGGCACTGTGGGATGCTCTTGCAAAGGCCTGTGAGCTGCCGCTTGTCCGGCTACTTGGTGGCGAATCACGAGCGATCCCGTCGTACAATAGCTGTGGCCTTGGGATCATCGGCAAGGAGCGTGCAGCCACCGAAGCACAAGAGTTGGTTGCACCAGGTTTTCAAGCGCTCAAGGTCAGGCTCGGCTATCCAGACCTCCAAACGGATGTGGCAGTGATTCATGCCATCAGAAGTGCAGTTGGCAATGATGTCTTGCTCATGGTGGACTATAATCAATCCCTTTCAGTTCCAGAAGCTATCCGGCGTATCCACGCCCTGGATGACGAGCACCTTGCTTGGATCGAAGAACCAGTGTTGGCAGATGACTATGTAGGCCATGCTCACATCAGCCGCGCGGCAAAGACGCCGATTCAACTGGGCGAAAACTGGTGGGGACCACACGACATGTCCAAGGCGCTCCATGTGCAAGCATGTGATCTCGTCATGCCAGATGTGATGAAGATTGGTGGAGTGACAGGTTGGCTTCGGGCTGCCGCACTCGCCGAAGCGGCTGGACTGCCGATGTCGTGCCACCTCTTTCCCGAAATCAGTGCTCATCTGTTAGCAATCACACCAACTTGCCACTGGTTGGAATATGTTGATTTCGCCAATCCTATTCTTCGTGAGCCATTAAAAATTGAGCATGGGTACACGACACCTCTCAATGCCTCAGGCATTGACCTCGTTTGGGACGAAGACGCAATCCGGCATTTCCTCATTGAGTAGAAGCAACGCCTGATCTTTGGTGACAGCAAGAGGAAGACCCCATGAACATTTTGCTCGCTACCATCCCCCCAATGGTAGCCATCATCATGCTGGCGGTGCTACAACGGAGCGGCCTACAAACAGGACTGGCGACTATGGCGGCAGCGGTTGCCATCGCTTTGGCGATACCATCCTTCCGCCTAGCCCCCGATACTATTCTGGTCGCCGTTGCCGAGGGAGCCGCTACCTCGCTGACGGTGCTCTATGTGCTATTTCCTGCTCTGCTCCTCTACCAGTTGCAGTGGATAACGGGAGGTATCGGTGTCTTAGCCAGTGGCATTGGTCGTCTGTGCCCAGATCGAGACGTACAGGTTTTGCTACTGGTGCTCGGCCTAGCGCCGTTCATAGAGTCTGTCAGCGGCTTTGGTGTGGGGACCGTCGTAGTGATTCCCATGCTGGCCGCGCTGGGCATTGACTCGCTCCAGGCAGCGATCCTAGGCCTACTGGGACAAATAGCAGTTCCATGGGGCGCTTTGGCGGTGGGTACCACACTTGGAGCGGAACTGACCAAGCTCAACCCGAATATCTTGGGAGCACAAACTGCGCTGCTGACGGCTCCTCTCCCTGTGGGTTTTGGTCTGGTAGCGTTGGCGATAAGCGGAGGAAGGAAGTCGGTGCGGCGCTTGTGGCCTGCGGCACTGGCTGCGGGAATAGTGCTGGCTGGTGGAGAGTGGCTCTTCAGCCAGCTCCCGGGCGTTGAGCTAGCGGGTGCCCTCGCGAGTGTACCTACCATAGTACTGCTAGCGGCTTGGGGACACTTAGTGGCCCGACGATCTTCTAGGGCACAAGAAACAATGGAGCCGGGGACGACGGTCTCCGACAGGCCAGAAGGTACTAGAGGCAAGGAGACTACCAACGGGCAAGGAGAGGTTGCCAATCCTCCACGTCTGCGACAGGCAGTAGCCCCCTATGCCATCCTGACAGCACTTCTGCTCATTTCGCGTCTGATTGTGCCGCTACAACATTGGCTTCAGGCTCAGGGTGTCTTGACGGTCTCTGCTATCGGCCTACAGCTCCCTCTACTTTATAGTCCAGGCTTCTATATCTTTCTCGCTGCCTTCACCACCGTACCACTTCTGGGTACCGGAATGATAGGGTTCCGTACAGCTTCGGTACGTACCTTGCGGCAGTTTACCCCTGGTGCCGTAGCTATCGTCAGCTTTTTGGCGGCATCCCAAGTGATGCGTGCCAGCGGGATGATAACGGTTTTGGGAACTGCAGCAGCGGCTCTCGGCGGCAACTATAGCTGGATAGCGCCTTGGCTCGGGGCCCTAGGAGGCTGGCTTACGGGTTCAAATGCGGGAGGGAACGCGATGTTTGCCCAGTTGCAACGAGAGGCAAGTGCACGGGCGGGTCTGCCCCTGAACTGGTTGATGGCCGCCCAGAATGGAGCAAGCTCCATCGCAACGATGGTTTCACCTGCTCGCACAGTCCTGGCCGCTACCACCGTAGGGATCGTTGGAAAGGAGGGCCAGATAGTGCGTAAGGTTGGCCCTCCGGTCCTGGCCGCGGTGGTGGTTATTATGTTGCTCTTGGTTTGGGTGGTGTAGGATGTACATTTTTGCCCTCTTTACCACCTCCTTCTACAACCTCGTTGCGCAACCCGTGGGCAAGGCAAGCTTGAACCCTGTAGAGTAGTGTCATGACGGCAGAAGAAGAAGTGATCTTGCTGCGACAAGAGAATCAGGCTCTGCGAGAACGAGTCCAGGTGCAGCAAGAGACAATCGAGCAGTAGCAACTCGTGATCGAGGGACTGCAAAAGCAGACGGCTGAACTTGCGGAACACGTGCAAGCCTTGCAAGAGCGCGTGAAGCAAGATAGCCATAACAGCCATCTGCCGCCGTCCTCCGACCGCTTTCATCGTCAACCCAAGAGTTTGCGCATCAAAAGCGGCAAGAAGCCTGGAGGGCAGGTTGGTCATCCCGGAAGCAGTTTGAAGCTCTCGCCCACCCCTGATCAGGTGATTGTCCACCCGGTGGAGCAGTGCCAGCACTGTCAAGCAGACCTGCACGAGGTGGAGAGCCTGCAGGTGGAGCGCCGCCAGGTGCTGGATCTGCCGCCCAAGCGTGTGGTCGTGATTGAACATCAGGCGCAACAGAAATACTGCCCCAGGTGTCAGCAGGTCAGCGTGGCGGCGTTCCCAGAGGACGTGCGAGCGCCGGTGCAGTATGGAGCGGCGTTGGGAGCGGTGGGCGTCTACCTGGTGCAGCAGCAGTTGTTGCCCTATGAGCGAGCCTGTGAAGTGCTCGAGGACCTGCTGGGTTCCTCGATGAGTGTCGGCACCCTGGCTGGGCTGGTCGAGCGCTGTGCGGAGCAGTTGGAACCACTGGAGCAGCAGATCAAAGCCGCGCTGAGTCAGGCGCCCGTGCTGCACCAGGATGAAACGGGCCTCTACGTCGCAGGTCAGCGCCAGTGGATGCATGTGAGTGCGACCGAGTCCCTGACGCATTATGCGGTCCATCCCAAACGAGGCAAAGAGGCCCTGGACGCCATCGGCATCCTGGCAGCCTTCCAAGGGGTGAGTGTGCATGATGGCTGGCAATCGTACTGGCAGTTTCTGTGCCAGCATGCGCTCTGTAACGTGCATCATCTGCGGGAGTTGATCTTCTTGCAGGAAGAACAGCAGCAGGAGTGGGCAGGGGAGATGAAGGAGTTGCTGCTGGACATCAAAGCGGCTGTCGCGCAGGCTCGAGCGGAAGGGCGCACCAGTCTGCATCCGCTGGAGGTGGCTGACTGGAAAGTCCGCTATCGTGCGCTGCTGGCGCAAGGCTATCAGGCCAACCCGCCACCGGCTCCTCCCACACAGGTGGGCAAGAAAGGACGGCCCAAACAATCCAAGGCGCGCAATCTGCTGGATCGACTCTCCCAGCATCAAGACGCTGTGCTCTGCTTCTTGGAGCATTTCTCCGTGCCTTTTGACAATAGCCTCGCGGAGCGTGATATCAGGATGGTGAAGGTCCAGCAAAAGATCTCCGGCTGTTTCCGCTCGCCTGCTGGCGCCGTGGCCTTCTGCCGCATCCGGGGCTATCTCTCGACGTTGCGCAAGCAAGGCTTGGCTGTGCTGACTGCCCTGGAACAAGCCTTGCTTGGACATCCTGTTTCACCTGCTTTCTAGTTCACGTGAATGGTCACCATATAAGAAAGCTAAATTAAGTCTAAAATGTATAGAACCCCAACTGCTGGTGGCCACAGATCGTAGAGGTTAGCAAGCCAAAAGGTAGCTATAGTATAGAATCCTGTACAAGCCATACCCTGCATGTCGCATTGGCAAGGACATACGGTATTGTCTTACCAAGATAGTTGCCCTTGGTATGTCCTTTATGCGTATCTCGTACCAGACCAAGCATAATTAAGGCGAGGGAATGGT
>WNGM01004582.1_pt1 | contig 11282 bp, 14 predicted proteins | sample 5400571 | NCBI WGS metagenome assembly WNGM01 (sample SAMN13153378, study PRJNA577476) | soil metagenome | isolation source: 100 cm soil or saprolite under Garry oak tree replicate 2 | place: USA:California | collected 2016-06-15 | reverse complement strand
GGCTGGCAATCGCGCCTGTCCGCCTGGCTGCAGCACCTCGGCACGGTCGTGGTGCGGGCGGTGGCGTGGCTGCCCGGCTGGGCGGCGGCCGTGCTACTGGCCGCGGCGGCGGGCCTGCTGGCCTGGCGGGCCCTCGGGCAGCTCGGCTGGCGGGGCGCCAGCTCCAGCGGAACCGACGGGATCGATTTCCGGGAGGACAGCGATGAGCACCAAGACCCCCAAGCCGTCCGGCAGGGCACAGCCGCACAAGACCGGCAGGCGTGATCGTCGACCGGCGGCAGGACCGTCCCGACGACCCTCGGGTGGGCGCCCCGATGGGCTGCCCGCCGGCGTGAAGGTCGCCGCCTTCGCCGGCCTGGCGCTCATCACGCTGCTGGCCATCTTCCTGGTCACCAACCGCGGAGGAGACGCCCAGCACGGCACGGGCGGCAGGTACGCCTACCAGGTCGGCGACCCCGGCCCCGGCGCCACCGCCCCGTCCATCAAGCTCCCCACCACCGATGGCGGCACCTTCGACCTGGCCGCACCCGCCGGGCAGACCACCCTGCTCTATTTCCAGGAGGGCCTTGGCTGCCAGCCCTGCTGGGACCAGCTCACCGACATCCAGGCCAACCTCGACAGCTACAAGGCACTAGGCATCACCCGGGTGCTGAGCATCACCACCGACCCGCTGGACGCCATCCGCCAGAAGGTGACCGACCAGCGCATCACCATCCCGGTCGCCGCCGACCCCGACCTGGCCGTCTCCCGCGCCTACCACGCCAACCAGTACGGCATGATGGGCCAGAGCCGCGACGGGCACAGCTTCATCCTGGTCGGCCCCGACGGGCGGATCCGCTGGCGGGCCGACTACGGCGGCGCGCCGAACTACACCATGTACGTGCCAAGCCCGAGCCTGCTCGTCGACCTTCGCGCCGGCCTCACGGGCCAGCCGCGGTGACCCGGCAGGTAGCCGCCGTGGAGGTGGTGCTGCTCACCCAGGAGCACTGCTCGCTGTGCGAGCACGCCAAGCAGGTCCTGGACGGGCTGGCCGCCGAGTACGCGCTGCGGACGACCGTCGTCGACCTGGCCGCTGCTGAGGGGCGCGCCCTGGCCGCCGACGGCGGAATCCTGTTCCCGCCCGGGGTCGTCCTGGACGGCGAGCCGTTCTGCTACGGACGGCTGTCCGAACGAAAGCTCCGCCGCGAGCTCGACCGGCGACGCCAGTCGAGCCGGAGGTGAATCATGGCTTCCTCGCCTCGTCACAAACGGCGGCGCTGGCGTCGCCGGGTCGGCTGGCCGCTGGTCGCCGTGGGCGTCCTGCTGTTTGCCTACGGCGACATTGGCGCCACGACGGGCTTGGTTTCCCTGCCGTTCGACCGCCACCACGTCGCCTCCGAGATCACCGGCCTGGTCCTGGTGCTGCGCGGCTTGATCTGGGCACTGTCGGACGACTAGCCGACCGCCGAACCGAACCGTCAGGTGGCGAGCTGTTGCAGCAACAGTGTCTGATCGATGGCGACGGCGGCGATCGCGCCCTCGGCGGCGGCGATCACGACTTGGGCGCCGGGAACCGGCATGCTTGGCCGCCGCGCCATGTCCCCAATGGCAAGCACCCCGGGCACGCTGGTCTGCCCCAGGTCGTCGACCATCACCGAACCGTCCTCCCCCAGGGTACAGTCGAGCCGGCTGGGCAGGTCGCTGCGCTGACGGGTCGGCGCGTGCAGGAACGCCGCGCTGCGCGCTTCGGGCTCGCCTTCGGTGAACACGATGCGCCCCAGCTTCCCGTCGCCGCCGTCCAGCCGGGCGATCGGCTCCTCGCGGAGCCGGACCTTGCGGGCGGTCAGCAGCCGGCGGGTGTCGTCGTCCAGGTCGGCGCCGTTGCTGCACAGCAGCACGTCAGGGCTCCAGCGGGTCAGGTGCACCGCGAGCTGGAGATTGCGGGGGTCGGCGGCCAGGACGGCCACGGGCTGGTCGCGGACCTCCCAGCCGTCGCAGTAGGGGCAGTTGAACGCCCCACGCCCCCACAGCTCCCCCAGGCCGTTGATCGGGGGGAGCTCATCGGCGACGCCGGTGGCGAGCAGCAGCCGGCGGGCCTGTTCACTGGTCCCGTCGGCCAGCCTGACCGTGAACTGATCCGTTTGGCCGGTGACCGCCTCGACCTCGACGTCGCGGACCCGCACGGTCGGGTAGACGGCGAGCTGGTCGCGGGCGACCTGGCGCAGGACGGCCGGGTCCATCCCGTCGCGGGACAGGAACCCGTGCATGGCGTGCACGCCCGCGTTGCGTGGCTGGTCGCTGTCGCACAGCGGCACGTCCCGGCGGGCGCGGCCCAGCAGCAGGGCGGCGCTCAGCCCGGCCGGGCCGCCGCCGACGATGACAACGTCCAACAATGCTGGCCTCCTCGACATTGACGGATAGCGATCGCTACGGTAATAGTCATCGCTATGCGAACGCAACGGGTCGAACACAGCCGCAGCCGGCGCACCAGAGCCGAGCGCAGAACCGAGACCCGTGAGCACCTGCTCGAGGCGGCCGCGCGGGTGTTCGCCCGCAAGGGCTACGCCGGCGCCTCCGTGGACGACATCGCCGAGGAGGCCGGCTTCACCGTCGGCGCGCTCTACTCCAACTTCGCCAGCAAGCAGGACCTGTTCCTGGCCGCCTTCGAGCGCCACTGCGACCAGGAGCTCGCCCAGATCCAGACGATCATGAACAGCCCCGGCACCCTTCAAGAGCGCCTGGAAGAACTCGGCCAGCCGTTCGTCGAGCTGACCGAAGCGCATCGGGAATGGTGGCTGCTATCCGACGAGCTGTGGCTGTATGCCCAACGTGACCCGGACGCCCAGGCGCGCATGGCCGGCCTGGAGCGCAAGGTGCGCGCCATCGTCGCCGACACCCTACTGCGCGAAGCTGCCCCCCGCGGGAGCTCATTGCCGGGGCCGGCCCACGAGGTGGCCGCCGCCGCGCTCGCCCTGTGGCGCGGCCTGCTGCGGCAGCGCCTTCTTGACCCTGAGGCTGCCAGCGCGGCCACGTTCAGCAAGTCGCTGACCTGGATGCTCCGAGGGGCCGCGGCCGACCCTGGGGAACGGCACGCGGCGCTCAGCGCTGACGGGTCCTAACCGCAGCCACCGCGACGGCTCATTGGCTCAATGAGGGTGTCCGTGATGCTCCGTGCGCCCCGACGTTTGTCGCCCCGGTGCGGCATCATTGGCCCTTGTGGACCGTGAGGAACTCCTGGTGCATCAACTTCCCAGACCACCCGGTCGCTTCTGGTTGATGGTGGACGGCGCTTTGATCTCGATGCTGCTCCGGCCGCGTAGAGCAATCCTGCCGACCGATCGCTGCTCAAATTGAAGGAGTGAGGATGGCGGAGCTGACCGCGGACCTGTTCGTCACACTCGACGGGTTCGCTTCGGGTATCGATGTTGGCCCGTACTTTGGCTACTCCGGCCCGGAGCTTGACAGCTGGGTGCGCGACCATCTCGACCAGCCGCAGCTCATCGTCATGGGACGGGTCACCTACGAGGCGATGGCGGAGATTTCGTCGTCTGCTACCGACGAAGTCAGCACCCGGATGAACGAGCTTCCGAAGGTGGTCTTCTCCAACACCCTCCAGGAGCCACTGGCTTGGGGCAACACCCGCCTGGTGAGGGGCGATGTCGCCGAGCAGGTCCGGGCCCTGAAACAGCAGTCAGCCGATCCGCTTCGCTCGATCGGCAGCATCACGCTGGTGAAGAGCCTGCTGCACCTCGGCCTGATGGCTGTGGCGCTTGCAGTCGTACAGCACTTTCTGGTTGGCCCGTCCACCACGACGGCCTCGCCGCAGCGGGCCATCTCCACCAGCAGTTCGCGCAGGTCATCGAGGGTGGCGACGAACGTGCCGTCGGGCTGGCAGTATCCCAAAGCGGCCAAGGGACCAAGCAGCAGGTCCAGGCTGTCGCAGACCTCGGTCTTGGAGATGCCGACCGCTCGCCCGGCGCGCCGGTACGACAGCCCGTCCAGCGGCACCGCGGCGACCGCGTCCAGGCGGACCTCCAACGAAAGCGGCGGGGTGCCGCCCTGGCCGGGCGGCCGAGATGGCAGCAGGTGGGCCAAGCGGGCGGCCAGCCAGGCCAGCACGTCAGCGGGCAGCGACGAACGCGGGCAGTATGACAACGGCGAGCAGACCTCCTGGCAGGGGTAAGACACCTTGCCTATGATCTGGTCCCGTCAACATCCGGGCGCACCGAGCAACACGGACACCGTCAATCATCGGCGTCGCAGCCCAGTTCGCCTTGCCAGGCTTCGCGGCCTTCCTTGATGGCGAAGGCGGCAATGACCAACCCAGCCGCCGGGTCGAGCCAGGTCCAGCCGACCAGCGCGTAGGCCAGCAGCCCAGCAAAAGTGGACACGCTCAGCCAGGCGCACAGCCGGGTCTCGGCCGCGTCGGCGACCACCAGCCGCGAGCGCATCGCCAGGCCCGCGGCGCGCTTGCGGGCTGCCAGCCACGGCATCACCACGATCGATGCCGCCGTCAGCGCGATCCCAACCGGAGAGGCCTCCGGTGCGGCGCCGATGCGCAGGTCGCGGACGCCCTCAACGAGGAGGTAGATGGCCAGCACGAAGAAGGTGACGGCCACGACCCGCAGCGCGCGGCGCTGCTTGGCCTGGTCGGTGCGTCCGCCGCGCAGCTCCGCGCGCAGGCGCCAGAGCACGATGGTGGCGGCGGCGACCTCGATCCAGGAGTCGAACCCGAAGCCGAGCAGCGCGATCGACCCGGCGGCCAGGCCGGCGCCGATGGCGATGATCCCTTCGCCGATGTTGTAGGCGATGGTGGCCTGCTCATAGCGGACCGCGCGCCGGGCGGCCGGGCCAGTGACCTGGGGAATCGCGGGTTGGGTCATGACGGCTCCTGCGACGCGGTGCCGTAGGTAGGGCACAGCGCCACTGCGGCGCCGGTGCGGTCCAGGACCTGCTCGGCGGCCCGGAGCAGGTCCAGCAGCTCCGGATGGGCGAGCGCGTAGAAGACCTGCCGGCCTTCCGGGCGGCCGCTAATCAGGTCGCAGTCGCGCAGGCAGGCAAGATGGGTGGAGACGGTGGACTGCGGCAGGCCGAGCGCGTCGACCAGGTCGGCGACGCGGGCTGAGCCGACGGCCAGGTGCTGGATGACCGCCAAGCGAGTCGGATCGGCCAGGCTCCGGAACAGCGCCACCGCGGGCCGCAGTTCGGCCGGAGCCGCCGAGGCTTCTTGTATCGGCATCCGCCGATGTTAACGGGGATCCTCGATGGATAGCTACCCGGCGGCTTCTGGCCCGTCCGCCGAACCGCCTCCGGCGGGGCCGACAATCATGCGCAGCATCTCGGGGCCGTTGGTGCGCAGGAACCGCATCAGCAGCACGGCGGCCAGGACCAGGAAGAGGACGTTGAGGATGCTGGTGTAGTTGAGGGTGATGCTGGCCTCCACGACCTTGGCGTTGCGGGTTTCCGGGACCAGGCCGAGGGCCTCGAAGAGCAGGTCGACCAGCAGCCCGGCTGCCGCCATGGTCAGGTAGAAGGTGCCGAGCAAGAACAGGCTCACCCTGCGGCCGTAGTACTTGCGGTAGATGTTGAGGATCGGCAGCACGATCAGGTCGGCGAAGATGAACGCGATCACCCCGCCGAAGCTGATGCCGCCGTTCCACAGCACCGCGGCCAGCGGCACGTTGCCGATCGAGCAGACGAACGACAGCATCGCGACCAGCGGGCCGACCAACGGCCCCCACAGCCTGGCCAGCAGCGGGTGATCGGCCAGGAAGAAGCCCTGCCAGAAGCCCGGGGGGACCCAGGCGGCCAGCGCGCCGGCGATCAGCAGCCCGCCGGTGATGTCCTTCCAGACCGAGGCCCAGTCCATCACGAAGTAGTGGCTGATCGCGGTGAACCCCTTCGGCGAGGTGACACGCGACCAGATCGAGCCTTCGGTCACGGACATGTCCATGGCGGCGTGGCCCTCCATCACCCCGACCAGGCCCCTGTCGGCCTGCTGCCGGGCGGCCTGCACCAGCGGCGGCTTCAGCAGGGCGCGGAACAGCAGTGCCAGCAGCACGATCATCAGCGGTCCGCCGACGAACTCGGCGGCGGTGAACTGCCAGCCGAGCAGCACCGCCAGGATGATGCCGAGCTCGATGACCAGGTTGGTGGAGGCGAACTCGAAGGCCATGGCGCTGGTGAAGTCGGCGCCCTTGCGGAACACCGACCGGGCCATCGCCACCGCCGCATACGAGCAGGAGGAGGAGGCGGCGCCGAGCCCGCAGGCGATCGAAAGCGAGCGGGGCGAGTCGTCGGGCAGCAGTCGGCCCATCTCGGCCTTGGAGACCACCGCCTGGACCGCCCCGGAGATCGCAAAGCCCAGGATCAGCGCCCACAGGATCTCCCACGCCATGGCGGCGGCCAGGCTGAGCGCATGCCCGAGTGCGTCCAGGACCATCACCGTCATCTCCAGTGCAATCGGTTGCCGCAGAGGGTCCCGTAGAAGCAGGGGGAGGGCTGCGCGACCGGGAATCGGGAGGCATTCTCCTACGTTCTGTAGGAGAATTGCCAGGGTACCCCCAATACAACCAGACGAGGAGCGGCCCGGGTGCGACGTCGAGCCATGAGCATGCTGGCCGCGGTGGGGCTGCTGGTGGGGATGTGGCTGCTGGCCGCCGCCCCGGCGGGGGCGCATGCCCTGGTGGTCGGGACCAATCCGCAGGCTGCCACCCGGGTCGCCCACGCTCCCGCGGAGCTGCGGGTGGCGTTCTCGGAGGCGGTCCGGCCGCTGGGACAGGCATTGACGTTGCAGGGGCCCGACGGGCAGGTCCGCCTCGGCCCGGTCCGCCATCCCGACGGACGCGCCGAGGTGCTGACCGCCATCCTGCCCACCCTTGGGGATGGGTCGTATGTGGCGCGCTGGCGGATCGTCTCGGCCGACGACGGCCACGTGGAGGCCGGCTCGTTCGTGTTCGCCGTTGGTGCGGGGTCCGGTCCGGTGGCCAGTCCCTCCCCGCCGCAGCTTCCCACCGCCTGGCAGGTCACCGGCCGCTGGCTGGAGACCGCCGGGATGCTGCTGCTGGTCGGGGTGGTGGCCGCGGCGCTGACGGTCTGGCGCCGCCCAGGCCGGATCGGCCCCGATGAGCCGCGCTGGCAGCGCCTGACCGTGGTGGCCGTGGTGGTCGCCGTCGTCGGGTTGGCCTGGCAGGTGGGCGCCGGCGCGGCCACCTCTGGCGGCCTCGGCCCCAGTGCGGTTGGGGCGTTCCTGTCCGCGTCGCCTGGCACGGTGCGTCGGATGCTGGTCGAGCTGGTCCTGCTGGCCGCCACCGCCGCCCTGGTGTGGTGGGCCGCCCGGCGGGGCCGCCGGCCCGGGCTGGCCGCGCTCGGACTGACGGTCGGCGTGGTCGTGGCGGTGGCGTTGGGCGCCCACGACGCCGGCCAGTCGCCCCGCTGGCTGTTCGTGCCCTTGGAGGTCGTGCACCTGCTGGCGGTGGGCACCTGGATCGGCGGGCTGGCCGTGCTGGCGCTGACCGCTCGGCGGGCCGCCATCGGGGTCATGCGGCGCTTCTCGGTCCTGGCCCTGCGCGCGGTGCTGGTGGTCGCGATCACCGGCGCCTGGCAGGGCCTGGCGCAGGTGTCCAGCCGCGCCGCGCTGGCCGACACCGACTACGGCCGCGTGCTGGCGGTCAAGGCCGCGGTGTTCCTTACCGTGCTGGGCCTGGCAGCGATGGCCCGCTTCCGGCTGCTGCCACGCGCCGGCACCGGCTGGAAGGCCGGCCAGACCCCTGGCAGCATGCGCCGGCTGCTCGCCGTCGAAGCCACCGGTGGCGCGGTGATCGTGGTGGTCGCGGCGCTGCTGGCCAACACCGTCCCCGCCGGCGAGGTGCTCGCCGCCGCCCGCGCCGCCAACCTCCGTGGCGGCCCGCAGACCCAAACGCTCCAGGGCGGGCCGTTGCGGCTACAGATCGGCCTGGAGCCTGGCACGGTCGGCCGCAACCTGCTGGAGGTTCACGTGACCGATTCTGGTGGGCGGCCGGTGGACGGCCTGGCCCAGATCTATCTGAGCATCGCCGACCAGGCCGGCCGCACCGCGCCCGCCACCGCCGCCGCCACCCGCGTCGCCCCCGCCACCTACCGGGCCGTCACCGACCAGTTCACCCTCCCCGGCGCCTGGCGGGTCGGCGCCGAGCTGCCGGGCGTCTCGCCGGACTTGACCGTCGGCTTCGGCATCGCCGCCGCCCCGGCCACCAGCGGCACCTCGCCACCCGACCCGCCGGATGCGGTCGTGCTCGGCGGCCGCGCGGGCAGCGCCCTGGTCGGGCTGACCGCCATGACCGCCGGTGACCTGCTGGTCGTCCGCGCGCAGGGAGGGCTTGGCATCCCACCCGCCATCGCGCCCCGCCCGCTGAGCCTGCTTGACCCCAAAGGCCGCCCGCTGCTGGTGATCGTCCAGCCCTGCGGCAGCGGCTGCGCCGAGGCCTACACCAAGCCCCCCGCCCGCGGCCCGCTCACCATCGAGGCGGGCATGCCCAAGGGCACCGCCCGCTTCACCCTCCCCCTGCCACTGCCCCGACCTGCCGCCGCGCGGCTGCGTGTGGCCGACCGGACGCTGGCCGCCACCCGGTCGTTCCGTATCCACGAGGTCCTGGACGGTGGGCTTGGCACCGTCTACCGCACCGACTACCTGCTGGCTGCGCCCGACCGGTTCCGCTCCCATACCGCAAGCCCGGCCAGCAGCGGCGACGTCGTCTGGATCGCCAACGACCGCTGGATCCGAGACGGCGCCGGCCCGTGGAAGCACGAGCACACCCCTGGCCTGGAGATCCGCTTCCCGGCCCGCAACTGGAGCGACCAGGAGGGCAACGTCGTCGATCTTGCCCCCGCCACCTGGCACGGCACCCCCGTCGACGTGCTCGCTTTCATCGACGCCAACGTCGCCTACCACCGCCTGTGGATCGACCACGCCAACCGCATCCTCCATGAGCGCATGGACGCCCCCGGCCACTTCATGGACCGCGACTACACCGCCTACGGCGTCCCAGTGACGATCACCCCGCCCCGCTAACTGCATGACATGGAGGGCTGCGACATGGTTGATGTTGTGGTGGTCGGCGGTGGGCCGGCCGGGCTCAACGCCGCGCTGATGCTTGGCCGGGCACGCGGCCGCGTGCTGGTGTGCGACACGGGCGCGCCCCGCAACGCCGTCACCCACGAAAGCCATGGGTCCCTCAGTCGTGACGGCACCGACCCCGCCGAGATGCTCCGCGTCGGCCCGTGAGCAGCTCGGCCGCTACGACGGTGTGGAGCTGCTCACGGCGGGCGTCGAGGCCGCCCACCGCGACGGCGACCGCTTTGAGGTCACGCTGGCAGACGGCAGCAGCCAGACCGCCAGAAGGCTGCTGGCGACCGGGGTGGTCGACGAGCTGCCGCCGATCCAGGGGCTGGGCGGACTGTGGGGGCGCAGCGTCTTCAACTGCCCCTACTGTGACGGCTGGGAGTGCGTGACCAGCCGCTGGCCGTACTCGTGGGCGGCCAGGCCAACCTGCGCCTCGCAGCGCTGTTGCCGCGCTGGAGCACCGACCGGTCCGTCGTCATCGCGTGCTCCTGTTCGGCCGCCACCGGTCCCAGCCCTATCGGATGGCGGACCTTCCGTGGGCGTCCCGCGGCGCTCCAGGTAGTCGACAGGCCAGAAGACGGCGCAGCCGATCTGGTCGTCACGTCGGAGCAGCCAGTTGGACACGGCCAGCACCTCGCACCCGCCGTAGCCGCGCAGTGCCGCCAGCAGCATGGACGTCCCGTAGAAGATTAGGGCGGCGTCGCTGGTGGCCTCCAGGAGATACAGCGCGAGGAACACCACCAGGTTGAGGGCGTGGCTGACCGGCCCGGTCGCCTCTAGCCGGGTCGGTGTGCGCCGCGCGCGCAGCCACTGCAAGGCAAGCAGCAGGGCTGGGAAGCCCACCAGGCCGAGCGCCCAGGAGGACAGGTGGAAGCCGCGGGCCAGGTGGCCATGGACCACGCTGCCCAGCAGCAAAGCTCCCACGAGTAGCCGCGCTGCGGTCCCAACGGGCCCGATCCCGCGCCGTCGATCGATGGTCTGGTTGCTGTGCTCTGTCACTGCCACTGCGATCACCTCTTGGTGGATCTGGTGAGACGAGCGGACCGCCGAAGATCCGCCTGGCCGCCTCCATGGCCTCCGCCTGGTTGAACAGCTCGGCCGCCATGCCCGGGTGCGCCTTGCCGTAGGTGGACGGTCAGCTGACGGTGTGGCGGTACAGGCGGACGGCCAGGGGGGCGAAGACCGCGGTGATGGCTGCGGACCAGGCCAGGGCCAGCGCGACCTGGCCGGTGACGGTCTGGCCTGGCGGGAGGGCGCCTTGGCCGAGGAGCAGGCCGCGCAGGGCGTTGGTGGTCGCGGTGACGGGCTGGTTGGCGGCGAACGCTTGCAGCCATCCGGGCATGGTCTGGGTGGGGACGAACATCGAGCTGGTGGACGCCAGCGGGAACGCGCCCGTGAAGCTGGCCGCCTGGACTGCCTCGGGGGTGCGCACGACCAGTCCGAGGGCTGCCATGGCCCACGACCAGGCGTGGCCGAACCCCAGGGCGATCGCCACGCCGGCGAGCAGGCGCCAGGGGCTGGTCTGCCAGCTCGGCCATCCGGAGGGCGGCGCTCTGGCCGCTGAGCAGGGCGAGCTGGGCGAGCAGCCCGGGGAGGAGCCAGTTGACGTAGCGGCCGTGGGCGGCCGGTGGGAGCGCGCTCTGGATGGCGCCGCCGAACACGTAGGTGAACATCAGGATGAAGATGACCGGCATGACGGTGGAGGTCACCAGCACGTCGGGCAGCCGCAGGCTGCGGACCAGGTCGCGTCGGACGATGACGGCGATGTCGCTGACGGTGCGCCCCAAGCCCAGCGGGCGGGTGGTGGTGGTGGCGCTCATCGGGCTGGCTCCACGGGTGGGGCCCGGCCGTTGCCGCCGTCGGCGGCGGGACGGTCGTGGGTGTTGCCGTTGGCGGCGGGGGTGGCGTGGTGGCCGGTCAGTGCGAGGAACACCTCGTCGAGGGTCGGCTTGCGCAGCGCCGCGTCCTCCGGGGTGATGCCGGCGGTCTCCAGGCGGCGCGGCGCCACCGTCAGGGTCCTGGCGCCGTCCGGCGCCGGGGAGGACCATCCTGCCGTCGTGCTCATCAACGGCCGGGTCCTCACCGTTGCCGTCCCGCAGCGCGGCCAGCGTCTGGGCGCGGTCGGCGGCTGGCACGCGCAGCTGGACCGCCGCGCCGCCGACGCGGTCCTTGAGCTGGGGGGTGGTGCCCTCGGTGAGCAGCC
>WNGM01010435.1_pt2 | contig 11286 bp, 7 predicted proteins | sample 5400571 | NCBI WGS metagenome assembly WNGM01 (sample SAMN13153378, study PRJNA577476) | soil metagenome | isolation source: 100 cm soil or saprolite under Garry oak tree replicate 2 | place: USA:California | collected 2016-06-15 | reverse complement strand
ACCGCTTGCGCCTTCGGCGCGGTTTGCTGCGCGTAGATCATCACACCTTTCAGCGCGTCGATAGCGCGCAACATCTGTGGATCCTTGGTCTTAATGATGTCTGGCTCCTCCTCGGGCTTACTATTTCCCGCGTTACGCAGCGCATAGAGAGCGCGTTCCTGCTCGGCTGTCATGCCGACACGAATGTTCGGCCTGACGCCGTTGCCTTGAATCACCTGTCTGCTGGGTGTGTAGTACTTGGCCGTCGTAAAACGCACCGCAGAACCGTCAGGCAGTTGCAACACGTTCTGCACGGAACCTTTTCCGAAAGTGGTTTCACCGACAAGCACGGCACGATGCAGATCTTTGAGCGCGCCGGCAACGATCTCCGCTCCGCTCGCGCTGCCCTCGTTGATCAACAACACCATCGGAAAGTTCGGGCGCGGCTTGCTAGCGACGGAAGTCGAATAATCATGCTGTTGCGAAGGAACTCGGCCCTGGGTCGAGACGACTTTTGTATTCGGCGGCAAAAACTGACTGCACACATCCACGGCACTGTTCAATAACCCGCCGGGATTATTCCGAAGATCAAGAATGAGCGCCTGCATTCCTTGCTTCTGCAAATTATCGAGCGCCTTGGACAGTTCGTCGGCTGTCGGTTCGTTAAATTGAATCAGCCGAATATAACCGATCCTAAATGGGCCGGTTAGCTCCGCAGCCAACAACCTTTCGCCTTTAACACTTTGGATTTTTATTTCTGCGCGTTGGAGCGTGTATTCTTTGATTTCCTTCGTGGACGGCCGCAGCAGTGTGAGACTCACTTTTGCGCCTGCGGGCCCGCGTAGAACGTTAATCGCATCCTGAAGATCCATTCTGTCGGTGGACATCCCATTGATCCGCAAGATTTGATCGCCGGAAAGAATGCCCGCCCTGGCGGCAGGCGTGTCTTCCATCGCCGTGACCACTGTCGGCAAACCGTTTTTCATTGAGACTTCGATCCCGAGACCGTTGAAGCGGCTGCGGGTGTCATCTTGCATATCTCGGAAATCATTTGGATCCATGAACTGGCTATGTGGATCGAGCGACGAAAGCATGCCCTTCATCGCCGCGGTCACTAGATCGTGATAGCTCGTCTTGTTCTCATCGACGTAATCCTGCCGGATGAGCTCCATGGCTTTTGCGAAAATGGCAATCTGCGAGTAGCCGTTATCCTGTTCGGTCTTTGGCGGCTGCACTTCCTGCGCGAAAACAGCTGCCAAAGCGCTGAAGAGGAAACAAACCAGCAATGGGACAATGACCAATCGCCTCATATGTTTACTTGGATCGGGGATCAATCCGATAATCGCTCAGGAGCAGATTTTGGCAACGGCCAACGCACGAGGTTGTCTTTTATTTCAACTTGCAGGATGACGGTGCGGCTCTTTGCTCTCATTAACACCGGGATTGGACCGGTCGGAACTCGCCGGTTCACAGGCCGGTTGTTGATTGCTCTGCTGGCGCTCTTACTCGCCAGCGCAGCCTGCGCTGCGCAAACACAGGATGCCGAATACGAAGCCGTAGCCGAGGAATATGTTAAGACGTATCTCGCTGCTCACCCGCTGCAGGGAACCGCTCTCGGCTTTCATGAGTATGATGGCAAAATCAGCGATTATAGCCGTCTCGCGCTGGACGCCGAACTTTCCCGGCTCCGGCGATTCGACGATCGCCTGGCGAAGTTTGATCCCAAGAATTTGAGTCCTCGTCAATCCATCGACCTTCGCATCCTTCAAGCAGCGGTGAAGCGAGATATCTTTGAAAAGCAGGACATGTCGGTCTTCGAAAGAAATCCGATGCTCTACGCGCGCGCGGGCGACGTGAACGTTTATATCAAAAGGAACTTCGCACCTCTTGAGGACCGCGTCCGCAGCCTGATTGCCATCGAATCACAAATTCCAAATATACTCATCGCGGCGCGAACAAACCTCGACGAAAAGCTCCCGGGACCGTTCGTCGAGCTTGCGATTCAAATCGCCAGAGGTTCAGCCGATTTTTTGAAAAAGGATCTCGTCGCCGCTGTGAGCGGACTTAAGGACGAACAGCTCCGTGTTGCGTTTCAAGCAGCCAACCGAAAAGCCGCCACAGCGCTCACTGATTACGCCGCCTGGCTGGAAAGGGAGAAACTTCCCAAAGCCACGCTCGATTTCGCCCTTGGCGAAGAAAAATTCAGGCGGTTTCTGGCGGAGACTGAGCTAGTCGATCTGCCCCCGGGAGAAATTCTCGAGATCGGAATGGCACAATTGAAGGCCGAGCAGGAAGCGTTCAGTGATGCCGCGAAAAAGATCGACCCTAACAAGCCCGCGCCCGAGGTTTTCAAACAGATCCAGAGTGAACATCCGACTGCGGACAAATTGATTCCGGACGTTGCCAAAGACCTGGACAAAATTCGCAAATACGTTGTGAGCCGTCGTTTGGTAGGGCTCCCGTCGGAGATTCGCGCGAAAGTAAAGGAAACGCCGCAATACCTGCGCGCCACGTCATTCGCGTCGATGGATACCCCGGGTCCTTTCGAGAAGCGTGCCACGGAGGCCTATTACTACGTCACACCGACAGAGGAAGATTGGCCGGAGAAAGAAAAGCAGGAATGGCTGACCGCGTTCAATTATTACACCTCCGATGTTGTTTCAATTCATGAGGTCTATCCGGGCCATTACGTGCAGTTCCTCCATCTGAATGCGTCGCCTGCCACAAAGGTGGAAAAAATCTTCGGCAGCTATGCCTTCATCGAGGGTTGGGCGCACTACTGCGAAAAAATGATGATCGACGAAGGATTCGGCAGTCCGGCCACTTCGCCTCCAAGCGAGGATGATGTGAAGAGCGCAGCAAAATATCGCATGGCACAAACGGACGAAGCGCTGCTGCGTCTGTGTCGGTTGTGTGTTTCTCTCAAGGTGCACACGCAAAACATGTCGATTGACGACGCGACGAAGTTTTTCCACGACAACTGTTACTACGAACAGAAACCAGCGCGGCAGGAAGCCATGCGCGCCACATTCGATCCAGGTTATCTCAATTACACGTTAGGCAAATTGCAGATCCTGAAATTGCGCGACGATTACAAGTCGCAACAAGGCGCCGATTTCTCATTGCAAAAATTCCATAACGAATTGCTCAGCCACGGCATGCCGCCCATTCGTCTCCTCCGCGAAATCATGCTCAAAGACCAGAGCAAATGGGACCAGGTGTTGTAACACTCCCGGCCCGTAATGCTGTACCCGTCCGGCGTTGGCAGTGGATGATCGACGTATAATTTGCGACGGCGCACGCGAGAATCAGCTACCGCACCCGCGTTGCTTCGCTTCCCACTTTCGCGTAAGATTCGCATTCGGAAAATCACCATGACAGAGCTGGTTTCATCGATGGCCGATAAAATCGACCGCACTGTGCAACGGGTAATCCCGCTTGCGTATCGCGTGCGACGAACTGGGCGCCGTCTGGTGCGTCGCGCGTTGCGCAAGCCGCGCAGTGTTTCCGAGGGGCCCAACCTGCTGCCGTTGTTGATTCAGGTGCTGGCGAGTTTCACCAAGGCCGATGGCATCATCATGGAGGAAGAGATCGACTCAAGTCTTGGTTTTTTGCGTTACGATTATCCAGAAGCGGTTTACTCCGAGCTGCGACAGTTATTCCGGCAAGCGCTGTACGAGCAGCAGGACCTCGCAGCGATGGCGCAAAAGCTCGGCATCCAGCTGAGCACTGAACGCAAGATCATGCTCGGCGTCCAGCTTTATGATCTGATCTCGCAAGCCGGTTTGAAGCAGGAACAGGTCGTCGCGTTCTACTCGTTCATGTCGCAGATGGGCATGGCTGCGCAGGCGATCGACATTGTGTATCAACTCAATGCGTCGGAGGAGTCGGACCCGTCGATTTATCAGCATGGCGCGTCGCCGCTCGAATCGCTCTCGTTCGGCGCGGACAGCAAGGCGGATATCGTCCTCAAAAACCTCGGCCAAACAGACCGGCTGATGGCTTTTCGCTATCACGATCTCATTCTCTTGAAAAATTACAGCGGCCAAAACGTCTCGGTGCGTGGCAGGCCGCTGGTGCGTGGCGGGTTCTGCCGAATTTATCCCGGTCAAAGGATTTTGATTGGCGACCAGGTGCTCAGTTATCAGGAGCTGGCGCAATATTTCAATGCAAAGAAAAACGTTTCACTCCCACAGATTTTCATCAGGGTAAGCAAGGATGCAGAGCAAGTGCAACTGGAGCGATCGCGAACGCGCGAGAGCGCGCTGCGAGTCACGTTCGGACTGAAGGTGCGCGTCAAGGCCTTGCGTGACATCGATGCGGAGCTCAAGGGGACCCGGCTCAAGGGCGGTACTCAGATCGACGCGACACTGGAAGACAAAATCGTTTTCCATAATGACACCGAGCTGGATTTGAATGACCTGCGCCGGCGTGCGCGCGCACTGGGCGGGCGTTTCCAGCTGAAAGCCTCAAAATCGGAATATCTGGTCTCGAACGACCCGAGCCGGCTGCAAGCAGACGACATTCTGCTTTCTCCGGGCACGGCTGGGGATGTGCTGTTGAAAATTTTTTGTGATTACGATCGGCGAGTAGGCACAGTTGAAGTCATTGAAGCGGACCGTCCGATCATGGTCGGCAACCATCCGGTCCGTACGACCGCGGAACTCAAGGATGGCGATATTATCCGCATCGATGTTGGACAGGTCCTGCGATGCAACTTTCTAGAGCGCATCATCGAGGAGGAGCGCAACATCATTCGCACCCTCGAGCTGAACGAAGTCACACACCGTTTTGGCAAGGGCGAGATTGGCCTCGATGGAATTTCCTTCAGCATCACACGTGGTGAACTTGTTTGCGTGATGGGCGCAAGCGGTGCCGGAAAAAGCACGCTGATGAGAGTGCTCGCCGGGCAACTCCAGCCAAGCAGCGGTGAGGTCTTGCTCAATGGACAATCGCTCTACGGAAATCTCGACGTTCTGAAGCAGTACCTAAGTTACATGCCACAACAGGACGCGTTCGACGAGCACCTCACAATTGGCGAGAATTTGCAGTTCGCCGCCGCCATCCGTGCGCCACACCTCTCGAAGCGCGACCGCGTCCGGCGGTTGGATGCAAAATTAATCGAGTTGGGTTTAAGCGAACGCCGCGATGCGGTGGTCGGCAGTCCCGAGAAAAAGACGCTCAGCGGCGGCGAGCGGAAGCGGCTCAACATCGGTCTCGATATGATTGGAATGTCGGACGTTTATCTGTTTGACGAACCAACCTCCGGTCTCTCGTCCAAAGACTCCGAGCATGTGATCGAAATCATTCGGAGCATGGCGCACAACAAAATCGTGATCGTGACGATCCACCAGCCTAGCTCGAAAATTTTCCAGATGTTTCAGAAGGTGATCTTGCTCGATAAAGGTGGACGACTCGTCTTTTTCGGAACGCCTTCTGACGCCCTGCGATACTTCGCGGAAGCCGAACATCAACATCAGTTCGGTGCTGAACTCGGCGCGTGCCCTTCGTGTGGAACCACCCGGCCGGAATTCATTTTCGACGTTTTGGAAACACCTCTGCGCGATTTGAGCGGCGATGTCATCTATGAGGAAAACAGCCGTGGACAGCTGGTACCGGCGCGTCGTTACTCGCCGGATTTCTGGCGCGACAAATACGAGGCGTTCCGATTAATCCAGGACGTTAAGCAAGTGTCGCTCCAGCAAGAGGTGGCCGCGCCGTTACCGGTCGCACCAGCCCAACGGAAACGGCTTCCACTTCGGTGGCACGACGAATGGACGCAATTTCGCACGCTGCTGAGGCGCGCTTTCATCAGCAAACTGCGCAACCGCGCCAACCTCGTGATCACAATCGGCGTTTCGCCTGTGCTGGCGCTGTTGATTGCGACCATCCTGCGGTATTCGGAGACAGGTATATACGATTTTGCTTCTGCTTATCATATCCCCACGTTCTTGTTTCTCGGTCTGATCGTCGCCATGTTTCTGGGACTGACCAACAGCGCGGATGATATCATCCGGGATCGGCCGGTGCTGCAACGGGAACGCAATATCAAGGTGCGCCTGTCGTATTACGTGATTTCGAAGACGATCACCCTCGGAGTGTTTGCGCTCGTTCAGTGCGTTCTATTCGTGCTAATCGGCAATTTCGCCTTGCAAATCCGCGGCATGTTCTGGATCGACCTGGCAATCATGTTCCTGACGGCGATGAGCGGCGTGGCGCTGGGTCTTGTCATCTCGTCGTTGGTGGCCGATCCGAAGACCGCGGCCAACATCGTCCCGCTGGTTTTAATTCCACAGATCATCATGGGTGGCGCGCTCATCAAATACGAGGACATGAACCGTAACCTCGATCTGGTTTACTCGTTCTCGCACTGGTTTTCCGAACATCCCGACTCGGAAAAGACGAGAAAGACGGAGAGCAAACTGCAGGTACCGCTCGTATGTCAATTCATCGCAATGCGCTGGTCGTACGAAGAAGTGATTGTTGCCCAGGCCAAGCTCAATCCGCTTACCAAGCGCCAGGACCGCGCCCATGACGAGATTCAAGAGCTAGCGCCAAAAGCGAATACACCTCAGCAACGCGCTCATCTCAATGATTTGAAAGATGTGCTTGCATTACTTTCAGGATTGGAAGGACAATCCGCGCACGCAATCGACCGATATCTAAGGCTGGTCGATCCCGTTATTGCCGGCAAGCAAAGGTTCGATCGATCGCTGTTTAAAAACGCGAAGGGGCCCGTAACAGCGGACCAACTGTACGTGAACCAGAAAGTAGCCGACCTGATCTCAAGGGCTGAGATGGAGCAGAACGATTATCGCCGCGGCACCAAGCCGAATGTGTTCTTCGGTCTTGAGAAGCGTTATTTCGGAATGAAATTCGGGGTGTGCTAGCAAACCACAGCCTTTTGAAATGTCATCCTCGAGCGGAGCGCAGCGGACTCGAAGAATCCCGAGATGTTGCCTGACAGTGACGCAATGGAATTGAAAGCCTGGCCTCGTCGCCTGCTGCGGATGCGTTGCCGCCTCGACTTTGCTCGGAATGACAAAGCCACAATTTGGCGTAAACAAATATTCACGAACCATGAACAAAACAAAAACCAAACCCGCACGCCTTATCGTCGCCGCGAGCGAACAAGATCCGGACATTCTTTATGCTACGAAGTTCTGGGCGCCTGATCCATTCATTTTTCTGCAGCGCAACGGCAAACGCACACTCGTCTTGAGCGATTTGGAAATCGATCGCGGCCGCAAGCAAGCTGACGCCGACGAATTCGTCATGTTCAGCGAACTGGAGCGCGAGGTGCAGGGAAATTCAAAAAAGACGCCACCGTACGAAAAAGTGCTGGCGCATTTTCTTAGAAAGCGCGGCGTCAGATCGGCGGTTGTGCCGGCAAATTTTCCGCTCCGTTACGCGGAGGAACTCGGCGCAAACAACATCCGAGTTCGTGCAACGGACGGGCTGTACTGGCCGGAACGTGAAGCCAAGTCGGACAAGGAAATCGACATGATGAGACGCGCATTGCGGATCACCGAAGCCGGACTTGGACGCGCAATGGAAGTGCTCAAAGCGTCAAAACCAGCTTCGCGAAAACGGCTACGTTGGAATGGAAAGACACTTACCTCAGAAATGCTTCGAGCCGAAATTGACTCCACAGTTCTGCGCGCAGGCGGTATCCCGACCGGAACGATCGTTGCCGACGGCGATCAGGCCTGCGATCCGCACGAACGCGGCCACGGCCCGCTCCACGCGGATTCATTAATTATCCTGGACGTTTTCCCGCGCGACGCGAAGACCGGATACTTCGGCGACATGACCCGCACGGTATTGCGTGGCCGCGCGAGTGAAGCGCAGCGAAAACTTTGGGAAACCGTCAAAGCTGGCCAGGCGCTCGCGCTAAGAAGAATCAAGGCTGGCGTTGATGGCATGGCTATTCACAAAGCGATCCAGGGGTTCTTCACCAGTCGCGGTTTCCCGACGGAGGTGCGCAACGGGCGTCGCGTCGGATTTTTCCACGGTACCGGCCACGGACTTGGCCTGGAAATCCACGAGCATCCTCGCCTGCAAAAGGTCGTTTTGAAAGATCGGCAGGTGCTCACAGTCGAACCAGGCTTGTACTATCCCGGCGTGGGCGGTGCGCGTCAGGAAGACGTAGTGATGGTTACGAAAACCGGCTGCAAAATTCTATCCCGCTTTCCCAAACAGTTGGAGATTTGATGGATGGTAGGGTCGAGGCGCGCTACGCCGAACCGGACAGCGCAGCGCTATGTCACTACCTTCGGAATGAACGCGGAACGCCATCAGGCGTCTAATTTCTACCCGGCGGAGTGACAAATCACTTCGCTGCGATAAATTAGTTCGCACATGCATCATCTAATCGGTTTTGTGTTGGGTCCTGGCTGGCTGCTGTATATTGGCAGCCCCCTCGGCTTCGGGTTAGGATCTAACTGGCTGCTCTATATCGGCGTTCCATTAATCATTGGAATTTGGGCGCAGATTCGGGTGAGCAGCGCGTTCGGCCGGTGGAGCAAGGTGCGTGCGAGCGCGAACATCAACGGCGCCGAGTGCGCGCGAGAAATCCTGCAGGCGGCGCAGATCCATGACGTGAATGTCGTGGAGACGAACGATTTTCTCGGTGACCATTACGATCCGACCAAGAAGCAGCTGCACCTGTCGAGCAACGTTTATCACACGCCTTCCGTAGCAGCGTTGGGCATTGCCGCGCACGAGACCGGGCATGCGATTCAGCACGCCCGCGCATATGCCCCGCTGAAGGCGCGGATGGCGATCGTGCCGGTCACAATGATCGCGTCACGGATGCTGCCATTCATTATTATCGGCGGCCTGTTCTTTAGGATCACCGGTCTGATTACACTCGGTATCTGGTGCTACTTGATTCTGCTGGCGTTCCAATTGATCACGTTACCTGTGGAGTTCGACGCCTCTCGACGTGCGAAAATAATTTTGCGGGAAATGGGGATCATACAGCCTGGACAGGAAGCGGCGGGTGTGAACAACGTCCTGAACGCGGCCGCCCTGACGTACATTGCGGCATTCGTAGCTGCGCTGGGCAACTTGCTCTGGTTGATGTCGCTCCGCGACCGGCGGTGATCGACGGCACGACGTTAAAAATGGATCAAGCGCTCGCTTTACCTGCTCGCCGCATTACCGATTTGTTATCGTCGGGTCTGGAGGCGCGTGCTAAGTCTAAGCGCCAGGCGATGGATCAGCCAAGAAGCGACCCAGATCAGGAGTTAGTGAGACGCACGCAGGCGGGCGAGGCGAGCGCGTTCGACGATCTGGTGATCAAATATACGCCACGCCTGTATGGGCTGGTCTACAACATGACCTCCAACCATGAGGATACGAACGATCTTTTACAGGACGTTTTCGCCAAGGCTTACAAGGCGATCCGCGGGTTCCGCGGCAAATCCTCGTTTTACACTTGGATACATTCGATCGCCGTGAACATGACCCTGAATTTCCTCAAAAAACGCGGGCGCCGATTTCAACTGAGCCTGGATGACGTGGACGCGAGCATCCAGAACGATAAGGAATTTATGGAAGCCACGGCCACAAGCAGCCCGGTGCGAGAAGCTGACCTCTCGGAACTACAGCGGAGATTGAACGAGGCCATGATGAAACTGTCTGATGATCACAGAGCAGTCGTCACCATGTTTCATATCCAGGGGATGCCTCACGCGGAAATCAGTAAAATCTTGCGCGTCTCAGAGGGAACGGTACGTTCGAGGCTCTTTTACGCGAATCGGCAGTTGCAAAATTACCTGGACGAGTTTCGGAAAAATCCTGTTTCGTAAGGGCGCAAAAATGGACGAGTTTAACGATAACGAAATCGCGAGGCTGCTTCGGTTAAAGCGATATGAGCAACCGCCGCCGGGCTACTTCGAAAATTTCCTGCACGAATTCCATCGCCGGCAGCGCGATGAACTGCTGCGCCAGCCGCTTTGGCGCATTTGTCTCGAACGCGCTCGAGGCTTCATGTCGCAACTGGATATGCGATCGCTGGCCTCGTATCCCACTGCTGTCGCCGCAGTTCTTGTTTGTGCCGCGGTGATTTCACTGAAGGTTTATCAGCCACCCGAGACGGCTCGCATCGCCGTACAAAGTCGGCCGATTTTGTCGGCGACGGCGAACGCGGAAGAAGAATGGAGTCTCGCATCCCCGGTCGCCACGCACATTTTCAGGACTCAGCCGGTTCGCAGTTTTTATGGAAGCTTTCAGACTCACCGAGCCGCGCCGCCACGCTACGTGCTCGATAGCGTCCCCGTGAGTTATGAGCCTACCTTCCGGTTCTAAACGCAGCGCGATCGCGATCGCGTTCGCTTTCTGCTCAGGCGCAGGATTGCTCCTTGCACAGGAGCAACCCGCCACGACGATCAGCCATCAGGTCCGGGATGTCTTCGAGCGCGCCGCCAGAGCAGTGGTCAAAATTCACGGTGTTGACGAACACAGCGAGATTTGCGGTACCGGATTTTTTGTTGATCCCACCGGAACACTTTACACCGCATACACGGTGGGAGGAGAAGCTGGTCATTTCACTGTTGAATTTGATGGTAAGAAATACCCGGCGCGACAACTCTTGGCTGATATTCGCAGCGGGACGGCCATGCTGAAGGTAGATGAAACCACGCCAGCGCTGGCGATCGGTAAATCTGATGAACTGCAAGTCGCAACGCCTGTCGTGTCGATCGGTTATCCTTTGGATCTACCCAAGACACCGAACTTCGGGATGATCGCGGGTTTCGACCGGAAATGTCTCGGGCGGTATTTTTCCACCATCCATTTACGCGTGAATGCTCCCACTCAGCGCGGCGAGGCTGGCGCCCCGCTGTTGAACATGAAAGGCGAAGTGGTCGGGATCGTCGTCAGCGGTCTGGAAAGCAATTCTGCCTGCTACGCTGTGCCCATTGAGGCCGCAGAAAAGATTCGGAGCGATTTTGTTCGTTTCGGCGAAGCGAGACACGGCTGGATCGGGGTGAACAATGTATCGCCCGCGTCCCATGAAGTGGACGGTTCCCGGGCAATGGTGACACAGGTCGCGGACGACACGCCGGCGGCGCTCAGCGGAATCAAAGAAGGCGACGTACTGCTGCGGGTGGGTAAGAAAAAAATCACGGATCCCGAGGATATATTCGACGCTTCCTTCTACATCACTGCTGGGGACATCGTGCCCATCACTGTCATGCGCGGCGATCAGAAACTGACTTTCGACGTGCAAGCTGCGATGCATCCCGCCACTCGAACCGGCGTTTTGCTTGCCTCTCCGGGCATCATTCCCGGGGTCATTCC
>WNGM01004653.1_pt1 | contig 11287 bp, 13 predicted proteins | sample 5400571 | NCBI WGS metagenome assembly WNGM01 (sample SAMN13153378, study PRJNA577476) | soil metagenome | isolation source: 100 cm soil or saprolite under Garry oak tree replicate 2 | place: USA:California | collected 2016-06-15 | reverse complement strand
AATTCCTCACTGCTGCCCCCCGTAGGAGTCTGGGCCGTTCTCAATCCCAGTGTGGCTGATCGTCCTCTCAGACCAGCTACCGATCGTCGCCTTGGTAGGCTCTTACCCCACCAACCAGCTAATCGGCCGCGGGCCCATCTCCGAGCGCCCTTGCGGGCTTTGCTTCTCTCGCATCACCGAGAGAAGCGCATGCGGTATTGTCGGCGATTTCTCGCCGGTATTCCTCACTCCAAGCTAGGTCACCCACGTGTTCCTCACCCGTCCGCCACTCGCTCCCTTTCCTCTTGCGACGAAACGAAGCTCGTTCGACTTGCATGTGTTAGGCACGCCGCCAGCGTTTATCCTGAGCCAGGATCAAACTCGCCATCCAAATCTATCTGAATCCCTCAACGGAGACTCAAGTTCAATTTGCAATGCTCAGTTTAAAAAACTGAATAGACAAGTTTGTCACTGCATTGACAGGTTAAATCTGTTACTATTAATTTCCTTACCACTCTTCAGTTGTTCAAGTTCAATCCTGACACTCTCGCGTCTGGCGCGCTCTTTCAGTTTACTGTCAGGCGCAAGTGAGATAATACCACTGCTTGCATGCGGTGTCAAGTGGTTTTTTAGCAAAGTTACAAAATTGTGATTTTTCATTTTTTCAAAGAAGAGCATTCGCTTTCTATTCTGGATCATGGTCCTCAAAGGCGTCTTTGACCCTGGCTGGTCGTTCTATTCTTTCTGCATCAGCGGGAGATGAATCGCGCTCCAGGTAATAGCTTGTGGTCAACGCGATGCCGACGCCAAGTGGAATGAGGCCAGGGAGCAGCCAGGGGCCAAGATGGAGAGGGATGTCGGCGAAAATCGGTGGGAGGATATAGCCGATGGGATAGAGGCCGATGGTCAGAGTCAGTCCAACCATAGCGATGATTAAGCCCGCCCGGAGCATACCCCGGCTCCCGCGGCGCGGCCCCCGCAGGCTGTCGGGATGAATGCCGGTGCTAATCATTGCCATGTGTTCGCGGTGCTGGAGGTAGCGCAGGAGCACTATAAAGCCAAAGAAGATAGCCAGCGCTACCAACCAGCCAATCAGAACAACCAGTAAACTTGAGCTCATCACAACTCCTCAGTATCGTCACTCGTAATGTATGATATGATAATACCAGCGACGAAATTGTTTCACTGCGAATGCTGAAACATTTTCGCTTTGCGCACTATCTAAGTGAAAGTATGAGCAAACAGCTATTGCAGCCAACTCATGGGCTAGAAATATCCCTGACACATGCAGTTCTCTCCTTTACTGAGCAGGAAGAAGCCAATCTAGTGGCTGCCAGTAAAAAGGGGGACCAGGATTCCTTTGCCCAATTGGTGCAACAGCATCAGCGGCGTGTCTTCAATCTTGTTTTTCGAATGCTGCAACAATATGAAGAAGCAAATGAAGTCACGCAAGAGACCTTTCTGGCTGCGTGGCAGGGACTACCATCATTTCGTGGCGATGCCCGCTTTTCAACCTGGCTCTATCGCATTGCCTACAATTGTGCCTTGAAACAACTTGAACAGCGCAAGCGCGATAGGGCCATACAAGTTGAATTGCAAACAGAGGAAATGGTAGCTAGTTCCACCCAGGAGCAACGTGTCGATGCTGAAATTGAGTCACGCGCTCGTCAAGCTCTAGTACATGAGCAACTCGCTAATTTGCCCGCAAAATATCGCATAGTGCTGGTACTACGCCATCTCCAGGATATGACATATGAGGAAATGGCTGAAATTCTAACCATGCCTATTGGTACTATTAAAACACATTTATTCCGGGCACGCAATTTATTAAAAGAACGTTTGGAAATGTTTGATCGGGAGAGGCAGACCAGAGCGAGAGGGTAATAATGCGTTGTCCAGAGGCTAACAGTCAGTTACAACTCTATATTGATAACAGGCTATCGATGTACCAGGTGCGTGAACTGGAGAGGCACATAGCGCAATGCGCTGCCTGTCAACAACAGCTCTATTTATTGGAGGAAGTCACCTCTGCTCTGCGCGAACTTCCACCCGTTGTTGAGCCTATCGATATGACCATGCTCATTATGCAGCGTGTTGCTATGAGTTCGCAGCGTCAAAGCGACAACCAGTTTTCGTTATTGCGTCCATCCCTGGCAGAGCTGGTGGCGGTTATTGTCCTGGCATCGATTACGACTCTGAGCATTATCTGGCAGCAGCCCTCCCTGCGCGCGGTGCTGCCATTTGCCAACCCTCTCTCGCATACGATCTCATACGTTATCCATCTGCTTTACAGCGGGGATATGGCAATGATTTTCCTGGTGCTCTGGGTGGGAGGAACCATTATCGGCGTTTGGATCACACTGGCTCTCGCTGGAACCGAAATACGCTCCAGGTGGTTAAAGGCGATGATGGATCGCTTGCCTGTTCGTTGACATATGGAAATTGTGAAAAAGCGCCGTGCAAGCGATATACTCCGGGGGTATTTTCTGCTCAGCCACCCCGGACCTGTCTTCATTCATATCATAGGCGTCACCGTCTTTACCTTGTTGGCCGCGTGGCCCCGCCCACTATGGGGTATTATAGTGCTGGTGATCACGGCACATACCGCCATGCAGATTTCGATTGCCATGATCAATGACTACTGCGATCGTGACCTGGATGCCGTGAGTAAACCGGAAAAACCTATTCCTCGTGGGCTGGTCTCTCCTCACGAAGCGCTTATCGCAGGCCTCTTGATGATCGTTGTCATGGTGCTATTGTTGCTCCCACTCAATCCACTGGCTTTGATTATCTCGCTGGTCTATCTCACCCTGGGACAGGCGTATAACCTGGGCCTGAAATCAACGCCGCTCAGCGGTATCGTTTTTGCGCTGGCAATGCCACTCATTCCTCTATATGCCTTTGCCGGCGTTGGCCGCGTATTGCCCTTCTTGTTCTGGTTGGTGCCCGTCGGATTTTTGCTGGGCGTGGCGCTGAACCTGGCGAACTCCCTCACCGACCTGGAAGAGGATTCAGCGTACGGGGCAAAGACGCTCGCAGTCGTACTGGGCGTGAAGGGTTCCTTTCGTGCTTGCCATCTGCTCCTTCTAGCGGGGGCTGCTTTGATTGCTCTTTTAATGGTTCTGCATATTGTTCCTGCCGCCCCCTGGATTCTTGTCCCGACGTTGTGTGTTACTGTCGCGGCCGTCGTGGTGATGTTTCTGTTCTTTGGCGCGGAGAAGCCTGTAGTGACACGCAAAGTTCATTTTTACCTGGCTGCGCTGACCGCTATTGTGTTGTCCGGGGGATGGTTGATAGGAGTCATCGTGTAATGCCGTTACGCCTGACACCGTTGGAACATGTTCTTGCGCGCTTGAACCTTTTGCCTGTACCACTCTTTGACATACCGCTGGCGCCTGGGATCGCGAAAGTACTGGTGACCGCGTGCGAAATGGGTATTTTCGATGCACTGAGCGAGCAAGCGCTATCTCTGGAGGAGCTGGCGGAACGGCTCCATTGCAATCCACAAGGCCTGCTGCTTTTGCTGCAGTTGCTTGTTTCGGCAGGCTATTTGCGTCATCGTCGTGGGCACTATGCCAACACGCGTATGGCACAGCGCTGGCTCACGAGCGCCTCGCCTGACAGTGTTGCTCCTTATATCATACATAGTCCGGATATCGTGGCGATCTGGGATCACCTGCCGGAGGTAGTACGTGAGAATAAACAGGCGATACGTATGCCATACAATGAGAATGCCAGCGATCCATCCACCAGAGCGGCCCTGGCACGGCACTATGCCGGACTGGCATCGTTGGCGATGGCCCTCGGGAGTGATGTGGTGAACCGGGTTAAGATACCGCGGGGAGCGACGGCATTGCTCGACGTAGGTGGCTCACACGCAGCCTACAGTGTCCTCTTCTGCCGGAAATATTCCCAGCTTCACGCGACCATTCTCGATATAGAGCCAGGAATCGAAGCTGGAAAATTCACTGCTGTGCGAACAAAAATGGCAGACCGCATGAGCTTTATCTGTGGAGACATCGTACACGATGATTTCTCTCGTGAACTCGAATCAGCATATGATATTGCCCTCTATTTCCATGTTGCTCATCTGTTCCCACCTGAGATTAATGCCGTCGTCCTGGAAAAAGTGGCGAAGGTGCTAAAACCCGGCGGAGTGCTGGTTTTTCTCGATCAGATTACTGACCAGACGCACCACTCGCGCCTTGCCTCACTGATGGTGCAGTTTATGGCTCTTACTATAACGACCGTAGGCGGAACGTGCTACCCCTTTGCAACGGTCAAGAGTTGGTTAGAGCAGGCAAGCATGACCCGGGTGCGCAGCCACCGTCTACTAATGCCAGGGGTAACACTGATCACGGCGAGGAAGGTAAAACATTAATGAAACCCGTCTATGTAGGAAAAAGCACTGTAGCTTGCGTTTGCCGATAATTTCTATGGTTTGTTAGGGTTTTCCCGGTAGGCGTGCGAGGATTTGTGCAAGTAGTGTTTCTATTCGATCAAGGCGTGTGGTATGGTCGCCGATGTCTTGCTTTACTCCGGCTAGGTCTTGCTTTACCCCGGCTAGGTCTTGCTTTACCCCGGCTAGGTCTTGCTTTACTTCGGCTAGTTGTTGATCGGTGCTATTGAAGCGTTTATCTACCTGTACTCGTAGTTGCATAAGTCGCTTCACGGCATCTTCAGTTAACCCATTTGACATGGTCACTTGCACTGCCATTTCCTGATAATAGGTAGTTGCTTCGGCTTTAAACTGATCGAGATTATATTCTAATGTAGTCAATCGTTCTTCTGTTGATGGCATTGAGCATGTGCCTTTCACGCTTATTGGTATAGCAGAGAACACAGCTAAATAGCTAGCTCATAGGCTAGTTCTATTATATCATAGGTTGGCTATGCTGATGGGATAAAATAGCAAGCCATTCAGTTTAGGACGTTAATGCCCAATGTCTTTGCGTACCGTTCATTATTCATGTCGAAATCTCCTGAACTGATCGGTGCTTCTTTTGCATTTCAAAATTCATGAGATCGAGGCTCCTGGGTGGCGCACCAAGGCCATGCCCTCGGCTGACGATTTACCAGAGATAAGGCACGAGGCGATACCGCACCTTTTGCGCGTATTCTCTATACCCTGGCAGATCTTTCTTCAAGAGCTTCTCCTCGTCGAGGATTCTCCATATCAGCACAGGCAAGATCAGAACAAGAACCGTGAGTCCCCACCATGAGCCGAGCGCGAGTGGGACGCCTATCATCATGAAAAGGACTCCCATGTACATCGGATGCCGAACGAGAGCGTAGAGACCTGTCGATATGACCTTCTGGTCTTCAAATGTTTCGATCGTCGAAGCCCCATAGCTATTTTCTTTGAACACGAAAAAGTCGATGAGGAATCCAAGCATGATCAGCACGTTTCCAACCAATGAGACAGGCAATGACACCGCAGACCACGTGAAGCGATGATCGAGGCCGCAGAGCACCAACAAAATGACCCATCCGATTAGCGCAATAGATATGATTATTTTTTGCGCCATGTTCTGTTCCGCCGCCGGCCCCCCCTTCTTGCGCCGCTCAAGGAGTTCTGGATCTTTCAGAGTAAGGTAGACTCCGATAGCGTTCGCTGATCCCATAAAGACGACGATAAAGACCCACGCTTGCCAATAGGTGAGTGTCCACGCTGGGAGAAAAAGCAATACTCCCAACACGATCGCACCGATAAGAAATGTTCTTATTGTTAGAATGATGAGATTATTCATATGATCGGAATCCTTTTCTCGTCGCGCATTTCTCTGCGCGGCAGGTGGAGCGTCAAAAGACGCGCAACGTGTTTCTGCCATTTCAGGATGAGGCACGTGCCTTTCTGTCTTACGCATGGCCGTTTCCTCGCACCGCTGCCACCCAGACATTCACCGCTTCGGTGTCAGTACGAGAGAAGGAATGTGGTGGTGCGCCTAACACACGCTCTACCGCATCCATATAGGCTGCATGGGTAGTGACGATCTCTTCGATGCGGCGCAGATCGTCGCCCTCCTGCTCGAACGAGAGGAGTAACCTGGCATGGGTATTGCCCATGCCCTGCAACAGGGACAGGATGACTTCGCCAGCCTTGTCAGGATAGGCGGTGGTGAAGCTATCTTCCCGAACTCCTTGACGGACGATCTCGGTGAGCAGCGGCGCACGCTGCTCACGTACCGCTTCGTCCACTTTCTGACGGACGATGACGTTGTCGTCGGTGTACCAGACACGCCCCAGCCTGACCACATCAGCCTTGTGGGCGATTCTCAAACGGTCCAGCGTATCGAAGAAGCCCTGGAGTTTTTCGATGGCGGAAAGACTCGGATCATGGATGATGGGCAGGAGCGGCTTTTCCACCTCTTGCTTTATCCGTTCGATGAACGCTTCCAGCAGCGCCCCACGCGAGTCGAAGTAGTGATGGAAAGCCCCGCTGGAAATCCCTACATCGTCCAGGATATCCTGAATCGACATCTGCTCGTATCCTTTGGTAAACACCAGTCGTTGGGCTGCATCCAGAATCGCTCTGCGCTTCGCAGCAAATGCTTCTGGTTTGACGGTTCGAGCCATTGGTTCACCTTAATTAATAAAAAGATCGTCTTTTTATTAATTATGGCCAACAATTTTCTTTTGTCAAGAGGCCTGCGTGATTCGAACCTGGCCTCCAAAGACGTCCTTTGCTACTGGTTCGTGGCCTCACGCATTGTGATGTATTTGTGATTAGCGTAGTCCTGGTGTGACTCCGTTGTGATGTTGGTGTTCCAAACTAGGAGTGCTGGAAAGAAGCGATGTTTCCCGTAGCGGTAGTCAGAAACCCTGAGCCCCTCCTTCAATGGTGAACCGGTTGTGATAGCAAACAATGGACCAGAGATGATCAAAGTTGGCCAGAGGTGTGGCAGGCGGGCAAGGACACATAATTCAGGCATTTAGTAGGCGGGCAAATATCCCCTGCTTGAAGTAACAAAGCGTATCGTTCTTCGCTCCGTTTGCGCCACAGCTTCATAGTATCTTCCGATATGAATCAACCATTCTAAAAGCAACAACCAGTTGGGAGCTAGTGGTTCGGGGCGGTTGTTTTGACGTGAAGCACCGGTCGTTCCCTCGTTGCAGAAAGAGCATGCTCGTCAGGAGTCGTCGCTTCCTCTGGCCCTGATACTGGTTCAAGTTTTCTGACGACCGCGGTAACGCTACTTTGTTGACTCGGGAATTTTACCCGATTCAGGGCAATCGGCCTATGTTTTCTCAGACACGAAGAATCCAAGTGTAGTCAGCTATCAAACTGCGAGCAAGTAGGGGACGTATTCGAGTCAACAAAGTAGCGGTGATCTAGCATGATGCAGTTGCTCGGGCTGAAGTATTCCCCGAGAAGGAAGGAAAAAGAAATTTATGTTCAATCAACGGAATGCAACTTATCGCTTGGGGATGCTTATTGCTGTTTTTGCAGGGCTTTGGACGATTGTTCACCTCATCTGGAATGTTGCCGGTGAACAAGCTGATGACTATTGGGGTTGGGCTTTGCTCTTCCTGTTTTTCTTTGCACTGATTTTATCTTTCGTTCAATATGCTCAAGAGCGGTCTACTTTAAAGGCTGGTCCTTCGACAGAGCCGTTTCCCGAACCCGCGGTCTCGAAGTTTTTCTTTGGTTCAGAGGGATCTTCTGTGCTGTGGTTTGTCGTCCGCATGTACGTTGGCTCCGAGTGGCTTCTTGCCGGGTGGGAAAAGATTACCTCTCCTGTCTGGGGAGCAAGCGGCAAAGCACTTGCAGGCTTTACTGCTGGTGCTTTAGCAAAAAGTTCTGGTGCCAATCCAGCGGTCCAAGGATGGTACGCCTGGTTTTTACAGTACATCGTGCTTCCTAATGCGGGATTGCTCTCTTTCCTGGTGACCTGGGGAGAATTTGCGGTTGGATTAGGTCTCCTCTTAGGCATACTGACGGGTATAGCAGCAGGTTTTGGAGTGTTGATGAACCTGAATTACCTCCTGGCCGGTACAGTGAGTATTAATCCTGTTCTGGGCATGCTTGGATTATTCCTGTGCTTCTCGTGGAGAGTCTGCGGATGGATTGGCTTTGATCGCTGGTTTCTGCCTGCGTTAGGGTTGCCTTGGAAACCGGGAGCCTGGTTCCGTTCTCAGGAAGCGACTGAAACGGTTCGGCGGTCATAGTCTATCACGTCGAGGACATACTCACACCTGCTTCCGTCGATGCAAAAAGAAGTAGTGCAAACGTGGAACGATGTGTTTGGAGAAGGTGACGAAGGGAACAAGAATCGGGGGTAATACGGCTTTTGCTCTCAATTTTGGTTTTGCTCAGTGGCGTTTTTCAGTTGATGGTATAAAGCAAGGCAGGAAGCGTCTTTACAAAATTGCTTCCTGCCTTCATCGTGGTCGGGGTGAGAGGATTTGAACCTCCGACCACTACAACCCCATTGTAGTGCGCTACCGGACTGCGCTACACCCCGTTACTGGAACGAAACAAGTATAGCAGACAAAGAGCCTATTCGTCAATAGTTTTGTGCTCTTTTCTGCTCTTTTACACTTTGCAGCCGAATCTAATCTATTGTATCAGTACACGTCTCCCAGCTTGTGGTGGTCCCATGAAGTGATCTCAACGGGCTTCACAAATATGGCTACTCGTTTTGCTGCCTGGGCTTTCACCATTGGCTGGGTGCTTTCGTTCAAAGGCCCAGAATAGCGTACCCAGATCAGTTCACCCAGGCGCAGAACGGATTCGTAATCGTCGTGTATAACCGCCCGACCTTTGATTTGTACGCCGCGCAGTTCGTTATAGTGCTCTCCTTCTTCAACCATGCAGGTCAGGCGGGGGTCACGGCGAAGGTTGACGACTTTCTGTGACCTGGCATAAGTCCAGAAGGCGATCTCGTTGTTGACAAGCACGTACCACATGGCCACAAGGTGCGGGTAACCATCATGATCGATGGTGGCTACCTGGAGTATGTGTCGCTCTGCAAGGAATGCGTATATTTCTTCATCGGTCATACGAATCTGGTTGCGGCGTTTCATGGATATCCCTCTCTTTAGTAAAAGCAATGTAGATACACAGTATCATCTCAAGCCTTCAGCCTGGCAATACTATGATATCACCAAAAAACTATAGACTTTCCCCCCTGAATATGGCATACTCTATCCTGATAGAATAGCGAACAAAAAGCCATGATGGGGAGAGTACCTGGACACACAGGAAGTGCATAGAGAGAAAGGGTCATAGGCTGCAAACCCTTTTGCATGACCGTCCTGAGGAAGTTCACCCCAGAGCTGGCTGTTGAAAATACCTTTGTTGATAGCATGGTATCAAGTAGACAGTCCCGGTCGTCACCGTTAATGGACAAACCGAGTGGAATACAGCACCATTTTCCCAACTCATCCTCTTTTTATACCTCTATGGGATGAGCAGTAACTTTGGTTGACTTATTCAATACGGGTGGTACCACGGAGATTTCCGACAACTTCGTCCCTGTAGACGTAATGTTTGTCGGTTTTTTGATTCTTGGAGGATGTATAAGCATGATTGGGCAACTGGACTCATTACTGGAGCAGCTCGATGCGCTGCAGGCCCGCGCAATCGAGCAATTAGAGCCGATTGAAACCTCGGCTGAATTGGAAGAGTGGGACAATACGTACCTTGGCCGCAAACGTGGCGAATTGACTAACCTCTCTTCCGTGATGGGCAAATTATCGAAAGACGTACGACCCGTAATTGGACAGAAGATCAACGCCGTCAAGGCCGAATTGACGGAGCGGCTGGCGACCAAGAAAGAGGCTCTGCGCCAGCGAGAGATGCTGCAGGCCCTGGAGCAGGAACGCATCGACGTAACGCTGCCTGGACGAGCTCTGCCGGCAGGGCATATGCACCCCATTTCTCGTGCCATCTGGGACGTGACACAGATCTTCGTGAAGATGGGCTTCCACGTCGTCGACGGGCCGGAAGTAGAGACGGACTATTACAACTTCCAGGCGCTGAATATGCCGGCGGACCACCCCGCACGCGATATGCAGGATACCTTCTGGGTCTCGCCCGGCCAGATTCTGTTGCGCACACAGACCTCGCCGATACAGATTCGTGCCATGCAGCAAATGCGCCCACCGGTACGTGTCGTCGCTCCCGGCAAGGTCTATCGCAACGAGGCCATCGACGCTTCGCACGAAGCCATGTTCCACCAGATCGAGGGGCTGTTGATTGACGAGTATTGTACGATGGGCGATCTGAAAGGCTGCCTTGAACGTGTTGCCCGTGAACTTTTTGGGGAGGGACGGCAGATACGCTTCCGGGGAAGCTACTTCCCGTTCACAGAGCCTAGCGCCGAGATGGACATGGATTGTCCCATCTGCGCTGGCAAGGGCTGTCGCACCTGTAAGCACACCGGCTGGATAGAGTTGCTCGGCTGTGGCATGGTGCACCCGCGGGTGTTGCGGGAAGTTGGCTATGATCCAGCGAAGTATCGCGGCTTTGCCTTCGGCCTGGGACCCGAGCGTGTCGCTATGCTGAAATATTCAATTGGGGAGATACGGCTCTTCTCCGGCAACGATCTGCGTTTCTTGAAACAATTTTAAGCGATAACCGTCGTTGTTCCCCCAATTTTTATAGAACATGGTGAGGAGTAATCATTATGAAAGTGCCATTGAGTTGGCTGAAAGAATATGTTGACATAACAATGTCGCCAGAGGAATCACCCGGGTAATAACAGGGAAAGAGGAGCTTGGCATCGTTTGTGGCGCACCGAATATCAAGCAAGGCGATAAGGTGCCGCTGGCTCTCGTTGGTGCGAAGGTCGGCGACCTTGTGATCGGCGAAAAAAAGACGATGGGTTACCTCTCGCAGGGAATGCTCTGTTCACCGCGCGAGCTGGAAATTGGCAATGACCATGCTGGCATCTACATCCTTGATCCCGAGACAGCCATTGGACAGAGACTCGTGGATGTTTTGGGCGAGGTTGTGCTCGAATTTACCATTAAAGCCCACCGGGGCGATCTCTCTTCGATCATCGGTATTGCACGGGAAGTGGCGGCGCTGACTAAGCGGGAACTGCATGTCCCACAGCCTGTCTTGCACGAGCAGGGGAAACCGGCAGCAGAGATGGTCAAGGTGACGGTAGAAGACACCGATCTCTGTCCACGCTACAGCGCGCGTATTATCAGTGGCGTGAAGATCGGACCTTCGCCGGAATGGATGGGGCGGCGACTGCTGGCGGCTGGAATGCGTCCGATCAACAACGTCGTCGATATTACCAACTACGTCATGCTGGAGTTCGGTCAGCCATTGCACGGTTTCGACTATGACCTGGTG
>WNGM01004269.1_pt1 | contig 11287 bp, 14 predicted proteins | sample 5400571 | NCBI WGS metagenome assembly WNGM01 (sample SAMN13153378, study PRJNA577476) | soil metagenome | isolation source: 100 cm soil or saprolite under Garry oak tree replicate 2 | place: USA:California | collected 2016-06-15 | reverse complement strand
AGAAGAAGCAGTCGGGCAGGGGAGCACGTCGCCGATTGGATTGACAGTGAGATAACGCTGACCCCACCCGTTGAGACACGGTTTGGGCCGGGACTCGTAATAATCCGGCAGCACGTAGAAGATCTCCATACTCCCAGCAAGCCGAGCTTTTGCTGCGGTTGCGATTTCTCGCGCACGAGTGACTTGTTCGCGCGTTGGGAGTAACGCCGCGCGATTGAGAAACGCCCATCCGTAGAACTGCACATTTGCCAGCTCGACCCTTTCGGCGCCGAGCGATTCAGCGAGCTCAATCATTTGCGGCAGCCGATCGATGTTGCGCCGGTGAATGACGAAATTGAGGCTCAGCGGGATTTCTGCCGCGCGAATTTTGGAAGCGACATCCAGCTTGCGCCGATGCGCGTGGGCGCCAGCGATTTCGTCGGATAAGTCGGGCTGGTCCGATTGAAAACTTAGCTGGACGGAATCGAGACCCGCATCGCGCAGGTCGCGCACGCGATCGTCATCAAGACCGATGCCGCTCGTGATAAGGTTGGTGTAAAGGTTCGCGTCGCGCGCGGCGCGAACAAGCTCGGCGAGATCACGACGGGCAAGCGGTTCGCCTCCGGAAAAACCAATCTGCAACACGCCGAGCGCAGCGGCTTCGCGAATTACGCGTTTCCATTCATCAGTAGTGAGCTCGCCATTGCTGTAGCCGCCGCCCTGTGGGCGGCGTGGTGCTTCGCCTAACAAAGCGGCTACAGGAAGTGCAACAGGATTCGAACAATAGGGGCAGTGCAGTGGACAGCGATATGTGACCTCTGCAAGCAGTGCGTATGGTCGCGGTGCGGTCATGTGAGCTCGATCAGCTTGCGTTCGTTAAGATCGGCGAGCGTTTCGCGCACATCGGCGGCAAGGGCGGCAACATCAGCGTCATATTCTTCGGCCAAGTCGCGCACGATCTCACTCAATGTTCGCCCGTCGCAGCGGGAAAGAATTTCCTGCGCGGTTTCGTTCAATTCGACGATGCCTTCAGGAAAAAGCAAAACGGTTTTGCCAGTCGCGGAGTCCAGTTGTAGCCGAACGCCTTTAGCAATTCGCGGCTGGGTAGCGTCAGAGATTGGGTTGGCTGCCATAAGCATGATGAATCGCATCGAGCATTGACCAGAGCACATCGCACTTAAACTCCAGCGCGCAGACTGCATCGCGCTGGAGCTCGGGCGTGTTGCAGTATTCCACGGTAATCGCGAGCGCCTGTTCAGAATCTTGCCGGGCCTGAGTCGTGCGCCGGCGGAAATAATCAAGGCCGCGCGGATCGATCCATGAATAAAATTTTTCGAACGCAGCGAGTCGCGTTGCCATCAGATCGGGCGCAAACAGCTCGGTGAGTGACGAAGCGATAGCGATCGGCCATGGCTGAGTGCGCGCGAAATTCACGTACGCATCCACCGCAAAACAAACGCCCGGGAGCAAATGCCGATTCTGCAGCAGCTCGTCGCGCGCGAGTCCGCACGCTTCGCCGAGTCGAAGCCACGCTTCGATGCCGCCTTCCTCAAGGAGCGGCGGCTTCTCAGCCGCCGAAACTTCCCCGGGTTGGGCGGACTGGAGACCGCCTGTCCTTGTTGGCGTTCCGTCGTGATCGAGAATCCGATGAATCCAGACTCGGCGCACTTCGCGGACCGGGCAGTTGGAGAGGATGGCCGCGTCTTTGATCGGGATGTTTCGCTGATAGTAGAAGCGATTTGCCACCCAACCGCGCAGCGATTCCGGTGAGAGCCGGCCTTCATTCATGGCGAGGTGAAAGGGATGTTTGTCGTGATAGGCACGTACGCCGACCGCACGCAGATTGGCGACGAACGTTTCCTGGTCCCAAAGGTCAGTGATCATAAGACGATTTCCAATCCGTCACGCGCGATCACGATTCCAGCCTGTTCGACTTGTGCACGTTCTCGACTGCCAGGCCTCAGAATCGGGTTCGTATTGTTCATGTGAGTAAAGATCTTCCGGCGCGCCGGCGATTGGCGCAAGAAATCGAGACTGCCGTCGCTGATGGGCAAATGATTCATCTCTCGAGAAGTGCGGGCTCCCGGTCGCACTGTTGCCAGTTCGCCATCGGTCCAGAATGTTCCGTCGAACAGAATAACGGCGGATGCGTCAACGGCATTCCGCAATTGCTCGGTTAATTCGCCGACAATCGGCGCAAACAGCGCGGTTGCTCCTGAGGAGTCATCACGAAATTGATACGCAACACTCCCGGGCAATGGGATTGCTCGAAAGCCGAGGCTGCCACTTAACGATTGAAAGTCAGCACTGATCTTTCGCCATTCAATCCCGCGGAACCGTGCGAGCACTCTGTCGATCCACGCGAGCGCGGTTCGCGTTTGATCGGTTGCATAAACGACGAGCGGCGTTTCGTCTTGTCGCAAGAGCAATAAACCCAGCGCGTGATCGATGTCGGCGTTAGTCAGAAAAACGGCTCCAATCGGACTGTTGCGGGGCGAGTCCCGGTGCGGCTGCAACTCCAGCATGTTTTCGATCTGGCGCGGCAGATCAGGCGACGCGTTGATCAAGAACCACTGTCGCTTGTCTTCCGACTCACTACTGATCGCGATGCTGGATTGCGTCTGCGGAGCAATTTTGCCCGCGCGCGCAGCGGCGCAATTCGCACAGGCACAGTTCCATTGCGGCAAACCGCCGCCGGCTGCGCTGCCGAGAATGTGGATGCGAATCAACCCGAAGTTTTCGCAGTAGCTATGCTATTGGATTAAATCGCGCCTGCGTAACACGTGCACTCGAAAAAGATCGGCACAGTTTTCAGCATCGGTTTGATCCAGCGCTTTTTGGTCCGTCTCATAAGTCCCGCAGGTTTCATAGGTGTATGAGCGATGCGGGTCAAATTTATTTCTTGATGAAGCTGATGTCGCCGCTTCGTTCGACGCGGGCGAGTCGAATCTTCGAAAGGTCGTCGAGGTGTGCGCTAAGACGCATGTCCTCGTCCAGGTCGTGCATTGAGACATGATTGCGTCGCATGGTGGCCAGATCGCACTGTCCATCGTGCACAATGACATCGGGCCTGCCTTTCACCAAGATCCCAAATCCATGGGAATAGAATGTCAGAAATGCGAACAGGCGGTGGACCACGACTAAAACCACACCTCCGCCGAGTGTGGCGAAAAACGCTGCCGAACCGTTTATGGCGCGCGAAAGCACTGCGGCAAGAATCACCAGCAGAACAGCGTCAAACGGAGTCTTGCGCGACAGTGAGCGTTTGTGTCCAAGCCGCACGGTGGCCAATGTGACAAGAAAGACAATGATCCCACGCAGCGAAAATTGGACAAATGTCAAATCCTTCGGGTCTACGCCCAAGCCAAGCAAAGTTTCAAAAGAGTTCCAGAATGCATTCATAGATAAGATTGTATCGCCGTGAGGAGCTTTGTCGCGCGTAGATGCCAGCCCGTCGCTTGCGCGACAAAGCTTCGCGTGGCATAAGACGACCGCTCGCGAGGTTTGAACCGACCCAGCGCACGACACTTTATGCCGACAGCTACACCTACTTCCCGTGACGTCGCACTCGAAACGCGCGTGTTCTGGGAGCGCTTCAAGAAAGAAATCGCCGCGGCGCTACTTATCCTCCTGCTCGGCGTGATCGCTTTTGCCGGCTATCGTTTCTATACCGATCGACGCGTCGCAGCTGCATCAGCCTTGTTAGCTATCGCGAAAACCGCGCAGGAGTACCAACAACTGATCGATCGCTACCCGAACACCGCCGCCGCCGCCGCCGCCTACATTTTGCTCGCAGAGGCCCAGCGAAAGGAAAAGAAATTCGCGGAGGCAAACACGACGCTTCAAACCTTTATCGCCAAATTCCCGCAACACGAGCTTATGAGCACGGCGCGAATGGCAATGGCGGGTAATCTGGAATCGATGGGAAAAACAGATGAAGCGTTGGCAATGTATCAACAGGTCGCATCCGCCAACCCAAACGGTTTTTATGTCCCTGTGGCTTTGCTGTCACAGGTGTACATTCTGAAGGCAAAAAATCGGAACGATGACGCGCGCCGCATTTGCGAAAACATCATGACGCAATACGGAACCAGCATTTGGGCCGGTGAGGCCATGCAGCAATTGCGCTTACTCAAACCGAGTAGCTCATCGGCGCCGGGGCCGACAGCAGCCGCAACGATACCGCCCATGATCGCAGCTCCTCCAGCTCCTCCGCCGGCCCCGCAAGCTCCGCCACCGGGCCCGCAAGCTCCGCCACCGCCAAAAAAGCCGTAGCCGAGTTCATGGATGCTGTAGCCACCGGCCTGTGGCCGGTCTCTCGCTGCGGTTGCCGCTTATAGTACCCGAGACGGCCCGCAGGGCCGTGGCTACAGGCGTTGCGTCTTTTAACTTGCCCTAGCGTTTCGAGAACTGGAAACGCTTCCGCGCGCCGGGTTGTCCGGATTTTTTTCGCTCTTTCATCCGCGGGTCGCGGCGAAGCAGACCCTCGGCCTTGAGCGGCCCTCGCAGATTGGCATCGACCCGAAGAAGCGCACGCGCGATAGCGAGCTGCGCGGCACCAGCCTGCCCGATGGCGCCGCCGCCGCTGGCGTTAATCCACAAATCATAAGCGTTCACGGCCTTCGCGGTTTGAAGCGGCTGGAGCACCACGTTTTGCAATGGCACGGTTGGAAAATAATCTTCGAAGCTGCGACCATTGATATCAATTTTTCCGCTGCCTGGCGTCATGCGAATGCGGGCGACTGAAGTCTTGCGGCGGCCTGTGGCGACGAATTCTTCGGTTTGTGGCATGGGATTATGAATTCCTCGCGGTGAGTTTCACAGTTTCAGGCTGCTGCGCAGCGTGTGGATGAGAATTGCCGCGATAGACTTTCAACTTCCGATAAACACGCCGCCCAAGCCGATTATGCGGAATCATTCCGCGCACGGCCCGCTCGACTAGCAGTTCGGGATGTCGAGCACGGCGCGCCCGGACATTTTCAGATTTGTGCCCACCGACGTACCCGGAAAAATTCATGTAACTTTTTTGTTCTTCCTTCTTCCCGGTAAGTCGCACTTTTTCTGCGTTGATGACGATCACAAAATCGCCCGTATCCACATGCGTCGTGAAAACGGTTTTCTCTTTGCCACGCAAGAGATTAGCAGCTTTGACCGCTACCCTGCCGAGTACCTGGTCGGATGCGTCGATTACCCACCACTTGCGCGCGATTTCGCTTGCTTTGGCAGAAAATGTTGTCATCGGAAAAAAGGGCACGCAAACTACGGGCGGCGCAGAGGGATGTCAACCTGAGAGCGCCCTTGCGACACATGAGTCATATGCGACACATATGTCGCATCACAGAAATGTCCCACTCAACTTTAAAAACAGCGATTACGCCACGCCGAGACGAAGATTTTCCGGAATGGTATCAGCAGGTCATTCGCGCTGCGGAATTGGCCGAGCCTTCGGATGTACGCGGTTGCATGGTGATTCGCCCGTGGGGCTACGGCATTTGGGAAAACATGCAGCGCCAACTCGACGGGATGTTTCGCGCCACTGGGCATCGTAATGCGTACTTCCCACTGTTCATTCCGCTGAGTTACTTTGCCAAGGAAGCCGAGCACGTCGAAGGCTTCGCCAAGGAATGCGCCGTCGTCACGCACACGCGCCTGGAAGCGGATGCCGATGGAAAATTGAAACCGGGCAGCCCGTTGAGCGAACCACTTGTAGTAAGGCCCACTTCAGAAACGATCATCGGCGCCAGTTACGCGAAGTGGGTGCAATCCTACCGCGACCTGCCAATTCTCATAAATCAATGGGCGAACGTCGTTCGCTGGGAAATGCGGCCGCGGCTGTTTTTGCGCACAACTGAATTTCTCTGGCAGGAAGGTCACACCGTTCACGAAACCGAAAGCGAGGCACGCGGTGAAACGAGATTGATTTTGGATTTGTATGAAAGATTTGTCCGAGACCATCTTGCGATTCCGGTTTTCACCGGCGCGAAATCCGAAAGCGAAAAGTTTCCGGGCGCCGTGGAAACACTGACGCTTGAAGCAATGGTGCAGGACCGAAAGGCGATCCAGGCCGGAACGTCGCATTTCCTCGGCCAAAACTTCGCGCGCGCCAGCGGAATTCAATTTCAAAACCGCGAGGGGAAACAGGAATTTGGCTGGACGACTAGCTGGGGAATGACCACTCGGCTGGTTGGAACGCTCGTCATGATGCATGGCGACGACGACGGACTCGTTCTGCCGCCGCGAATTGCGCCGACGCAGATTGTGATCCTTCCAATCACAGCGAAGGAGGAAACTCGCGCGGCGGTCTTCGAGGCCTGCGACAAGCTTGCAATGGGCTTGCGCGACAGTCGCTATGCCGATTTTCCTGTCGAAGTGCTTGTCGATCGCCGCGATCTCGGGGGCGGCGTCAAGAATTGGGAATGGATTAAGAAAGGAGTGCCATTGCGCGTCGAGATTGGTCCGCGCGATCTTGAGAAAAATGCCGTCGAAATCAGCCGGCGTGATCAAGCAGTTAAGTCGAAAGAGTCGATGCCGATGGAAGAATTCGTTGTGCGTGCGCCGGAAATTCTCAGGTCGGTTCAGGATACTCTCCATGCGCGAGCGAAAAAGTTTCGTGACGAGAACACGCGCGTGATCGATTCGAAGGAGGATTTCTACGATTTCTTCACGCCGAAAAATCCAGAGAAGCCGGAACTCCACGGCGGCTTTGCGCTCGCGCACTGGAACGGGTCACGTGAAATCGAAGAACGAATCAAGAACGACCTCAAAGTGACCATTCGCGTCATTCCGCTCGATGATTCCTCGGAGCCGGGGAAATGCATTTTCACAGGTGAACCGAGCCAGCGTCGGGTCGTTTGGGCCAAATCATATTGAAAGCCACGGCGCGTGTGCAGGCGTGCCAGTTGACTGCGTAGTCGCCACTCGCTTAATTCCGCTGTGCCGATGGAATTAAAGCTTTACAGTCGCGAATGGTGCTCGTGGTGTATTGATGCGAAGGATTATCTCAGCGAAAAGGGATATCGCTTCGAGGAGATTGACGTTGGTCAAGATCGCGAAGCGTACGAGGATATGAAGAAGCTTTCCGCACAAACCTACGTCCCCACGTTTGTAGCCGGCAACAAGGTCCTGGCCAATTTCGATACGGATCAACTCGAAAAATTTCTTTACGAGCACCAGATCAATCCGTGATGCTTTTTGGCGTCTTTCTTACACTCGGCGTGGGCGTGCTCAGCATCGGCCTGCGCAGTTTTCAAAATTCGTATTTACAAAAAGCGGGCGCGCTTGGCATTCTGGTCGCCACTTACCTCGCGGTTTATTTCATTAGTGGCAGCTGGATCTGGGGTTTGGCCGCCGCGGTGGGCTGGCTGTTTCTTCCGTGGCTTGAAATTCTCACCCGGATTCGTGCGCTCCGGCTTCCAAAGGAAAAACAGCTTCGGCCAAAAAGTCCGCCCTCTTCGGACACTTTCCCAGCATTGAGTGACATTACGCGAGAAATCGAGGACGAGGGCTTCGTGCACGTAGGCGACGCCGGATGGGATTGGGAAGATTATCGGCAATTTTTCCGGTTGTTTTACAGGGAAGAAGATCGAGCGCAGGCCGCCATCTGCCTCAATGAGCAGCATGATTTTTCGTTTTATTATCTGCGCATTTCGTCGCGAGCCAGAGATGGCACGGCTTGGACAACGTGGAATTATCCGCTCTCCTACGGCTTGAAACTCACGCCTCTGTTCCGCATCAATCGACAGCGGGCGGATCGATCGTTTTGGCAGCTTTATCAAAGTCATCGCGAGTTTCTCCGGCGGAACGGCGTTGATCCCGCTCAAATCGACCCGCTCGACGAAGAGCGAATCGAATCTGAAATGGAGAAGGATCTGCGCGACCAAATCGCGCACAACATTCACAAAGGCGTCCTCAAACAAACCGCCACAGGAGACGTGAAATATTCCTGGCGCGGGATGATCTATCTTTGGTGTCAATTTCTGGTCGATCTGGTGCGGCTGTAGCTAATTCTCTATCATCCTGAGCGGAGCGTAGCGAAGTCGAAGGATCTCGTTGCGTATTGAAAGGTCGTTCCGTGGTTCTTCGACTCGCCGGGAATCAAACAAGCGATTAATGTTCATCTGAACTTGATTCATGCTGAGTATTGAACGATCATACTGACATGCTGACTGAGCGCCAAAGAAGCGTTCTTGATTTTATTCAGCGCGAGCAGCGCGACACCGGAATCACCCCGAGCACGCGCGAAATCCAAAATCATTTCGGGTTCGCCAGTCAGACATCGGTGATGCAATACATCGCCGCACTGGAACGCAAAGGGTTTCTCAATCGGCATGCGCGGAAAGCCAGGGCACTAATCACTCCAGCCATGAAGGTCAGGATTACCGACATTCCAATCTACGGGCAAATCCCCGCCGGCATGTCGGCGTTAACCGAGCAAACAGTTGAAGGTCACGTCTCGCTCGATATGCGCTCGGCAAATGTGGTAAAAAATCGCGGCACGTTTGCCTTGCGCGTCCGCGGCGACTCCATGATCGGCGCTCACATTCTTGATGGTGACATTGTGATTTTGGAAGACACCAAAGAGGTGCACAACGGCGATATCGTTGCGGCGTTGATCGACGGCGAAACGTCGTTGAAACGTTATGTTGTCGAGCATGGCCGCCCGTATCTCAAAGCGGAAAACCCGCGCTATCCAGATCTGGTTCCGGCTCGCGAACTAAAGATCCAAGGCGTGATGGTATCGCTGATCCGCAAACAAGAGCGCCGAAAAAGGCAGTGAACGTTCCGTTATTCCGAGCGAAGTGGAGGAATCCCGTAGCAACAGCGAGAGATAAATAGCGGGCTCCTTCGACTCCGCTTCGCTGCGCTCAGGCCAGTTATTAGGTTCACTTGAACATATCACTTGATATGCAATGTTTTCTTTCAAATGGCTGCGACTGGCAAGATTATCGACCTTCGCAAACTGTTGGCGGAGCGTTTTCCTCATGCGCCTGCCACAGCGGCAACGCATTTAGTCACTGGTTTATTTTTTCTTGATGAATCCACCAATGGCGGATTGCCGCGAGGCGCGATCACCGAATTGATCTGCCCGCGAACAAGCGCGGGCAGCGCATCGCTCATTCACACCCTGGTCCATGCAGCACATCGTGATAAACATTTTCTCGCGCTGATTGATGGGCGCGATTCATTCGATCCCTGTGGATTGGATAATGCCTCGCTGCGACATCTGCTTTGGGTCCGTTGTAGCAAAGCATCTGAAGTGATCAAAGCGGGTGATCTGCTATTGCGGGATGGCAATTTCCCGCTGGTGATTCTGGATCTGGTGCTGAACGCGCCGGAAGAATTGCGCAAAATTCCTCAAACGAACTGGTATCGTTTGCAACGGCTGGTCGAATTAGCCCCTGCGGCATGCCTGGTGCTCACCCGCTATGCAATGGTCGCCAGCGCGCAATTGAAACTCGTTCTCGAAAATTCGTGGAACCTCGAAACTTTGGAAAAGCAGGATGCGATTTCTCAGCTGCGAATTGTTGTGGCACGATCGCATCTGAGCGGGGTTACTGGTAGGGACATCGAGCTGCGATGTGTCGCCGCGGCGACCGCAGCGCGCCGTCCCTGCCTCAACAAAGCCGGTTAATGTTTGCCACGATCTATTTGCCGAATTTCTATTTGCAGGCCGCTACCCGACATCAGCCGGAACTTCGCGCAAAACCAGTGGGATTGATCGAAGAACAGCAGAGAAAACCGATGATCATTCAACTGAACGAGCCCGCGCAAAACGCCGGAATTCGAAAAGGAATGACACCGAGTCAGGCTCTGGCGCGATGTTTGTCGGTGGCGATCAAGGCCCGCGCATACACCCAGGAAAAATCGATCCAGGAAATCTTACTTCATTATGCGTTTAGCTTTAGTCCGTTTGTAGAAGCAACCGCACCTGGGATTTGCACCGTTCAATTCACAGATAACCGTAATCTCAGCGAAAAAGTTTCGCGCGTTATCGAGCGATTGCTCGAATGCGAAATCGCCGCACAAGCGGCGATTGCTCCCACACCGGATACCAGTTTTCTTGCGGCACATCTGGCCCGGCCACTTTTGCAGATCGAGAATGCAAAAGATTTCCTTGCTGCTCTGCCAATCGAGACGCTTGCAATAATCGGAACACAGGTCAGCGGTTCTTCTTCGGTTTAATTTTTTCCGTTTGCTTTTCCACGAAAGATTTCACGCGGGCATACTCCTTGTGAACGCCAGTGGCGAAATCGCGCGGTCCGTACTCGAACAGCACGACAAAGCCAAAAGTGAAGACGATGAAGAGAGCGAACCAAAAAAGCGCGCGCAGAAGCGCCATGCAAAAGATTAGCCGCTGCGAATCGGGCGATCAATAGCGGACGGCACACAAGCTCTTGAACGCAATGCTGAAGCTGCCAAGCTACTTGGCCATGCGCGTGCCGTTACTTGATCTCGGCCAACAATATCGTGTTCTGAGTAAACAAATTCGTGAGGCGATTGACGACGTCCTCGACAGCCATCGTTTCATCCTTGGATCAAAAGTACAGGAGTTCGAAAGCGCAATCTGCCGGTATTGCGATGTGCCGCACGCGATAGGTGTTTCATCCGGAACAGATGCGTTGCTGGCCATCTTGATGGGGCTGGGCATCGGCCGGGGCGATGCCGTCGTGACGACGCCCTACACTTTTTTTTCCACTGCCGGATGCGTCGCGCGCGTCGGCGCAAGACCAGTTTTCGCCGATATTGATCCCCGAACGTACAACATTACTCCATCTGCGATTCAGGAGTGCATAGAGAACAATGGCCAGCTGGACTCGGATGGCGCATGGAGATTGAAAACTGGAGAGAAAATCCGCGCTATTATTCCCGTTCACTTGTTTGGCTCGTGTTGCCAGATGGACGCGTTTCGTGAAATTTCGGAACACTTCCAGCTTCACCTAATCGAAGATGCGGCGCAGGCGATTGGCGCAGAATTTCCATTCGGTGACCGAGCCGCCAAAGCAGGAACAATGGGCGAAGTTGGGTTCTTCAGCTTTTATCCTTCAAAGAATCTGGGAGCGGCTGGTGATGCGGGCATGATCGTTTGTCAGGATGAGACGCGGGCGAGCAAGTTGCGGATTTTGAGAAATCACGGAATGGAGCCGCGCTATTTTCACCATGTTGTCGGAGGCAATTTTCGCCTCGATGAAATGCAGGCTGCAATTCTCGGCGTTAAGCTCCCATTTTGGAAACGTGGGCCGCTGCACGGCGAGCAGCCGCGGATTTCTACGGATCAGAATTCGCGCGCGCGGGATTGACGGAAAGAATC
>WNGM01014437.1_pt1 | contig 11289 bp, 11 predicted proteins | sample 5400571 | NCBI WGS metagenome assembly WNGM01 (sample SAMN13153378, study PRJNA577476) | soil metagenome | isolation source: 100 cm soil or saprolite under Garry oak tree replicate 2 | place: USA:California | collected 2016-06-15 | reverse complement strand
TGAAGGGTCGGCATTCTGCCGAGTCAGGGGCGGAGGGTGAGACGCTGCAGAGGATGGTCGACGGGGAGCGCAGGGCGATCCTTCTCGGGTTCCTGCCAGGGCCCCGGACGAGCCGTCGTGGCAGCTCGTACTTCGAGAGAAGATTTCGGATGGTGCCTCGGCGCGGTGGCAGAGGCTCGCCGCCTCTCGCACGGTACACCAGCGCTCGACGCCGCCGGGGAGCTGGGTGATCACTCTAATTGGTTGTGGTAGAGGGCATTTCCCGTGCCACAGATCGAGGTCAACGCACGCGAGGATTTAGGAAGACAAGCCGTACGCGCGGATTGCACACTCTGTTAAACAGATTGCAGATGGGTGGGTAGCCTTGCAGATGGGTGGGTAGCCAGATGGACATCCCAAACGCGGCCGCCCCCGGCTCGGGCCCCACGATGCGGTCCACGTCGTCGCCGCGCGACGGCATTGTAGTCGAGGCGCCAGGTTTCGAGCGTCTGGCGGGCAAACGACAGCTCGTGAACCAGTGCTCGTTGACCGTCTATCGGCTCATCGGTGGGGATGCGATCGTCGGGACAAATAACACGCCTGTAAGTTGGTGGCCCCAACGAGACTTGATCGAACTTGCATAATTCAAGTGCATGATTTCATTGCCCGCTAACGTCGCGGTCCGGTACACGACGGCTCTTGTGAAGCTAAATTGCCTTAAGCGTCAGTCTTCGAAGCCATCCTCAACGTGGGCCACGCCCCTTTCACCCCGGCAATCAGTCAGCGAACAATTAGGCCCTGAGGCTCAGTTCCTGCCCTGATCCGGCTCGCCAGCGCCAGCTTCTCGATGTCGATCACGGCGACGTCGTTCGTACCGCGCACCGCAATGAAGGCCGTCTTGCCGTCCCTACTGAACCCAATGTTGGAGCCGCCCTGACCGATCGTCAGGCGCTTCACTTCCTTGAAGGTCCGCGCATCGAAGATTTGGGCGAAGGTGTCCTGGCCATTGGTAACGACCGCGTAGCGCCGATCGCGGGTCCACGCGTTGGTTACCGGTTGCTTTCCGGTCGGCTGCGTTGAAAGCACCGCCAGGTCGGAGGCGTCGAGAACCACGTTCGTGTTCGCGTCGGCGGTCTGCACCCACACTTCCTTCCCATCGGGAGACACGCGCAACATGTGCGGCTTGCTGCGAGCAGGGAACGAAACTGTCTTGACCAGTCTTCGGCTCGTCATGTCGATTTTCGAGACCGTGTCCGCCTCGCGTTCCGGTGTGAAGCCGAACCGACCGTCCGGCGTCAGGTGAAGGTCTCAGGGGAATGCGCCGGTCTGCAGCGTGGAGTCCACGCTGCCGTGCTCGAGGTCGAGGAACGCGATGAGATTGTCGCCCGCGACGTTGACCGCGGCCTTCCTCTTATCGGGCAGCACGACCAGACTGTGGCCGGGCCCCTTGCCGAGCCCGGCGATCGTCTTGGTGATGGCCACCTGCCTTGGATCGATAGCGATTGCCTGGACCTGATCGTTGGGAAAATCGTAGGTCCAGATACGTGCCCCGTCCCAGTACGTCTGCTCGTTGGACAACCAGCGCACCGAGGCGCCGAGCGGTCGAGTCTCGCGCACCTGGCGATTGGCGGCGTCGATCAGCGTGACATCCTTCGACCCGACGTTGAAGACGTAGACTGTTTCGCGGGTTTTTGCGGCGCCGGCTGCCGCCGCCGGTCGCACGGGGGCCGTACTCGTCTCCGACGCACTCTCGCCTCTGCCCGCGGAAGGAGACGTGGTAAGGCTGGATGATCCGCAGGCCGAAGCGAGTAGTCCGAGCGCTGTGCTCGCCCCCTTGAGGACCGTGCGACGGTCGACACTCGCGGATAGGAACCAATCCGTGCCGTCGACAAACACGCCCTTTGCCTCGTCACGCGAGGCGCAGTCTTCGGGCGCTCAGTGTGAGGGCGGCTTGGCCGCTGAGAGAGGGTTGATTATCGCGTTCGACATCGTATCTCTCCTCCGAGGTCGGGGCGATCGCCTGTTGGCCGACTGTGATCGTAATGGGCAACAAAGGCACCGTCAAACGAGCCGGCGCGCGCACCGGAGCCGCAACAAACCGATTCTGCTCCTCGTGCTCATCAATCGCTCGAACCGAAACCACGCCATCTCGGCATCGGAGCGCGCGAGAGATTCAGAAGCATATCGAGGATCTGCGGATCGCGCCCGCTCCCGAGATCGGTGAGCGGGTCGTCCGGGTCACCGGCCGCGCAAAGGTCGACGGCCCCCTTACCTTCGATTTCCGACTGAACTACTGACTTTTCAAGCCGACTCAGAATTCGAACCCGTGTTTCAGGCAGGGCTGCGCTTTCGCTTCCGATCGCAGCCGAGCTCACGACGCCTCCAAATCCAGCCCCATGTACACGCGCTGCAGCATCTCGTTTCCGAGCAGCTCGGCGCTCGTCCCGCTCAGGACGAGGCGGCCGGACTCCAGGATGTAGCCGCGATGCGAGGTGATGAGGGACTGGTGGATGGCTTGCTCGGTGAAGAGCACGGTCATGCCGTCGGCGTTGAGACGCAGGATCGTCTCCGCCACCTCGGCCACGAGGCGCGGCGACAGGCCGAGGAACGGCTCGTCGAGCATCAGGAAGCGCGGGGTGCTCATCAGGGCGCGCGCGATGGCGACCATCTGCTGCTCGCCGCCCGACAGGGTGTGGGCGAGCTGCTGGCGCCGGGCGCGCAGCTCCGGGAACGTCCGAAAGACCTGCTCGAGCGCCTCGCCGCGGCGCGCGCGGGCGGCGGGGAGATAGCTGCCGAGCAGGAGGTTCTCGAGCACGGTCATGTACGGGAAGAGGCGGCGGCGCTCCAGGACGTGGGCGAGGCCGAGGCCCAGCCGGCGGTACGTCGGCACGTCGGTGAGCGAGCGTCCCTCGAAGACGACCGTGCCCGCGGCGGGGCGGACGAGGCCGGAGACGGCGTTGAGCAGCGAGCTCTTGCCCGAGCCGTTGGCGCCCATGAGGCAGACGATCTCGCCCGTGCGCACCTCGAGCGACACGCCGGAGAGGGCGACGTAGCCGCCGTAGTCCACGGCGAGGTTCTCAACCGCGAGCAACCGTCGCTCCGACGTAAACATCCACGACGGCGGGATCGGTCACCACCGCCTGCGGCGGGCCCTCGCGGATCTTCTCGCCGAGGTGCAGAACGACGAGACGGTCGGCGAGCGCCGTCACCACGCGCAGGTTGTGCTCGATGACGAGCAGCGTGAGGCCCTCCGCGCGGATCCCCTGCATGAGGCGCACGAGACCAGGAAGGCTGCGCTGGTCCACGCCGCCCGTCACCTCGTCCAGGAGCAAGAGCCGCGGCCGGGTCGCGAGCGCGCGCGCCAGCTCCAGGCGCTTGCGCTCGCCCGTGCTCAGCCCGCTCGCGATGACGCCGGCGCGATGCGCGAGGCCGGCGAAAGCCAGCCAGCGCCCCGCCTCCCGGCGCGCCTCCGCGACGCTGGCGGCGCGCGGCAGCGCGGCGACCATCACGTTTTCGAGCGCGGTGAGGCCGATGAACGGGCGCACGATCTGGAACGTCCGCGCGATCCCCAGACGGCTGCGCGCGTCGGGAGTCTCGCGACCGAGCCGACGGCCGGCGAACCAGACGTCGCCGCCGTCGGCGGCGAGCGCCCCCGTGATCAGGTTGAACACGGTCGTCTTGCCGGCGCCGTTGGCGCCGATGATGCCGACGACCTCGCCGGGCGCCACCTCGAAGGCGAGGTCGCGCACGCCCACGGCGCCGCCAAAGCTGCGGCTCAGGCCGTCCACGCGGAGCAGCGCCTCGCCGCCGTCCGGCGACGCGCGCGCCGCAACGACCGGAGCATCCGCGAGGGCCGGCTGCGCGGCGACCGGCGTTTCTCGGCGGCGTGCGACGAGACCACGGAGCCATGGATCGATGCCCTGCGGCCACTTGAGGATGACGAGCATGAGCAGGGCGCCGTAGATGATCAGGTGCACGCCCTGCAGGCTCCCGCCCCACAGCGCGCGCGTCACCTCGCCGATCGGCACCAGCACGAGGGCGCCCCACAGCGGGCCGAGCACGGTGCCGATGCCGCCGAGCACCGGCATCACCACCATCTGCACGGAGAAGTCCAGGCTCATCGTCCGCGTGGGCGTGATGAAGCCGATCAGCTGCGCGTAGAACGTGCCGCCGACGGCGGTGAAGAAGCTGCTCAGCACCATGGCCAGCAGCTTGGCGCGCGCGGGGTGGACGCCGAGGGCGGCGGCGGCGTCCTCGTCGTCGCGGATCGCGGCCAGGTAGTAGCCGAGGCGCGAGCGCTTCACGAGCCAGCCCACCGTGAGGATGATCACCAGCAGGCCGAGCATCACGTAGTAGTAGCCGCGCTTGCCCACGAACTGGAAGTCGGCGGGACGGCTCCCGGCCACGGGCAGCAGGAACCCGCGCACGCCGTTGATGGGCAAGCCGAACAGCGAGTCGGTCAGCTCGGTGCCCACGCGCAGCATCTCCGCGAAGGCGATGGTCACCAGCGAGAAGAAGGCGCCGCGCAGCCGGAAGCACGGATAGCCGATCGCGCCGCCCACGACGGCGGCGAGGCATCCGCCCGCCAGCATGCCGAGCCACGGACTGACGCCCGCGTGGACGTAGAGCAGCGACGAGGTGTAGGCGCCGATGCCGAGCAGCCCGGCGTGGCCGATCGAGTACTGGCCCCCGAAGCCGCCGATCAGGTTCCAGGCCGCGCTGAGGTAGGCGAAGAACATCACCCAGATCAACACCTGGAGCCAGTAGTCGTCGTCGCCGATGAGCGCGCGCGTCGCGACGGGAACGAGCGCGGCGCCGACGATGGACAGGAGCGCGAGCCCCACGGACGCCGAGAGCCGTGTCACCGGCGCTCCACCCCCAGCAATCCCGCGGGACGGACGAACAGGATGGCCACGAAGACCGCGAAGAGGACGATCTGCGCGACGGCGGCCTGCACCCAGAGGGCCACCGCGCCCTCGATCACGCCGACGAGCAGGCCGCCGAGGGCCGCGCCGGGCATGCTGCCCAGGCCGCCGAGCACCACGATGACGAAGGCCTTGAGGAGAAACGACGTGCCCACGCCGGGGTGGATGTAGAAGAACGGCACCAGGACGGCGGCGGCGATGCCCATCATGGCCGCGCTCAGCCCGTAGGCGACCCCGTAGATGCGGAAGTCGTTGATGCCCATGAGGCGCGCCACTTCGCGGTCCTGGCCCGTGGCGCGCACGGCGCGGCCGAGATCGGTGTGCATGAAGAAGAGATAGAGGACGAGGCTCGTGGCGACCATGGCGCCCAGGCCCACGAGCCGCGGCACGCTCACGATCAGCCCGGCGATCTTGAACGTCTGCATCGAGACGTCGGTGGTGACGGTCTTGAAGTCAGCGCTGAAGAAGAGGAGCGCGACGTTCTCCAGCACGAGGGCGAGGCCGAGCGTGAGGAGAAGAACGCTCATGGGCTCGCGCGCCCGCTCGCGGGCGAGGAGCGGCGAGACGAAGAGATGCTGGACGGCGAACCCGAGCCCGAAGAGGAGCGGCGCCGTCACCAGCGGCGATATATAAGGATGCACGCCGCCCAGCTCCCACAGCCAGTAGGTCATGAACATCCCGGCCATGAGGAGCGTCCCCTGCGCGAAGTTGACGACGCGCATGGTGCCGAACACGATGTTCAGCCCCAGCGCGATCAACCCGTAGACCGCGCCGATGAGCAGGCCGCTGGTGACTGCCTGAGCCAGCCCAGACGGAACTTGCCGCCCTGGATCTGCACGACCATCGCCGTCGCGAACGGGTTCTGCCCGGTGTCGTCGAAGCGGAGGGCCTTGTAGGGCAGGAACATCGCCTTGTGGTTCACGTCGGTGATGCTGGTGGCGGCGATCGCGTCACGCAGCTCCCTGGCCGACGTTGTCTTCGCGCGCTCGAGCGCGTCCACGATGATCTGGAACGCCTGGTAGTAGCCCGCCGAGTCCTCCGTGAACGGCGCGCCGAACTTCGCCACGTGGCGCTCGTTCTCCTTCGCGATCCACGGCACCGCCTTGCCGACCGCGGCATCCCACATGGTGGCGGCCAGGATGCCGTCCGACAGCTTCGCCATGTTCTTGAGGAAGTCCGGCTGCACGTGGCCGCCGCCGCCGGCCGCGTAGGCGACGGGACGCAGCTCCTGCTCGTGCATCTGCCGGGTGATGAGCAGCGCGTCGCCCAGGTAGGAGTCGGCCACGACGAGATCGGGCTTCACGCCCTTGGCCTTGACGATGAGCGACGTGAGGTCGGGCGCGGCGTACGGGTAGTTCTCCACGAAGTGGACCTTCACGCCCGCCTTCTCGAGAAAGCCGCGCTGCTTGTCGCTCACCGACTTGCCCCACTCGGTGTTCTCCGCGAGGATCACCGCGCTCCCGATGGGCGGGGACGCGCGCTTGCCCAGCGCCACCAGGCCCTCGATCAGCGTGCGCGCCTTGATGGTGTCGTTGGCATGGGCGCGGAAGACGTACTTGAAGCCGCGCTCGGTGATCTTGTCGAATGTCCCGAACGTCAGCCACGGCACCTGGTGCCGCTCGGCCATCGCCGAGGACGGGAAGCCCACCCCGCTCTGGAAGGCGCCGATGAGCGCGTGGACCTTCTCGCGCGTGATGAGCCGCTCCGTCTCGGTGACCCCGGTGTCGGCCTCGCCGCGGGTGTCGCCGAAGACGAGCTTGATCTTGGCGCCGCCCAGCGACTTGATCCCGCCCGCGGCGTTGACGTCGTCCGCGGCCATGGTGAGCGCGTTCTTCTGCGCCTGGCCGAACTTGGCGGTGGGACCGGTCATCGGCGACACGACGCCGATGCGCACCTCGTCGGCGGCGCCTACGGGCGCGGGGTTCCACATGGTGGCGAGGCCGACGAGGCCGAGGACGGTGGCGATACGGAGCATTCCGTGTCTCATGACGTGCTCCCCCTGCCTGCCGCGCCCTGGTCTGCGCGGCGAGCCATGCATCGCCGCCGGCGCGAGCGTGGGCGGACTGTATGCCGCCCGCCGGAGGTGTGTCAACCGCGGACGTCTGTCGCAACGATCTGTCCTTTGGCGTCCAACCGCCTTCGCAGAGGTCTCCCGGATGGCGACGCGCCCGTCGTATTCGTTCGAGTCAGGCTGACACTCCTCAGCGACCTGGATGCCACGGCGTCATCGCGCGGGCCAACGCAACGTATGGTGAGACCGGCGATTCGTGTCGGAGCGGTGACAGGTGGGGTCTCGGCACTGTCTTTGCGGTCGGCACTTCAGAGCCATGTCGACTCGGGCAATCGTTTTGGCCGCCGGGCTTTGCAGCTTGTCACTGGTCGTCGTGGGATGTCGCTCGACCGGTGAGCCGAGTCCAACGGCGCCCATCGTCCCTGCCGCTCAGCCCGCATTCTCCGCGCCGCGAAACACCGAAGTGGGCGCGCCGGCCCGGACGCCACGCGGTCAGCAACAGCCCAACAGCAAGGTCAGCGAGAACGAGCGCCGGTCGGTCGGGAGGGCGTCGCGTGTGGTGCCTTTGGCGTTGGCGCTGGTCGGCGCACCGTATCGCTGGGGCGGTGCCGATCCTCGAGGCTTCGACTGCTCCGGTTTCGTGATGTACGTGTACGGCCGCGCGGGCGTGTCACTCCCTCATGGCACGGTGAAGCAGTACAGGCTCGGGACACCGGTGGCGCGTAAGGAGCTCGCGCCGGGCGACATAGTCTTCTTCGACCGCCTCAATCACAGCGGCATCTATATCGGCGATGGCCGGTTCGTGCACGCAAGCAAGAGCGGCGACGCCGTGAAGGTCGCGCGGCTAGATGAAGCATGGTTCGAGCGCCGCTGGGTGGGTGCACGCCGCCTGCCGGTCACCGATCGTCAATCGCGGAGCGGCGACGACTGATGCTCCTCTGCGTGCCGCGCGTCAGCGCGCGCGGCGAAGCTGCCAGAGCGCCTGGTCGAAGGCCTGCACGATCTCCGCGAGCTCGGCGTCGCCCATCGGCGTGCTGAGGCAGGCGAGACCGTTGGTGTTCACGAGGACGCCCGCGTCGAGCAGGTGCATGAACAGGCGTCCCATCCGCTCGCTCGCCGCCGGCTCCACGGTGTCGCGGTAGGTCCGCGGCGGCTTCGAGGTCATCACGAAGCGGAACAGCGAGGCGTCCCCGGTGATGTGTCCGTCGACGCCGTGCTCGCGCAGCCTCTCGCCGAGCCGCGCGCGGAGATCGGCGCCCATGCGCTCGAGCCGCTCGTATGTCGCGGCGTCGAGCGCGCGCAGCGTGGCGAGGCCGGCCACCATCGACACCGGGTTGGCGGTGAAGGTGCCGCCGGAGGCGATCGCGTTGGATGAGCCGGGATCGAAGACGGCCATGACCTCCGCCTTGCCGCCGGTGGCGCCGACGGGGAAGCCGCCGCCGATGATCTTGCCGAACGCGGTCAGATCGGGATCGCCGCCGTAGCGCGACTGCGCGCCGCCCGCCGCCACGCGGAAGGAGATCACCTCGTCGAAGATGACGAGGATGCCGAGCGCGCGGGTCACGCGGCGAACGTGGTCGAGGAAGCCCGGCGCGGGGGGAATGAATCCCATGCGATTGCTGAGCGGATCCACCACGACGGCGGCGATCTCCGGCGCGTGGCGCGTGAGCAGCCGCTCGACGGCGTCGCGGTCGTTCCACGGCAACACCAGCGTCTCCGCCACGCGGTGCTTCGGCACGCCGCGGCTCGACGGAACGCTGGTGGGCTCGTGCTCCGGGCCCCAGTCCGCCGGCCCCGAGCTGAACGACACCTGCACGTCGTCGTAGTAGCCGTGGTAGGCGCCCTCGAACTTGGCGATGCGGTCGCGCCCCGTGTAGGCGCGCGCCGCCTTGATCGCCATCATCACGCCCTCCGTCCCCGAGTTGGCGAAGCGGATGCGCTCCACGCCGGGCACGCGCTCCACGAGCAGCTGCGCCAGGTCCACCTCCTCGCGCGTGGAGGCCGCGAAGGCACTGCCGCGCGCGACCTGCTCGGTCACGGCCTGCACGACAGGTGGGAACGCATGACCGTGGACGAGCGCGGTGAAGTTGTTGATGGCGTCGAGGCGCTCGACGCCGTCGAGGTCGGTGATGCGACAGCCGCGCCCGGAGGCGACGTAGAACGGGTGCGGCTTCACGTTGAAGTTCGCCTTCGAGGTGCCGCCGGGGATCAGGCGCTGCGCCTGCGCGAAGAGCCGCGCGGATGCGGAGGACGGATCGAGGAAGCGGTTCGCGCTCATGTCCGGTGTGGACGGACTGTATGCCGCGCGCGGCGGCGGTGTCAACCGAAGGATCACCCCGAGGGCTTGCCCGGGAGCCTCCAGATCTCGACGCCGTAGCTCAGGTTTCCGCCCGCCAGGTCCGACGTGATGGCCGCGAAGCCGGTGGCGTCGTCGGTGATCGCGACGGCATGGTACGCCTTCCCTCCCGACGCGACGATCCGTGACGACTTCCGCGACACGTCGAAGAGGCGCATGCCGCGCCGGTCCCCGGTCGGCGCGAGCAATCGACCGTCGCCGGCGAACCGCAGCGAGCCCGCCGGCGGTCCGCTGGCCTCGGCATGGGCGTCGACGATCAGCTCGGCGCCCGTCGCCACGTCCCACACGTAGACGGTCCCCTCGATGGTGACTGCGGCGGCGCGCGAGCCATCGGGCGAGAGCGCCACCACGACCGCCCACACCTCTGGTGGCGGGACGCCGGGAGGCGGCCGCGGCCCCGGGCGGCGCGAGCGACTGACCGAGATGCGGCGGATCGGCGCCAGCGTCACCGCGTCCCAGAATGCTACCTCGCCCTCGTGCCCGGCGGTCAGCAGCCGCGTTCCATTCGCGGCCAGATCGAACGCGGTCAGGTTCTCGGGATGGGGATTCGGCACCCGCGCCGTCTCCAGTCGCGTTGCGACGTCGAGGAGCAGCACCTCGCGCTCGCACATGACGGCGAGACGCGTACCCGAGCCGTCGAAGCGGAGCGCGAGACAGCGGCCCATGGGCACGGAGGCCACCTCCGCCCACACCTTTGCGCCGGCGCGCTCAGCCGGCTGCCAGAGCCTCAGGGCCCCCTCACCGTGCCGGCCCAGCGAGGCGAGCAGATCGCCGCTCGGCGAGAACGCGAGGTCCACGACGGCCTGATGGTATCCCCCGAAGGTGATCGGCTCTCTATCTGCGGGCGCCCAGACTCGGATCCGCCCGCCCCGCTCGCCGGTCGCCACGTAGCCGACGTCGCGGGCCAACGCGATCGAGTCAAGAAATCCACCGGGCGTGTTCACCTCGGCGACATCCGCGACCTTGGCGGCCATCACGGGAGCGAGCGCTGGTGGCGCCTCGCGGCCGCAGCCGATGACGAGCGTGGCCGTGGCGACGATCACCGGCAGAAGCCCGGTTTTCACTTCGACGCGAGGACGATCGGGCCCGTCGGCGCCGGCGTGCCGCCCTCGGGCTCCAGCGTGACGGCGAAGACCCCGACCGCGCCGCGGGCGACCTCTGGCGCGATGCGGTGGGCGCTCCGGCCGCTCGCGTCGACGCCGAAGAGCCCGGCCGCGCGCGGGGTGCCGCCGCTGATCGTCCACAGCGCGTAGGTCTTGCCGGCGGGCGCGGGCGGCAGGCCGGCCACGAAGAGATGCCCGCCGCCGGCGTCGTTCCAGATCATCCGCCCGCTCGCGCTCGCGGCCCTGCCCTGGCCGCGCAGATCCACGACCCGGGTGGCCGGATCGCGCAAGAGCTCGACGGCGCCGCGATAGAGCGCGACCTGCTCCTGCAGCGCCGCCTCGTTGCGGGTGAGGCGCTCCTTGACGGCTGCCGTCTCGCGCGCCATCTGGCCGAGCCGCGCCTCGTAGCGCACGGCCACCCAGGTGGCGGTGAATCCCGCGGCCACCGCGGCGACGACCGCCGTGGCCGCCGCCCACGTGAGCCAGGCGCGGCGGCCGGCGCCGCGCGTGCGTTCCACGCGGCGCACGAGCGCCTCGCGCACGGCGGGAAGCGGAGTCTGAGGGCGCGCCGACAGCATCGCGCGCGCGAGCGTGTCCTGCGCCTCCCGGACGGCGGCCTGGCACTCCGCGCAGCCCGGCAGGTGAGCCTCGAACTGCACGAGGTCATCGCCGTCCAGCGCACCGGCCGCGTAGACCGCGGCCAGGGTCTCGAAGGGTCCGTGGCTCACGTGGGCGTCACCGCCTCGCGCAGCCGCGCCAGCGCCAGGCGGATGCGCGTCTTGACGGTGCCGAGCGGCTGTTCGAGCCGCTCGGCGATCTCCCGTTGTGTGAGGCCGGAATAATACGCGAGCTCGATGATCTCGCGCTGCGCCTGGGAGAGCTGCGCGAGAGCGCTCGCGACGAGCTGCCGCTCCT
>WNGM01011352.1_pt1 | contig 11290 bp, 9 predicted proteins | sample 5400571 | NCBI WGS metagenome assembly WNGM01 (sample SAMN13153378, study PRJNA577476) | soil metagenome | isolation source: 100 cm soil or saprolite under Garry oak tree replicate 2 | place: USA:California | collected 2016-06-15 | reverse complement strand
TGCTTGATGAAACCCTTGTTCTCCGCTTCGGCCAGCTTGTCACTCTTCAGGGTGAAGCGTCCAATGCTCTCAGTCATCTCCTCTCCGTCCGAGCAGTCTATCCTCTTCCGCCTGGACTGGATAGCGATGTCGTGTTTGTTGATGGGGGAAACGGTTTCGACGCGTATACGGTATCTCGGCACGCTTTCAGTCTCGGGCTTGATGAGGAGAGGACGAAGCTGCGGATTCATCTCAGCAGAGCGTTCACCCATCACCAGCTCAGCGGTTTCATCACTGAAAGGCTCGCAGGCGCAATTGACCAGTGCGATGCTAGGCTGGCGATCGTATCGGATATTACAGCTCTCTACTGCGATCCCGATGTCAAGGAGAAGAGGGAAGCTTTCGATCTCTTCTCCAAAAATATTCATTCCTTGGCCACTCTTGCCGAGCAGAGAAACATGATCATTGTGGTTACGAACTTGCAGTCACGAAGACAGGTGATGGACGATGTTCTGGCTAGAACAGCTCACGTCTCAGCGGTACTACAGGACAACGGAGCGCATACACAGCTGACTGTTACGAGGCATCCATTCATCCCGACAGGCAAGACGGAGATCGCGACCATGGACAACCAGACACTGACAAGATACCTCTAGAGCCACCTTCTCGGAAATCATCCATTATCCGCCCTGTTCTCGAATCTGGAGACCAGGGGTTCAGACTCGCCTCAGAATCGTGCGGAGATCGCCGTAGATTTCCCCTCCTTTCGCCATGTCAGCCAAGCCCGGACCATGCCCTGAAACGCGATACTCGCCAGTTATCAGTTATCAGTGCCAGACAGAAAATTCTTCTCCAGAAAATGAGGTGGGGATAAGAGCAGAGCATCTCGCGACGCGAGAGTGATTGAAGGAATAATTCATTTCGTCAAATCGCCCATTATCAGCCCGGATCTTGGAAAGGGGAGGGGGAGGGGGGTCTTGCACAGCGCACCTCGCGACGCAAGAGAGGTCAACCTCGACGTAAAACAGCCCGGCTAGAGCGCGAGTCAGAATGTCGTCAATTTGGACCCTCCCATGAAAGTACCCTGTTGAGAAAACAGCCCATAACAGGGTTCTGAGCGTGGGGGCTGTCCCAACTTTTCGTCGAGAGTAGGCTTATTCCTAACCGAGTCCAAGATACTAGCGTTAGCCAATCTTGAGTAGCCAGCTTCGTGTCGCTCAAAAGACCAGCGTTCCACTGCTCGCAGTCTTCATTCTGCTGATAATACAGTCTTCACTTTCACCGCCGGCGAGAGCGAGTTCAAGCTACTACGTGGCAGCCATGAACGCGAACATAGACCCCGGGGCCGAAGACTTTGTCGTCTCCTCAATCAGCGACGCCACAAGCCAGGGGATTCACAATTTCATCCTGGTATTGGACACGTTCGGCGGTAACGGCCAGAACATGGACAACATTATCACCGCTATCTCCAAGTATCGAGGAGCCGGCAACAACTTCACAACACTAATCGCGCCATTCGGCGCACACGCCTTCAGCGCTGGCGCATATATTGCGGAAGCATCAACAAACATCACAATTGTCCCAGGTACCACTATCGGCTCGGCAACCCCGATTGTTTACGGGATTCCTACTGGTGAAGAGAACACGACCTTGACGAAAGACATCAACGGTTTCTCCGCATTCATGATCTCCATCACACCAAGCTACAGGAACAGTAACGCGACAGCTCTCATGGTCACCAAGGGACGCTCGTACTCATGTCAGTCGATCAACAGTTGCGAGGCCTTCAACAACCGCGTAGTTGACAAAGTGATCAACGTCTCATCGACAAACGACGCCCTCCTCGCGATATGCGGCTCACAGTGCGGGGACATTCACAGCCCAGGAATAAGATCCTCACTTCTATCGATTCTAAGCGACCCCAACCTGGATGGAATCCTATTCCTCCTCGGCACCTTTGCCATCCTTGCTGATGTCTACCACCCAACCGTCATAATCTCGGTCGTAGGCGCAGCCGCAATCGCCCTCGCGCTCGTTGGACTTGGGGTCTTCGGAGCCTCCATCGTCTCCATAGTCCTGATGCTGATCGGCGCTCTCTTCATCTTCTTCGAACTCAAAACCCATCACGGCATCAGCGCCACAATCGGCGTCGTTATCTTTATTGTAGGCTTCATCCTCGTCTTCAGTCTCCCAGCGCCCGCCCCAGGGCCCAATCAACCGACTGGGACACTTCCAAACCCCGTAATCGGGATACTAACATACATCATTCTAGGACTTGTCGGCGGAGGCGTCGTTTTCGGAAGCGTGTACCTCTACAAGGTTCGGGAGGCGACCATGCGGCGGCCTCTGAGCATAAATCCCAAGGCTATAATAGGAAAGGAAGGCTACCTCACATCCGATGTGAAAGCTGGCGAATACGGCACGGCAACAATCAGCTCCGAAGACTACACCGTGACCTCAACAGAGAATCTCTCTAAAGGAACCAGGGTCCGGGTCAGAGACCTTCAAGGATTAAAACTGGTCGTAGAGCGGAAGGAGGCATAGAGGCGTGTTCGATTCTGTCATCCTTCAACTCGAGACATCCACTATCGCCGGAATACTCGGAATAGTTCTCCTCATCATAATAGCTCTCTGGATTTTCGCTGCTTCCATTAAGATCATACGGGAATACGAACGCGTCGTCCAGTTCCGCCTAGGTCGGCTGACTGGCTCAAAAGGACCCGGAGTAGTCCTCATCTTCCCAATCATCAACAGACTCGTCAAAGTCGACTTGAGAGAAAGATACCTCGAAGTCCCCCACCAGACCGCGATCACCAAAGACAACGCCCCCGTAGACATCGACTTTCTAATCTACTACAAGGTAGTCGACGCCTCCGCAAGCATCGTCCAAGTGCAGAATTTCACCGGTGCCTCAGTCGGACTAGCCACCACAACCCTAAGGGCCGTTGTCGGCGACATACCTCTCGATGAGCTCTTGTCAAAGCGGGAGCAGATCAACTCGATCCTACGAACGAGGCTGGACGAGGTAACCGAGCGATGGGGAATCAAAGTCACCAACGTCGAGATCCGGGAGATCAGACCTCCCAAAGATGTCCAGGACGCAATGGTCAAGCAGATGACCGCCGAGAGAAGCAGACGAGCACTAGTCACAGAATCCGACGGTATCCGGGAATCCTCCGTTCTCAAGGCAGAAGGAGCGAAGAACGCGGCCATATTGCAAGCGGAGGGACAAAAGCAGTCCGCGATCCTCGTTGCCGAAGGAAACAAGCAGTCCCAAGTCCTAGTAGCCGACGGCTACGCGCAAGCCCTTGCTCTCATCTTCTCAGCCGCCAAGAACATAGACGCAAAAACAATGGCTCTCCAATACCTAGATGCTTTGAAGGAAATCGGAAAATCTCCATCCACCAAGTACATATTTCCTATGGAGTTCACGAGCCTGGTATCGCGGTTGAGAGGTTTTGTTGAAGAGTCCACCCAGGGGAAGGCTCGGTCCGAGGAAGACCCGTCACCCAGTTAACGATGGGAATGTCAGGTCTCGCATCGCGACGGCCTCAAATCAGCTTGTGCAAGTTTCATAAAGACATCCAAACGTTCTTTTCCGCATGGCCAACGGTACAGAAAAGCCTCAGAGACGCCCTCGAATCGGAGGTTGGAAATTCATCGTTGCTATCATCCTGATTCTCGCGTATTCATCATCGGCTGCGTACGGAATAATGAGTGACACCTCCATCCACGGACTCACTGTCAAGATGTTCAACATCTCAAGATCCTGCACCACTGACACATCCACCCAGTTGAAGATACTGAACTTCAACATTCGAGGGTCGATTTGGAGCACGTCATCACTCCAGACCAGCCTAAGCCATCTTAGTTTCACCCTCTCGGTCGATGGCTCAGTTCTCGGGACGACCACTCAGAGCGACGGCTCGTTCGGACCCGGTCAAAGCATACCGACGAGCTTGACATTTACCCATCCGACCCTCAACCCAACCCTCAACCTACCCGTACTTCCCTTCTCTTCCAAGCTTGTTCTGACGCTGAGTGCCACCGTTGCTGCGGGCCTATACAGCGCAGCTGAGGCGACCTCCGACAGCACAGTTCAGAACTTCAACACCAGCTCGTGCTGATGTCCTCCGGACATCGACCGCTTCCTGGAATCTACCAGTATCTTTCCGCAGCTTTATGGTAGGTGAGGAGGTCACATGCCCTTGGTTAACCCTGGACCCTTGAGTCTGGCTGTCTAAAGGTCATTTTTTTCGATAGCTAACGCATGTTTCTGGACCATGCGGAATCCTTTTCTTCTCATCGAATTAGCAAATAGCCATGCCGAAAACATCAGGAATACCTAAGTCCATCCTCGCAGACATAAACAAGCTGAAGACCAGACTAGCAACGCTCGAAAAGAACCTCAGCTCGGTAATCAAGGACTCCAAAAGTACAATGAGTATGATGAAGTCGCACGCGGACATGCTCAAGAAACACCAAAGCACAATCGCCCAGCAAGAATCTACAATATCTCAACTTGGCAAGAAAGACGCCAAAAAAGAGAAACGCAAACCCAGCGAATACAACCTCTTCCTGAAAGGGAAGATGACGCAAGGAATGAGCATGATCGACGCCGTCAAAGCCTGGAAGGAAAAAGACAGCTCGTCATCGACCGGCTCTTCAACGCGACAGACAGGCCAAGACTGGCAATCACCTACACAACAGTACTAGACGGTTCGCGCCGCTGTCAGGAGGTCTGATGCGAGGATGCACCAGGTCACTCCATCGACCAACCCACTTTTTGGAATCAGCATCTATCCGAGTTATCCGCGACATCGAAGCTATGAATCCCACTTTCATTCAGAGCGTCTGAAAGCAAGAAAAGGGGGGAGCGGACCCGTCGAAGCAATACAGGGATTCATCCCAGGAGTTTCACGGCATCATCTCACGGGAACCGCGAGCAAAGTTTCAATGCTGAGATAGTCTCCCCATCACACCAGAGCTTTCAGACCGGCTCTTTCACTGGCGCCGGCGCTTCCAGGGTGACTATTACGTCGTATCCGCCGATCGTCCAGTAAGCGCTGATTACTTTGCCCCCTTCTTTTCCTAACTGATCCCAGAGTTTGTCAGTTTCACGTATCGTTTCTGGAGTGGGTTTCTGTTTCCACTTTGCTAGACTCATGAAAATCGTAATCTATCCTCCCCCCATATTGACTGAACTTGCAATCCGACCTCGTCTCATCGAAGTCCTGGATAACGGTTGACGAGGAGTGCTACGCAAGAATGACTGAAACCTTTCACAATGCGCGACTTGAAAGCTGGTTTCCTAGTTCATACTAAGGCAGGACTAAGCCTCTGCTGGGCGGATATGATAACTCGAATCGTTCGGCGAAATGTAAGCGTTAAGCCTTCTGACACTTCCACTCGCCATGCCGCGATACTTCGCACTTATGCGGGCCAGTCGTGCTCCAAGTATCTTAGAAAGCGAAAAGAATCGGCTCAGGTCTGAGAGATGGCGCATCCTTCTAGGGTGAAGAGTAAGATCGCTGGGGGCATACCACACATGCCCTTCCAAGAGTTTACAGCCAACAGCTTGGAACAACTGCTAGCAGAACTAAAGAAAGCTAGGATTCCGAACGCACGGATTGAAGTGTCCACCTCTGAGGATGGTCGCCACTACGCCTGTTCAAAACCACTAGTGAACGTTCTAGTGTATACATCACACAGCTTGGGAGAAGAGCAAGAATACAAAGACCTCCTAGCACTATACCAGTACTGCCCAGATTGCAAGAACGCTGCTCGAGTCTTGTAGACATCGACTGGTCAGCGGTACTGACTTCTCCGATGTGCGATGAGACCGTGATTGTGGTACGAACAGTGAAGGAAGAACTCAAAGTAAAACTTTGAAAAGGGCCATGCACAGTCCCCCTCCTCTGGGTCCATAACACCACATGGAACTGGCGGAACCAGGCAAGAAAGGCGCACTGGTCCTCGAGGACGGCACCGTCATTCGAGGGAGCGGGTTTGGTGCCGAGACCGAAATTTCCGGCGAAGTTGTCTTCAACACTTCCATGATGGGATACCCAGAGTTGCTTACAGACCCGTCTTACCAAGAACAGATAGTGGTAATGACCTACCCAATACTCGGGTCATATGGCGTACCGCCTAGCTCTATTCAGGGCGATGGAGGAGTCCCGCTCCACTTCGAATCCGATTCTGTAAAGATCAAAGGACTTGTCGTCCACTCCCTCTCCCGACCTAGCCACTGGTCCAACCAGAAATCGCTAGACGCGTGGCTGACTGAAGAAGGAGTGCCAGGGATGTTTGGTGTTGATACGCGGGTCCTGACGCAACGACTGCGAAACAAAGGAACAATGCTAGGGGTTTTGAAAGTCTCGAGTTCGCCCATCAACCCGGTGGTCGCAGCCGGCCGAATATCGGAACTTCAGGACCCAAACAAGCAAGACCTAGTTCAGAAAGTGAGCCCCAAAGAGCCCATCTACTATGATGGGAGGGAACAATCGACTATCGTAATCGTAGACTGCGGGGTCAAATACGGGATACTGCGCAGTCTCCTCGCCAAGGGTCTGATGGAGACCGAGATTCCAATAATGGGAATCTGCTTAGGCGCCCAAATCCTTGGGTTGGCCGCTGGAGCGGAAACCTACAAGCTGAAGTTCGGCCATAGAGCTGTTAACCACCCGTGTATGGACCTTGAAACCGGTAGGTGTTTCATAACAACTCAAAACCATGGTTACACGATCGATCGTAACTCATTAGAAGATACCGACTTCTCAGCGAACTTCGTTAACATCAACGATAAGACCGTAGAAGGCATCAGACACAGGAAGAAGCCGTTCTTAGGTATTCAGTGGCACCCAGAAAGCTCGCCCGGCCCGTACGATACTAGATTTCTCTTTGACAGATTCTTCGAGGAGGCATTGAAGGCTTGAAACTAGATGGCATCAAGTCGGTCGTTATTGTCGGAAGTGGCGCGATAAAGATTGGAGAGGCTGGCGAGTTTGACTACTCAACATCTCAGGCGATCAAAGCCCTCAGAGAAGAGGGAATAAAGACAATCGTCGTCAATCCAAATATTGCCACTATTCACACCGATGAGAAGTTCGCAGACAAAGTGTATTCCGTTCCGATAAGGACGGACTTTCTCGAGGAAGTTATCGCCAAAGAACAACCCGACGGCATCCTTCTAGGCTTCGGAGGACAGACCGCCCTTAACTGCGGCGTCGAACTTGCAGAGCGGGGTATTCTCTCGAAATACAACGTGAAGGTCCTAGGCACTGGCATCGAGAGCATCGAGATTGCCGACAACCGGGAACTTTTCAAGAAAACCATGATCGAACATGATATCCCAGTTCCAAAAAGTCGGAAAGCAGTTGACCTAGAAACGGCCCTTGAGGCGGCACGCGAAATAGGCTTCCCTGTGATGGTCAGGGTCGCCTACACGCTCGGGGGTCAGGGGTCAGGCGTAGCCTTCGATGAGCGAACACTCGGGGAGATTGCGCTCCGAGGACTTGCTTACAGTCGGATCAAACAGGTCATGATCGAGGAATACCTCGAGAAGTGGAAGGAGGTCGAATACGAAGTAATGAGGGATTGCGATGACAATTGCATCATAATCTGCAATATGGAAAACTTGGATCCAATGGGGGTCCATACTGGCGACAGCATCGTAGTCGCTCCCTCCCAGACACTGACGAACCGCGAGTACAACCTTCTAAGAGAAACAGCCCAGAAAGTCATACGAACCCTTGGCATAGTCGGAGAATGCAACATTCAGTTTGCGCTGGACCCAAGGAGCGAGGAATTCAGGGTAATAGAAGTTAATTCGCGACTCTCTAGAAGTTCCGCGCTAGCGTCAAAGGCCACAGGTTACCCCATAGCATACATCGCTGCAAAACTGTCCCTTGGCTACATTCTCCCAGAACTGTCGAACAAGATAACTGGAGTGACTTCGGCGTGTTTCGAACCCGCCCTTGATTACATTGTAGTCAAGGCTCCTCGCTGGGACTTCCAGAAGTTCCGCAAAGTCAGCAAGGGTATCGGGACCCAGATGAAATCCGTCGGTGAAGTCATGGCGATCGGAAGATGCTTCGAAGAAGCCTTGCAAAAAGCGGTCAGGATGCTCGACATTGGGAGAGAGCTGACTGATAACGGGATTCCAGGAAGAAGTATCGAGAGGATCCGAAAAGAGCTCAGGGAGCCCACTGATAAGAGAATCTTCTACGTAACAAAAGCTCTGAAATCCGGAATGAGCATGGACGAGATTACGAAGTTGAGCGGGATCGACGGATGGTTTCTGGACAAGATCAAGAACATTGTTGAGATGGAAAAACGGATCGTAAATGAGAGAATCAATCCGGACATTGTCAGGAGGGCGAAGGAATTCGGTTTCTCAGACAGGAAGCTGGGAAAGCTTCTTGGAAAGACCGAAACTCAAGTCCGAGACTACAGAAAAGGGCACCGCATAGTGCCAGTAACTAAACAGATCGACACAATGGCCGCCGAGTGGCCCGCCGCGACAAACTATCTCTATCTAACATACGGCGGTGAAGTGGACGATTTCGAATACGCGCCTGGAGACAAGGTGGTTGTCTTGGGCTCTGGTTGCTACAGAATCGGATCGAGTGTAGAATTCGACTGGTGTTGTGTTAACATGGCTACAGCCCTGAGAAAGAGAGTGCCAGAGGTCATTATGATAAACTGCAATCCCGAGACCGTATCAACTGATTTCGATATCCTTGACAAGCTGTACTTCGAGGAACTGAGCCTTGAACGAGTCTTGGACATATTGGACAAGGAACGCCCACGCGGTGTAGTTGTAAGCGTCGGCGGACAGACTGCAAACAATCTCGTCAAAGGACTGTCTGAGCACGCTACGATTCTGGGCACCACTCCCGACAGCATTGACACCGCAGAGGACCGCTCAAGATTCGGCCAGCTGCTCGACCAACTGAAAATTGAACAACCGAAATGGGACAAGCTCAGATCTCTCGAGGACGCCAGACGATTTTCCAAAGAAATAGGATACCCCGTCCTCATCCGTCCGTCCTATGTTCTCTCAGGCTCAGCCATGAACGTCGCATTCAACGAGGCACAGCTTACAGACTACATTCGAGAAGCGGCACGTGTTTCTCGGAAGAATCCGGTTGTCATCTCGAAGTTTCTGACGGGGGCGAAAGAGTTTGAAGTTGACGGAGTTTGCGATGGTTCACGAGTCTTCATCGGTGCAATTATCGAGCATGTGGAAAATGCCGGCGTCCACTCGGGCGACGCGACAATGACCATACCGACCCTCTCAATAACCGGAACGGTAAGAAGAAAGATGCTATCCGATTCGAGAAGGATCGCTAGAAGCCTCAAGATCCGAGGACCGTTCAACATCCAATTCCTCGTCAAGAATGGGCAGGCTCTGGTTATCGAGTGCAACCTTCGAGCCTCTCGAAGCATGCCATTCGTATCAAAGACGATTGGAACCAATTTGATGGATCTGGCCGCGGAGGCAATAAGTAACGGCAGCATAAAGCAGGGCGAGGGAATTCACCGAAGAATTGGAGTGAAAGCACCTCAATTCTCCTTTACAAGGTTGGACAAGGCAGACCCTATGACTGGGGTCGAAATGGTTTCGACCGGAGAAGTAGCTTGTTTCGGTGCAACTTTCCAGGAGGCGTTCATTAACGCCTTGATCGCCAGCAACTTCTACATTCCAACGAAGGACGATGCCATTCTCATCTCGATGGGTGAAACGAGAAAGGGAATAATTCCTTACGCTAGAATGCTAGCGCAAGCAGGTTACAGGATATTCGCAACACAACACACCGCGGAAGAGTTCTCGAAGAACGGAATCGAATGCAGGATATTATACAAGGTAAGTGAGAAAAAGAAACCGAACATAATGGATTACCTCCAAAACAGAGAGATTCGTCTAGTAATCAACATTCCGAGCCACGAGGGGGACCCTGCATCTCATCGGATATTGAAAGACGAATATCTCATCAGAAGAAAGGCGGCTGAGTTTGGGATTCCGATCGTGACCAACCTCGAACTTGCCCGAGCATTGATCAAGGCGCTTGTTCGACACAATACTCGACAACAGTCAAAAGGTCCCTCTAAGGCCCAGGCCCTCGTAGTTTCCCCTTCAGCTTCGATCACCATTCGCGTCCCCTTTAGAGACCCAGCCAATCAAACGGAGCCCATGCCTGCCTCTATCCCTTAGACGTCCTAGAATTCTACGCCCTACCAGAAAGGCCTCTACTGCTGTCGAATTGAGGGGCAAATTGATAAGAGACCGGACGCACCAGCGTCGTCGCTGGCGGTCAAATGTTCACCTGTACTAAGTGTGACAAGCGGGAATTCCAGCTAACCCAGCTCTCGGAGATGAGGCTACTTGCAGAGTGTCCGTCATGCGGTGCCTCGTTTATCATGGACACTGTGACGGAGAAGAGGCCTAGGGTCGAAGCCTCGGACCCAAATCAGCATATCATTTGGGACTGGAAAGTCGAGAAATGGATTCCGGCGAAGAGAAACTGACCTTCTAAGACCGCTGATCCATTGGCACATACGGAACCTGAGCGGGTCCTACATATTCTGTCAGGGGTCTGATGAGTCTGTTGTCGGCGTACTGTTCATAGATATGCGCGATCCAACCTGATACCCTGTTGCAGGCAAAGACGGCGGGCATCAAGTCCTTGGGCACTCCAAGCGCGTTTAGTACGACCGCCGCGTAGAATTCGATATTGGGCCATAACTTTCTTTTGTCCATGACGATCCTTTCCACTTCTTCTGCAATGTCGAGCCATTTCCTGCTTCCACCGCGTTCTTCAGCCAATTTTTCTGCGATGTTCTTGAGTATTCTAGCTCTCGGATCGTAGGTTCGGTAGATCCTGTGGCCGAATCCCATTACCCTCCTGCCCGCGGCTAGCTCACGGTCAACGTATCCCTCAACTTTTTCCATAGTGCCAATCTCTTCGAGCATCTCCATTACGCGCTGGTTTGAGCCTCCGTGGAGGGGACCCGCCAGAGTAGCGATGGCGCTTGTGACCGCTCCTCCGAGGTCGGCGAGGGTGGATATTGCTACGACGGCGGCAAAGGTAGAGGCGTTCATTTCGTGGTCCGCGTAGAGGACGGAGAGGGTATCAAAGGCGCCTCTCGACACTTCATCTGGTTTCTTTCCCGATAACCCGTAGAGAAAGTTCGCAGCGTGTCCCAGCCGTGGATCGGGCTTGATGGGGGTCTTTCCCTTTCTTATTCGTTCGTAGCTGGCTACGATGGTCGGAAGAGTAGATGTGAGTTGTAGAGACTCGCGGCG
>WNGM01004771.1_pt1 | contig 11293 bp, 6 predicted proteins | sample 5400571 | NCBI WGS metagenome assembly WNGM01 (sample SAMN13153378, study PRJNA577476) | soil metagenome | isolation source: 100 cm soil or saprolite under Garry oak tree replicate 2 | place: USA:California | collected 2016-06-15 | reverse complement strand
ACCTATTTGGACGATCCCGTCGAAATGCTGTATCGGCCTTTCCACACGACATCGGAATCTCGCCTTGAACGTCAGCCGCACATCTCCGCCTCGGGAAAGATTATGACGTGGGATGGCCGGCTGGACAATCGAGACGAACTGATACCTCAAATTCACATTGACCCGCGTGCGCAAGACACTGATCTCGCAATTGTCGCGGCTTCCTTCGACCGATGGGGTACGGACTGCTTCGCCAAGCTCACCGGAGATTGGGCGTTCGTCATGTGGGATCCTCGTCATCAGCAACTGATTTTGGCCAGGGATTATGCGGGCATTCGCCACCTTTTCTACTATCTGAAGCCTAAGAGCATTATCTGGTGCACCCATCTTGAGCCCCTGGCATTGTGCGGCGATCAGTTCACTTTGTGCGACGAATACCTCGCTGGTTATCTCGCCTTTTGGCCGGAAGCTCATCTCACGCCCTACCGCGAAATTCATTCCGTCCCGCCGGGAAAGTTCGTTAGTGTCCGGCACGGACGAGTCAGCATCCATTCCTATTGGACATTCAATCCCAAACTCAAGACACGTTACAAGACGGATGCCGAATACGAGGAACATTTCAGCCACCTCTTTCGCCGGGCGGTACGTCTGCGGCTCCGCACCGATTCATCCATCCTCGCTGACCTGAGTGGGGGGCTCGACTCCCCTTCGATTGTTTGTATGGCCGACGACATCCTGGCGAACGAAGGAGCGGAAACCCCCGCGGTGGATACATTCTCTGCCATCTATCGCGACGAGCCGAACGACGAGGATGCTTTTTATCTGACGAAAATTGAAGAAAGACGGGGCCGAGTTGGCCATCACGCTGAATTATGTGGCGAAGGTGATGCATTCTCTTTCCAGTGTCCAGACTTTGTGGCCACTCCGGGTTTCGACACCAGAGAAGACTTGAGGTCGGCAAATTCCGACCTAATAAAACGTGGCAGATACCGGGTCCTTCTGTCCGGAACTGGTGGCGATGAGATGCTCGGGCAGGCAATCGATCCTCGGGTTCAAATTGCCGACCTACTCCGACAGTTTCGGTTCGCGGAACTGGCCAAAGAGCTCCGGGCTTGGAGTCTGCTTTTGAGACGTCCCTGGATGCACTTGCTTCTGAATGCCTTTCTTCTGCAATTACCGCTCTCAATCAGCACCCGGATTACAGAAATTGCCAAGGCGGATCCATGGGTCAACAAAACGTTTGCCCAAAGGCAGAAGCTGGCGGCTCGTCAGTCGAATGTAGGGGAAGGATCATCGTTTTGGCTGCCTAGCGTTCGGGATTGGTTCCACACTCTGATGACACTCAGGCGGCAGATGACTAAAACTCGGCCATCCATAGCAGAAACGAGGTATCCCTATCTCGATCAGAAACTAGTGGAGTTCCTCATGTCTATTCCGACGGAGCAATTGCTACGACCTGGCCAGCGGCGCTCCTTAATGCGGCGTGCGCTCGTGGACTTTCTTCCGCCAGAGTTATTGGCACGGAAGACGAAATCAGCCGGAGGCCGATCTATTGTTGTTAGCCTTCAGAAGCATTGGAACAGGTTAGAAAACATTGTCACTTCCCCGTTCATTTCAAGGCTCGGCTATGTCAATCAAGCACAATTTTATACATCGTTGTTAGTTATGAAGAATGGAAGCATGACTCTCGACTGTCCGCGACTAATAAGAGCACTCTCCTTGGAGTTGTGGTTGAGAGACGCAATCACCCGGCAAGTGATTTCGCTTCAGCCTGAGGTGCAAGCGCACCTCGGCACGGAGGTTGTGCAATCACGAGCATAGCTACTGTTTCATCGAACTGTAGACGCACGCAACATTCGATTGTTTTGTGCCAGGGAACCTACGAGATGCAGACAACTCTGCGCGTTTGGCTACTTCTTCCAGAGGAGTAGCTCAGTCTGAAAAAGAAAGGAGGTGAATACAATGACCTACGAGAAGCCAGAAATCGCCGTCCTCGGCGAGGCAAGCAGTGTGGTCCTGGGGACCAAGAATTCTCCCTTTCCGGAACCTCCCAGCGCCACGCTGATTCCAGGAAGTTTTGAGCTCGAAGATTAATCGCGTGCTCACAACTACTTAACAACTACCTTCCGATTGCGCGCGCACTCGGAAGGTAGTCTCCATGTGGTGCGCTGGCGGCAATCGCGTAAGAGTGTGAGGCTTCCGCTGCTCATCGCGCACTGAGCTCTTCAAGTGCGAGCCCAGATAAACACCACAACGTCAGCCGTAATCTCGGCGGTTGCAGAGATCGAGAGCAAAGGCGGGCATCAGCTCCAGAATCTCCATCGTGCTGTGGTCGTTATGCAGAACTTCTCCCCGCGCCGCCTGCCAGATCAGTTCCTAAGAGGCGGGTTCTCCGTGGTCTCCTCCACGATCTCCCATAGGGTCGCGGCCCACAGCCTTATCCTCAGACTTTCTTACACCTTTCCAGTCGGCAGAGCGGAACCCTACTCCGAGACTTCAGCAGCGCGATCATGTTCGGCGTATTTGTCCGTTTAATGCTCCAATGCTACTGCTTTTCGCGCTAATTGCGCAAGACGCTCTGAAGGTCACTCAGAAGGTTGAGTGGGCTTAAGGTATTTATCGAAGAAGGCGTTCTCGCGTTGCCAAAAATCTTTCATTGCCCAGCCAGTGAAACCGTGCCCTTGACCGGGATAGCGAATGAACGTCACGTCCTTCCTCAAATACCGCAGGCCGTTGTACATCTCGATCTCGCCAAGCAAGAAATAGCTGTCGTTGTCGCCGTCGGCAAGAAGCACCGGTGTGTTTACTCTATCTAGGCGGTAAACAACTGAGAGCTGGATGTACGCCTCGGGGTTCTTCCACGGGGTTACTCCTGCTATCTGAGGAATTGCTGGATTCATTGTCATGAAGAAAAATGGGACCGACCAGTCAGCAGATGTCGCGGCTGCAACAGATACCGCACACTTAAATCGGTGCGTCCTCGTAATCAATTGATTGACGATACCTCCTCCGTTACTAAACCCGTAAAGCCCCATGCGCTCAGGATCGACAATACCTCGACGAATCAACTCTTCCACGCCCGACGTTACGTCGTCCACTGTAACACGTACACCACCGGGCCCTTTTCCCGCCTCATTGAATGCCTTTGACCTAAACGGGATGACCCAAGTGTGAGGCGCTCGGGCATTGGGCCAAAATACCGCATAACCCCTCGACGCCCACGATTGATTTCCCATCATTGCCGATCCCTTGAAATAATTTCCCTGGGCAGGATACGCATCCACAATGAGTGGATATCTGTGACCTGGCTGATAACCAACTGGCTTGACTAGGATGCCTGCCATCTCGTTACCTTGGCTGTTCTTCCATCGGATCACTTCTTGTGCTCCCAGTCGCCACTCCTGAAGTTGGGGATTCAAGTCAACGAGCACATACGGTGCTCTCCTGCCTGGAGGCAGAACGACAATCACTCCTTGAGTACTTCCGTCGCTTTGTTGCCACGCAATCGTACCTGTCTGAGAGATGGTGACCCCTCGCCGAACAGCCGGTTCACTCCCACTAATTTGTTGAAGCTCGCCAGTTCGAAGGTCAACCCTGGCGACTGACGAAGTCACGCCATCCAGATATAGAACGACAATTGACTTGCTGTCTGCGCTCCACGCAAACTCGAAAACGTGTCGATCTAGTGTGGATGTAACGTTCAAGACCTCGCCTCGTTTGCTTGGAACAATAAAAACCGATAGCTTTTTAAACTTTTCTCCACCAAAATATGCAATCCATTTCCCATCCGGAGACCAAGAAGGCAGTTTTTTCTGTCCCAAGCCCTTTGTAAGTACTCGTTTGCTCCCTGAAGCTACGTCAATTGCATAAATGTTGGTCGTATCGGGTCCATATCCTGCTAGGGACCGGCCTTCCGTCGAGACGCAGACGATTGTTAGTCCGTCAGGGGACCATGTCGGAGTGAAATAAGTGTTCTCGTCATTAGTCAGTTGGACGACCTTCTTGGCGTTGAAATCTACAATAAACAATTGACTTACTTTTGGTGGCGACGGACGTTTCGGCAAGGAATTCGAATCGAATGTTCCATTCACGGGAGGACCATCAAAACCGCCAACTCGGAAAATACCATTGAGGGTCCATTCAGGCGGCGTCGACCCGGTTAGCACCAAAGGCGCCTCGGCAGTATCAGGCAAAGAGGTCACAGGCTGCTCTTTATCATCTTCCTTAGGCTGACGTGTTGTAAGGGCCCGAGACGTGAAGACCAGTCTTGTCCCATCCGGAGACCATCGATAAAGGAATGGATCTGTGCCAGAACCAACGGCAAGGGCGGCTGGATCCGGATTGATTCCTCCATCTAGGTGAGTCAATTGTTCTATGCTGCCTGATTGCATATTTCGCATCCACAACTGGAACGTGCCCGACTGGCTTGAGTAATATGCCAAGCGCTTGCCATCGGGTGACCACATAGGAACGGTCCCTTTGCCTAATTTCGTGCCTGAACTGCCCCGGTCTGTGGAAGTCAGCCAAAGGTCTCCATCTATGGTGTAGGCGAGATCTTTCCCGTCAGGCGAAAGCTGCAGGTAGTCTGCGCTCTTCAAGGTCCCTAAATCCTCGAACGACACAGCATGTTCACTTTGACCCAGCACAGTAACGGCCGTGATCGAGAAGAAAAGCAAAGTTATGATGGAGAAGAGACACCAAGCTCGTAGCAGCTCGACGCTCATGAACTTACTCCTCATAGGTATTTTTGCCCAAAGAGAGGTATGGGTTGCCCGGCGCTTTAGCACAAGCCACCCGAGGAATCACATCACTTTCTTGCCTCGCTCGTCGGTCGACCGTGTATGCTATCAATTCGATCGCTCTTCAGAACTGCAGTTTCAGAGCCAATTGGATGGATCGCGGCCCACCGACTTGATACAGAGGGCTGAATCCTCCATCCCCAGGACCACCGGCTAGGGACTCGCCCAACATCTGGGTTGACCGGCCGAACTGCGCACTGTTCAGATCGCTGATGGGAGAGCCAAAGTTGGGATGATTCAGGACGTTGAACATTTCTGCGCGGAACTGCAACTTCAACGACTCGCGAACGAGGAAGTCGCGATGAACCGCGAAATCCCACTGTGTGGCGCCGAAACCTTGCAGTGCGTTTCGCCCCAGATCACCCTGTCGCACAGGACTTCCGTTCGTCCCCGTTGGGGGGCGACAAAACGGTCCTATACTTTGGGAACCATCCGGGCACCCTCCTGCTACTGCGCCGGGGGTGAAGTTGAATGCCTTACCACCAGGGTATTGTGATCCGTATAGATAAAGCGACACTCCGGGCGTGACATCGGGGCGTATAGCTGTGGTTGCATTAAACCCGGTAGCACCAAAAGATAAACCCGAATAGTAGACGTTAACCGGTGGCCCGGAACGACCCTGGATAAGACTTTGGACGGACCAACCATGGAGAACCGCTTTCGCGAAAGCATTACTCGAACGAACCGGGAGGCTGTAGGTCAACGCTGTGGAAAAGGCGTGGCGAATATCAAAGTCAGAAGGACCACGGTTTGCATTTGCAGCGATTCCCGGCACGAAGTCATTGCCGAAATTGCTACCCAGAAGTGAGCCGGCTGAAGCCGTGTCAATTGAGTGCGACCAAATATAGGAACCAAGGACCTGGAGTCCATGCGACAGCCGCCTATGGAATTGCAGTTGGAGGCTGTGGTAGTCCGATGTCGCTGCGTTAGTAACCAATTGTATCTGGCTAAAGGTCGGATTCGGCGAAATTATCTGCGCCGTTTGGAGAAGCCGCCTTCCGACGGAGCCGATATACGAAGCAGATATCGTTTGCTGCGTGCCCAAAGCCTGCTCAACCGCCAAATTCCATTCAAGCGTGTAGGGCAGCTTCAAGTTCGGAGCGAAAGCATTTACCCCCGAAACGCTCAAGCTGGCGGTCGAGATGGGAGGTGGCGCCAATTCTGCGGGAGCTAGTGGGTAGCTCCCACCAAAAATTAATTTCTGCCCTCCAAACGGATACTTACTATAAGTCAGTGAATTGCCGAGCTCCTGCGACGCCAGATCGTAGAAGACGCCGAACCCGCCACGTAACACCACTTCCCGCCCGCTCTTTTGCGACAATTGGTAGGCGGCTCCGATCCGGGGCGCGATGTTGCCGTAGGTCGTGCTGTAAGGCGGTGTTCCTTGTGGTGCAAGGGCCACATTCGAGAGGTTGCCAAGGTTGAAGTTCGCAAGCGCAGGAAGCGCCGGGTCACTGCCAGGTGCAAAATCCAAATCCCAGCGCATGCCGTAGGTCAGGGTCAGCCGAGGGGTTAGGCGCCAAGTGTCCTCGGCAAAAGCGCTCAGGTTCTGAACCCTCAACGCATCACTCTGAGCCGATGATATGAAGGTCAAGAGCAGTTGCCCGGCTTCTAGCTTCGCTAAACTCAAGAAGAGATAGGCCGGCTGATACTGAAAGGGATGGTAAAATGGGTTCAGCCGTCGATAATCCATGCCGAATTTCACGCTGTGCGGGCCCTTCTGTAAAGATAGATTGTCAACCAGATTGTATTGCTCTTGCCGGAAATCTCCAGCGTCTCCCACGGGAATAAATAGAAAGGGAGATAAAACGAGAGCCCCAAAGAGAGCGTTGTGCGGTGTAAAAGGACTTGGGAAGTTAAGACTAGAATCGGTCAACGGCACAGCTCCACCCAGGCTGTCTAAGCTGGAAGTGTTGCCGGAGCGACTTCGGCTGTAGTTGAAGCGCAGGTCATCCGTGATTGTGGGAAACCGGCTCCAGGTCGCACCTACAGTGCCCGTTTGGATCGTATAAGCTGTGTGCGTCAGCTTATTCCCAGCGAACCGCGAAAGAAGGTCCGATGGCGAGTAATTGTATCTTCCGAATAACGACAGCTTATTATTCACCCTGTGATCCATGCGAAGGCTAGTGGCATTCAGGGTTGAAGCATTAGAGAAGCTCGCGTTGAATTGGGCGGTGCCATCTCCAAAGTCGGTTCCATTGGGCAAAGGAAAGGAATCCAACAAAGGCTTCGTGCCAGGTACGGCAGCCGCCCTCGCGCTGATAGAAGGCACAATGGTTATACCGACCGATGGCAACCGAAGCCTGAGACCCTCATAGGAAAAGAAAAAAAACGTGCGATCCTTCAGAATTGGTCCACCGAAAGTCCCACCAAAATCATTTTGTCGTTCCTCCGGCTTAGGGAGGCCGTTCGCGTCGGCGAACCAATTGTTGGCATCCAATTTGTCATTTCTTAAATAGTTGAACGCTGTGCCGTGAAACTGATTCGTGCCCGAGCGCGTAACAATGGAAATCTGGCCTCCGGGTGTGCGACCAAATTCTGGCGCATAGGTCGAAGTTTGGATCCGGAACTCTTGTAAGGCATCTACTGAAACTAAGCTGTTCGTCCCGCCCTGGGCGCTAAACGCAGGCAACGATCCACTAACTCCCTCTCCTTGGCCGCTCGCTGCATTTCCTACTCCAACATTCGCGCTTACGCCGTCCACCATCCAGTAATTTGAGGCAGCACGTTGACCATTAATGCTGAATTGTGCGTCATCTCCTCCGTTCCCAGCAGGCGTCAGGATTACCCCCGGCGTGAGCTGGATCAGCGTTTGAAAGCTCCTACCATTCATCGGCAGGTTTTCAGCGAATTGCCGATCCACAACGGTGCTCACCGCCGCATCTTGCGTATTGATGAGTGACGCGCCGCCTTCGACGGTAACCGTGTCAGATACTGGACCTACGGGAAGAATGAAGCCGATTGCCTTGGCATCCTGAACATTGAGAGTGATGTCGGGATGGACGATCGTCTTAAATCCTTGCTTTGAAACACGAATGTGATAGGTGCCAGGAGGAACATTCGGCAGAGAATAGATCCCCTCGTCATTTGTTTCGGTCGTGAAGCGAACGTTCGTCGCATCGTTGATGACTTCCACGCTGGCATTCGGGATGGCCGCACCTGAGGTGTCGCGCACTTGGCCATTCACGACGGCCGTGGGCGCCTGCGCTTGAGAGATAAGTGACGAACACAAAAAAATGAAAACGAGCACACCAATGCGCTGTCTCACGCTTACCTCTCTTTCAGTTTTGTCTGGTGCGGGGATTCACTCAATATACGGAGCTACGCGAACAAAGGAACCAACGAGTCGCTCCAATGTCCTGCGAAATAAATAGCTGTTCGAGGGTTTGGCAGGAAAAAAAATCAAAGAAACACGGCCAACTAAGGATGATTAGGCTCTTCACCCAAATAGGCAAATAGCACTTGCTTTCCCCGAGGCGCAGGGCTTCCGCCGTTCGGCTCAACAGTCACAAATACCGCGTTGATCTTCTGAAGGGCCTGGGGATCATCGAATCGCAGCACCCAGCGCTTATTGGTCGAGTTATCCACATACATCACGCCCAAATTAAGTGCAGCGTTTCGATCTGGACCGCGTAAACCCCAAGCCTGAAAGGTGCTCGCCTCCTTTACACCGGGTTGTTGGTCAAGATCGTAGGCGTAGAAAATCAACGACTTTCCTTTCGTGTAAAACACCCTACCGTACGGCTTCCTTCTCTTCCCGTTCCCCCCAACGTCATACACCTCTGCGATATACAAATCCCGCGCACCCATTAGGTCGCGGATATCTCTGTCAGAAGCCAAGAAGCGCTGCTGTTCGTCGATGGTTGCGTCTTTGTCTTTAACCAACTGCGACATGAAGTGAATTTGGTTTTCGAGACTGGTCACCCGGAGGGCATCAATTGTCTTTGCCTGTTCGAGCGCATCAAGCTTTTTCTCTGTTGCCGCGAGGATCGCCTGCTCATCTGCGACTCTGTTAGCGAGGCTGTTCCGCTCCGCGGAGACCTTTTCTGTCTGCTCTCGCACCTCCTGGCCGGCAGACTGCAACGTAGTCTGTAATTCTTCGTTCTTCTTTCGCTCTTCCTTAAGTTGGGCTCTCAATCCGGAGATGACAAGCTCTCGATCTCTCAGGCTCACCTCCAGTTGGTCTCTTTCATTGGCAAGTCTTTCAAGCTGCCCTCGCCAAGGTGCGCTATTACTCTTTGATTGTGCGACTACCAGAGATTGCTCTCGCCCTCGTTTCAAGCCGATTCGGTAGATTGAGATTCCAAGAGCGAGTGTGAGAATCAAAGAGGCAGCTGCCGCCAACTGGACGCGTAGATTTGATGGAAGGAGGAAGTTCGCTAGACGTACCTCCGAAGTCTTTCGTGGAAGGGGCTTCGCCCCGTCCTTCAAGTCCTCGAATGAACCTCTAGTCCGAGCCTGTGTTTCGATGGCCGCGTAAAGCCTTTTCGTGCCCTCTTCAAAAGACCACGGCACAGAATCAAGTGTCAGGTCATCGACAGCCTCGTCGGCTACGAGCGGCACCCCACTTCTCAAAATTGTTCGGTACTCCTTTACGCTTTGTCGGCACTGGGAACATTCGCCGAGGTGGTCCTCGAAAGATTGCCTCTCATCAACAGGCAATTCGCCGGTCAGATAGTCCAGACAAAGGTCATCACTCAGGTGCTGTGGACTCATTGGAACGTGCTCTTCGCTTGGAGTTTAGTTCCCCGCTGGACCGCTTGATTCGGCCCCGGCTTGTTTCCGTCGAATACGATCCGTCTCAGACGTTGGATGCCCCGATAGGCGTGGTGCTTCGCGTTTCCGGGTGAGCAACCCAACTTCTCACCAATTTCGCTGAAGGTGTAACCTGCAACGCGCATCTGGAATGTCAGCTGCTGCTCTCTCGGAAGCCCAGCCAATAGGGCCCTAATGTCGTCGACGAAGATTGTCTGCTCCATAGGACCTTGCTCTTCCATTAACTCAGATGGGGTGGCAGGCCTTTTCCCTTCCCCATTTCCCTGGCGAAATCCATGTCGTGCTCTCAAATAATCCCGCCAATCAAAACACTTGTGATAGGTCAACTGCAGCAGCCACGAGCGGGCAGTACCCTTCTTCGCATCAAACGAAGCACACCTTTTGTAAAGCGCCAAGAAGACCTCATGAACGAGATCCTCTGCCTCGGCGGAATCTCTGATTATCCGTGCACAGACCGAATAAACTGCCCTGGCATAACGTCGGTAGAGAAGCCCAAGCGCGGATATGTCTTTTTCCTGGAGCCGAAGTATCAGAGCTTCATCGCTGATCTCGGCTTCCGCAATTCCGACATCCTCGCTGTGCGATTCAAACCCGTCACAGGAGGCACCTGAAATCTGTTCATGCGCGCCGTTGCCGTTGCGTCTCGCAAAGACTCCCGGGAAATAGCGAGCAGCGGAGGAACTCATGCTGCCCCCAGTTCCCGCGGGTCCGCACTCGCAGTCTCGGGACAACAGAATGGAATGAAACCCCGTATGACAGGCGCACAATGAGGTCGGATGCATGAAATTCCATCGAAAGCTTCCCGGAATCCAAAAGGATACCCTGGACGGTATCCCACTATTGGCTTGGAGTTTGGCGACGTGGCAATAATCTCTCGACCGACCTTCCCTGAAAGGAGTCAAGACCGGGCTTCTTTCCCCTGATTGTCAAGAGTCCCGGGGACCGAACCGCTTTCCTTGGCAGCCGAGTCACCACACCGCGACCCGCCTGCCTGAATGCCTGCATATCGCGTTGGGACCGCTTTTGTCAATGGCATACGTCTGGCGACACTTGGCAACTCGTATACACTAAAGAGTTTAGTGACTGGACGACCGGGCACGCGAAACGCGGTACCGTTTGATACTGTTAGGAGCACTGATTTAGTCCAGACTGGATAATCATGTAGAGGAGCGAAACACCCACTCGGTGGTGGCAAGGGGAATAGAGAAGCGTCTCGATTGAACGGGGCTGGCTGAACGAACCATTCTGTAGCAAATGAATTCGCAGTGGAGGCGTTCCTATTTGAAATTCTGGTCGGTTTTCCGACCAGCCCGTCGCATCGAAGTACTCGTGAAGAACGGTGCGTGCTTCTGGGCTCCGCGTAGGTGCTCACATGGCCCTCCGGGTCCGGAGACTCTTGCTGACGGCCTTGTCCAGCGCTTCGCGCAGTCTTCTCGCCTCAGCGTCAGCCACGCGGCTGACCCATTCTGCGGCATTCATAGATTGCGGGTCGTAGCTTCCCGCCTGTCGACCAATCGCCGCCAGGATGCTGTTGATCGCTTTGGCGCGGACTTCAGCGTCCCTTCCAAACCAGCGAACTGCTGACGCCTTCACATCGTTGCCGTACGACTCGTAAACGGCAACCAGGGCACAAGCATCTTGCGGATTTGTCGCCAGACGCAGGAGGGCATCGTGAGCCCACTGCAATTGAGATGTTGGTCCGTCATGCTCTCTCCCTTTGTTCTTCGATCTCATGAGAA
>WNGM01005068.1_pt1 | contig 11294 bp, 10 predicted proteins | sample 5400571 | NCBI WGS metagenome assembly WNGM01 (sample SAMN13153378, study PRJNA577476) | soil metagenome | isolation source: 100 cm soil or saprolite under Garry oak tree replicate 2 | place: USA:California | collected 2016-06-15 | reverse complement strand
TTCTCGGCTGTGCAGGCATCCAGGGTTTCTTGGACCACCGACTGTTCGGCACAGCCACTGCGTCCGAAGGCCGCTTGCAAAGCGGGATCGCTGCGCAACCGCGTGTTGATTTCCACCAGCCCGTGGGCTCCTGCCAGCATAGCAATCAATCCGTCGTAGAGCTTGTCAGTGGGCGTGTGCTTAACCGTCTTCTGGGCAATGCGCACCGTCTTGCGGATGGGGTCAAACACACCCAGTTGCCTCAGTTTTACGCCAATGGCTGCCAGACTCGCACAGCCCGTAAAATGTCGCGTCGTTTTCGTGGTAGATTCATTCATGATGATGGTCCTCCTATCTTCGGGTTCTGTTCCTTTGATAGGTATGACTCATCATCCTTGCTTTGGCAAGTCCCTTTCTGTTGGCAGCACACTGCCACTAGTTTGGGCGAAATTTAGGTATTTAAGAATTACAGATGAACTTCGCCGCAGTATACTCGACAATAAAAGTTCATGGCATTATCTGAGTTTATCTTCAGGAGGCAAATATGCTCTTGAAGGCAGGTTGCCTCGGATTGGAATTATTCGTGATAGCGAAGCTTCTTGAAATCCACTAGCATCAACATTGCATCTGTCTCTTGCATTTTTTCCTTAATTTGCTATGTTGATACCCACATTCCGCAGTTTCGGAATGCGTTTTTCTGAATATTAGCTACTGCATCTTTTACTCGTTTTATCATACTTTAATAGATCTATAGATGTGCAAAAACGAAACAGCACTTCGCTAAACTCGTCACATAGAATGGGCAATACCTGTATTTCGTGCATGAAAACATCGTTTCACTGCCAAATCATGATATTCCGAAAAAGTTGATACCAAACTGCGGAATGTGGGTTGATAGTGGCGCTTAGTTTTATTCCTGCCTGAAGGATAAGTGCCGTTTACCTTATTGTTCAAGTAGACCCGTTTCTTTTCGAGGCTCCTGGAGTTTCCGATTGAGAGGAGTTGAAAGAACAAACCCGCTATGAAGACTGACCACTCCGACGAATGCAATTTAACTGAGCGAGAGAAACAGAAACTGGAATGGCTCAAGCAGTTCTGGAATAAAGATAAGAAACCTCAGGCTCTTCGTCACATTCCGTGCAGCGGGAACGCAGGACGCAAGCCAGTTCGCACAGCGGGTCACTCCACCGGTCACTGGTGGCCCCAAATGCCTTCTGTTGCGGCTGGAGAGAATCAAGAGAGCAGTCTTGAGCTCTTTGTTGAGCAACATCACAGGCATCTGCAATGGAAGAGATAAGGGCTCCTGCCGCTTCTCGACACGATTCTCCTTGCACACAATGTGACGAAGAGCCAACCTCAGTCCCAAAAAGCACAGGAGCCGGAGCAGCAGAAGTTTCTCTAATTTTTCTCATCCCCAGAGAGCCATAGCGGTTTGAAAGAAACCAAGTGATATAATCTTGATAATTCTTCATAGAGCCACGTAGAGAGCGTTGTGATTTCGGAAAGGCGCAGACTCTGTCATGCAGCCCCAAAGAAGACAAAAGAAACAATTTACGTGCGGACAATTGGCACACCTTTTATTCCTCTATGCTGTGATCTTTTCCCTGGTCGGGTTCGGTATAGTTCTGGCACTGAGTGCGACGGGAAAAATCAACGCAACTTGGACAACTCCCATAAGTGCCACTTTTGTTGTACTCAGCGCCCTCTTTGGTTTTTTGCAATGGTTTGTGCCTCGTTCGCCTGCCACATCTCCTTCCACCCCCATACCAAAATCATCTTCTGCTCCTCCACGCCCACATATATCAGTAGACCCAACGCTTCCAAAGGAAGAGCAGGTTTATAACATCCTTCTTGAACGGTTAAGGATCAAAGCTAGAAGGTATATGAGGCATTACCCAACAAACGGCATATTGCTTATTCGTGCTCAGAAAACGCAGGTGAATACCCCCCTTTCTATTTCTTTACCTCGCCAGAATAGCTTCTGGGGTAACCGATATATCCGAAGAGAGAAGACACACATTCGTCAGTATACTATCGAAGGACATCCACTTTACGTAGCGATTTTCGAGGAGACACCATCCCGAGTGTTGTGTAAAGATGAGCGGCCAACAAACGAGCAGAGAGATGAGACTGAGCCAACCGCTCCAAAGGATCTGACAGAACGGAGAAAGCGGCAGAGGCGCGGCATCAGCCATCAGCCGAAAAGGCTGTGTACCTCTTTCCCGAAGGACTGGTTGCGTTCCTGTTACACAGGAATATCAAAAAACATTACCTCCCTCTGAACCACCCTTTTCGGTTGGTTGCTTGTCCCCCAAGAGCCGTCCGTGCTGAGCTTTTAGTTGACCGGAATTCTTGGCAAGCGAATATCTTGCATCACGGCCCAGACAATGGTCAGGCAACTCGTTTCTGTCGTGAAAGCGTCAATCTGATCCGTGCGCTGTCGGACATTGCTAAAGAAACTTTCAATGGCATTGGTGCTGTGAATGTAGCGATGCATGACCGGCGGGAAAGCATAAAAGGTCAACAAATGCTCTTCATCTTCGGTGAGACTGCGTAGCGCTTCTGGATAGCGCTTCTGGTACTTGGCTTTGAAGGCCGCCACATTGAGCAGCGCATCCTCTTTCTTCTCCTGCTTGAAGATCCCGGCTAATTCTGTGCTGACCTCTTTGCGCTCGCGATGAGGAATAGCATTGAGTACATTGCGCTGTTTATGCACCACACAGCGTTGTCGGGGAGTGGCTGGAAACAGAGAGGAGAGGGCTGCCAGCAGTCCCTCATGCCCATCGGTGACGATCAGGTCGACCTCGGTCGCCCCGCGATTGCGCAGGTCTTGTCAGAGGCAACTCCAGCCATCTTTGTCTTCTTCGGCACAGGCCCGCAATGCGAGCACCTCCTTGTTGCCTTCCAGGTCCACACCAAGGGCAGTTAAGATGATGGTGGAGTCCGTTTGCGTTCCATGGCGAACCGTAAAATGGATCAGCGTCCTGCGTAGAGGATGCGAGAGTGGGTGAGCAGACGGCGCTCGCGCCACGCTTCAAATTGTTCGGTCAGGGTTTGGTTGAGGCGGCTCACGGCGCGAGCGCTGGGTGCAACTCCCATCAGTCTTTGGGCGACTTTCCCGACTTTATGGGTGCTTGTCCCACTGACAAACATCTCCGTCAGGGCTTGCGCTACCTCGGGTTCATAGCGGCCATAGCGCTCAAACACCTGCGTCTGGAACTGCCCCTCACGATCTCGGGGGACTGAGAGCGCCTCAATGCGCCCGGTCTTGGTCACCAGGTCTCGCGTGTAAGAGCCGTTGCGATAGCCTTTGCGCGAAGGCGTGCTTTCCCCCCACGCTGCACCGAGGCACATCTCAAGCTCCTCGCGCATGACTTCTTCAATCAAGACCCGCATAGCACTAACGGCAAGGTTTCGCATGCGTTGGCGAAATTCCTGCTCATCTGGCATGGGGTGGTCCGATGACGCCACTTTTGCCGCTTCTGATGGTGATGTGGTACGCTTCTTAGGTACAGGCATAGTTCCCTCCTTGTTTTGATGGAAGAATGTCACACGAACATTCTATGCCTGTAGTATTCTCTCACATCCACTTCTTTAGAAAGCTCTACCAGTACACAACACTCGGGATGGTGTCCGATTTTCGAGGAGGTCAGCCCGGGTACTTGTCATATAGCGTATGGTTCCCCTGAAGAGAAACCACTAACTGATACATCTATCGTTAGAGGAGAAGTGACAGAGATCGATGCACGAAAGTTACTCCCTGCTGCTCATCGCCAATAATGTTGAACAGGTTTCCGCATCGTCAGCTTTCTGCTTTCAGATCACGAAGCAATCGGTAGAATGCTTTCTGATAAGCATCATGGTTTTTCCAGTCAGTAAAGTCACCGATATGCCGAGTGCGCTTGATATGGGCAGCCCAAGCAGTGGTACTCTCCATGACTGCCCTATCTAAGCGAACGGGAAAGAGGACAGGTGATTTCCCTTCTTGCTCCTTATCCATTGCAGCTTCTACCTCGAATTCCACCCATTTGCTGGAAACTGAGTGTTCCGAGAGGATGAGTAAGAGCTTATCATGAATACGGATGGACTCATCAATGCGGGTTCTAATCCGATCTCCAATTTTCATATCTTCCGGCGCGAACCAGCAGCGTATCCCTTTAGCTTGTAGATCAGCATAAAGCCGTTCTGCAAAATCTTGGTCTTTACTTGAATACGAGATAAAACAGGAGTAGTAGTCAATGGATTTAAGCGAACCAGTAAGGGTAGGAATTTGTTCAATGATAGATTGTGGTACGCCTGCACCACGTAGGAAGATTTCGGGAATTTTGCCATGAGAGTCAATAATGGTATCAATCCCAATACTTGATGCACCTTTATGCTGTACTGTTTCTAACCCCAATACATGGCTCAGGTCGCAGTTTACAAAGATAGTGCTGCCAAAAGAGACATAATTTAGATCAGTTCCTTCAAGATGGGTGCGGGAAAAGATAGCACCTTCAAGTTCCGACCATTTGAGATTTGCATGATTCAAATTAGCTCCCCTAAAATCAATACTGACTAAGGTAGCATGCTCAAGATTGGCATTTGTAAGCTGTGCGCCCGCAAGGTTGGCTCCCCAGAGATTGAGTCCCCAAAGATTAGCTTCCGCAAGATCAACTTGTACAGATGGATTGTCTTCTCTCCATGTATTCCATATAGATATATTATTTAGTACGAAACGTCTCATCTGTGCAGCTTGCTTGAGTATCTCAAGATGCTCCTGGTTCGCCATCGCAATTTTACCCTTTCTTCAAGCGTCATTTAGTGGAAAGAATACCTTATTCTTGAGCCTATATCAAGCTTTTACAGGGGCATAACTGTTGTGATGCATCAACAGTGGCTTGAACTATTTTGACTTCCTAATTAAACTTCTCTAAGATATAATGTCCTGTATATAAACTGAAAAATCACTTAAAAAGGAAACGGTGATGTCGCAGCAGAAAAAACCGCTCGCTTGGTACAGATTTCTTCATTCCTCAAACCATGATGCTATTTCATCTCCTGCGCCTCAGAACCTGAACAACTTAACAGAAGTCAAGATTATCACCGAGAACGATCTGAAAATAGAAAGCATTTTAATAGAGGAGTTCAGGTTCAGAGGGGATTCTCTCAAACAAGTATCAAATGATGCTACGAGCACCTTTAACTTATATTTCCTCTATCTTGGTATATCAATCTCTGGGATAAGTGTTCTTTATCAGCTAATAGATAAAACAATTAGCTCAGTACAAATTCTAACCATTTTTTTAGGAAAACGCTAGCTCAACTTGCCTCAGAGTATGCGGTCCATCCAACGCAATTGAAAAACTGGCGAGCAATTGCTGTAGAAGGTTTGGCCAGTCTTTTTGAGAAGCAAGATAGTACAGCAGAACTGAAGGCAGCATACGAGCAGCAATTGACTGAGCTCTACGCAGAGATTGGCAAATTAACGACGCAGGTGAATTGGCTCAAAAAAAAGTGTCAAATCTGAGTCACGAGCAACGTGTGGGCTTGGTCGAACGAGCAAGCAGTGAGCTGCCACTCATACAACAAGCAGAACTGCTGAGTGTGAGTCGTTCAAGCTTATACTATCAGCCGCGTGAGCCGTCAGCGGAAGAAATTGCCATCAAACATCGGATTGATGAACTCTACACGCAACATCCTTTTTACGGCTCACGCAAAATTGGAGCGCAATTGCGTCGCGAAGGGGTGCTGATCACGCGGAAAACGGTGCAACGACATATGCGCGAGATGGGCATTGTGGCCGTGTATCCAGGGCCGAACCTGAGCCGACGGCACCATAAAGAGCACGTCTTTCCGTATCTGTTGCGCAATCTCACGATCCGTGCCCCCAATCATGTGTGGGGAATTGACATTACCTATATTCGCATGCTGAAAGAGTGGATGTATCTGGTAGCCGTTTTGGATTGGTACTCGCGTTACGTGATCAGTTGGGAGCTCGATCACACGCTCGAAATGCCGTTTGTCTTAACAGCCGTTGAGCGTGCTCTTTCGACGGCCATTCCAGTCATCTGGAATAGTGATCAGGGAAGTCACTTTACCAGTCCACACTACCTGCAATTGCTGCAAGATGCGCATATCCAGATCAGCATGGATAGCAAAGGTCGTGCCTTAGACAATATCTTTACGGAACGTCTCTGGAGAACGGTCAAATATGAAGAAGTTTATGTGCGAACCGTTCAGCCGAAACTCATTCTCCGATGAGGGGATGGCTGACAAGGAAGTAATCCTTGATAACTGATGATCCGATGTGAGGCGAAAACCCTCACCCACGAGGCGAACGTGGAACAGCAAGGCCCCACGGTAGCGACTGGTCCTCAATCCGTGAAGCGGGCATCAAGGGAAGCTCTGCGAGCCTGAACGCGGCACCTTCCTGAGCGAGGCTCCTATGGCGAAGGGAACTGAAGATGCGGCTGACCCATCGTTACTTCGAACAAGTCAAACAGGCTGAAAGACTTGACCAAAATGGTAACGGTACACAGGCTCATCATCTGTAGACATGATGAGCAATGGGATGAAATTTGTACACGTTTCATCATCTCGCCCGAAAAGTACCCGGTGGAGAGCATCCGCCTACAGGAGCGCAAAACGGAGCATCGGAACGGGATAACTCTCAAGCCCGCTCTCGTTGCAGATCGATGCAACGAGCAGGGAACCACCCGCATGCGCTTGAGAGCGGGATTGCCTAAGAAGCCAAAGCCAGCAGGAAAGCTGCTGGATATGCTGACGTAGGCACGGTGATCTGGAATGAAGAGGTGTGACAAGTATGGCACAGACGAAGGCACCCAAGATCAAGCCTGTGCTTGATCCTAAGAGTGAGAGTTGGAACAAGCTGCCCTGGCGCAAGTTCGAGCAGCATGTCTATCGCATACAAAAACGCATCTTCAAAGCCAAACAACAAGGCAATACACGAGCAGTTCACAAACTCCAAAAATTGTTGATGAAGTCTAGGGCAGCGCGCCTACTGGCAGTTCGCCGGGTCACGCAGGACAACCAGGGAAAGAAGACAGCGGGAGTGGATGGAGTCAAATCTGTCCCGCCCTTACAGCGACTGGAAATGGTCGAATGCATCCACCCGAAACACGGGAAACGCAAGAAATCACCACCGGTACGCAGAATCTACATTCCGAAACCGGGAAAGATCGAAAAGCGTCCTCTCGGGATTCCTGTGATGGAAACGCGAGCGCAGCAAGCACTCGCTAAAGGCGCTCTCGAACCGGAATGGGAAGCCTGCTTCGAGGCCAACAGTTATGGTTTTCGCCCCGGACGCTCATGTCAAGATGCGATCCAGGCCATCTTTCTTGCTATCTGTAAAAAGCCGAAATATGTGTTAGATGCAGATATCGCCGGATGCTTCGATCATGCATCTTGATGCCCCCTTGAAAAACGCAAGTTCTGGAACTTTCCAGAACGCTGGTGTCGAAACTGCTCCAACGTGGTCGGCGAATCCGGAAACAAAAACAGGCGTGTGTTTGGATCTTTGTCGACGTGAATCGTTCCGTTATGGATACGATCATAAATCCAATGAGGATCAATGTCAAGGGCAGTTGCAATCTGTGAAATCGTGAGTGTCCCCTCAACGCGCCTGGGATGGGACTGTGAGCGTTTTTGAAAGATGCCATGTTTGAGTCGAATGCCTCTGACGGTGCTGGGTAAAACGACCAGACCCATGGGAGAGCGATAGCCCAACTCAGTTAATTCCTGTGCAATAGCCTCATCCGGGATTCCGGCCACGCTCCGTTCGAGAATCAGTCGCTGCATGGTCTCTGCCCCTGCCAGATCCTTGAACGTGCCAATGGGAACCGGGATCAACAGTGTGGTCGTTTCCCCTCCTTTCCAGACAATACGAGCTTGCATCTGATCACGGGCCAAACGATGAACCACCACCTTGTCGATCAGCGTGCGTAGGAGGGCCTTTTTGTGCTGCTGACGAATGTGCCCCTGTTGCCACAAGGCAGGCAAATGCTGCCCGATGGCTTGAAAGGCCCTCTGCAGTTCTGAACTCAGCGCAAGCAAAGGAGCAGGGGAGACGCTCCCTGTTGCCAGTTCCTCTTCTGCTCGTTTGAGTTCGGCTAAGGCCGCTTCCCAGCGCCTTTCCAATTCGGCGGCCACCAGGCGATTGTCAGGATCAACGCGGTTGAATTGACGCTGCGAAAGCTGCGCTTCATAGCGCAAACGCTCCACGTGCTGTTGATGAGCATGGGTAATCTGCTGAGCGGTCGCTTGGTGGATAGCGACCGCTGCTGCATAGACATCTAACTCTACTGGTGAAAGCGCCTGGAAGAACGCCTCCACCACCTGGATATCAACCGGATCAGCATGAATGTATTGGCAGACCGGGACATGATATTGCTGACGCAGATAGTTACAGAGATAGCGGGTGCCGTTTTTGTACTGCACCACCATTTTGTGCCCGCACTCTCCACAGTACACAATTCCATGCAGCAGAGCCGCGCCATCGCGAGGAACCCCGCGCGATTTGTTGCGATCGTAGGCCGCATAATTGTCGGCGAGCATCTGTTGAATCTGCTCAAACGTTTCCCAAGCAATATAGGCAGGATAGACATCATTGACGCGAATCTTCCACTGGTCCATGGGTAAGCGAACTTCTTGCGTGTGAGGAGAGGTGGGGTCTTTGCGAATGGAGCGGGTTTTGCCATACACAAAGGCCCCTGCGTAGGCGGGGTTTTTGAGGATTTGTAAAATGGCGGCCACCGTCGGTTTCTTCCACACCACATCGCCAAAGCGATCTCGCCGTGGCACACCCAGATCATGGGCGTTGAGAAATTGCAAGACTTTGCTGGCCGATCTGAGCCGCAGGAACGTGGTAAAGATGAGATCAAGACGATCCTGGACCTCACGATTGGCCTCTTTGCGAACCTTGCCAATGGCATCGCGCACCAAGCCGATGGGAAGTGACAATGCCAACTCCCCCCGTTGTGCTTTGTTGAGCAGACCTGCCGTCATCCGCGCTTTGATCGTATGCAATTCGAGCTCAGACAATTGTCCTTTGAGTCCAAGCAGTAAGCGCCCATTCGCTGAGCCTGGATCATAGATGCCGTCTCGATCGGCGATGAGACAGCCACGATAGCCACACACATCGAGCAAAGGATACCGTCGGAACAATTGCGCGAGAGGCGCGTCACATCGACAGAGAGAATGATGCCGACCTGTCCGAGTGTCACTCTGGTCACCAAGCTTTGAAACCCAACGCGATGCGAGGCACTGGCTCCTGTCATGCCCAGGTCAGCATCGATGATCTCAATATCATCTGGCCTCCACCCCAAATCCAGAGCGCGTTGCTGCAACGCGTATTGCAGGCGCAGGCTCTCCTGATTGGAAAGCACCTGGTGGGGGGTCGACTGTCGAATGTAGATGAGCGCCTTGCGCTCCAGGTGCTGAAGATGCACCAGTTCGGATTTGCTCATAGAGTACCTCCTGAAGGATCGACGAGAGTTCGCTGCGGATCTGGTGTTGCAGTTCTGCTGGCAGGTGAGTCCAGATCTCGCGTGGGGCAAAGGGCATTGAGGGCCTCGCAATCCTCGGCGATGGTCACGAGCTCCTTGACTGCCTCAGAGGTGAGTTTGGTGGAGATGACGGGCCGAGATACTGCCAGTGTAGTCGAGGCTATCGGCAGTCGCAAGGCCATATAGTCTCGATAGGAGACCAAGACGTTGCCTGGTCCGTGCAATGGCGAACTGACTGAAATCAGCGCAAAGCGACGCCCGAAGAGGGGATGAGTGGGATCTGTAACTTCAATCTCTTGTTGTTTCTCTTCATCTGGGTTCTTGAATAGGGTATTGTGTTGTAGGATCGTTCGATCACATCAACCAGGAAGCGCTCCTTTCAAAACTCAACACTTATCCAGCCATGAGACGAATGATTCACTCCTGGCTGAAGGCGGGGATACTTGATCAAGGGGTGTTTGCGCCCACCTCTCGTGGGACCCCTCAAGGGGGCGTCATTTCACCCTTGCTCATGAATGTAGCGCTTCATGGACTAGAAACCTTTGTCGTACACCAACTCACCAGAAGGACGGGTAAGAAGTCTCAGAAGGTGAGTCCAACGGTAATACGCTATGCGGATGATTTCGTGGTCCTGGACGAACCGAGCAAAACTCATATCACTCATACCCTGCACCGGTATCAAGGGAAGGTAGGGTTTGATTTTCTGGGCTGGACGGTGCGACAATTTCCAGTGGGAAAAACGCATACCGGCACAGATCGATGGGGAAATGCACTTGGCTTCAAGACCATCATCACACCGAGTAAAGAGGCGGTCAAACGACATATCCAGGAATTGAAGCTTCTTCTCAGAAAGAACATCCATGCCTCACAAGGACAGCTCATCAAAGAGCTCAATCAAGTGATCCATGGATGGACGAATTACTATCGCAGTATGGTTGCCAAAGAAACCTTCCATCACTGTCGATACATCCTGTTTCAGCAGCTTCAACGATGGGCTAAACGTCGACATCCTCACAAAGGAAAGAGGTGGATCTCAAATACCTACTGGCATGTAGATGAAGGGAAGGGATGGCACTTCACCGACCGGCGATCCATCCTGTGGCAACACGACCAAACCGAGATCCAACGGCATACTAAAATCAAAGGAACAGCCAGTCCCTACAATGGGGATTTGCTGTATTGGAGCAAGCGACTCAGAACCCATCCCAGGCTCAATGGACTGCTGGGAAAGCTCCTTCAGAAGCAAGCTGGAAAATGTCGATGGTGTGAACTCCTCTTTCAAGAGGGAGACATCATCGACATTGATCACATTACCCCGCGCAGCCAGGGCGGAGGAGAGGAACTGAGTAACAAATTGGCACTGCATCGACATTGCCATGATCAACGACACGCACGACGGGTCAATGGTACTCATGACAAGGGCCAGATCACTGAGGAGCCGGATGACGCTAACGTGTCACGTCCGGTTCTGAAGCCGAGCGGGGGAGGCGACTCCCTCGCTTAGGTTAACGTGCATGATTACACATCACCAAAAGAAGCTCGCCAGCAGCTGAGCCAGTATTTCGAGTTTTATAATCATCAGCGGCTTCACCAGGCTCTTGATTACCGAACTCCTGCTGAAGTGTATTCAACAGGAACATCGCTTGGTTCATTGTAAGACCAGCAACACACAGAAAGACTCTCTATGTCAAGCCTTTTTTGGAGCAATGTGGAACGGGAGAAAAACCCGATAAAAGTGAGGGAAAGAGCGATGCCTTCAACACGGTATGAAGGAGTGTACCACGCCGCTTCCGGCTGTCAAGCCGCTTC
>WNGM01012432.1_pt1 | contig 11295 bp, 24 predicted proteins | sample 5400571 | NCBI WGS metagenome assembly WNGM01 (sample SAMN13153378, study PRJNA577476) | soil metagenome | isolation source: 100 cm soil or saprolite under Garry oak tree replicate 2 | place: USA:California | collected 2016-06-15 | reverse complement strand
GGTAGGCATACACCTTGATCGCGCCACCGAGTGCGGTGTTGCCGCCCCACTCGTTGACACATGGCGTGCCGGAACCGTTGCCTGTGCAGACCGACTTCTGATGAGCAGTGGTAGCTGCCTGTGGGGCAACAGCTCCGGCCGCCGGACCCGGCGAGCCACCAGAGGCCTGTGCTGTCGAACCTACGCCGACAGTCAGACCTCCTACCACGAGTGTTGTTGCCAACAGAGCGACTATGCGTCCTTTCACGAACCCTCCTGAGGGATCGATGAAACTACGGACTATCCGTAGGCTTCAAGCTAGCTGTCTTTTCAAACAGCTAAAGCAATAGACTCCATAGATAGACTTAGACAGAGCAATATAGACGCGAGAATACATCATCTGCGCATAGTTATATCAGCAGATGATCTCGCACGTCTAACTTGAGTCTCTAGTGTAACCTTATGGCAGTGTAGCTCCTGGCGTAGGAGTTGCTTGCTGTGTTGTTGCGTTTGTCGTCGGAGCTATGCTTACTGGCGACGGTGGTGGACTAGCGTCTGGCGATGCAGTCGGGCTAGCCGTTGGCGTCAAAGTTGGCGTTGAGGTAGGAGTTGAAGTAAAAGTCGGCTGTTCGGTAACAGTCGTAGTAGGAGTAACAGTTGGCTCTATCGTTACTGTAGCAGTTGGCTGAGGCGGCTGATGAATAACGTTGGCAACGTCACGTGCGCCGACCTTGTCCAGTAGGACAATTGCTAGCAGACAGATTGATGCTGCAAGTCCGATTACTGTAAGTATCGTCCGCCAGTGTATGCCTTTCCACTTTGGCTGCGAAGTCGCTACTCGTTCGATCATTTGTGTTTCGGTATCGGTAAGCGGACGGCCCTTAGCCTTCCGCGCCTCCATCTTCGCTCTCGCGATTTCGTTACTCTTGCGGATGGCACGTTCGCCCCACCAGGACGCTGAGCCTGTAACGACGCTACCAATCACTAGGGCGTATCTTGTTCCTGCCACGCCAAATAGGTGACTCCCTACTACGGCTGAAACTAGCGTACCGATCACAGCCCCTGCAATGGCAGGAACATGGCTACGGAACGTCTCCGGCTGGTTCTTCTCTGGCACTACTCTTCCTTGAGCACTAGTTCATGGTGTTGCGGGTGCGCGGGACTGTACCGCCGCGCGGGTTTGTGGGCTTCCGTTTGGCTGCAAGCTTCGGCGACTTGTCGTTCCTGATACCGTCACCAGGCAAAGACGCCCTAGCGTCGTACAGCTCTGCAATGCCTGCTTGGGTAAGGGCCTTGAGTATCTCTTCCTTGGGCCGTCGCTTGTTCGGGTCGCAGTACTGGAAGAGACCGATAACTTCGAGCACGTCGGCAGCAGACTGTTTTCCTTTGAAGACAGACCAGAGTCGCTCTGGCGGAAGAACGTCGGCAGTGTGCTCGATCGTGCACTTGCGAAACAGTACGCCGATTAGAACGATCTGGGCTGCATGACCTTCGGCCTCGTCTACGAAGCCCTCAGGGCTGTCGAACCGAAGTTGGCCTGCCCGACCCGGCTTCGGGTGAAAGTCGTCGTAGGCGTTCACCCTGTGTGTCACGGTAGCTCCTGTTAGTTCTGAGTAGGGTCGACTACTTGTACCTGCTCGATAACGATAGAACCGTTGGCCAGCTGTTTGGCTAGCCAAGCACCTCCCCAGTTGTACACCTCAAACGCGTCCTGCTCGTTGCGCTCTTCGAGTGACCCCAGGAGCGCAGTAATCAGATGAAGGATACGAGGCGTAGGCCAGTCGAAGATGTCCAGTAGGCGCTTACGCTGCACGTTGACGCGCTCTAGGAGAATCTCTCGGTTAGCCAGGCCGCCGCCCATTGCCTGGAAGTCCTCCATCATGACGTCCATGTCATCCATGAGTGTCAAGAGTGCCTCGAACTTGTCCGTTGTTTCCACGTTCTCTCTCCTAGATTGACTCTACTCGGACCACTGCCGTACAGGAACGGGGGAGTAGACTAGGACCATATGGATCCATGGGCTACCGAACTGACTTGGGAGTAGTTCTACGTTCCCGTACGACAGTGACTCCAAGGTCACATGGAGAGTCGGGGGACCCTCCAAAGGCGGGTTGGGCGTACGTGACCATACGTCCGTTCTCGAGACTGGTACAGGACAAGAGCCCTTCGCAGCTGGTGTTGGCCAGCTAAGCCCAAGTATCGCGCATCGTGTCCACCTCCCTTCAGGGGCCCTAGCCATGGCCCCTCAGCACCGCCGCCCGGACTCGAACCGGGACCCCGAGCGCGACTCGGTAATTCTCTGCCAGTTGAGCTACGGCGGTGATAGTCCGACTCGGTCCCGGCCGAGTGCCTACTGCCGCGAGGGAGTTCAGCCACTCCCGTAGACCGAGTCGAACTTTCAGGGACAGGTTGCTGTCGCCGGAGATCGAGCCGAACTAACGCGTCATCTTGAAGTAGAAGTAGAACTTCTGCACAACCATACGGTTCACCTCCTTTCACTCTACGGGCTGAGAGCTGTTTCCCAGTTGGTTGCGATTCGCTCTTGGGCTTCGTGCAGGCTGATCTGACCTGTGCACACCATGCGGCGAAGCTTGTTCTCGGTAGCATCTTTCTGGTTGGGTATGCTGCCAGCTTCCGGCCACAGGTTGCTCAGATCGTTGCTGCCTCCTAGTTCTAGGCTGACTAGGTGATCCAGCTCGCCTATGAAGGTGCTCTTCAGGCCGTAGTCCGGAACGACTACTTCGAACTTGGCCGCATTAGTCTGGCTGCTGGGCGGACGCACCGTAGCAGTGTAGCCTGCCACACAGATCGTGCTGCGAATGTTCGCCTGAGTCACTGCTGGGTCGATACCGCCGGGAGTACACCTTGGATCAGGTAGCTGACCGTGGTCCCGAGTGTGACACGGTCCGCTCAGCTGACCAGTTACGGTTCCAGGATCGTGCACGCGTGTCAGTTGTGACGGACCTGAACTCGGCGGCGTAGTCGCAGAGCTTGGGAGCAACTCTGCGGGCTGACTAGGAGTTGTCGTATCGACTGGCGGTGTCATCGTCTGGATGTTGTAGGTCTGCTCCGACTGGGATGGCGCAGACGTACTAATGACAGGAGTGCTGGTACAACCAGCCAGCGCCAAGACTGGAAGACAAAGCAACAATCGTTTCATTATGGGTCCTCCAAATAGGGCGGGAGGGCTACCCCGGAACGGCGCCAAGGCGCACAGATAGCCCTCCCGCGTTTAAGAACGGCTCGTGCACTCTCATTAAGGAGGCGACCGCGACACGAGCCGTCCAGCTACCGGACAATCCGGTCGGGCGGGACACCGCCGGTGGGGGGGTTGCCAGCGATGCCCCGCCCGACCGGATTGTCAGGCATCTTCTGTTTTGTCCTTCTCGATGGGTCGTCCTAGTGCAGCCAGAACTTGCGCCGCCGGACTAGCTGGGTCGATCTCTGCATCTCCTGATGCAAGTGTCTGGGCGAGAGCGTTGGCCACGAGCTCCTGCTTCTTCTGTACGATGTGCTTGCACTCTTCGCCTCTGGCTGCCCTGCGATGTACGTAGTCTCCACACTCGCACGACCACCTGTCGCCTCTGCGTTCAACCTTGTACTTCTTCGTACGATTCGAGCTGTCTACCATCCAGAACTCGTAGGACTCTTGGTGAGGCGCTTCGGTTACGTGGATGGTTCCCTGTTCGGTTATAACCCCACCCGTAGCAAACTCAGGCTTGTCTACGACCTCTTGGACCTCGGCCACGCCTTCAGCTCGCTTTGCCCGCTTGGTAACGATCTCAGGTAGCAGGTCGTTGTAGCAAATGATCAGGTTCTTGATGAAGTCTCGGACGATTGTCCTTTGCGGTTTGTTGCAGGAAGACGGGTCGTGTACCCACCAACCGAAGCGCTCCGTCTTCCTGTAGGGGTCGCCCTTCCTGTACGTGTGCGGACACGACACTGTTGGCCGGGCGATCAACGCTTCGATCTTCGACATGGAGCCGACGATGGCTCCCACCTCGGAAAGCTTCTGCCAGTTGATCGTCTTGTCATCTTCCTGGACGTCAAGTGTTAGGTCGATGAAGCGCTCCGCCGCATCGTTGTCCATGAAGCTAACTATTACTACGCGGGCCATGTCTACTCCGGGAGCTTCCGTCGGATGGTCATGTTCTCCTGGGCGAACTTGTCGTTAGCAGCCACGTACATAACATTCGTTGCAGACGGTATGTTGGCATCAGCGATAGCCTTCGAAATCCATCGGCAGCCTCCGGACGCAGTCTTGTACACGGAGTTGTCGCGCCACTCCTGAATGTAAAAGATTTCGACGTATACCTCGTACTCAAGGTCTTCCATTAGGCCCGCCGTTCTACGTACCGCTTCTCGGGGTCTCGGGCAACCTGGCGAACCGACTTGATCCACCTGGACTCGTACGTCTGCGTACCGGCGTACTGGTCTTTCGTAGACCTGTCAGGACCACGAGCGCTAAAGAGCAGCTGGCCACTAGTGTTGGTCCCGATAAAACCCATGCGCGCCTTCCTGTCGTAGCGGTGCACACCCTCGATGCGGTACACGATCTCGTATTCGTGGTCTGTCAGCAGCGCAGCCTCCCTGCCGCTCTGCGTACAGAACGTTACACGTCTAGTCCCCGACCGGGGGTCTGGCTCTTCCGATTCCATCCGGTTCCTCCGTTTTGCTCACTGCCCAGATTTTTGCTCTCAATTAATTTTACCTGGTACCTTGGGTGATTTTCAAGGCCCATATTAGGGGACATGATAAAGACTTTATCGCGTCTCCGTCCACGTACATCTCGTGCCGAAAGTTCATGGCTGCTAGGTCCCGTGCCTCGAGATACGAGACGACAGCATCAGCCTGCATCATCTCCCGGTCGTCTTCCGGACCTGCGAGGAACCCGGTTTCCTGGAGCAGAAGCTGGATCGCCTCGCGGAGGTTGTCGTAGGAGTCCTTCAGCTCCTCTATCGAGGGCTGGACCCATGGAAGTGGATCCTTCTCTGCTACGAGCCGAACGGGCTCCATGGCCTCGGTCGGAGAGTCGTCGTACTCAGGTGTAACATTCTGGCTGCGGATGCCCGATAGCTGCACTGTCTCAGGCACTACGCGGGCCTGCTGCTGACGTGCCCATAGAACCATGTCACCGTGTGTGGCCCGGCGAACCTCCTCGGCTACAGTTTCCGGGTTCCCCCAGTGGTGTGCTAGGTGTTCGAACCTGCATGCTCCCATGGTGATGCGGATAGGAACGGTGGTGTCCAACGGATCTGCGTACACTACTACTCCTTTTCGTTAAACCTCGACCCACCTGCCGCCTTCGTATAGAAGTTCTTTTCCTCCCGGCGTCTGGATGTACAGGTCCTGGTTAGGCTGAGCTGCCTCGACGAACTGCTTGGTCTCCTCCTCGGTCCCTTCGTACACGGGCTCCCTTGCGTCGCCCCAAACTGCCCATGGTGGTTCGTCCTTCGCTACCATGACTCTCCTATCCCTTGAACGGTCCCGTCCCGTTCAGCTGTCTTGCCTTCCGCTGGCGCATGCCCTCGAGTGCCTCTTCGATGTACTTCTCGACCTTGTCCTTCGTGGGGTAGGCGTCGATGTTGACAAACCACCAGATGTAATTCTCTGGGCCTATCAGGTGACCTCGCATGCCCAGGACGATCGTGGTGATGGGAAGGGTGTTTGTCTCGACGTCACCCGTTTCTGGGTTCACAACTGGCTGTTGTATAGCCGCCCACGTCCTCTGCCACCAGATCTCTTGGCCAAGAGCGTGCTTCCGGATCACGTCTTCGATCTGCTTGTCCGTGACAAGCTGGTCGAGTCGCCTTGGGCCGGGCATAATCCTTCCCGCGACTTCGTCAGCCACGTGTTCCTCCTCTAAAGATAGTCAGAGCGTCTTGAACAGCCTGTGTTGCAAGGCCCTCGTTCTGCAGTTGGTCTACGTAGCCTTCGACGTTAACTGTGTCACCTAGGAGCATCTTGAGTGTCGACCACTTGGCTGCGATCTGCTGATTGCGACCAAGGTCTACCGTGTTCGCTGCGATTATGTCTGTTACCTGTACTGCGCTCTTCTGCCCGATACGGTGAAGACGGTCCTCTGCCTGTCGGTTCTTCGACGGACTCCAGTGTCTGTCGAGGAACACCACGTTCGATGACCTCGTCAGCTCGATGCCTTCTCCGCCTGCTGCGATCGTACCAGCGAAGACATCCAAATCTCCGCCTTGGAACCTGTCTACATTTAGGTCTCGTTGCTTTTTGGAGACGCTTCCCGTGTACTTGCCTACACGCTTTTTCATCCTAGTAAGGCGTGCCTCGACCAGGTCGATCATACTTTTCGACTGGCTGAAGACGACGATAGGCTCGAACTCGATGTCCTCAAAGAACTCGCACAGATCGTCGAGCTTGGACGATGGCTCCTGAAGGACAACCTTTGGTCGTATCTTCCTGAACGGCTCACCATCAGCCATGACGAAACTTGTGTTGCCGTACTCTTGAACGAAAGCTGGACTCGCCATAGCAAACTGCTGGAGCCTGATTAGTTGCGCAATGACAACGGGTGCAACGAGCGGTTCGTCTTCGTGCTCGCCTACCCACGCTACCATGTCCTTGCGCATCTGGTTGTAGGCCTTGCGCTGGCTCGGGAGAAGCTCTACCTCTCTGGTGCTATAGTACTTGTCCGGCAGATCAGGAAGAACCTTCTCCTTGAGCCGCCTTATGTACCAAGGCTCCATCTGGGACAGAAGCTGAGGAATCGTGTCCTTGTTAACGCCTACGACCTGCTTGAACGTTGCTCCGTTCTTACCGGTCGTTTCTGTCTGCTCAAGGTAGGTGTTTACGTATCGCCAGTAGCTGGTATACTTCTTGGGGTACAACCAGTTGAGAACGGACCAAAGGTCTTGAGGCTTGTTGTCAGCTGGTGTTCCTGATAGGCCAGACTTGAACCTGGTGTCGAGAGCCTTAACGGCTCTTGTCTGTTGTGCCTTCCTATTCTTAATCCTGTGTACTTCGTCGCAAATGATATGGAACCAAGTTACCTTGCGGAGTTCGGGCATAAGCCGCAAGGCTTCGTAGTGGCAGATTAGATAGTCGTATTTGCCACTCTGGGCAGCCTTGACGAAGGATAGGCGATTCTTTCGGTCAATGATGTAGTACGCAGCACTAGGAAACATTTTGCCAATGTGGCGAGCCCACGAGGCGTGAACTCCGTGAGGAGCTACAATCAGGGTTGGCTTAGAACGCATACCAGGACTCTTGAACCTGGAGCCCGTCTTAATGCGCAGGCGCGAGTCGATCGCGAGCGCCTCGACGGTCTTGCCCAGACCCATCTCGTCACCGATGAGTCTTGAGACCAACTCAGGAACACCCAGCTTGTCAACGCACACAGACTGGAAGTCGTATAGCCTGATTGTATTGGGCATGCCCTACTCTTCAGTTAAGGAAGCCGCTGTGTCCTTTGTACGCCTATGCCTATCTCTGCGGCCAGGCCTACTTCTGCGTCGTGCAGTTCCCGCTCGGCTGACTCTAGTTCCATCTGAGCATGAACTAGAGCCTTATGTTTCTGACCAAACTCGCGCAGAGCTAGTTCCCTACGAGTGTAGGCAGCGCTCTGCTTCTCGGTCATTCCTGCTGTCTTTGGGTCGCTCATTCGAACGTCACTACGGTCTCGACCCGACTCGAGTCGGCCATCTCGATCTCACTGAGTAGGTCTACGTTAAGGCCTTGGTCGTTCTCGTACTGACGAATTGCGGTCTCAGACATGTCACCATAACTCTTGATCGGAATCTTCACCGTGTAGACGATCGTCCTCTTGATCACTACCGTCTCCGACATTGACGCTCCTCGTATCACCTAGGTACGTTTCGCCAACTACATCGCCTGTATAAGGACACATCCAAAGTAGAACTCGAGCTTCGCCTCGCTTTTCGTAAGTGAGACCCAGGCGCTTGTCTCTCGACCCGTTGTACGGGTGTCGTTTCTGACATGACCTACACCAGAGACCTCGATCGACTTCCTGACGCGTGGGCGGGTCCTGAACACGAAACTCCTCGCCCTTCTGAATCCGCTTTCGCCGGTAAGGCTTTTTGCCCTGCTGGTTTCGTAGTAGCGCCTCATGGAAGTCATCGCTCACATCGCTCCCAGGACCTGACTTACGTAGCTAAAAGATCTATTCTGGTAGAGAAACAAATCATGTCCGAGGTCAACTCGTGCAACACCATCAGCTTCGGGTTCCAGCATCATCTCGTCAGCAATCCTAGACGCAGCTTGAGGTATGAACCCTACGTGCGTTAGTCGGTACATCAGTTCAGCCTTCAAGACAGCCTTCAATGGCCACTCCCTTGGGTGGCCCGAGCCAGGCATAGGTCCGGTCAGGTAGCCCTTTTGTACCCACTGACCTAGTACGTGCGGAGTAAGACCAGTTAGAGTCTTGATGTCCTTCGAAGCGTATGTTCTCGTTCCGTCAGATACCAGCTTCATTGCAACCTACCTCTATGTACTCGTCCAAAATTTCTGCAGCCCTATTACAGTCTGTGCACTTCCACCTAATCGATTGAAGCGGACTATCGTAATACTCAACAATGTCGTGACCGTTCAGACATGCCCGCCGGGACCCCGTTTGGCCCTCCATATCACCCGAACCTGCAAGGCTTGTACCCACAACATTCACATACGATTCGTCCATGGTATCTAGCTCCTCTTATCCTACTACAGGCCTTGCACTCGCCCGATACTGTGTGTACACCGAAGATGCTACGCAGGTGCCCAAACGGACACCTTTCGATAGTGCCTAGTCTTTCTTGTGCGTTCTGCTGAGTAGTTACAGGTCTGACATGTTCGTAGAATGCACATTTGTCAGAGGTCCCGTCTGGAAAATTGTAGTGTCCCAGCTCTTTGTCTGCAGGTACTGCGCCAATGAAATGATTGTAGGAAACGAAATGGGCAAGGCGGTGCTTTTGTTGTGGTTCACTGTCCAGTCTAACCAAAAATACACCATAGCCGCTGCGATCTGTGATTCCTCCCCAGAACCAGCATCTGGTCTTCGGGTCTACTACGACCGATAGAAGAAATCTTCTAAGTTCCAACTCTGTGAGTAGGATACGACCTGACTCTAGCCTAATCGCCATCTGCGATGTCCACAGGCTGTGTAACTGTCATACCTGGAACGATGGTGGTTTCGCCTTTGGCGGTGTGCTCGTCCAGGTGTGCCTTCATGATCGCATCACCGCCAGGGTCGCCTACTGGTACCTGGAACCTTCCGCCTTCTCTAGTTGGCGGACAAAGCCTACACGTTAGCATCGGCATCAGCTTCACCGTCCTTCGGCTTGGGAAAGAAAATCTTATCGGCTTCTTCCAACTTGATGCACCTTCGTCCGCAAGGGCATATGTACGTCTTGAGCTCGCCTTTTCTGATCCGGTAGTAGACCAGTTGTGGCGTAAGTCGTGCGTGAAGCTTGGCGTAATTGACCGGAGTGATGAGAGGTGCTTCGGCTGCTTCGTCTAGCTCGAACTTCTCTAGTAGTTCGTCTAGGTTGAGACCCCTAACGTCTTGTGGCTCGTCCATGATCAGCCTCCTGGTCAGCTGGAGGATATCTGATGTCTCTTTTGCTTCTCATTGTGCTTACGTTTGTCGGAGGGCTTGACCTTCTTGACCCAGGGACAGGGTGAAGTTGGAACGTGGTGGCGAATACTCGGATTCCAGCGCTGCGTGCATCCTTCCCCTTCGCATAGGAAGATTAGCTCTCCTCCTACGAGTGCTGTTAGGACGAACGTGTGCGGACCGACGACCACGTCGCGCTGCTTGAGAATGCGTTCGTAAGCTTCACGCCGACGCTCGAATCTGACTTCCTTCAGATAGCCCTCGTGGCACTTTCCGTGAAATCGACTCACCACATCCGCCTTTCAAGGTTAGATCCCCCTACGTACCCTAGGTATGTTTTCTCCTTGCGGTAGGTCTCGCCTAGTTTACGGTGGGACTCGAGGCTAGCTATGAGTGCTTCCTGTGCTACACGTACTGACTCAATTACTTCCTGTGCCTTACGCAGTCTCTCTTGTTCTACGGCTAGGGCCGCGCGTAGGTCTCGCCTGTATCTCTTGTCAACCCAAACGGCGGGTTCCATCGGAATTCTCGGCTGACGATTTTCCAGAATCTTCCTGCACCGATGCCAAGCCTCCGGGCCTGCCAATATGATCCAGAATATCCCCGGCCACTCACGAATGTCAATTGCGCTACTGGCCGCTAGGCACATAAGTCCTATAACTAGAATTGCGCCTGCAGAACTACAAATTAGCAGGACTTGCTCCTGGATTGTCAGCATGTACTGCCCCCTCAAGAATTACGGCATTCAGTAACCTCCACGATAGCCAAGGTCGCCCGCGATCTCTGCTGCCTGTCCTCCGTTCATCTCGTCCTGAGCGGCCAGAAGTCGAATACGGTCACGAGCCCTGACAGACGCGTCTGAGTTAACGTTGGGCGCGTCGAACGCCTTGGGTCCTACAGCACCCGATCCCTTGGGGGGCACTGTCCCGTTGGGGTTCACTTGGATAAACCAGCGGTTCCGCTCAGCAGGAATGAAGTCACCGTTCGGAAGAGACTCAGGTGCGACGTACTGAGGGCAGCGGTCATTTCTGCACTCGAGCAGATGCATCATCGTTCCACGCGGTGCATCTGGCGATGTTGCTCGTCTCTTGTTTACGAGACGTCCTGGCTCCTCGCATGAGGGGCACCGAGCCGCCTGCTCGTACAGGGTATCCGACATTAGCTCGCCTCCTTCTTGTCCTGTAGGGCATCAAGAAGCGCTGCGAACTGGTCCTCAAGGATCCCGACCCGATCGTTGATATCCACGACGCGCTGCTCGACTTGACCAAGCCTAGTGGGCACGCGCCGACGAGCTTGCTCTGCTTCCTCGAACTCGGGGTACTCAGGTTCCTTGAGTAGCTCCCATCGGCTAGGTGCATTTCCTCCGCCACGACTCAGTTGGATGATACAGCCCATTCGCTGGAGGCGCCGGAGGATCTTGCTGTAGTACGGCGTACTGAGGTCCAGGTCGCGGAACAGCTGCGTCATGAAGCCCTCGTACACCAGGGCGTGGCGGTCGTTGCCCCCGTCCTGGATCTGCCGCGCCTTGGCGTGCTTCCGCATCTCTTCGAACACCCTGAGCGAGTGTTCGTACAGTCGAGGCGGCGCGGACTGCGGGTCGTCATCTGTAGTCGTCACTGTCAACCCAATTTCCTTCTTATGCCTCGTACGAGGTCGGGTAGGCCTCCTAGACACTGGGCTGCTTCTAGTAGCTTGTCTAGAGTGTCTAGGGCAGGGTCGGAGGCCAGGTTGTTGAG
>WNGM01005932.1_pt1 | contig 11307 bp, 10 predicted proteins | sample 5400571 | NCBI WGS metagenome assembly WNGM01 (sample SAMN13153378, study PRJNA577476) | soil metagenome | isolation source: 100 cm soil or saprolite under Garry oak tree replicate 2 | place: USA:California | collected 2016-06-15 | reverse complement strand
ACAGCATCGGTGCTCCTTGGGGTGCCCCGCAGCACCTGGGGCCCAACATCAATTCTGCCGGGATGGATCTGGCCCCGACCTTCACCCCGGATGGGCACCAGATGTACTTCCACAGTACCGGACGCGGGGGCTGCGGCGACGCGGACCTCTTCGTCGCTCGGCGTCACGACAAGCGCGACGACCTCCATTGGGAGCCCGCCGAGAACCTCGGCTGCGTCGTCAACTCGCCCTTTAAGGACGCCGGCCCGACGTACTTCGAGGACGAGGCGACGGGGATCACGACCCTCTACTTCACTCGACAGAATAATCCGCCGGGCTCCGAGGAGGGCTGGGACGTTTACGCGAGCACGCGGATCGGGGACGAAGGCGCGTTCGGTCCACCCGTCCTGGTGTCGGAGCTCAGCAGCCCATACCGCGACACCCGCACCGCCATTCGGCGTGATGGGCTGGAGATCATCCTCTCCACGGGTCGGCCGGGAGGGGTCGGGAGCGAGGACCTGTGGGTTTCCACGCGCGCAACGACCCTCGATCCCTGGGGGACACCCGTCAACCTCGGGCCCGTAGTCAACAGCACGGCCTTCGACGGCGCGCCCGCGCTCTCGTTCGACGGCACCACGCTGTACTTCTTCTCAGAACGGGCCGGCGGTTTCGGGAAGAGAGACCTCTACGTGACTACGCGCACGCGCCTCAGGGACTGAGGCGGCAGGCCCGCTCCGTATCCGTGCGCTGAAGCGCCGGCTCGGCGTAGACGTGCGCCCTCAAGGGCGCTCGCGCGGCGTCCTTCAGGACGCTCACGCGGCCGAGCCCGCCCTTCAGGGCACGGTTTCGACGGCACCGGGCTTTTCTTCTTCAGTGCACCGGCTACCTTTCAGCCCTGAGATGAGCCGGCCCGAACGGACCACCATCCTGGACGCCCGCGCTTTGTCGCGGGCGCTTCAGCGTATGGCGGTCGAAGTGCTCGAGCTGGCCCACGGCACCGACGACCTCGTCCTCATCGGCATCCAGCGGCGCGGCGTCGAGCTCGCCGAGCGGATCGCCAAGCTCATCGAGAAGGAAGAGGGCGTGCTCGTGCCCCGCGGCGCCCTCGACATCACCCTGTACCGCGACGACCTCGAGACCGTGGGCCCCAAGCCCGTGATCGGCGAGACCCGCATCCCCGGCGACCTCTCCGACAAGCACGTCGTGATCGTGGACGACGTGCTCTACACCGGCCGCACCGTGCGCGCCGCGCTCGACGAGCTCGCCGACTTCGGCCGCCCCCAACGCATCTCGCTGTGCGTGCTGGTGGACCGGGGTGGGCGCGAGCTGCCGATCCAGCCGGACATCGTGGGGAAACAGGTGAAAGTCAACTCGGACGAGCGGGTCGACGTGCTGGTGGAAGAGGTGGACGGGAAGGATCAGGTGGATCTGGTGAAGGACGGAGTGACGTGAGGACCCTCGGGATTCCCACCCTGAAGGGTGGGCTCGGCGGGACACTGCCCTTAAGGGCAGCGCAGGGCCGAGCCCAGGCTTTAGCCTGGGAACCCGGGACCCGGAGCCGTCAATGACCGCCGCGCTCGGCAAGGACCTGATCGGCCTCGAGCACCTCTCAGCGGACCAGATTCGTCTGATCCTCGACACCGCCGAGCCGTTCAAGGAGGTGTCGGAGCGGCCCATCAAGAAAGTGCCCGCGCTCCGCGGCAAGACCATCGTCAACCTCTTCTTCGAATCCTCCACCCGCACCCGCATCTCCTTCGAGTTCGCCGAGAAGCGGCTCTCAGCCGACACCGTGAACGTCGCCGCGTCCGGCAGCGCGGTGCAAAAGGGCGAAACCCTCGTCGACACGGCCAAGAACCTCGAAGCGATGCGCATCGACATGGTCGTGATCCGCCACCCGTCGTCCGGGGCGGCCGGCTTCCTCGGCGACCGCATCCGCTCGAACGTCATCAACGCGGGTGACGGCAAGCACGAGCACCCGACCCAGGGGCTGCTCGACCTGCTCACCATCCGCGACAAGCACGGCAAGATCGAGGGGCTCAAAGTCTGCCTCGTCGGCGACATCCTCCACTCTCGCGTCGCGCGCTCGAACATCTGGGGGCTTTCGAAGCTCGGCGCCGAAGTCGGGGTGTGCGGGCCCGACACCTTGATGCCGCGCGGCATCGAGGAGCTGGGCGTGTGCCGGTTCCGCCGCATCGAGGAGGCGATCGCGTGGGCCGACGTGTTGAACGTGCTGCGGCTGCAGCTCGAGCGCATGGAGGCGGGCTTCATCCCGAGCCTGCGCGAGTACTACCGCGTGTTCGGCGTGACGGCAGAGCGGCTCGCGCAGGCGCCGCGCGAGCTGACGGTCATGCACCCGGGGCCGATGAACCGCGGAGTGGAGATCGACTCGCGCGTCGCCGACGGGAAGCACAGCGTCATCCTCGACCAGGTGACGAACGGCGTCGCGGTGCGGATGGCGGTGCTGTACCTGCTCGCGGGCGGGCGACCCGAGCTCGCCGAAGCCGCCAAAGGCCCCGCGGGCGGAGGGCCCGAGTGACCCGGCCCTTGCTGCTCCGGGGCGGGCGGGTGATCGACCCGAGCCGCGACCTGGATCAGACGGCGGACGTCCTCATTCAGGACGGCAAGATCGCCGGCGTCGGTGCCGGGCTCGGCGGACCTGACGGCGTCGACGTGCGCGACGTGCGGGGCAAGGTCGTGGCGCCGGGGCTCGTGGACGTGCACGTGCACCTGCGCGAGCCCGGGAACGAAGACGTGGAGACGATTGCGAGCGGCGCGCGTGCGGCGGCAGCGGGTGGGTTCACCGCGGTGTGCGCGATGCCCAACACCGACCCGGTCACCGACAACCAGGCGGCGGTCGGCTTCATCGTGCGACAGTCGGTGCGCGCCGGGCTCACGCGGGTGTACCCGATCGGCGCGATCTCGGTGGGCCAGAAGGGCGAGCAGCTCTCCGAGTTCGGCGAGATGGTGGGCGCGGGGGCCGTAGCGGTGTCGGACGACGGCAAGCCCGTCGTGTCGAGCCACCTGATGCGCACCGCGCTCGAGTACGCGCGCACCTTCGAAATCCCCGTCGCGGACCACTGCGAGGAGCCGACGCTGGCCGCGGGCGGCGTGATCCACGAGGGGCTCGTCGCGACGCGGCTCGGCCTGAAGGGCATCCCCGCGGCGGCCGAAGAGATCATGGTGGGTCGTGACATCCTCCTCGCCCAGCTGACGGGTGGGCACGTGCATCTGTGTCACGTGTCCACGCGCGGGTCGGTGGAGCTGATCCGGCGCGGGAAAGCACAAGGGGTCCGCGTCACAGCCGAGGTGACGCCGCACCACCTCACCCTCACCGACCGCGCCTGCGAGGGATATGACACCCACGCCAAGATGAACCCGCCGTTGCGCGAGGCCGCCGACGTGGCGGCGCTGCGGGCCGCGCTGGCGGAGGGCGTGATCGACTGCATCGCTTCCGACCACGCGCCGCACGCCTACGACGCGAAGGAAGCCGCCTTCGACGATGCGCCGTTCGGGATCGTGGGGCTCGAGACCGCGTTCGGCGTGGCGCACGGCGAGCTGGTGTTGGGCGGGGTGCTGTCGCTCCCCGACCTCGTGCGGCGGATGAGCACGGGGCCGGCGGCCGTGTTCCGGCTCGCCGGCGGTACGCTCAAGCCGGGCGCCCCGGCGGACGTGGTGGTACTCGACGTCACCGCGCGGTGGACTGTCGACCCGACGGCGTTCTTCTCGAAGAGCCAGAACACACCGTTCGCGGGCCGCACGCTCACCGGGCGCACCGCGCTGACGCTGGTGGGCGGCAAGATCGTGCACGACGCGGAGGCGCCCGCCGGCCGGTGAGCGCAGCCGCCGCAACCAATGGAGCGAATTGGACTTACAAGGTAGCGTGCCGGTTTGCTAGATTTGTACCATGCCGAAGGGGATGTCTAAGAGCACCGCCGTCATCCAGCGCCTGCTGGAGGAGCGGCGTCAGTACGAGGCCTGGATCGCCCGCCTGAACGACTCGGCGGACGCGAGTCCCGGGCACGTGCGCGCGCGTATCCGCGCCGACTACGAAGCCCGGCTCGCCGCGGTGACCGAGGAGCTCAGGGCCCACGCGGAGACCGCTCGCCAGGCGATCGAGGAGAAACGGCACCTGCGAGGCGAGCTCCAAAAGAAGGAAGCGCTCACCGCCGAGAAACTCACCGAGACCGAGTTGCGGCACTCGGTGGGCGAATACGACGAGGGGCAGTGGAGTCAGGTGCACAAGGACGTCCTCGCGGAGCTGGTCTCGGTGCGCGAGGACCTGCAGGCCGTCGAAGCAGACATTCGCAAGCTGGAAGAGCTCGACGCCCTGGTCGGCAACAAGCCCCCCCACCGGGCCGCGCCGCCGCCGAAAGTACCACGAGCACCTGAGCACGTGGTGCCCGACGACGAGCTCGCGTTCATCAAGTCCGTGACCGAGGACGACAAGGGGGCGCCCTCGGCGCGGCGCGCGAGCGGCGCCCGGTTTCAGCCCGTCATTCCGGGCGATCCCCCGCGCACGCCTCTCGCGGACCCCGGGGCCGCCACGTCGACGCCCGAGCCGATCGTGCCCGAAGCACCGGACGACGCCGATGAGGACGCGGCGAAGACGCTCCAGTGCAGAGAATGCGGCACGATGAACCTGGCGACGGAGTGGTATTGCGAGCAGTGCGGGGCGGAGCTCGCCGCCGTCTAATCAAGAAACGTCACGAAAAAGCGTCACGAAGAGTCGTCACGGAGGATCGTCGCGAGAATACGCCTCTCCGGGACGTTTGTTCGTGACGTCTTTTCGTGACGTTTTTTTGTTGCTTCGTGACGGTTTTGGCTACTTGGAAAGCTTCCTGACAGCGGCTGCAAGACGGGATTTGTGCCGCGCCGCGTTGTTCCCGTGGATCAGCCCCTTGCGCGCAGCGCGGTCGAGCAGCTGGGCCGCGGCGCGATAGGCCTCGGTCCCTTGCTCGGCGGTCGTCGCGGCGCGGACTCGCTTGAGCGCGGTGCGCAGGGCGGAGCGCTGCGCGCGATTGCGCAGGTGGCGCGAGCGCCCCTGCCGCATCGCTTTCTTCGCGGACTTGATTCGCGGCACAACTGCCTCCTCGTGAGGCGCGGAAGATAGAGGGTAAGTGCAGGTCGGTCAAGGCGCTACGCCGTTGACCCGACCCCGCCCGCGTCGTTATCTTAGGCCGTCACCGACCCCCGAGCCCGCGCCATCTCCTTCGAATTCCTCGTCTGGGCCCCGGTGCTCTTGTTCTCGATGGTGGCCCACGAATACGCCCACGCCGAAGCCGCGTACCGGCAGGGCGACGACACCGCCTACATGCTCGGGCGGCTCACGCTGAATCCCCTCAAGCACATCGACCCGTTCATGACGGTGCTGCTCCCCGTCATCCTCTGGGTCTCCCACGCCGGGTTTCTGTTCGGGGCGGCCAAGCCGGTCCCCGTCACCCCCAGGAAGTACCGCAAGTACGTGCAGGGGGACGTGATCGTCTCGCTCGCCGGGATCGCGGTGAATCTGGCCCTGTTCGTGGTGGCGGGCGCGTTGTTCGCGGCGGTGGGCCTGCTCGCGTCAGCGGCGCCTGCGCTCACCGGTAGCCTGGAGATCCTCCAGCGCATGATGTTCTACGGGATGCGGTTCAACCTGGTGCTCGCGTTCTTCAACCTCATCCCCATCCCGCCCCTGGATGGCAGTCACGTCTTCTATCATCTGCTGCCGCCGGGCGCCGGCCTGAAATACCGCCAGTTCTACGCGCTGGGCATGGTGCCGCTTTTCCTCATCATCTGGCTCGCGCCCGTGCTCCTCACGCCGTTCTTGTGGCCGGCGCGGCAGTTGCTGCAGCTGGGGTGGGCGGTGGTCGGCGGCTACGCGTTGCCCGGGGCCCTGCCCCCGCTATGACGACTCCGGCCCCGGTGACGCACGAGTCGAACGCCTTCGTCATCGAGCTCGAGCAGTTCTCGGGCCCCCTTGACCTGCTGTTGCACCTGATCCGCGAGGACGAGGTCGACATCACCGACCTGCCCATCGCGAAGATCGCGGATCAATTCCTCGCGGTCATCAACGAGCTGGGGCTGAACCAGGCGGCGGACTACCTCGAAATGGCCGCTCGGCTGCTCCGCATCAAGGCCCAGCTGCTGTTGCCGCGCCGGCTGGGCGACGACGACTGGGAAGATCCGCGGGCGGAGCTCGTGCGCCGGCTGCTCGAGTACCAGCAGATCCGCGAGCTGGTGGAGTGGCTGGGCCAGGCGGCCGCGCGCCGCGCCGAGCAGTTCGGGCGCGGCTTCTCCCCCGAGCCGCCGTCCGCGCCGCCCGCGCCACTCGTGATCGAGCTGAACGACCTGCTCGCCGCCGCGGAGCGGGTGATCGCGTTGATCCCGGAGCCGATGCTCCACCGGGTGGTGCCCCGGCCGCTCGACGTGGAGGGCGCGACCGCGCGGATCCAGGCGCTGCTGGCCGGGCGCGCGGAGTTCGGGTGGCTCGACGTGGTGGGGGAGCGCCCCACGATCGTGGACGCGCTGTCGGCCTTCATCGCCCTGCTCGAGCTCGCCAAGCGGGGGTCGCTGAAGCTCCGCCAGGCCGGACCCTTCACTCCGATTGTGATCCAGCGTGAGCCCCCTCGCGCAACTGCTTGAAGCCGCGCTGTTCGCGGCGTCGCGCCCGCTCGCGGTCGAGGAGCTGACGACCCTCGAGCCGCAGGCGGGGGAAGCGGCCGTGCGGGCCGGGCTGGACGAAATCCGCGAGACGTACGCTGCCCGCGACCACGGGGTGGAGCTGGTCGAGATCGCCCAGGGGTGGCAGTTCCTCACGCGGCGCGAGTTCGCCGAGGCGGTGGAGCGCGCGCAGTTCGCGCTGCGCCCGCGCCGCCTCAGTCCCGCGGCGCTCGAGACGCTCGCCATCATCGCGTACCGGCAGCCGGTGGGGCGGAGCGAAGTGGACGAGATCCGGGGCGTCGACTCGGTCGCGGTGATCGACAAGCTCATCGAGCGGGGGCTGGTGGAAGTGATCACCCGGGGCGAGGGGCTCGGCCGGCCGCTGCTGTACGGTACCACGCCGCAGTTCCTGGAGATCCTGGGGCTCAAAGACCTGGACGAGCTGCCGCGACTGGAAGAGCTGTCGGTGGCGCTCCGCCCCCCGGCCCCCGCGCCCGCCGAATCGGAATGACGCCGATGCGCCTGCAGCGCGCACTGGCGCGCGCGGGCGTGACGTCACGCCGCAAGGCCGAGGAGCTGATCCGCGCCGGGCGCGTGTGCGTGGACGGCGCCAAGGCCACGATCGGCATGAGCGTGGACGTCGCGCGCCAGCGGGTCACGGTGGACGGCCGGGTGGTGCGCCCCGCGCCGCTCACGTGGCTCGCCCTCAACAAACCTGTGGGCTACGTCGTGAGCCGGGGGGACCCCGCGGGGCGGCGGACCGTGTACGACCTCCTCCCCAAGGTCCCGGGCCTCACGTACGTTGGACGGCTGGACGTCATGACGTCGGGGCTGCTGCTGCTGACGACCGATGGGGCGGCGGCGCACCGGCTGATGCACCCGCGCTTTGCGGTGCCGCGGGCCTACCGGCTGCGGGCGCACGGGCTCGAGGCGGCGGAGCTCGGCGCCGCGCTGGCGCGCCCGCCGGCGATCGACGGTCGCCCGGTGCGCGTGCTCGCCTACCGCGTGCGCCCAGCGCAGCGCAGCATCGAGGTGGAGCTCACCCTTGCGGAGGGGCGGCACCGCATCGTGCGGCGGCTCGCGGAGGCGCTGGGGCTCAAGGTCGAGTGGCTGCACCGGGTCGCGTACGGGCCCGTGCGGCTTGGGCGGCTCGCCGAGGGGAAGCACCGGCGGCTGTCCCCGCACGAGATCGACGCCATCGAGCGACTGCATGGAACTGCGTGATCGGACGGCGATGATCCTGGGCGGGAGCGGGCTGGTCGGGCACGCGGTGGCCCGCCGGCTGCTCGCGGCCGCGCCCCGGCGGATCGTGCTGGTGGCGCTGTACGAGGACGAGGTGAGGGCCACGGCGCAGGCGCTCGAGCCCTATCGGGGTCGCGCCGCGATCGAGGTGGAGTGGGGCAACGTCTTCATGCCGGCGGAGCTCGCCCGTCTGGAGCGAAGCGCCATCGTCGGCGACTCCGAGCACCGCGCGCTGCTGGTGCGCGACGTCCTCGGCGAGATGACCGACGACATCCTGCACCGCAGCTTCCTCTACCAGCTGCTCATGAAGTACCGCCCCGACGCGGTCGTGGACAGCATCAACACCGCGACCGCGTTCGCCTATCAGGACGTCGTGAAGAGCGCGCAAGAGCTGCTAGCGCTCGCAGGCGCGGGGAAGGTGGATCGCGCAGCGGTCGAGCGGCACGTCCTCGTGCTCACCACGCCGCAGCTCATCCGGCATGTGCAGATTCTCGTCGAAGCGCTGCGGCGCGCCGAGACCAAGGCCTACGTGAAGGTCGGGACCAGCGGCACCGGCGGGATGGGCTTCAACATCCCCTACACGCATTCCGAGGAGCGGCCGAGCCGCACGTTGCTGACGAAGTCGGCGGTGGCGGGTGCCCAGTCGCTGCTGCTGTTCCTCCTGGGGCGTACGCCCGGCGCCCCCGCGACGGTGGAGATCAAGCCCACCGCCACGATCGCCTGGCGCGAGATCGGGTTCGGGCCGATCCGCCGCAAGGGGAAGCCGATCCCCCTCGTCGACTGCCCCAAGCCGGTGCCCCTGGCGGAAGCGTTCCGCCCCGACGCGAAGCCGTGGTGCGATCTCGGGAAGCCGCTCGAGGGCGTGTTCATCGACGTGGGGGAGAACGGGCTGTTCTCGCGCGACGAGTTCGAGACGGTGACGGCGCTCGGCCAGATGGAATTCATCACGCCGGAAGAGGTCGCGGACTACGTGCTGATGGAGCTCGAGGGCCGGCCCACCGGGCGCGACGTCGTCGCCGCGCTCGACGCGGCGACGGCGGGCCCGACCTACCGGGCGGCGATGTTGCGCGGGCACGCGATCGAGCACCTGCGCTCGCTCGAGCGTCAGACCAAGACCCGCAGCGTCGCCTACGAAATGCTCGGGCCGCCCCGCCTCACCAAGCTGCTGTGGGAGTCGCACCTGTGCGCCCTGCTGCGCCCCAGCGTCCGGGCCCTCGCCCAGTCCAAGGCCAAGGAGCTCGCCACGGAGGCCCACGGCCTGGTGACGCGCGACGCAGCGCTCCGGAGTCATATTCTCTCGGTGGGCATTCCGATCCTCGTGCCGGACGGGGAGCGCCTGTACCGCGGCAGTCTCGTCGTGGTCTCGGGGGATGGGAGCGACCCGGGTGCCGCGGCGCCGCGCGGCTGGGTGGACCTGCGGCCGCAGCAGTTCGGCATGTGGGTCAAGCGGGCGCAGGAGATGGTGGCGCAGGGCGAGCGGCGCCAGAGCCGCGCTGAGTCCGGCAGCGGGGTCGACTGGACGGCGGTCGGCCCCGACGACCCGATCGAGCCGGCCCCGGCCCCGACGACCCGATCGAGCCGGCCCGGTTCGCCACCTGGGTGTTCCGCTACGAGGACCGGGGGGAGCGGATCAAGCGCTAAGCCCATGGCCGTGGATACCGCAGGAGTCGACCGCGCGCTCGGCGCCATCGGGACCACGTTCCGTCTGACGCGGCTCTACCCGCCGACCCACCCCGCCGTGATGGAGGCGCTGCGACAGATCGCCGAGGCCCTGCCGTCGCTCGCGGCGCTCGGCACCGTAGAGTGGAAAGTCGGCGTGACGGGGCTCCACTGGCGCGGCCAGCATTTGCTGCCGCGCAACGCGCAGCTCGCGGAGCTGGCGGGGCTGCTGTATGCCCACGGCGTGCGCGGGGTCACCTTGAATCCCGGCGCGACTCCCGAGAGCACGCTCGCGCTGTTCCAGGTCGCGACCGGGACGATCCCGCCGGACGACGCCACGCTCGGGCAGATCGTGCTGACCCTGGGACGCCGCTCCTCGGCGCGGCTCGAGCGGCACCGCGCGGCGGCCTCGGGGCAGGGCGACGCAGCGGCGCCCGAAACGCCTGCCCCCCCTGCCCCCCCTGCCCCCGGGCTGGCCGCGCCGCCGCGCGCCGCCTCCGAGCCGGCGATGGGGAAGCGGGCGAGCGCGGTGTTCCGGCCCGACGTGGTGCCCGCCGACGTCGAGGCGAAACGCGCCATCGGCGTGCTCAAGGCAGCGGCGACGCCGGAAGAGCAACGTGCTGCGGTCGAGAAGCTGGCCGGGCTCGCGCCCGGCCTGCTCGAGCAGCGCGATGTTCCTACCGTGGCCGATGCGATCGCGGCGCTCGACCGGTTGCTCCCGGCCGCCACGGACCCCGGTCTGCTCGAGGCGATCGACCGGGCGGCGCTCGCGCTCTCCGACCGCAGTCTGGTCGAGCGGATGGTGCAACGGTTGGGTGAGCCGCGCGTGCCGCTGGAGGAGCGGGAAGCGCTGGTCGCCGCGGTCGGCGCCCTCGCGTCGCTCTCCATGGCGCTGGTGCTCGACGCCTTCGTCGGCACGCCGCTCGATCGCCGAGCGCCGTACCGCGCCGTGGTGCGCACGGCCGCCGACCGGGCGGTCGAGGCGCTGCAGGGCAAGCTGGCGGACGAGGATCCGCAGATCGTGGCGGCGGCCGCCGAGTTTCTCGGAATCACCGGCAGCCCGCAGACGGTGCCGCTGCTCGTGCCGCTCACGCACCACGCGTCCGAGTTCGTGCGCGAGGCGGCGCTCGTGGGTCTGGCGGAGGCGGGAGGTCGGGAGATCTCCCGGCCGGCCATGCCCGCGTTGAAGGACGAGAGCGTGGCCGTACGCATGGCGGCGGTCCGCGCGATCGCGGCGGGAGGCGACCCTGCCTCCACCACGGTGCTGATCCGCCGCCTGGACCAGGAGTCCGACGAAGGGGTACAGGCGGAGTTGCTCCGGGCCATTGGCCGGTTGGGGGCCAGGGAGGCCCTCGAGGTGTTGGCGCGGCACGCGGAACCGGGAGGGATGAGGCACCGGCGCAGCCCGACGGTGCGGGCCGCGGCGGTGGACGGGCTGCGCCACATCGCGCGCCCCGAAGCGCGGGGGCTATTGGAACTGTACAGCAAAGACAAGGAGCCGGCGGTGCGCAAGGCGGCGGAGGCGGCGCTGAAATGACCACGCGAGCGGTGCAGTCGGGCGCTGCGGCGCTCGCACAGACGATCTCGCAGGAAGTGGCCAAGCGAGTGGTCGGGCAGGAGCTGATGGTCGAGCGCCTGCTCGTCGGGCTGCTCACCGGCGGGCACATTCTCCTCGAGGGCGTTCCGGGGCTGGCGAAGACGCTGGCGGTGCGCACGGTAGCCGAGTGCCTGCGGATCGCGTTCTCGCGGATCCAATTCACGCCGGACCTGCTCCCGGCGGACGTGATC
>WNGM01012182.1_pt1 | contig 11308 bp, 7 predicted proteins | sample 5400571 | NCBI WGS metagenome assembly WNGM01 (sample SAMN13153378, study PRJNA577476) | soil metagenome | isolation source: 100 cm soil or saprolite under Garry oak tree replicate 2 | place: USA:California | collected 2016-06-15 | reverse complement strand
GTTGTTCGCTGTGCCCGTCGCCGTAGGCCCAGGCAGTGTCAAAAAAATTGCAGCCGAGATCGACGGCGCGCTGGAGCGCGTCGAGCGATTCCTTGTCGTCGGAGCCGCTCCACCCGGCCATACCCCACATGCCGTAACCAATTTCGCTGACGTTCCATCCAGTTCGGCCAAAGCGGCGGTAGCGCATGAATGGTCTCCTGAGGTCGAACCGCCATTATACGTGGATGGGCGCCGGGCAGAATCAGGAGAATAGGCGGTACGATGTGAGTAGGCTATTCCACAACTGCTGCCCGCTCTTGTGACTTCACGCGGTCCGCATCTATAATGGTTCTTCACGCGGAGTCCGGGGCACGGTCCGTGCTTCTCGGATTCCGCCATCTTTTTCAATGCGCAAGGGTTCATTGCACAAGGGTTCAGCGCGACGCAAATAGACGACCATGTCCGATCCACTGGCAAAAATTAAGAAAAAACTTCAGGATGAAATCGACCAGCTCTCTCACGAGCTCAGTGTCGAGCTTCCCAAGGAAATCGCCGTGGCTCGCGCGCACGGCGACCTCTCCGAAAATGCCGAGTACAAATACGCCAAGGAGCGCCAGACTTACGTCAACGCCAAAATCGCGCAACTCAAGAAGCGCATGGGCGACCTCGGCATGCTCAACCTCAGCAACATCCCCAAAGACCGCTCCGGCTACGGCTCGCGCATCGTTGTTCTCGATGTTCATCGCGACGTGAAAGTCGAATACAAACTGGTCAGCAGCGAAGAGGCTGACGCCGAAAACGGTTTGATCTCGACCAATTCTCCCATCGGCCGGGCCCTGCTCAATCGCAAAGTAGGCGATGAGATCGAAGTCGCCACGCCCGCGGGCAAAAAAGAATTTGAAGTGGTTCGCCTGGTCACTATTCACGAAGGCGAGTAACCTTCGTTTCTCTCCGACCTGCTCGGAAATTCTTTTTCTCTTTTCGAACTTCCATTCTTGCGCGTGGTGGACAAATCGAACCCGCTTTGCGATTCTCGTTTCCATGAAACCTGCTCTGATTGTTCACGGAGGCGCCTGGGACATTCCTGACGAAGCCATCGATGCTTGCAAATCCGGCTGCAGCCAGGCGCTTGCGGCGGGCTGGCCCATCCTCTCGCGCGGCGGCCACGCTCTCGACGCTATCGAAGCCGCGATCATGGTGCTGGAAGATGACCCGGTCTTCGACGCGGGCTACGGCTCGCATCTGAATCTGGACGGCCGCGTGGAGTGCGACGCCATCGTTATGAACGGCGCGACACTGCACGCCGGCGCAGCATGCACGCTGCAGCGGGTGAAGAATCCCATTCGTGTTGCCCGGGCAATCCTGGAGAATTGCCCGCACATGATGTTGGTTGCTGAGGGGGCGGAGCGCTTCGCGAGAGAGCAGGGAACCGTCGGCGCCGTAGCCATCGACCAAAATGGGAATCTATTTGCGGCCACTTCTACCGGCGGCACCTGCTGCAAGCTCCCAGGTCGCGTTGGCGATTCGCCGCTGATTGGCTGCGGATGTTATGCCGATTCCGAAGCCGGTGCCGTCTCCTGCACCGGCTACGGCGAGGCGATCATGAAAATCGTGATGGCAAAAACCGCAGTTGATTTTCTGCGGCAATCTCCAATTTGCGTGGACTCTCCGAGTGGCGCGTCTTGTGAAGCCTCTTTGGCGCAGGTTGCTGCCCGAGAAGCCGTTCATCTGCTCGCTAAGCGCACGCATGGCACCGGCGGCCTGATTCTTCTCGATTGCCAGGGCAATCCCGGTTTCGCGTTCAACACGCCGCGCATGGCTTACGGATACGTGGCCCTCGACGGAAATTTCGTCACCGCCGTTTAGCATCGCTGCCAGATTCTTCGTCTCATTAATCGTCGTCGTCTTTTTTCTTGCGGCCGACGGAGACATCTTCTATATCTGAAATTCCCAGGCGCATCGCCTGGTAAGCGGGCAACGCGGCGGATTCCGGCACCCTCGAACCATTGGCGCGGCATGCAAACCAGATGATGGCGTTCAAAGTTTGCGGATCGGCCATGTCCGCGTGCGCAAAATCCTGCAGCATCGTTTTCTTCATCCATTCCGCCGTGGCTCGGTCTTTCGCTTTCTCGGTGAGCAAATTGTCCGCGGCGATGGTCGGCAGCACTGCTTTGTAGGGCGTCAAATCGGGCTGGTCCTGAAACACGGTATTGTGAAATTTGTGAATCAGCGCGCCGCGCTTGTTGTACGCGCTGATGGCCAGGCCTACGGAACGGTGCGAATCCACGTGGTCTGGCCCGGACTGCGCGTCGTCTTCCAGGACAAAAATCGCGGTGTCTTTCCAATACACACTCGAGGAGATCGCCTCGACCAGCCGTCCCACCGCATAGTCATTGTCCGCCACCATGAATTGCGGCGTTGGAAATCCTTTCTTGATGCCTGTGGTGTGGTCATTGGGAAAACGCATGACAGTCAGCGCGGGCATGGGATCTGGTTTGCCCGCTTCTCGCTGGGCCACAAATCCGCGAAACTCCGCGAGCCACTCGCCCAGCCGCGAATTGCCTCTGCAATTGGCATTTGAATTGTCTTGCGTCACTGCAGCGTCTTCAGTTTGCGGAGCGGCGAGCGCGGCTTTGTAACAGTCTACGGTCATGCTGTCCGGCGACGTGACATCGAAGCTGCGAAAGCTCGTGCTGTGATGGTTCGCGAGCGAAGGTTTGTTGGGAATGTCGCGAACGGGTTTCGAGATGTCCGGATACTCTTTGTGCTGCTTGTGTCCCGCCGCATCCACGTCTTTCTCCGAAATCACGGTGATGAATTCCCCGTAGTTTCTGTAGGTCAGTCCCGCGCGCGCGGCAGCGTCCCAGAGATAGAGCGTTTTCGGCTCGCCGAGATCCGTGAAACCCTGGCGATAGGGCAGATGCTTTTCCAGCAAATCCGTCAACGCGGCCAGCGCGTCGCCCTTGAACTTATCGAGTTGCAATTCGCCGGGCGGCTCATAATCTGGCAGGCGGTTGTAGCCTTCAAAGTCATAGGTGCGGCCACGGTCGGAATAGTTCCAGCGAAAGCCCTTGTCCACGTAGTCGGTGGAAAATGCGGCGGTCGCCCAGTTATGCCCATCCGGGCTGGCCTCGGAATTCACAAAGAAGCGATCAAAGAGTCCGAACCGTTGCGCGAGCGCGTGATGATTGGGTGTGACCGACTGTGCGGCGCCATCGGGCCGGCGCGCGGTGTCGCCATTGCCAAAAATCGCGAAGGCTGGCTCTCCATCCGCAGGATGGCCGTCGCCAGAAGTTTTCACGTCGCCAAACACCTGGTCGTAGGTGCGATTTTCCTTGATGATGTAAACCACGTGCTTGATGGGGCTCTCGCCGGTAAAAAGTTTCGGCGGCGCATAATCCATCAGCCCATCGTTCTGCATGGTCTGTTGCGTGTAGCGCGCCAAGGCGGGCTCATCGGGAAGCTCGACCATGCTGATGTTTCCCGAGACAATCGATCCGCTGTACTGGCCACCCTGTCTGTTTTTCTCCGGTTTTGCCGGGAACGCCGCGTTCGGCGGATTGGGCGTGCGCCCGCCATTGTTCACGCGCATCGAGGACGGTTCGAATCCCGTCCCTTTGCCATTTCCGATGAACAGCTTTCCGTCCGCCACGGCCACTGCGGAAGGATATTGCCCCGTGGGAATAAATCCCAAGACTTTTGACTTTGCTTTTTCCTCATTTTTTCCCTGTGATTGTCCCCGGCGAGCATTCTCCGAAAGCTCCACGACGGCCACGGCGTTGCTATGCGCGTTCGCGACATAGAGCGTCTTTTCGTCTTCGCTGAGGACCACACCTTCAGGACTTGCGCCGGGCAACGCGTTCTCTGCGAGCCGCACGCCGATACGTTCGATTTCTTGGTCGGAGACAGTGTCGATTACCGAGACGCTGTCCGCGTTCGAATTGGCCACAAACAGCCGCGTTCCCTCGGCATTCAGAAGCATCGCGGTCGGATGCCGGTCCACGCCAATGTATTTCTCCACGGCGGCCTTGCCGTTAAGCGAAATCACGGCAACCGAGGAATCATTCCAGCAGGAGACGTACGCGCGCGCTTTCTTCCCGGTTTCCAGCACCACAACTCCGTACGGATAAATGTTTTCGCTGAGCTTTCCCTGGTGGTGTAAATCCACTCGCTGCATTCGTCGTGCTCCGTTCAGTTCGCGGACAATGGTCACGGTATCACCCAGGTTATTTGCAGTGATGAGCGCGGCGCCATCTCGCGTCACCGCCAATCCCGTGGGATAGAGGGCTGCTTTCCCCTTGTTGTAATCCTTCGGCGATACTTCTCCTGGATTGCTGATCAAGAAGGAGGGCGCCGTGATTTTCGTGGCGGGGCCCGGCGAGGCTGGCTGAATCGGCGCGGCGGCTTTGGGGTCGAAGCGGAAAATCCACACCTTGTTCTCGAATCCTCCGGAGACGTACATCGCAAAAACGCCATCGGTTCCAGGCATTCGAGCAAAAGCCAGACCGACATTGGCGCTCTGCGGCGTCGGGAAATACACGTTTTGAACCACCGCGGGCTCAGGGCTGGCGTTCAGGTCGATCACCGCGATGGATTGCTGCGCTCTATTGGTTTCTTCGCTGAACTGCACGCCGTAGCCGCTGTTCACAACCAGCAGGTAGCGGCCTTTGCCGCCGCGCCCCAGCGTATCCGGGCTGCGCACCATGGTCATGGGCATGGCGCCGACCGCGGGGAGGCGCGTCGAGGCATCCATCACCAGCGTGCCAGCCGGCGTGATGGGGCGGCCTTCTCCTGCGGGCTCCTGCTGCCCCTGGAGGATTCCGGAAAGAAAGAACGCCGTCAGCAACAATCCAACTGGAAACCGCCTTCTCATGAATTCACCTCGTTCAAATGTCTCGAGTATTCCTTGCAACATCGTCTTATTGCGCCTCTAAATGTACCTGCATCCAAGCTTACGGGAAAATTGTTTCGCTTCCGTGAACTCTCGGAGCGGCGGCCCTGCCCCAGGAATAGATTTGACCGCAAGCGCGACAGCCTTTTAGGATGAATATTGCGTGGTCCTCAGCCGCCAAATTAAACCAAAGACGGATGCGAATGAAAACTAAACTTCTCCTTGCAGCTTTCTTGTGTCTTTTGCCGTGGCGTTCTTTACCCGCGCAAACGCTCGATGAAGTCATAAAAAAGGCCATTGCCGCGCGCGGCGGACCCGACAAGATGAAGGCGGTGCAATCCGAACGCATTACCGGGGCCTTTCTTTCACAGGGCATCGAGGGCACGCTGGTCCTCGAGCTGGAGCGTCCTCACAAGCTGTATTCGGAAATTACCGTGGAAGGGCAAAAGGTCCTGCGCGTTTACGACGGCAAATCCTCCGGATGGATCGTGAATCCGTTCTCGGAGAACCCGGACGTCCTGGAAATGTCCGCGGAAGAACTGAAAGGGATGCCTGACGAATCGGACCCGGACGGCCCCCTCGTGGATTACAAAGCCAAGGGATCGCAAGTGGAACTGGCCGGAAAAGAAGATGCCGAGGGCAAAACCGTCTACCGCCTGAAGATAACCAGCAAGAGCGGAGAAGTGCGCTCTTATCTGATTGACGGCGCCACGTTCCTGACCACGAAATGGGAGGGGATTCGAAAAGTAGGGGATCGCGACTTGCCCTGGGAGTGCGCTCTTTCCGATTACCGCGAAGTCCAAGGCCTGAAGTTCCCTTTCAAAATCGAACAAAGCAGCCCGGGCACGGAATATAAACAAACGCTCACTATCGAAAAAATCGAAATCAATCCGAAGATCGACGAGTCGCACTTTGCCAAACCCGCTGCGCCGAAAGCGTCTGCCGCAACTGCGCCGCCTGCCGCTGCCAAGCCCTAAGCTGGCCGGGCGAGATCTCTGCGGAGTGGTAAAAGGGAATAGGAACCCTGGTTTGTCTTGTTTGCCTCGCTGGATGTATTTGTGGGCATCTGCAACGGAGTATCTGTTGCTTGGACGCTTCTGCCTGCATACTATAATCTAAAGGTTATGGAGCTGACGCTCAATCTCGTCTGGGTCTGTGTGGCCATCGTCGCTGTTCTCGCGCAAATCGTCACACTGTCGAACAATGGCGCATCGTTGCGGCGGCGCTCGATTCACGGACGGAAAGTAATCGCCATGGGCTGCGCCCTGGTGATTCTCTTTTTTGTTATCTCCATGACCGATGACCTGCATGATCAGGAAGTCCTGACCGAGGAAAGAAAAGTTTCACAAATGGTTGCGGGCGCAGATGCCCCTGGAACTGCCCCCTCTGCCCGGTCGATTCCTGTTGATTTTCTTTTGTTCTTCCCACCCGAGGCCTTTTCTCCTGCTTTGCCGGCCGTGGGAAGGCTGCTTGAGTCTTCGGAATCGCCATTCGCGCCGGCCATCGAGGGGGAAACCCTCTGCGGCCGGGCGCCGCCACTCTCTCTCGCTTAGTCCGTCCGTCTTCCGTTCGCAAGAAGTGTTCGCAGTGAGGTGAAGGACCTTGGATGACCTCGTCCACTCATTCTCCACATGGTCCAATGCCTGTGGGTAAACAGGCTTTCTTCGGATAGCGACAGCAAAGGAAAAAGACATGCGGGCTTTGAGAACTTTGAGAAAAGGTCTTTGCTTGGGATTTCTGCTGAGCATCGTTCTGACAACCAGTACGTTTGCGCAGAAGGCCCTTACGTGGCAGCAGGTTCGCGACAAATTTGAGGCCCTAAATCCCACGCTGCGCGCGGGTCTGATCGGCATTGACGAGTCTCGGGCTTCGGAGATTACCGCGCATTTGCGTCCGAATCCGAATCTCGCCATGTCGGCCGACGGGATTCAGGCTGCGCCTTATCAACGCGTCTGGCAACCCTTGGTGGGCGCCACGATTTCGCCAAACTTGAGCTATCTGCACGAACGGCGCCACAAGCGGGAGCTGCGGCTCGAGAGCGCGCAAAAGGCGACGGGCATCGCCATTTCCAGCCAAGCCGATCTGCAAAGGACTTTGCTTTCCAATTTGCGCGCCGCCTTCGTTCAGGTGCTTCAAGAAAAAGCCGTTTTCGCGCGGGCTAAGGAAAACATTGCCTATTACGACCATGTGTTGGACGTGAATCGCGAGCGCTACAAAGCAGGCGCCATCGCCCAAGTCGACTTCGACCGCTTGCAACTACAGCGCGTTACCTACCAAGCGGATTTGCAAAACGCGGAGGAGAGCCTCGAAACCGCAAAGATTCAACTGCTCACGCTTTTGAATGACCGCACGCCCGTGGACGAATTCGACGTCACTGGTCCCTACGGCTTTTCTGCGCAGATTCCGCCACTTGATGACGTTCGGGCAGCGGCCATTGGCGTGCGCCCGGACTTGAAAGCGGCGATCCAGGCCATCGACAAAGCAAAAACCGACCACCAGCTTGCCGTAGCCAATGGCTCAACGGATCCGACTTTTGCCGCATGGTGGACCTACAACCCCTCGTTCAACAACCCATTTGACCACGAAACCGTCGGCGCCAGCGTCAGCATCCCGCTGCGCATCTTTGACCGCAACCAGGGCGAAAAGCTCCGCACGCGGCTGGATATCGACCGCAATGAGCAGCTGGCGCAGGCCGCGCGAGCGCAAGTCTTCAGCGACGTGGATTCCGCTTACGCTACCGTAGAGAGCACGCTGATCCTTCTTCAGCCGTACAAAGACAAGTATTTGGAATTGGCCTCGCGTGTTCGCGACACCATCGCGTTTTCCTACGAGCGCGGCTCGGCCTCGCTTCTCGATTTCTTGAATGCCCAGGCAGACTATCGGACCGTGCAGGTCAATTATTTAAACCTGGTGGCGTCCTATCTGGACGCCGCGAATCAATTGAATCAAGCCGTGGGACGCGAGGTGATCCCGTGAAACGCCTGGATTTTGCGAAAGCCGTCTTTCTCGCGGGCATAGCTCCGTCGCTTGTCGGCTGCGGTGAAGGCAAGAGCGATCTCAAAGCGGAAGCGCCGCCGCCGGCAGTTGTTGAGCACGCGGAAGAGGCCAACGTTTTTCAAGTGGAGCATCCCGAACAATTCCCGCTGACCGCGGCGGTCGAACATCTCGCGACTTCTCAATTGACGGTAACAGGTACGGTCAACCCGGACATCTCCCGAAACGTCCCGGTTATTTCGATTGCCGCGGGCCGCGTAGTGGAAGTCAAGGCCCGTCTTGGAGACACGGTCAAGAAAGGTCAGGTCGTTCTCCGTGTACAAAGTGCGGATGTGTCCGGCGCGTTTTCTGATTATCGCAAGGCCGTGGCGGACGAAAAACTGGCTCGTGTCCAATACGAGCGCGCCAAGCTGCTGTACGACAAAGGGGCCATCTCCTTGAACGATTATCAGACCGCGGAGGATGTCGAGAACAAGGCGAGAGTCGATGTAGAGAATACCACCGAGAGGATTCGCATCCTCGGAGGCAGCGTCGATCATCCTGCGGCGATTGTCGATATTGTCGCCCCGGTTTCCGGCGTGATCACCGACCAGCAAGTCACGAACGCGGCGGGCGTGGCGGGCTTGGGTTCGCCCAATCCGTTCACGATTTCCGATTTGAGCCACGTGTGGATTCTTTGTGACGTTTATGAAAACGATCTTGCGAACGTGCACGTGGGGGAGACCGCGGAAATCCGGTCTTCACCGGCCGCATTGGCAACGTCAGCCCCGTCCTTGACCCCACGCTTCGTTCCGCCAAGGTGCGCATCGAGGTAACCAATCCCGGATTGCTGCGCGTGGGAATGTTTGTCACAGCGGCCTTTCACGGCCAGAAGAAGGAAATCCATTCTGCGGTTCCGGCAACCGCCATTCTGCATTTGCACGATCACGACTGGGTGTATCTTGCCGCCGGCGGCAAGAAATTCCGGCGCATGGAAGTGACCAGCGGGAACATGCTCCCTGGCGGCATGCAGGAGATCCTTTCGGGGATCAAGCCTGGCGAGCAAGTGGTGCAAAATGCGCTCGGGTTCCAGAACACGGTGGAGCATTAAATGATTCGCAAGCTTGTCGATTTCGCCCTCGAGAATCGCTTCCTGGTGCTGGCGGCGGCGCTTTTGCTCTTTGTGTGGGGAGCGATTTCCTTTCACCAGCTTCCCGTGGAAGCGTATCCGGACGTGGCCAACAATTACGTTGAAATTATCACCCAATGGCCGGGCATTTCCGCGGAACAGATCGAGCAGCAAGTCACCATACCGCTGGAAGTCGCCATGAATGGAATTCCCCATGTAGTGCACTTGCGCTCGTTCTCGCTGTTCGGGCTTTCCGACCTGAAGCTCATCTTCGATGATGAAGAAGAAAACGCGTGGAATCGCGAGAGAGTTCTCGAGCGGTTGTCGCAAGTTACGCTGCCAACGGGAGTCACGCCGCAGATGGGCACGGACTGGAGCCCGGTAGGGCAAATTTACTTCTTCACTCTCCAGAGCACGAACCCCAACTACGACGTGATGGAGCTGAAGTCCATCGAAGATTGGGTCATTGAGAAAAATTTCAAGTCTGTTCCCGATGTCGTGGCCGTTGCTAGCTTTGGCGGCCCCACGCGCGAATATCAGGTGCGCGTAGATCCCAACAAGCTGATCTCCTATGGACTCAGCCTCGCCCAGGTGGAGCAGCAGCTCACCAATAATAACGCCAACGCGGGTGGGAGCTTCATCGAGGCGGGCTTACAGCAAATCAACGTCCGCGAGGTAGGTCTCGTCAGAAACGTTCACGACATCGAGAACACCGTGATCCTGACAAAGAATGGCACGCCGCTGCGGATCAAGGACATTGCCGTGGTCGCGCAGGGCCCGAAAATTCGGCTCGGGCAGTTTGCCCGCGCGATTCACCGCGAAGACAGCAAGATCATTGATAACGACGATGTGTGCTCCGGAATCGTGCTTTTGCGCAAGGGTGCCAACGCGGACGACGTGCTTCGCGGAATTCATGAAAAAGTGAAGGAGCTGAACGATCGTATTCTGCCTCCAGGCGTAAAGGTCGTTCCCTTTATTGATCGCAGCGACTTGGTCCACTACACCACGCATACCGTGCTCCACAACCTCACGGAAGGCATCATTCTCGTCGTGATCATTCTTTTTCTGTTTCTCGGAAATGCCCGCGGAGCCACCATCGTCGCCCTGACCATTCCGTTTTCGCTCTTGTTTGCTGCGACGTGTTTGAAACTGAAAGGCATTCCCGCAAACTTGTTGTCGCTCGGTGCGCTGGATTTCGGAATGGTCGTGGACGGCGCCGTAGTCATGGTGGAGAACATCGTACGCCACATGAGCCACGGCGAACTTACGCACAAAACTCCGCTGGAGCGCATTCGCGACGCGGCGCATGAGGTCCAGCGCCCTGTCTTCTACGCAATCGCGATCATTATTACCGCGTATTTGCCGATCTTTACGCTGCAGCGCGTAGAAGGGCGGCTATTCAAGCCCATGGCCTGGACCGTCGCGTTTGCTCTACTGGGTGCTCTGCTGTTTTCGATTTTAGTGGCCCCCGTGCTCGCTGGCTTTTTCTTTGCCAGAGGCACGCGCGAGTGGCACAACCCGGTGATGGATTTCCTAAAGAGGATTTATCGCGAACAGGTGAAACGCGCCATTGAACATCGCTGGTGGACCGTGGGCTTGGCCATGCTGTCCTTGGGTGTTGCGCTGTATCTTACGTTCGGTGGTGCCATCGGTTCCGAGTTCCTTCCACACCTGGATGAAGGCGCCCTCTGGGTTCGCGGGACGCTTGCTCCAAGCACCGGACCAACCGAGGGCATCCGGGTGGCAGACCAAGCGCGAATCCTCCTCTGTGCGTTTCCGGAAGTCAGGCAGTGTACCAGTCAGGTGGGGCGGCCCGATGACGGAACCGATGCCACGGGTTTCTTCAACACGGAATACTTCGTCGATTTGAAGCCCAAGGAACAGTGGCGGCCGGTCTTCCACGAAGACAAGGAAAGGCTGATTGCGGCCATGGATCGGGAACTCGAGAAAATTCCCGGAGTTGTCTGGGGTTTTTCTCAGCCAATCGCGGACAACATGGAAGAAGCCGTCAGCGGCGTGAAAGGTGAACTTGCCGTAAAGGTTTACGGAGATGACCTGAAGCTTCTGGAAGAAAAAGCCGACCAGATTGTTAACGTCATGCGCCAGATCAAGGGAATCGAAGATCTTGGCGTGTTTCGGGTGCTCGGCCAACCCAACATCGAGTTCGAAGTGGACCGTCAGCAGGCGGCACGCCACCAAATCAATGTGGCCGATGTGCAAGACGCCATCCAAACTGCGGTGGGAGGGACCGCGCTCACGCGAGTGCTCCAGGGCGAGCAGCGCTATGACCTGGTGATGCGTTATCTGCCTCAATACAGAAGCACCAAAGAAGCCAT
>WNGM01008008.1_pt1 | contig 11309 bp, 9 predicted proteins | sample 5400571 | NCBI WGS metagenome assembly WNGM01 (sample SAMN13153378, study PRJNA577476) | soil metagenome | isolation source: 100 cm soil or saprolite under Garry oak tree replicate 2 | place: USA:California | collected 2016-06-15 | reverse complement strand
TGGTGTGTTGGAATAGAGTGTAAAAACTCTGGCGACCTGCCGTTCGGGCCACGGCGAGGGGCTGCGCTAGGACCAGGCTAAAGACTCCTCCATCTCCCGGCAGGCTCAGTTTGGCGTGAACTGCTAGGAAACCCAAACCAATATCCATGACTGGTGGAACTTTGCCCCACGTCTTGGAGTGGCCTGGGCGGGGGCGGAAGCGGCAACGCGCGCTCAAAAACAGTAATTCGGGCTGGATTCGGGACATTCCACGATCGGTTCGGTCTCGGAATACACTTACCGCGCTGCGCTGCAACGGCGCGCGCCAACAGCAGTTCGTTCTCACAGGTCCGGACTTCATCCCGGCGATTCCTTCAATTCCTTATCTCGTTGGCTTTCCGAGGGGCTCCTATATTTCCTAAAATCTTGACAACCTTTTTGCGAGGGCGATAGTTTCACAGCCGGAGGTCTCCTTATGCGATCCAAATGTTTCTTGGCTGCTGCGTTCGGCTTAATCACCATGATCGTCAGCGTTCGGGCTCAAGCCCCTCAAGCGTCTCGCGAGCGGGCTTGGCGCGGCGTGGGTCCTCAGCCGTGCATGGGCCCGCCCACTGTCGGCTACTACAAATGCTCTCCTGCTCCGGAAGCAGTGGCTGTGCGCGCGGGCCGGTTGTTTGACAGCAAGACCGGCCGGATGTTGACCAAACAGCTCGTGCTCATCCAAGGCGATCGAATCATGGATCTGGGCTCCGAAGGTCAAGTCCGGATTCCGGCCGGGACCCGCGTGATTGACCTCAGCCAGGCGACAGTTCTGCCCGGCATGATTGACGCGCATACGCATATGTTCAACAACCGGTCCCAAACGTTAACTGCAGACAACTCCATGCTCATCGCCGTATCGAATGTGCAGACGAACTTGCTTGCGGGTTTCACTGCCGCCCGCGACATGAGCACGCATGGCAATGGATACGGTGACGTTCTCATTCGCGACGCTATTAATGAAGGCCGACTGGACGGCCCCCGCTACCAAGTGGCGACGCTCGGAATCGTTTGGGGTCCCCGGCCTCCGAATCCGGCATCTCCGGATGATCCATTAGCCAGCACTGTAGTTCGATCGGTTGACGATGCGCGCGCAGCCGTGCAGGCGCAGGTCAAAGGCGGCGCGGATTGGATCAAGCTGTATCCGGCGGGCGCCTACTCGTTCACTCCGGCGGGCGAAGCGAAATACGTGGTGACCTATCCGCTGCCTGTATTGCAAGCGCTGATTGATGAGACGCATCGTCTTGGACGCAAGGCAGGCTGCCACGTCTATGGAGGCGAGGGACTGCAAAACGCCATCACTGCCGGTTGCGACACCATCGAGCATGCATTTGGTTTAACCCAGGCGCAGGCTAATACGATGGTGCAAAAGGGCCTTTACTATGATCCAACCTTTGTACGCTACACCATTCCGGCCATGGACCTTAACGATGCCAAAAATACCGGCGGCAAGTACCGGATGATTCCCATTTTTGAGAAGGCAGTTTCGATGGCAGCCGCCACCAGGGGACTCAAAATACTCGTCGGCAGCGGAGTCGATAGCGATCCCTTTCCGCACGGAATACAGGCCCTCGAATTCGAGTGGCTCGTCAAGCGTGCCGGCATGACACCGGCGGCGGCCATCCAGGCTGGAACGATGACCAACGCCCAAATGATGGGATGGCAGGATCGCGTCGGTTCGATCGACAAGGGTAAATACGCCGATATGATTGCCGTGTCCGGCGACCCACTAGCGGACATCACCGAACTTCAAAGAACCAAATTTGTGATGAAGGGCGGAAAGGTCATTAAGAACGACCTTGCAACCGGGGCGACGATTTCCTCCTCTAGTTCGCGATAAGGCACCTCGCAACGGGCTACGTGGATGATGCCAAACGCAGGCACGGCCGGACAGTGGCTCCGGCTCAAGTGACAAGTGTTCTTGCGAGGTTTCGAAAGAGCATCTCGACATCGCGCCATGGATCTTGGATTAAGCGCAGGCGCTGAATTCAAGATGCGCCGGATCTTTAAGGAGGAGCCGAAATCAGTTTGGCGGTGGGCTTTGTTATTTGTAAACACGATCCAGCCCTTAGCGGTTTAACGTAAAATTGGATGGGCTCACCCGAATTGGAGGGGTGTATGTGGAGAAAGGCGCTTCGTGCATTTATGTTTTCCTGTGTAACCTGGACCGCTGTTTGGGGACAGTCGACAGCGCAAGTCAGCGGTACCGTCAGAGATCAAAGCGGCGCTGTATTGCCCGGTGTTGAGGTGACGGCCACACAAACGGCCACCGGGCTTGTACGCACTGTTGTAACCAACGAAACAGGGTCCTACGTCCTGCCGAGCCTGCCGGTTGGACCCTATCGGTTAGAGGCTGGCTTGCCTGGTTTCCGTTCGTTTGCGCAAACGGGAATCGTGCTGCAGGTCGATGCCAATCCCGTCATCAACATTCTGCTGCAAGTGGGTCAGGTTGCCGAGACCGTCGAGGTCCAAGCGGACGCTGCGCTCGTGGAGACCCGAAGCACGGGAGTGGGCCAAATCATCGATAATGTGCGCGTCATGGAACTGCCGCTCAATGGGCGTCAGGTGACGGAGCTCATCATCCTTTCGGGCGCCGCTGTAGGTGGGGGAGGTCAAAACACTCCTCGAAACTATCCTACCGACATCATTTCGGTCGGCGGCGGATCGAATGACGGACTGACATTTTTGTTGGACGGCGGAGTCCATAACGATCCATACGGCAATCAGGCGTTGCCGCTGCCATTCCCCGACGCGCTGCAGGAATTCAAAGTAGAAACCAGTGCGGTACCCGCTCAATATGGATATCACGCTGCTGGCGCTGTCAACGTCGTGACGAAATCGGGATCGAATCAGTTTCACGGCAGCCTGTTTGAATTTGTTCGAAATCGAATCTTCAATGCGCGTAATACGTTTGCCGCGGAACGGGACGGACTGAAGCGTAATCAGTTCGGTGGAGTGATTGGCGGACCGATCGTGCAGAACAAACTGTTTTTCTTCGGCGGGCTTCAGACCACACTCCAGCGCTCGGATCCGAAGGGCAATACGACATTTATTCCAACACCACAGATGCTTGCGGGTGACTGGACAACATACGCTTCGGCGGCGTGCCAAAGCGCGGGAGGACTGACGCTGAGAGCGCCATTCGTCAACAATCGAATCGACCCTGCCTCGTTCTCAAAGCCGGCAGTGGAGCTAATGCGGCGGATGAACGCCACGACGGTCGATGGATGCGGACGAGTGTTGTTCGGCCGAAAAACCAATGCGGAGGAGTGGCTGCCCGTCGCGAAAGTGGACTACCAGGTGAGTCAGAAACAGTCTTTGTTTGGACGTTTTGAGATGGCACGCCTGGATACTCCCAGCGATTATGATGGCCAGACTGTTATTTCCATCGCCAATCCAAACTTTTATCGGCGGATGAAATCTTTCATTCTGGGCGATACGTACTCGATCAGTCCGACGATGGTCAGTTCCTTCCGTGGGGAGATTCTTCGCACGACTAACGTCAAAACCTTTCCCGACTTTTTCACGTGGAGTGATCTCGGCGTCAAAAATTTTTACTATCCCGCGAATTATCCGAAGATGTTGCTCCTTACGGTGACTGGTTCGCTCAATCTCTTTACTGGGCAGTCGACCCCGGGCATTACGAATTCCACGGTTTATCAATTATCCGAGGATCTCACGAATGCCCGAGGCGCACACCAGATCGGATTCGGAGTGAATCTAACCCACCAGATGATGAATTACACGGCAAGCACGGCCGCCCCCGGGACCTTTAATTTTACGGGTGTCAACACGGGGACGGGGCTCTCCGACCTGATGACGGGACGGGCGAACAGCTTTACTCAGAGCCGAATTACAAACGAGTACTTCCGGCAGAACTATATTGGTCTCTACCTGCAGGATACATGGAAGGCGTCCTCCCGCTTCACCTTGAACGGCGGGGTGCGATGGGAGCCCTTTAGGTCACCCTACGATAGGGCTGGCAAAGGCGCGTTCTTCGACAAGACCCGCTTCGATCAGGGCATCGTCAGTACCATATACGCGAAGGCGCCGGCGGGAATTTACTTTCAGGGCGAAGGCGGAATTCCAGATACCAATGCATGGCAAGCGAACAATTGGAAACGCTTTGCGCCGCGTCTTGGACTTGCGTGGGATCCGAAAGGCGACGGCTTAACCGTCGTCCGTGCGGCCTACGGAATCTTTTTCGATTTCCCACACATGCACCAATATGGAGGAAAGCGGGACACGGCGCCGAAGGGCGCAAGCATTTTGGTGAATAGCCCGTCTCTCGATGATCCGTGGGCAAGTATGGCCGGAGGAAATCCCTTCCCCATCGCGCTCGATAAGAACAGCCCATTCCCCTTGAACGCTGTTTATACCGTGTTTCCCTGGAATTTGAAAAAGCCGTACATTAACCAGTGGAGTCTGAGCCTTCAGCATCAGTTTGGCGCGAATTGGCTGGTTTCCGGAAACTACATTGGCAGCAACATTATTCATATGTTGTACCGCTACGAAGCCGATCCGGCCGTCTTCGTTCCAGGCGTCGGCGATGCAAACCGGAACTGCTTCCTGGACGGCGTAAGAGTTCCGTACACGGTAAACCCGAGTACCGCGTGTTCTACGATCGGAAACACCAACCAGCGGCGCGTTCTGTATCTGCAGGATCCGGCAATTGGTCAGTACTATTCCAATATTGTTATGGGCGACGACGGAAACACTCGTACCTATAACGCCCTCGTCCTTTCCGTTCAGCGCAGGCGCGCGAAGGGGATAACCGTCCAGGGGAATTACACGTTCTCGCATTGCATCGATGACGGCTACAACGACGTCATTCAAACCACGGGAGGGCAGATTCAATCACGCCGGGGCGCGAATCGTGGAAATTGCGAGTTGGACCGCCGTCATAACTTCAATATGTCGACTGTCTATGAAACACCTCGTTTCGCAAGCACGGCGCTTCGCGTTTTGGGCAGCGGCTGGCAGCTCTCAGGAATCGTTCGTGCTGTAACGGGCGCGTACACCACTGTTGCGACAGGGACGGATATCGCACTCAGCGGGACCACCAGCACGACTGGCAACACCGGATCCGACCAAAGGCCAAATCAGATTCTGCCCAGTCCTTATCTTCCGAATAAAGGCGCAAACGGTTGGTTGAATCCCGCTGCCTTTGCCCAGCCAGCCCCGGGCACGTATGGAAATCTTGGCTCCCGGAATATTGCGGGGCCGGCAAGCATCCGGTTCGATATGGGCCTCACCCGCTCGTTCGCCATCAAGGAGAAACAGTCGCTCCAACTTCGGGCCGAAGCCTTCAACGTAGCGAATCATGCGAATTACTGTGCCCCGCCCTTCCAGGGAATCGTACCGGCAATCACCTGTCCCGATAACAACTTCAACAGCCCGACGTTCGGCAAGATTTTGAGCGCCTCGGATGGGCGCATCATGCAAATGGCGCTGAAGTATGTGTTTTAGTGTTGTGTTTCCCCTCCTTTGCAATCCTTGAAAAGGAGGGGTGGCGCGAAGCGCCGGGGTGGTCAGTTGGGGTGAAATGCGTTTCGCCGAGCTGACCACCCGTCTGCGCCTTCGGCGCAGCCACCCCTACTTTTCAAGAAGGTGAAACATAGGTTGGAGGGTTATCGGATGTTGCAGACTTCGGCCGGATTTTATCCACTGCAAGAGGAACTACAGTTTGGTGCCCCTCTTGCGCTGGGCGCAGCCGGAAATGCCACATCCGATATTGCGACCTCCCCATTTCCGGCTCATTGTTTGACCCAGCCCATCTTGACGTGGATCACGCCGGAATTCGGCTGCTCCACCGCCTGCGGGATGTAGAAGCGTGAGCCGTCGCGCGACACGGCGAGGAAGTTCAGATCCCCGAAAGTGGTCGCGGGCAGACGAGCAGGGAACAGGGGCGACGGAGTACCTGCACGGAACTCTCCTCCCGCGGTGTCCACGGGAACCGACCAGATGTAGTTTCGGCCCTGGTATTCATCAAGGTAAACGATTTCCCGTCCATCCTTGCGCCACACTGGATAATTGCCGCGGCTGGTCACCTGCTTCCGTGAGGCAGCCGACCCCGGGTACGGCTGAACGTAGGTTCCTCCGCCGCTGTAGATCCCTCCGCGTCCACCCCCCGAGGAGGAGGCGGTATACACAATCCAGCGTCCGTCTGGCGAGAAGCGGGCGTGCGAGATCGTCTCGCCCGTCTGGACCAAGGCTTTGGAATCTTTCTGCACGCCGTCCAGCCGAACCGAGAAAACCGCTGTATCCAGGGCGCCCCGGCTAAACAGCAGGGCCTGGCTATCCGGAGAGATATCTTCCAGACGCCCCAGTCCAGGTGGCTTCGCCAACTCGCGAGGTGTTTCGTCCCCGGTCACGGGACGTTCCACAACACGCTGGTCTTCCCCGCCGGGGGGGATTGCATCGATGAACTTAGAGCCGTCCGGCGAGAAAAGAGTCTCTCGAGATCCCTGCTCCAACTGTAGCTGTCCAGACCGGCCGGGTTCCAGAAGCCAAGCGGTAAGCATGAACCCAAGCAGCAAGCGGGTCTCGTCGGGCGCGAGCTTGAGTGTCTGGACGACGGTGGGAGAACCCGCCGTTCCGACCTCACGACCCTGCCGGTCAAAGATGGTCACCTGCGACAGGCCGGCCGTTCCGGGACGCCAAGCCACCACGCCGGTACGGGAAACAGAAAAGTGGGCGCGATGGAACGCGGGCGAGGACCCTACACTCTGCTGAACTAACTTGGGTTCGCCCTCCAGTTTCCTGGCCGTGCGGTTGAGCGTTTGCGCATAGAGGTTGTCATTGCGAACAAACAGGATGTGTCCCCCGCCCGCCGGCGTATAGCGGGCCGCGGTGGCGTTCTTCATCAGCAGAACCGGATCGGTGGCACGTCCGTCGCGCAGCGTGGCGAGGTAGATTTCAGACTCCTCGATCCCTCGCGCTGACAACTCTGAAAGGAACAGAAAATCCTCGCTGCCCGGCAGGAACTCCGGCCAACGGCCCTCCGGCAGTCCTGTCACTTCGATTCGTTTGGCTACTCCGCCGGCCGCCGGAACTGCGTACAGTACTGAATCCGTCTTGACGAGAGCAAACAGAAGCGTGCCATTGTCGCTCCAACTACCGCCCACCATAGTGGCAACATCGTTTGCGATAATCTCCGGCGCGCCGTCCGGCACGCGCATCTTCTTCAGGCTGGTCCCGTCGGAAAACACGAACGACCGCGAGTCGGGGGACCAAAATCCTGGATTTCTGAAACTGCCGGTGCGTACGGGTTCTGGCGTGAGCTTATTCAACTGGCGTAAATGCACGCCGTCTCCATAGAAGATCACCGCAGAGCCGTCGGGCGAGATCTCGGGGGTGGCATGCACGTCGCCTACAGGTGCCAGGCTTGTTGGCGCGCTCACGATGGTGGATGCCAAGTCCGCCAGCGTGGTTGTGACGGGTGGCTGGGGCCGCAGCCAGCCAACGATGGCGAGCGCGGCGAGGGCCGCCGCCGCGGCCCAGGCAACCCACTGTCGGGCGGGCCTCGGCCCGTGCGGGACTTCAGCCCCGCTCTCGGGGTCCGCGAGATACTTCGCAATGGCGACCCGCGCCTCACCGATATCGCGCAGGCGTGTCCTTGCGTCGCGATCCAGGCACCGGCGGAGCAGGTTCTTGATGGGCGCGGGCGCCGTCAACTTATCGAAATCGATCGAACCCCGCAACACATCGGCTAGCGTCTGCGCGATCGTATCGCCGACAAACAGACGTTGGCCGCTTAACATTTCCCAGAGCACCACGCCGTAGGACCAGATATCGGAGCGGCGATCGACCGGAGTTCCGGCGGCTTGCTCCGGACTCATGTACGCCGCCGTACCCATAATGACTCCGTCCTTAGTCATGGCCATACTGAGCGTGGGGGAGTTGGTGGGATCGGTGGGTGTCGCGGGCGCGCCCTGGGCGATGGCCGCCAGTCCAAAATCGAGTGGATGCTGCGGTCCAGCGTTTCGCCCGGGACTAACTCCATCACCAGCGCACGCTGGCTATCGGATTCCACGAGGCCGTGGATGGTGGCGATGTTGGGGTGATTGAGGGACGCCAGCAACTCGGCTTCACGCCGGAAGCGAGCCATGCGCTCCGGGTCGCGGGCAAAGGTCACAGGCAGCACCTTCAACGCTACGTCGCGCTTGAGGATGGTGTCACGTGCGCGGTAAACTTCGCCCATGCCGCCCGCCCCGATCGATGCGAGGATCTCAAAGGAGCCGATATGTGTACCAGCCGCTAATGGCATGATCGGAAATGATCTTACTCCAAAGGGGCGTCAGATGCCTCCCGATCTCCGCGTCACTACTCGCGGCGCCGAGCAGCGCTCCGCCCGGACTTGCAGCGCTATGCCGAACCATGTGAATCCATGAGTGGGGCTGCGCAGGCCTTGGGTTCTGAGTTTCCGGTTATGAGCTTTTGAGTCGCACCCGAAGGGGTGCATCAGATTAGCCGGGGTAAGCGCGAAGCGCGCAACCCCTGGCCCATGGTGTCACGGTTTCCCCCGCACCGGCTTTGCACAAAAAGTCAGCCAAACATCGCTAATTCGTATGAAAGGATTGCTGTCGGGGATTGCGCATCTTTGTTGGCGGTTGCGTATCGGCGAATGCGGACTTCAGATTGAGGAGGGAACGCAACCTCCGGCTTTTTTGTGCAAAGCCCCCCGCACCCCAGCCGGGTGCGAGGTAATGGAGTCGGGAAATGGAAACTCGAACCTTTCTCACTTTCGGAGCGCTTGGATGTTTGTTCCACCAGGTTTGTTCTTCAGAGGCTCCTACAGCGTGTCCCCGGGGCTAGAGGACTCGGATCGGTACGCCTGCAGCCGTCAGACGCTCAGCAGCCGCGACAAGTTGCCGAATGTTGGAGTGCCCGCCCTCAAACCTAACGACGCTTCCACTCTGCGGGCGAATAAGGACGACTGATGACAAGAGCCTGCGGGGCTTTACTTCGATGCTCCGGAGGGAAGAGTACTCGTACCGATGCCGCGGCTCGGATGCCGCGACGAGCTTTTCGATAGGCTGACTCTGGAAAGCTCTGGACACCATGCGGCTCTTCCACGATGCGAGCGTCGCAGCGACAAATCCTAAGAGGTAGGCGGTGACGTCCGTCTTGCCGGCGGTCTTGGCGAAGACAATGCGATTGCTCGTGAAGATGAGATCACCGACCGTCCGGGTGAACTCGTCGAAGTTGCACTGAGGGGCCACGGCCAAAACTGTCTCGTCTGTCATGACGACTCCCTTCAAAGCGCTCTCAAGCGCCCGCTAAGTTATATTCTGCTTCAGTCGTTACTCAACACTGAATTGGATCGAGCTAGGTTCCCATCTTAGCGATGATCCTCCGGCAAAGTAATAGTACTGCCGAATGACGGTACTAAAGAGGGAGGCCACGCCTTCTAAATTCGCCAAATGGATCCGGAAAGCCTTTTGGATGAAGCACCAGACCGATCGACCACTCTTCTCCAGGCCACGGTTTTGCACATAACTCGAAGATGGGCATGTCTTTCCCGAATGTGAAATGTCTTCGCTCCAAAGGGCAAACGTTTTTCCTAATACGCCAGGCTATCGCCAAGCGCCCCAATTTTTTGTGCAAAGCCCCGGGCCGCGCTGTTTCGCATTTCCCCAGTCAATGCACGGGAGTGCCTTCTGCCAAGACTCGCGAGCCCTGCTGATTTAGACCTTCGTTCCATTTTGTACCGGCACCAGATCCTTCACAATGAGACGAGTCGTGAGGGTAACGGAGCGCGAATATCAAGACGAAGCCGAACTAGCCCTGGGCGCAGGTTTCAAGGGAAGACTCGCTAGCTTTATAGCCTTGTCACAAGGGTGCCGTAGAATACTACGCCAGTAAATAAAATAGGACGGAGTATGCGTAAACGGACTGTCCTTGTCTTGATGGCGATGCAGGTCTTGATCCTTTCCTCCTGCCGGGATCAGACTGCCAAAACCGTCGTCGCATACGTCAGTGAGGACAGGTTTTCTCGGAACCCGGTCTTGAAGGATTTCGAGCGCGATACGGGCATCACGGTGAAATCTGTGTTCGACACTGAAGAAGCCAAGAGCCCGCCGAGGCGTGGTAAAACCGTGGATTACGCGGATTGAATCCGTGTCATCTGCGCAATCCGCGGCCCCAGCTTTGGGGTACCGCTGGGGGATTCGGCTTTTTCTCTTCCCGGCTAGAGCGGCGTCCGAGCATGATAAAATCGTGAACATGATTCCATCCATTTCACATGACCGAAACGAAGAGACGCCTGAAGCCAAGGCCAGGTGGTTTCAGTCCCTGTCTCTTTCCGAACGGATGGAACTCCTTTGCGCTTTCACCGATCTTGCCTTTTCTGAAAATGCCGATATCGCCGGCTCTAAGGATGCTGAATCGACTTCAAGGCGTGTTCTCGTCATTTCAGAAACACGACGTTAGGTATCTTGTAATCGGGGGAATCGCTGCAGTGCTGTACGGCGTACCGAGAGCAACCTTCGACGTCGACATATTGATTGAAGCCACTCCAGTTGATTGAAGCCACTCCAGGTAATGCCCAGCGATTGCTGGATGCACTCGAGGAAGCGGGCTTCGCCACAGCATCGTTAACGACTAAGGACGAAATTCTCGCCAATGAGATCACCGTTTTTAAGGACCGCGTCCGAATCGACGCTCAAACGCGAACGCCAGGTCTGAGCTTTCAAGATGCCTGGAACGCCGCGTGACGATGCAGTACCAGGGACAAAGCTTTTATGTCGTAAGCCGAGAAGATCTAATCGCGTCGAAGAAGGCTGCTGGCCGCGCTGTCGATTTGGAGGATGTACGCCTGCTCGAACTTCCAGATCCGCTCGCGTGATGAATTGCCGGCGCACTCGCTTATTGCTTCCGCGAGGAAATCCCGGCGGTCCAATCGAGCACAACGGTGATTGGAGTCGGGCGGGCGCTGGCGGACTCGAGAGGTTCCAAGAGGAGAAATTTCTGACCGTCGGCAGTGGGACTGTACTGGTCGGCAAAGAGTCTGACAGGGATCCTGGTTTGAAACAAAATTTTGGGTATACCGCTTTCCAGCGCAGGCATGGTTTTGATGTCCACAGACATCAACTTCCCATCGAGGCCGAGATAAAACAGCTCCCGTCCATCTTTACGCCAGCGCGCCTGAGCGCCACCGGCATTGGACACCTGTCGTCTATCCGTGAACGCCGGGAAGGAGGCGACATACACTTCCATCTTGCCTGAATCGTTCGAGTTGAATGACACCCATCGGCCATCGGGAGAGAGCTGGACCTTCTGTTTGCGGA
>WNGM01017021.1_pt1 | contig 11310 bp, 14 predicted proteins | sample 5400571 | NCBI WGS metagenome assembly WNGM01 (sample SAMN13153378, study PRJNA577476) | soil metagenome | isolation source: 100 cm soil or saprolite under Garry oak tree replicate 2 | place: USA:California | collected 2016-06-15 | reverse complement strand
GCTGTAACCAGCGAATATCCAAGTATTGCCAGGGGAAGCACCCAAACCCAAACCATTGACCTGTGGCGAAGGGTGCGCCCAAGCAGCCATCCTAGAATCAATGCGAAGATGATTTGGACAGGAAAGTAAGGCTTCTCACCCACGATTGAATAGAAGGTTCTCTGCGAATAGCTGCGACCAAAAAGCAAGAGAAACTTGAAAGCCAAGGCGAACACCAGAGGCGCAGTGTAAGGAATACCGTACATACCGATGAATTGATGGAGGAAGAAAGTGAGCGCGGACTTCATCAACGAGTTCCTTTGGAATCGTTCGATAGGATCTCGCGTGGCACCTCTGCTTTCATATTCGGCAAGAAGGCACAGCAATGCGAAGGTATCACAACATTAGGGACAACAATCAAAAACATCGTCGATGACTTGAAGCCCGAAGCGGCATACTTTTCCGAAGATAACGGCGAGCGAACAGGGTACATATTTTTCGACATGAAGGACTCTTCGGAGTTGCCCGCCATCGCCGAACCGTGGTTCCTTGCCTTCAACGCCAGGCTTACGGTCCGACCTGCCATGAATTCAAAGGACCTGGCGATTGCTGGTTCTGGGATTGAGAAAGCGGTAAAGGGATACGGCAAAGCCGCGACCGCGTAGCATCGTTCAGTTTCCAGTCTGCGTTGCCATAGAACGATTCCGGTTCCCGGACGGAAAAGGCCGACCGTCGCGCCGAGTTTGATTTCTCCCTCAATATCCTCGCGACTTTTTGGCGTCTCCGATTGCACTCTCAAGCGCACTGGAGAGCACCTCCCCAAGCAATAATCGAGGATTGCGCTGCCTGAGACGGAGCATCTGAGGAACAGCGTGTGGAACGCTGTAGAGCGGAGTGCGCATCTTGCCGCGTCAGAAACGTGGAAATTTATTCCCGCAGAGCAGAAGCGGGCGCGCCGGGAAATCCCTTCTCCGGGTTCTCCTTCTGCGTTTCGCGCAGTAACTCTCTGAGCCGATTGGAGTTTTCGACGCTCGTGGTCGTCATCGAAGGGCCGATTTTCGGTTTCCTGGAATTTTCGGTCTGTTCCCTGATGGGTTCCATTGAGCGGCCCTCCACGTAGCCTTCTACTATTGGCACCTTCCCTTGACGAAACAAAACGTTCCTTTTATTTGGGCACCATCGAATACACCGGGAAAGACTACCAGTCGATTTGGGAGGTGCTACTCGAGACGCCAGGTCTCACGGTCGCATGTCTCGGCTATGACGAAGGCGTAGAACTCGAAGATTCATATCTCTCGGTCGAGACCTTTCCCTGGAGCGAGTCGCCATTAGCGGCAGTTGCGTGCTTGAGTGAGCGATTGCTGAACGCGGCATAAATATAGGCGAGTCCTGGGAATGCGGTCATGGAACTGTAGTACCACCCCTAAAATTGATACGACTGCTCCATTGCCCTCCACTGAAGTCGCCTCGTACGCTCCGGGCGGGGTGCCGAACTGCAAAAGACTGCATGAGGCGGGAAGAGAGGTTAGGATGGGGGGCTGGAAACGAGCGCGCGTATTCAACTGGGAACTAATGTTCGGGATTTCCTCTTTGATTTTGGCATTTATGGCCGTAGGAGCCCTGCTGGTCTATGAGAGCTTCATGCGCGCGCGATAAATCAGGAACATAGGAAACTACTTCAAGGTGAATTGCTGTATGACGGGGGCTGTGGGCCTCGGCGTTTTCCGAGAGTGTGAGCCTACGCACCGGCTGCGGACGCCCGCTCGCCTGGCTTTGCCGGAGCCATCACGATCAGGGCTACACCGATGATACCAAGCACAGCCACGGCGATCAGCAGTTCTCGGCGTTCGTCCGCCTTCTGGAATGCCATCACCGCCATAACAGCGGCATGAGCGAAACTCGACCATGCTGTGAAGGCGATCAGGCTGCGATTTGCCGAGGGGTTACGCACCGCTATCAGCAGGAAAATGCCGAGCGCGACATACAGGCTAAAAATCATAACCTCGGTATACATCGACTGATTCGCGTGCCATAAGGAATCCGTCACGGGATAGACGCCAGCCAAAAAGAGCAGTCCCACCAACACCAACACAATCTTCAGCGCCCGTTCTCGATTCATGGTGCCCTCCTGAAAGATGAGGAGTCCGCCATCGGGTGTTCATCTTAGGGTGATTCTTGTCGACATCGGCGTTCCTGCCGAGAAGGAGGTGATCCAGTGAGGTACGGTTTACGTTGACGCAGTAGGGGAGGCGCTTGTGAGGTTACCGAGCGCCTCTCTCCTTTTGTCCTCCCGCCTGTCCGAATTCTTTATGATTTGACGAATTTATTCAGCGGCTTATCCCTAGCCCGTGCCTGACGCACTTGCCGGACATCTCTTTTCAGTAGACCGACCACGTGCCCGGCGTGGCGAGTTCAACCAAATGACGGTCCGGGTCCCGGAAGTAGAGGCTCCAGCCTCCCAATTCCCACCTCCGCTTCTCTTCCACCGCGATTCCCCTCGTTTGGAGCCACGACTCCCAGTTGGCCAATTCGGCGGAGGGGATGGCGAACGCGACGTGCAATTCGCCGTCCCCCGTCGTGAGGCGATTGGGTCATGCGCGAAGCTGCCTTCTTGAACAGAAGCAGCACCTGACGTGTACCCGCGTGCATTGCACAACCACGCTCGCCGAACTCGCTGATGACGCGGAATCCAAAAGTTTCCTCGTAGAAGCGAACTGAGCGAGGCACATTGCTCACGTATAATGACGATTCAAGAAGGCCATCGGCTTTGGGACGCATCGGTCCCTCCTAACTAATTAGAATCCCGGCTCACAATTCACACGCAGACCTAGATGAGTTGTCGCGTGCCCGCGGGCACGCGCAACAAAGATTACTCAGAATTCTATGCAAAGGTCGGAAAGTCCGATAGTGACCCGTGGTCAAGAAATATACCGTTGGTCCACATTGAAATCGGTTTTGACGACGAACACAACTGCCTGGAACTTCAAGAGCGCCATGTCTGACGGCAAAAATGCAGCGGAAATTCTATGGACCCTTCTCCAGACCTCGGTCGTATGTCGCGCTATTGCTTCGTCGCCGTGGACTTGTAAGTCACGTCGCGGAGCTTATCTTCATAGACGTAGGACAGCGTCTTTCCATCAGGTGCTACCGTTATTCGATTGACGCTAACCACCTTTCCATTGCGCTTAGCTGTCTCCTCTATCGTGTTCGCATCGAGTTTCTTGAGCGACACACTTGTGACGCCGGGGTCACCTTTGAAGGGGTACTCTTTCCCGTCGAGCTTAGCGCTATACGAGTCACCGGTTTGGTCGCTCATACTAAGCTCGTCTCCGCTTGCCTTGTAGGTCACTACGACTATGCTTTCGGTGGCGCTCTGCATTGGTCCGGGTTGCCATACGCCTGAAATCTTGTTGGCTCCAGTTGTAGCTGACCCAACTCGCGTCGAGCCATACTTCCCGCCACCGCTCTGGCCGCCCTCGGTTACGAACGTAAATTCGTTCGTCAATTCCTTTCCGTCCTCCGATGCGGTCAATTTCAAATTGCCAACGACCTTTCCGTCTTTCCTGTTCACAACCTCGACAGTATGGTCATCGAGCGCTCGAACATTAACGGTGTCCGAGTACGGCGACCCACTCACCTTGTGGTCTTGGCCGTCGGCCTTTACGTCGACTTTGGGAAAGCACGAATCGCATCGATATACACCATTCTGAAGCGAATACTTTTCAGTCCCAACGTATTGCATGCTGTGTGGGTCTATACGCCAGGTTCCGTCAAACGCGCTCTGTGCAAACAACGTGCCGGGCGCAAGGAGCAGCACCAGCGTGATAAGTCTCTTCATACGACACCTCATTGATGAAATCTAGGCAGCTGGAGAGAGAAGCACCGAAACGTGGGGTAGAGCTGCCGAGTGACGTAATACTACACCTTCCGGCATCGAACACGATGAGAAGGTTGAAGTTTGAGGGCGGTCGTGAAGCCTCGTGGGCGTTCTTACGAGATTCTCGTGAATGCATCAACTCTCTTGTTCGTGCTCTTTGACTACACTACGTGCTTCTTTGTCAGGTCGCAGTCCGACGAACTTCGAGTGTCTCAGATGGTCGCTTTCGGTCCACTCCAAGAATTCGATTTGCGCCACGAGTTCATCGCTTTCGGTCCACTCCAAGAATTCGATTTGCGCCACGAGTTCAGGCCGGAGCCAAACGCACTTTTTCATGTCATCGGCGGTCAGGCCCTCGCCCCAACGTGAGCGATGGGTTTCAGGGAGATTGGCAAACGGACACTCCGACATCACAAGAGGTCGAAGTTTCTCGAAGACCTGTCGCCGAGACGCTGGCACGAACCCGTTTCGCACTCGCGCCACCTAGGTCAAGTCATCGTTTTTGTAATATCCAAGGATAAGGGAGTCCAGACCGTGCGTGCCCGGCACGTATCCGCCGATGACAAGCTCCTGCCCGCGATTCAGTCGGTGTTTTATCCAAGCGCCTGTACGCTTTCCGGATTCGTACAGGCTGTCTTTACGTTTTCCGATTATCCCCTCAAGACTTTGCTGGCGTACCGCGGCGAGCAGGTCGGTGGCTGACGCCTCCACGTAGTCCACGATTCTGATTCGTTTGTCGTGAATTGGAAGCGACTTCAACAGCGCCCGCCTTTCGACCAACGGAAGGTGCGTCAGGTCGTTGCCCTTCAAACACAGTAGGTCGAAGACGCGGTATTGAATGCGGGATGCTGCGCTGCGAAAATTCTGTAAGAGATTAAAGTCCGGTCTGCCGCTTTCGTCTATCGCCACCAATTCCCCGTCGACTACAGTGCCCACAGGCAGGCCAGCGAGTGCTTCAACGATATAAGGAAATTGTCTGTTGAGAGATTTTCTTTTGCGTGAAAACAAGGTGACCGCGTCGCTGGACTTCACTGCGATAGCTCGATAGCCGTCGAGCTTTATTTCTTCTGTGGCGATGAACGTTATGTGACGCTGACTTTGATAGGCGATCTAGCCAAGCGAAATTTTGCAGAAAAGCGCCACATAATCTGAAACGCGCCTCCAGTCTGATCCTTGTATTGGCATTGGTCTTCATTGCAATTGCGGCCCGATAAGTTATCTTTTCGCGGATGCAACTTTACCGGTTACCGCGTACCAGGACTTACGCTCAAGGCGTTAGACTAGATTTCCGAACCTGGATATTTATTGCGGCAGACGGCGAACCCTATAACCCTTGCCCGAAAAGAAAGCTGTGAGTTTTTCTGTGACTTGGTCCATCGTTTGATGGTCTGCCTCGCTCGCAATGTTAATTTGCTGCACGCCGATGGATTTCCCCTCGACCCATACCGACGCGGGAAGTGAGGCAAATACTTCGTCGATCTGGGATATCGAAAATTCCTTCGTGATTTCGGCGTAGGAGGAGCTAAAGGTTAGGCCGCCGTCGGGACGCACCAAAATGTAGGGGTAGAGGTATATTGCAGTTTTGACCGCTCGCTGGTCCCGCGCTTCCCATTCGACGATCGCACGAGGTTTTCCGTCAATATATTCGACCGAATCCGCCAGCTTTCCGTCATCGTCCCACCAGAGGCAAACGCCTTCCTTCTGGCCATTCACGTAGCCGCACGAAGATCTCTTTTGCCCGTTTTTATCCCAGCTGACCCATATCCCTGCAGGCTGATTGTCCCGGTACATACCTTCCCAAGATTTCTTGCCATTTTCGTCCCAATACGTTGTGCGGCCTTCACGTGTGCCATTCAGATATTCTTGCTCTGAGAATTTTTGGCCGGTCTCCGACCAAGTAGTGTATTTGCCGTGCAAGACTTCAATGCCGTCCTTTCCACGATAAAACCAATACTCTGCCTTCGGCCTACCGTCTGGGAACCGTTTCGTGCTCTTCTGGACGTGCATCGCTCCGGTAGCGTGTTCTCTGCATGCACTGTCCTGCCCCCAAGCAAAGAGCGGCACCATTACAATCACCAAGTAGTTCGGCAAAAGCGATGCCTTTAGAGATTTGCGGAAGCTGAGCATAAGACTCAAGCATAGCCTTGACGGTTTGCGTCGGCAACGGTTGATGCGAGCCAAGTCCTTCCATGAGAAGGCCGGATATGTTCGTACTAGCAACAATATGGGTCTTGCCTAAGACGATGGAGAATGTTGCAAGCACTTTCTGGCCACTTTGACGATTAGCTGGTGGTAGTGCTCTCTATGGCCGGTGTGGTTTGTCAGACGTTGACAACGTAGAGTCGGATCGCCTTTCCACTTTCAAAAAGGAGTCCGACTCAATGTTTAATCAATTGTTCTTCCGTTCCGACGCGTTAACTCGCCAGCTTTCGGCCCCCCTCGTTGACGAACGCCGCCAATATCTAGCTCACTGTGCGGCGCAAGGAATGTCCATGTACACCCTGCGCATGAAAGCTCGATTCTTACTGTCAATCGCAGAGTACCTGAGATTGGTAGAGCGACCCAACGACGCAATCAGCCTTGTGGAGATTGAAAAAGCGGCAAGGCGATGGTCGAGGCACAACCGGCCTTCACCGAAAAGCTCGCATGCCAAGCGGTCGCGGGAATACTTCATAGCACAAGGGGCTGGGTGGCTCACCTTTCTCAACCGCCTCCAGACTGTACCCGAACCGGTAACGGTCTGCGGCCAGATGTTAGGTGAATTCAGAAGCTTTATGAAAGAAGACCGAGGTCTTTCCCCGACCACGGTTAAATATAACTGTAGTTCTGTGCGGCCATTCCTCGATCGACTGCTTGAAGGAAAGCGGTCTCTTGAAGCGATCACCGTCTCTGATGTCGATTCGCTCCTGGCGCAGAAAGTGAATGAAGAGCATTATGCACGCGTCAGCATTCGAGACTACGCTTCATCCCTCCGGTCATTCTTTCGATACGCCGAAATGCGAGGTTGGTGCCCGGTCGGTATTGCAGCTTCGATCATGGCACCTCGCGTGTTCAAGCAAGAGACGCTTCCCTCCGGACCGACTTGGGATATTGTGCAAGAAATCGTGGACGCCACCGCCGGCGATCACCCCATCGCTATCCGCGATCACGCAATTTTGATGTTACTCGCCGTCTATGGCGTTCGCTCCAGAGAGGTCGCTCGCCTGCAACTCACTGATATCGACTGGCAGCGGGAAACAATAGTTTTTACTCGTAGCAAGGTAGCTGGAAGCCACTCATTTCCGCTGCGACGGTCCGCAGGAGCGGCGATCATACGCTACCTCAAGGAAGTGCGACCGAAATCACCCCACCGCCAGGTCTTTCTCACAATGCGCGCTCCCATTTGCCCACTCTCAGGTGGCGCAATGTGGGCGGTCGTGAGTCGGCAACTGCGAAACCGGGCACTCTCCATCAAGCATCACGGGCCACATTCCCTACGGCATGCCTGCGCAACTCGTCTGATCAACCAAGGGTTGTCGCTGAAGGAAATCGGCGATCACCTCGGCCACCGTGACGTTGAGGCGACTCGGATTTATGCCAAAGTGGATCTCGTCCGGCTTCGGGAAGTCGCGAACTTTGATCTGGGAGAGCTGCTATGAAGCTTCAGACTATCTGCGAACAATATGCCGCTTTCCGCAAAACACTTGGCGAGCGTTTTGAAGTCAATGGGCGCCAGCTGAAAGCCTTTTGCCGGGCGATGGGACCAAACCTTGACATCGCCGATGTATCTTCAGAAAAAGTGAACACCTTTCTCGTTGGCAACGGTCCGCTCACAACCAGTTGGTACGTGAGGCACAACGCCCTTCTTGGATTCTATCGGTACGCCATAAGTCGCGGGCTTGTCGCGACGTCGCCTCTACCGCTCGCCATTCCGAAACGGCCACCAGCATTCCAGCCTTACATCTATTCGCCTGCTGAACTGCGGCGCATGCTGGATTCGACAGAATCGTGCCGGCGACCTCGCAGTGATCTTGATGCGCCTGTAATGCGTTCTCTTCTTCTTCTGATGTATGGCGCGGCGTTGCGGACATATGAGGCACTGTGTTTGACGATCGGCGATGTCGATCTTCCCGGTGCTGTTCTTACTATCCGAGATTCGAAGTTCTTTAAAACTCGTCTGGTGCCTATTGGACCCAAGACGGTTCAGGCGCTGGCCGAATACGCCAGTCGTCGTGATGCATCCCCCAGGCACCCCGCTACTCCCTTCTTTGTTGGACGGAATGCGAAGCCGGTCACCATCTACACGTTTGAGAGAGCTTTCCAACAAATCCGGCTGCATGCGGCTCTGCACCGCGACGGCGGCCCACGCTGCCAGCCGCGCCTTCATGACCTACGCCATACATCGGCAGTCCATCGATTAACCATGTGGTATCGAGAAGGCAAGGACGTACAGAAGCTTTTGCCACAACTGTCGGTGTACATGGGGCATGCGCGTCTGACAGCCACACAGACGTATCTCACTATGACGTCAGAGCTCCTGCACGAGGCAAGTCTGCGGTTCGAACGTTACGCAACGCGCGAGGTCAGCAATGACTAAGCCAAACCTACTTGGACCATGGGTCCGGCGATTTCTGCTTGAATATTTGGTAAGCGAACGCAACCTAGCCCGCAACACGCAGCGCAGCTACCGGGACACGCTTAGTCTGCTGCTTCCGTTCGCGGCTCAACAGGCACAGAAGGAGATCGACCAGATTTCGGTGATCGACGTCTCGCCGGACGTGGTAAGGCTCTTTCTTCGGCATCTAGAGGAATCCCGTAAATGCGCGGTGGCCACCCGGAACCAGCGGTTGGCCGCGATCCACTCGTTGGCTCGCTTTGTCGGCCAGCACAGCCCCGAGCACATCGAGTGGTGCGGGCAACTTCGCACCATCCCACCCAAGCGGGCGCCTCGCTCGACGATTACATATCTCGAGAAATCGGAAATGGATGCGTTGTTGAGTGCACCTGACCAATCCACGGACCAAGGACGTCGGGATCATGCGTTGTTGCTCTTCCTTTACAACACGGGCGCACGAGCTGACGAGGCGGCACAGGTCAAAATCATGGATCTCCTCTTAGTGCATTCTTCGCGTGACCATTCTCTTGTCGAGGTTCGCGGTAAAGGAAATAAGCTTCGGCGTTGCCCATTGTGGCCACAAACTGTGGTTGAAGTTTCATCATTGATAGCTAGCCGTCCGCCGACCGATCACGTCTTCCTGAATAGGTGTGGTCAGCCCATCACGCGCTTTGGGATTCATACGATGATCGAAAGGTACGTTCAAAGAACATTGGCCCGTATGCCTTCGTTAGCAAACAAACGAGTGAGCCCTCATACGATTCGGCACACGACGGCAACCCATCTTCTCCGGGCGGGCGTCGACATCAACACCATCCGTGCCTGGTTGGGGCACGTCTCACTCAACACCACAAATGTTTACGCGGAAGTGGATCTGGAAATGAAGGCGAAGGCGCTTGCAACTTGCGAGGTCCGTGGTGCTGTTCCCCGGCGTGGCGACACCAGGCGTGCGCAGAGGGGAAACGTGATCGGAGCCGCGCCGGTGAGCTAAAAATGTATTGGACTAAACCGCTGCAAGGTGCGTGTGCTATGGGTTTTGATTGGTGAGTGGGAGTCGAGGCAAAGAGGACGGTCCATAGGTAATAATAGAAACGAGCATGGTGGGCTGTACTGTGGGCGCGTCGGCAAGCTCGCACAGGGCAAAATGTGGTGTGCTTGGTTGACCGTAAAGGGGTTGAATGCCAAGGGGGCAAGACCGCTCCTTGGACTCGGCGGCCTCGAGTTTTTCGAGAGAGCGAGTTGGATTCGCACACGATCGTTCATGAGGTGTCTTTGATGGCCGGAGAAGAACGAACGTCAGGCAAAACCTTGATCGGGATCATGCAGCCGCGATGGCAAACGGGACATTCCCGCAGAGAGCGGCCTGTGAGCCTCTCATATCGATCGCGATAATCCTCTGGTGTCGCGGGCTCTGCAGAGCTTTCCGTTGGAGGGGTCATGCCGAGAAGTTGGCGGCAACTCTCTAGCTGCTCCTTGCGGTATCGATTCCCGAGGAACCCGTAGTAGCGAATGCGGTGGAACCGACTCGGTAGAACGTGGAGCAAAAATCGCCGGATGAACTCGTCCGCCGAGAGGGGCATGGTTTTCTGCTGATTGTTGTCGCGGTAGTCTCTCCAGTTGAATTTCACTTGGCCATCTGCGATGTCGACGATCCGATGATTGGAAATGGCTACCCGGTGAGTGTAGCGGCCGACATAGTCCACCACTTGCTGTGGCCCGGCGAAAGGTGGCTTGGCGTAGACGACCCATTCCACGTCTCGCACCAAATCGAGATGACGGTTGAAAGCCTGCGGATTTTTGAGCGCCTGAAGCGAAGTGAAGAACTGCAACTTGCCGGCGTCAAAGGACTCCTGCAGATACTGCAAGAACAATCGGCGGAACAGCTGGGAGAGTACCTTTACCGGCAGAAAAAAGTTGGGGCGGCAGGAGATCCACCGGGCACCATCGGGTGAAATCCCGCCGCCTGGAACGACACAATGCAGATGAGGATGGAAGAGCAGGTTCTGTCCCCAACTGTGAAGTATGGCGAAAAAGCCAATCTCGGCGCCCAGATGTTTGGGATCGGCAGCAATGGTGGTCAAGGTCGCGGCAGTGGCTCGAAAGAGAATGCCGTAGACGAGATCCTTGTTCTGGTAGGCGATGGAAGTAATTTGCTCGGGTATCGTGAAGACGACGTGGAAATAGTGAGTCTGGAGAACTTCGGACTTTCGTTTTTCGACCCACTCCGCACGTGCGAGCGACTGACACTTTGGACAGTGGCGGTCACCGCAGCTGTCGTAGCAGGGCCGCTCGTGATTGCAGCAGTCGCAGCGCTCGAGATGACCGCCGAGAGCTGCGGTTCGACACACCTCGATTGCGGTCATGACGCGCCGCTGTGCAGAGGATAGTGACGCACCATGTTGTAGACGATAGGCGTCGCCGTAGCGGCGGAAAACGTCCGCCACTTCCAGCTTCGGACGATCCATCGTTGCCGATGGTTAGAAGTGCTGGGGTGGAGTGGGTTTGACTTCCATCGAAACAGGGCGAGGCAACAAATCGAGTGGACTCGATGTCGAGCACACCTTGCTTGTTGCGATTCGGAGATAACGTGCTGTCGTAGCCAGGCTGCGATGACCGAGCAGTAGTTGAATGGTACGGACGTCCGTGCCTGACTCAAGCAGATGAACAGCGAACGCATGTCTCAAAGAGTGCGGCGTGATCGGTTTGGAAATCTGGCAGAGACGGTGGGCCTTCTGGCACGCTTGATCCACCGCGTCCTTGCTGATATGTCGGCCCGGGATGTCGCCCGGAAAGAGCCAGTCCTTTGGCTTTTCTACTCGCCACCAGTCACGCAGGATCTCCAGTAGTTTTGGCGAGAGCA
>WNGM01004253.1_pt1 | contig 11310 bp, 7 predicted proteins | sample 5400571 | NCBI WGS metagenome assembly WNGM01 (sample SAMN13153378, study PRJNA577476) | soil metagenome | isolation source: 100 cm soil or saprolite under Garry oak tree replicate 2 | place: USA:California | collected 2016-06-15 | reverse complement strand
GTGTATGACTTTCGATCCTTATGACCCCTCGGTTTCCCCAAGTCGTAGCCCAGCACGTAGGTAGTAAGGAAGAAAGTGATGGTTTTCACCAGGGGATCGTGGCACAAGGCAAGCCCTGGAACGAAAAAGCGGAGGAGTGGGTAGAAGAATTGAGCGTTTTGCTACATAGGGTGTGCTGCCGAGGGCACGACTCTCAACCCCACAGGCCCATCTGGCGGTGGCGTTCTGGGAGAAAGGATGGCCAGATTCCCCTACAGCGCCGTTACCACAGTCCCCTGTTGGGCTTGCAGCAGACGGCGTTGTTCAGAGAGCGCTTGCTGGCACATGAGAGGTGCAAACTCCTCAAAGGGCAGCAAGGAGTGTTGCAGTCCCTTGATGGGAACCTGCTTGAACAGGTGTTGTTGATGCCAGATGACAAAGACCTGCTGCGGCGCATCGACGCACAGATCGACGTACTGCCCGATCATATTCATGTGAATGTAGTAGCTCCCATCGGCAATGCGCACCGTGCCATTCTGACGTACCTTCCGAATGAAATGTTGTTCATGGATCTGCTGCAGCCACGCATCGGGGTCAACGAAGGTGGGAAGCGGGGGCAGACTGGGAAGTGTCGGAAAGGCTACTCGCGGTGGCCGGTTGCCACACGAAAGCGCCTGATTGGGTCGCTCCGTATTGTAATGGATCAAGAAGCTTGCCGTCATCTCACGGACCTGTTCCAGCGTGTGTGGCCGATGCACCTGCAAACACTCTTGATTGAACGTGCGATGGTACCTCTCCACGTAGCAATTTTTATCCGGACGGCGCGGCGGGCAGATGTTGGGCTGGATCCCCAAACACAGCAGGAGGCGCACGAGCGGGGAGGGAAAATCGCGTCCGGTGGCTCCGCCAACGAAACGCGGGTCGCGATCAAAAGTGATGCTGGGAGGCAGGCCATAGCGGTACAGAAAACGGATGACCGCCTCTAGGACGGTTTGGGCATGAAAATCCGCTTGGACCTGGGCATCCAGCAGGATCGAGGTCCCAGCGTCCACGAAATTGAAGACTTCGATGACATGTTGCTTTTTACCCGCAGGATCAGCCGGAATGCTGGAGACATCTTTGAAGTCTATTTGGACTTCTTCAAGTGGTTGACGCCGTTCCAGTGGCTTGCGTTTCCGGCGTCTCTCCTGGCTGATGCGTCCATTTCGGCGCAGGATCCGCCAAATCGTGCGCGTGGAACGCGGGAGTGTCTCTCTGCGGTCGTGCAGAGCAGGGTCGCGAGGCAGGTAATACAGGATTGCGCGTGGTCCTGGCGTCCGCTGGAGATGTTCTGGTGGGGCATCACGGATCGCTAAGATGCGTTCTTCCACCTCTGGATCGGTTTGCGGATACGGCGTTTTGCGCCCCAGGGGTTTTCCAAACAGCACACAGCGATCTCCTGGAGGAGCTTCACGCAAGCGTTTTCGCCATTTCTTGACCCATCCGACAGATCGACCAATCCAGTCCGCCAGTTCCTGTTGGGTCCACTCAGGATGCAGCTGCATGAGCCGCTGGAGCATCGCTCGATCAGCAATCCAGTGTTCTTGTTGCATCACACACTCCTTTCGAGAAAATTCCTTTCTCGTCAGAAGTGTACCGTTGAGAAACTTCAAGGCTCGCTTGCTGGGCTACGATTTGCGGAAACCGAGGGGTCATAAGGATCGAAAGTCATACAAAGGTGCATGCTGTGCGTTTGCACCGTTCATAGTAGCTTGCTGGCCAGATTTTTTCACCATGCCTCCAGTATAAAGTAAGTCTGGTTGCCAGAAAAGAATTACCCCATACGGGCTATCCAGTCTGATAGGCTAGACCGAAAGAGTCTCGAAATAGACCTATGAGGAACGGCAGAACGGCAAGCACTGATAAGAAGGGTGTGTGGCTGCTTCTTCTCAAGTCCGTTGATAAGGAAGAGCTGGCCCTCTTATTTGTTTTGCAAGCACGTCGTTTCCCCGCAGTCCCCTATCTCACTCCTCCGGAGGCTACCAACCATTCTGTCTCAACTCGGCCTCGCGATCGTGCATGCGTGCTTCCTCTTCATACGATTGCGCGAGCCGTCTTAGCATATCCGCTGTACGTGGCCATCGCGCCTGTAACGCCTGAGCCTGGGCGCGATACTGCTCCATCAGCTTCCGCTCTTGCGCCCCTCCATCAATCGGGTTCCTCCACGTCGCTCCTCGCGCATTGTACACGGCGAGTTCCATTCCCCGCTCAATCTCCTCGCTGCGTAGATGTTCGAGCAGCGCGCGGATAGCTTTGGGAGGCCACACCTCATTGTTCTCCAATCGGGCGTGACTCAAGAGATGCCCAATGCACAGGTCACCTACCTCTCTCCGTTTGCGCTCATCCAGGACCTGGCGAACGTCTTCCACCCATGCGGTCAGTATTGCTGGGTCGAGCAGATCTCCTTCCTGCGCACCAGGAATCTCGCTGGCCGAATGGAGCAAATCATAGGCCATGCCTGCGCGGGCTTGCTCGTGTTCGCTCAACTCGCTAGGAGCTTCGTCAGACGCCCGATAGACCAGACAAACCAGTTCTATAAAGAACTGCGGGTCTACCGCCAGTTGATGGTACAAGGCTTTGAACGGGCGTTGCTCGTATCTGAAGAGCGGCAAGAAGGCCCATTCGATCTGTGCCAGCCGGACTGCATCTACTCCTGCTGCTTGCTCGAGATACTCCAGCAGTTGCTGAATCTCATAGCGGAGGAATTGATCAATCGGGGCGTTGAGAGAGGTATCTCTCGCCTGCTCAAGGATGCTCATGACGAACTCTGTGTCTGGCAGCACTTGCCCCACATAGTGAGCGACCACATCCAAGGCACGCCATGGCCGCCCATGGACGAGCAGCTGTTCAGCGGCACGAAGACAGTCAGCCGGATCCTCGACCAGGTAAGGGAATTGTCTCCAGTAGAGGCTGATCGTGTCCTCGCCCAGGCGTTCGAGACGATCCCATGTCTCAGCTCCGCGAGGCAAATTCAGCAAGAAATTCACCCACTGTTCAGGTGTCTGGAGAGGACCGTTCGCACCTAATCGCTCATCAGCCCATGCCCACCCACATGCCCAGAAACGTCCCGCCACATAGTTTTCTGCTACACGGCGGCGCTTGGGATCAGATGAGCCGAGCTCGTGCAGCACATGATCCTCCTCCGCCTCCACAAGGCCACTTCTGCCCAGAACCCAGCCCAGCACGCCTGGCTGCTCGACCACCTCTATCAACGTGTAGAGTCCTGTCAGCCCTTCAGCTTGATACATCTGCTGCGCTGCTGCCACTTGCGCCTGATACACAGCCTCCTCGTGCTTCTTGTGGCGTGCTGCTGCCACCTCTATCTCATTCACAGCCTCCTCGTGCTTCTTCATGTCAGGCTCTTCTGGCTCGTCCAACAGATGCGGGGAAGCCGTGAAGAGCGGTAACACCTGCTGCAGCATGTCTTCAGGCTTGAAGCGTTCATGGATGGCCCTCAGGCGATCAAGATCCGAGCTGGGCATAGCCCACGGTGCCTGGGAGAATCTGCGATGGCTGGCAATCTGTTTGCGAAGTTCCGCACAAATGGCTTCGCGGCTGTTCGTGTTGAAGACAGTCGGGTCAAGCGACTCCAGGTGATCAAGTACGGTTGTCCGTAATGGGGGAGGCAGATTTTGCACGCACTCTACAAGATTACTGATGCGCTCGCTCTCTACACCCACATCCAGCAGAAGCCGGGTGATCAGTTCATCGGTCGCACGCCACAAGTGGGCGTAGGTGAAAGAAGCCTCTTGTTCTTCGGGCTTCCAGTCGCGCCAGCGCGGCGCGGTCGAGGGGTCTGCAGTATCGTGTGGCCGTGGCAGCAACGCGATCATGAGCTTCCAGGCAACGACTGGTTCTTGCTCACGGAGCCGATCGAGGACGTCCAGTTGCTCCTCAAAGGTGGCCACTGTTTGGGGGTACCAGAGGACGAAGATCCCACGAAGGCTACTGCCAGGTCGATTCGCGAGACGGCCTTCTGTAGTCAGCCGGGTCAACCGGGCCAGGAAGAGGGCTGCATTGCTCAGATAGATAGGCGACCAAGCCAGCCGCTCCAAGGCCCACAGGAGATGGGGATGGCTTGATCGGGTGGTAAACGCATCTCCTGACTGGTCGGTGAAGAGCCGCCGGATAACAGGGTCAGATCCAGTGGTGGCAATGTCAAGAGCGCTCAAGAATGCCTCCGGTGCGGCTTCTGCGAGTAGAGGCAGGACATCAGCGAGTGAGATCCAGACCTTTCCCGACTGGTCGTCGTTCGCCTGTCGGAGCAGTTGCGTCACGAGAGCGTTCACATAGGACTGGCCACTTCCACTGCTGCCCGGCCAGTTGTTTACAGGTCTGGTCGCCATCAGTGCCAAGGTGTCGGCCAGCCCTTCGCGCAGGAAGTGTGAATGTGGGCGAGCGTGACTCCTGATGGCCGCCTGCCAGCGTTGTTCAAGGGGAAGTTCCAGGGCGGGATCGAGCGTCGCCAGGACCTCACTGGCGGTCCGCCGAAACCGTTCCAGGTCTTGGCCAGTGAGAAATCGCGCCAGGAGTCGCCAGGCGTCTTCTTTGGATGCTAAGAGCCAGGTCGTGCCAACTCGTCGCACGGGCGGATCGGAGACCTGTGCGTAACCGACCAGATCCGCTTCGACCTCTTCATAAGAGCGCCCGGCCAGTGCTGCTATCGTCTTCCGGTCCCCTTCGAGCGCTTCATCCCAGTTCCCTGCCAGGAGAGCAGGAAGGAGAAGGCGCGCTTGTTCCCGTGTGGCCCAGGCGGGTTGTTGCAAAGCGGGGTTCACCGCCAGCTGCCTGCGCAGCGAGAGCAGGCTGCGATGTGCGATGGCGGCCAGAGACGATGCGCGTTCCTGAGGAACTCCCATTGCCACCAGAGCCGCTTCGGCTGCAGGTCGAGCTGGCTGTTGCAGGATCACCATCCCGCTGGCTTCAGCGGTTTCACGCCCGACTGGAACCAGGACGTGATGTCCCCTGCGAGTTGCCTGGACGACCTCAACAGGTGCAAACGTCGGCAGTAACACAAGCGGTTGAGTCGAGAGGACCATTTGGGACCAGGCGTCAGCACTGTACACGATCAAGGTGCAGGTGAAAAGGGCATCTCGCTCTAATTTCGGCAGACGCTCAAAAGCAGCAGCGATGAACGCCAGTGCTTCCTCCTGCGAATCGGCACCGATGGTCATGGTACTGGCAGGGACTCGAAGCTGTTGAGTGAGCTGTTGAGCGGCTTCCTTCTGCCCAGCAATGATGAGTTCCGCTGAAAGTGGCGGGTGGGTTGCCTCTTGCCAATCGAGCCAGAACGACTCTAAGTCCCGGACGTTGCCAGGATCTTTGCCAACGAGACGCGAAATCCAGACATGGACTTCAGGGGCAAGGGCCAGCCAGGTTGCCAGATCATCTGCATCAAAAGCGCGGACATTGCGCCATGGTCCAGTCTTTCGCTTTTCGGCTGCCCAGTTCTCTTTTCCGGGCCAGCGGTGCGGAGTGACAAATACAAAGGTCGCTTGGGATGGATCGACGTCGAGCGGCTTGGCAGTACGCTTTTTATAATCGTCATCTGCCTTCTTCTTCGGCTTCGGATCAACACCCATCTCCCACGCCGACAGACCATCTGGCACGAAGGCATTCCCTCGTTCAGCTTTGACGGTTCCGTCATACCCTCCATAGCGCGTTCCTTCGCCAGATCGCATCTGAAGATATGTAATATCGCTGGCAGTCGCGAGAATAAGGCGACGCACAAGCTCTGGAAGTTGTCCAGGTGCATCGTAGCGGCTGGCCCATTGGACCAGATCATACGCATTGGCGCGTGTTGGTAACATACTATTCCTCTTCTGTCGTGTATCTATCTGAGCATGTAGTCGTCTTGCGAGGTGCTGCCATTGTGCTTCTGTCAGGTCCTGGGCCTCGCGAAGGAACATCTGTGCGGCGGCATTGGCGCTGACCTTTTCCTCGACGGTGCTGGGGAGTTTATGGGTGAAGGCGAGCAAATCTTCTGCTGGCACCCCAAGAATAGAACACAGCAACACAATGGTGTCGGCTGCGGGAGGGGGAAGCCGATCATTCTCCAGTTTGCTAATGTAGGAGAAATCAAGCTGTGCCTTCTGTGCCAAGGTGCGCTGCGTCAGACCAGCAGCACGACGCCGTTCACGCAAGAGGGCCCCAAATGATGTGGTCATATGATATGCTTCCTCCATTCCGTAAGTTTTCTCTAAGGTATCACATGTTGAGTTGTTTGTCAACTCAACATGTGATTTTCCTCGATACCCATAGTCTGATGCTGTTGTGATTGCTGGCCAGCCGTCACACATTGCGCCGCGGCCAGCATGAATTTCGCCGACGCTGCCGTCACGCCATCGGTCGCCATCATGGGATCATACCATATCTAAGCCCCTGACATCGGCTCAGAGGAATCAGGAGAGCTGGCGATTGCGGCTTGATATGCTGCTATCTCTTCCTCTGACATCGGCTCAATGCTCCAGTATTTCGTTTTTGGGTGCCAGACAAACAGGCGTCCTTGATCCCATGCAGCTCCGCTCGACTGGCGTACCCGCAAGTGTCCCTTCGTCAACCGTGAGCTGCTAGCGGATCGCTCACGGGCAGATCTGGCGCTCACAGGGCGACAAAGCACAGAGTCAGCGGTGCAATGTCCCTACGCCAGATCCTGCTCATCTGCCCTTCCATGTGACACAAGCCTCCAGTGTCTCTCAGAAGTCTTCTCAAACAAGAGGGGGTGCGCATTGAGCAGCTGCCGTACATAGGTCTCCGGGTGTGCCCCTCGCGAGACATAGCCCAGTGCTTCCATTTGCTCAACGATCCTTCGCACACGCAAGGGGACTGGGGTCCGTGCGAGCACCATGCCCAGGTACTCCAGTGCTGTCCTGGGATGCGCTGTACGTCCATGCAAGGCAAGGAACTCACCAGATGCTTGTCGTATGTGATAGTTTTCTAGAAGGAAATCGCTCACAGCCTTCACAGACTCCCACACCTGTTCATTGAGAAGAAGGTCAAGGAGTGCTTGACTTTGTCGCAGAAGGAACCGTCGCGATTGCGGAATGACCAGAGCAACCCCAAGGCTTACAGCCAGGACAAGGAGCACCGTGCGGTTGATGCGACAAAGCCATCGGAGGAACAGGGACACAGACGAGAAGCTGACCTGGATGACCATGCCTCCACCGAGAGAGATCGCTATATCCACCATGCCACGCTCAGCATGGTCACGTAGCGCCACAGCCACCTGCGTCCAGATCTCCTTTGCCACCGTCACAAAAGCCTGGAGATCTTGATCTTCTGAGAAAATGACGTCAGGGTGGATCAGTTCAACGATGCGGGCAGTGGGCACGTCGTCTCTGTCCCGCAGTTGCAACGCCTTCGTTGCCGAGCTTTCCGCACGGAGATCCAAAGGGTCAAGAAACGTCACCAGCGGTGCATATATCTCATCCCAGGTAGCCAGGGCAACGTCAGGATCGCCAAAGTGCATCTCACGATGCTTCAGCAGAATCTTCTCCGGCATCTCATCGCGGACCGTCGTCGAAGCATACAGGCGCACCAGACCTGTCTGTGCAGCACGGATCAACCCGGTCCTTTCTTGCATGTTTGCTGCGCGGACCAGATCACGGAGGAGGATATTGGTGTCAAGGACACACACCAGGGGGCGAATTCCCCATGCTTCCAGAAGGCCCTGGGCTCCTTCTTCGCCGACGAGCAGATGCAGTGCCTCCATCAGCATATCTAACAATGGTGCCTCTATCGATAGGAGCATAGGCTCACCATTGGAAGCCTGATCATGCTCAGCAGTATCTTGTGGCATTGTCTCTCTTTCACCAGACTCCCAGAGCTGTTCACAGGTAGTCAGTCTCATTGATCCTCCGTGTGGCCTGGTCAGCCTCTCTCTTGCAGTATCCCTGAGACGCTTAGAACATTCTACCGATTCTTTCTGGCCGAGTCAATGGGTCATGGAGCTCATATTCACCTGATCATCATTGGTGGCTCCCAGCGACGATGAGCACTTCATACTCTGCCCAGACACATCTATTCCCTATGTCCTAGAATCCGCGTATCTCGGTCTAAGGTCATTATCTGCCAGTCGTCACAGGTTGCGAGGGCCTCCGCGTTTGTGACACCGTTCTCTTATTACCTATCTCACCGCGGCCAGCTATAGTGATTCTGGCACGGCAGTCACACATCAGTCGCCGTAATAGCGCTGGAAGGAGGGCATGTCGTTTGGCAGTGGATACTTCCCTGTGCGAGAGCCGATGGCCCGCAGGACACGGAGCGCATTCTGCGCATCGCCGATCGCCCGGTGGTAGCCGCCCTCTTCAATCCCCAGGGAGGTAGCGGCCCATGCGAGCGGCTGATAGCGATAGTCGTTTTTCCCATTGCTGCATTCCCCGTACCACCGGGCGTGGACCTTCATCGCACAGCGCCAGCGGCCTTTGTCGCTGATCAGGGGTTTGCCCACCGTTGGAACAAAAAGTTGGAATAGGAAAATAGCCCAAATGACTAATCTGATGTAAGGGCACTATTTGATAAGGTGTAAATTCGCACGCTCCGTGGGAGAAAATTCGTACGTTATGTGGGACACGCGGTCTCCTGTGGATGCACGTCAATCGGAGCCGCCCCGCTTTGGAAATCCGTATCCCCCTCGGGTCTCCCACATAATGAGCGAACATCCTCCCATGACACACGCGAATTTACAAATAGCACAAAGCAATAGATCAGATGGTGATTTGCAATTGAACGCGTGAATTTGCATAAGAGCGATACTGGCGTGGGCATGGGCAGCGTCGTCTGGGCGCTGGCCTCGATTGGTGGGATCGCGGTCCTCCTGGAGAAATCGGTGGTGGCGTTCACCATCTGCAAGCTCGTTGGAGCAGTATATCTGGGGTACCTGGGTCTACGCAGCCGATCTCACCTGCGTGCAGGGACGCCAGCAGCCTGCTCCAACCTCTGTGTCAGCGCCAGCAAAATCCATTGGAAAATGGACTGCTTTCAGGCAGAGACTCCTGGGCAATCTGCTCAACCCGAAAGCCGGGCCCATTTTTGCCACCATTCTGCCCCAGTTTATTCTGCCCGGCGACTCCCTCTGGCGCCTCCTGCTGATGTTGTGCGCCTATGAAGCGATCCTGTTCACCTGGCTGCACCTCTATGGGTACCTGCTCAGTCGAGCCGGGCAGAGTCGCTTTGGCAGACGCATTCAAGTATGGCTGCAAGGTGTCACAGGCGGGGTACTGGCCTGTCGGTGCGATTCTGACGGAAAAGTATGGTGTACCATATAACTGAGGCTGAGCTTACACTTTTCCTGCTTTCATGCATCGAAAGCATGTAATTCTTTCAAGTAGAGAGGCATTTTTTGCCTGTGAACGTCTCCTGTTCTTCCGCTGCTCGAGGCTGCGGATGGAAGGTTTCAGGGTGGGTACAAGAGCCTCTAGAGCCATCTTGTTCATAGTCTCAACCGTAGTTATATGGTACACCATACTTTTCCGTCAGAATCGCACCGACAGGCCCATTGGATAGGTTTTGGACAGAGCGAAGGGGAGGATGTGCTCCAGGCGAATCTGGTGTTGCCAGAAGGCTTCAAAATCATATTCGTACAAAAAACGCTCTTTGATCCGCAGATGCAAGTCGCTGAGCTGGATCTGCTTTGGGTCGGAGCAAAACCAGAGACCCCCCTCGCGGGAAATGCCATGGGTCTTGCCATGAATAAGAAAGCGGTGCAAGTGGGTATCGTCCCAACCCATCACGATCTGAAGCGTGTGATGCAAATCAGCCAGGCTCTGATCACTCGGCACCAGCACGCGCCGCCAGATCGCCGGACTGATCTTCAAGAGAAGAATGTGCAGCTGATAGATGGCTCGCGATGCTCCTTCTTCTGTCATGGCTGGTCTCCTTCCTGATGTGCGTTAGCCCGGAAGTTCCTGGATGCGCTCCTTCAACTGCTGGCGACTGGGCAACGTGTAGCGCACGGTGGTCGCAATAGCAGGGGCACCATCTTTCGTCTGATGGCCTAAATACACGGCGATTTCTTCCAGCGACCAGGCAGCTGCTCGTGCGCGGTGGGCGAAGTCGTGACGAAGATCATGAAAGGTCACGCCTGCAATGCGTTCCCATTCCTCACGGGTGCCCTGCTGCTTCACTTGCATCCAGAGATGCTCAATACCTCGCTCAGAGAGATGATCTGGCCGTCCCTGCTGGCGTAGCCAGGCCGCTCGCTGACTCGTAAAGATGTAGGCACTTTCCTCATCGCGTTCGCGGTCTTGCGGGCGCACTGGAAAGAGATACTCGTAGAGTGCTCGGCGAGCCAGATTATGCAGATCCAGTGTCCTGGTCTTGCCGCCTTTGGCGTCGAGTAAGGTAATACTTCCGGCTCGCTGGTTGATCGAGCACTGATCCAGGCGCAAGGTGGCTATTTCGCTGATGCGCAGTCCTGCCCAGTAACCCAGTGCGAAGATCGCCGCGAAACGGAGAGTAGCATATTGTTCGACGAGTTGTTTGAGCACAAAGCGTTGCTTCTCGGAGAGTTCGGTTGGAGCCATAGCTACCACGGTTGGCCGTTCCATAAGCCGAGCGGGATTGCGGCGGAGATAGCCCTCATCCATCGCCCACCGACAGAACCGACGTAACCCAGACAGCGTTTTGCTGCGGGTACGAGGCGCACGGCCCGCATGCTGGAGGGAATCCATATACCCACGAATGGCGGTCTCTGTCACGAGTCCCAGATGGAACGGTGTCCCGCCTGGTTGCGCAGCCAGCCAGGCCACAAAGTCGCGCATGGTCGTCAGATAGGTTGCAATCGTTTTGGGATCACGCGTGCCCAGAGCCTCCCGGAATTCCTGGAAGATGGCTGGGTCATTGCTCCCAGAGGTCATCTCTTTCCTCTTTCTTTTGTGCAAAAAGATTCTCCGACAAGATTGAGCCGCTAACTTTAGCTTTTTCTCTGCTCTCTACAACGAAGCTGAGCGTGGGGATGGGAGGGACTTGACCAAGAATGGCTATTCTCCGTCGAGCATTCTGCGACGAGTTGACTGGAAGCCTTGCACCTGAACATGAACGACGTCCATGACTCTCATTCTCCTCTCAGTGTCTTTATGGGTGAAAAAGGGAAAGGAAAAGAGCGTTTTCACAGGGTTTCCCGCCACTGCAATGCTTGCGCATCTCGACTAAGATTGACGTTTAGACTACAAGAACCTAGCCGAACCCTGCTGCCTAGAACAGCGAGGTTCAGAATGGACGAACCATGCGAGCTCTTTTGAGACGCTCAAGCCTGTTTGCGGCGCTTTTTCGACCCTGGTTTGGTCTTGTAGA
>WNGM01012556.1_pt1 | contig 11313 bp, 10 predicted proteins | sample 5400571 | NCBI WGS metagenome assembly WNGM01 (sample SAMN13153378, study PRJNA577476) | soil metagenome | isolation source: 100 cm soil or saprolite under Garry oak tree replicate 2 | place: USA:California | collected 2016-06-15 | reverse complement strand
TTGACTCGGATTCTCAAATTGTTACGTGAGGCATTATTCTTTAGGGAATAGTCCGGCTTGGACAAGCGGCAAGACTCAAAAGAGCTGCCCCCTCTTTTGTCAATCAGATGCCTAGTTTTTTCCAATTCACTCCAAAGAAAATTCTCCGAATTATTCTACTAGCCATCTTTCCGTGGCTACCTCCCTACCTCTTCGAGAAGACAGATTTCTACTTCCATCTCACCCATCAACCGGACTGGTACTACCAACTCTCCGGAGAGCGACTCCTAGTAGACCTTGGATGCTTTGCTCTCGGAGGGATCATTGCTGCTTATCTTCTCCGGCCCCGGTGGGCGATTCTCCAAATCTCTCTCAATGCTCTCATAGTCTGGGTACTGTTCTATGTAGCCTGCCCGACCTATGCGCCAGGGGGAGTCTGGCAGCCGGAATGTTACAATTCGGGACCCGATGGGCTGGTGGGGCTCCGACTGGCAGGAATAATGCTCAGTTACGGGGCGCTACCGATTCTCGTGAAGGCGGCAGAGGGTAGGGCATTCAACAGAACGGCGGGGCCTGCGATCGCATTCTTTGGTGGAATTGTTTTGACGGTTGTGATGGTCTGGTATCCTCTGGCAGCATGGTTCTCGGGGGTGACTTACCTACAGCCTCTCGTCGCTTTCCAGACAGTGTTGCTCATTGGTGTTCCTCAGATAGCAACTGGGATACTGGCCGGGCGCATAGGGCAATCGTTGAAGATCGGCACCGCCTCCGGACTAGTCTCTCTCGTCTTCTTTTCGTTATTCTTCTGGACGTCTGACTGCCCAGGCTGTGATCGCAGTCTCCTCTACTTTCTCGCACCTTCGTGGGCCCTTTTCGCGCTGCTAGGCAGCATTACCGAACTCGGGCTTCCTGCACGAATTCGAGTCCCGCATAATCCGGGCTGGCTGGGAACGATCAGAATGGAAGATTTCCAGCGCGTCGGACTTGCCCTCGTCTTGGCCGTCTGCCTATGGACCCTGGTCGCTCGTGACTATTGGGACCCAAGCGTTCTCTACTCATCCTCCATCTCTCCAAACCCTGGCGATCTCACGCTTGGTCAGCCCTTCTATCCGTATATCGGCGGTTACTACAACTCCATTCAGTACAGAATTTGCTGTGTCGAAATTGGAGTGAAAATCTCCATGGCGAATCCGCGCCTCCTCGCTCCTGACAATTTTCTGGTGGCCGGTATGGGGGTCCAATCGCCCAACTGTTGTATTGACGGTTGGGATTTTGGATGGAGGGCTGATGTCTTCCTCCTACCGAATAGCAGCGTTATAGTCTCAGGTTCGTCCTGGGAGACTTGTGACAGTAATGCTAACTGTGGCGGCTACATGTGGGAACACCTCTGGTATCACTCGCAGGTCGCTCTGAGTCCCCAGTCAATTTCTAACACGATATTTCTACGGATGAGCTGGGAACCGGTAACTGTCGACGGCCAGCCTCGACAAATTGTATACTGGTACTACAACACTACCGGGACGCCTTGGACCCAGTTTGGAAGCTATCTTCCAGACCCGAGGCTCGGGACGTATTTTGACATCGGCCTCTCAGGTGGTCCAGCTTCGACGATTCCTCAGGGGACCGCGTTTCTCTACCAGTTCGGAGTAGCCAGCAAGACCCCGGTGCCTGGCTGGAGTGTCTTCTTGGTCAATCCTTCGTTCAAGTATCAAGGATCGTGGCGAATAATGGAACGAGCCAACATTGTCCAAGGGGAGTCCTCATTCTGGAAGTTCCGATACCGTTGGGGAGGATTGCCCTATGAAGGGGTTACGGCCAAGGCCAATCTCACGGACTCCGCGATGCCTGCGGGTATTGTCGAGTTCTCCTACACTGGTGGAACGCTGAAGAACTACGAACCGCTATGGTAGAACCTCGAACCGTCGACTGGTCTTATGAAATACTATATCCGCGAGATTTCTCGTCAGACGGCGGCGACCGAGGATTCGAGTGGCCTCGCTACGGGGTGGTGGCCTGTGATTCCATGTACGATATTCCTGATTCCAACAAGCAGCAACGCGAGCGCTAGGAATGCTGCGAGAATACTCTGTCCTATTGACATGTCAAGGATGACGTAGACGGACAGGATGATTGTGAGACCTCCAATCGCTACGATCACTACTCTGAGCCATACGGGCGGGTGTCTTGCGACCCCAACTCCAATTTCGACCGCTCCCACGAGGAGTAGGGCCACCGCGAGAATTCCGATGAGGGTAGCTACGGCGGCTTGAAGATCGAGCAGAGCCGCGATTCCGAGAACACAGGCGATGACGCCTCCGGTTACGTTGAGGCTTCTCAATGGGGACGGCAAGACTGTGGCGAAGGCGCCCACGGTGATCCTGAAGAGACCGCCGAGGACTAGGCCTGCTGCGATTACAATCACTAGGGTCTTTATTGTAAACTGAGGATTGGCCAGTGCGAAGATCGCTAGGGCGATAACTATGATGCCGCCTAGAATCTCTACTGCTCGCCATCGGCCAGAGGCTCTGACCTCAATCCTGCTCAAATGTAGCAGGTCGTGGTTGAGACGATGAGTATTTAGTGCCTTTCTCGCTTCGACTTGTTGCTTCGTAAAGGCGTAATACTGCTTTGCAGCGTCAGAATCGTCATGGTCAAGGGCGTACTCGGTCTACACCACGTCACCGCGATATCCAGCGAGCCGCAGAAGACGCTTGACTTCTACACCAAAATTCTGGGCTTGCGTCTCATCAAGCTGACGGTCAACTATGATGACCCCAGCACGTTCCATGTCTACTTCGGTGATGAGATAGGGCGCCCCGGAACTGTTCTGACTTTCTTCCCATGGACTGGTCAACCTAGAGGTCGCAAGGGAACCGGGCAAGCCACAAACACTTCCTTCTCCATTCAACAAGAATCAATACCGTACTGGCAGGACCGACTGAAATCACACGGTGTTTCTCAGGAAGCTACTCGGAAGCGCTTCGGCGAGACTGTGCTCTCTTTTGAAGATCAGGACGGTCAGGGCCTGGAGTTGGTCGGAAACAAGGAAAACGAGGGGAGAGCTGGATGGACACAAGGTCCTGTCCCGAGGGAGCATGCAATCAGAGGATTTCATAGCGTTACCCTATCGGAGGAGATGTTGGAGAGGACGGAGTCAGTATTGGTAGATACTCTGGGCTTTCAGTTGGTGGGCCAGGAGGAGAACCGTTTCAGGTATGAAGCAGGAAAGGGAGCCGCGGGTACGATTGTAGATATTGTTTCTAGGCCGAATGCTCAGCGTGGATTTGTGAGCGTCGGAACAGTCCATCATATTGCGTTCCGCGCCGCAGACGACGAACACCAGAAGGCGCTGCGTCAGGAGATCGTAAAGGCAGACCTAAACGTGACCCCGGTGATCAATCGGAACTACTTTCACTCCATCTACTTCCGAGAGCACGGTGGAGTTCTCTTCGAGGTGGCCACAGACCAGCCCGGATTCGCTATCGACGAATCTCCAGAGCAGCTAGGGACACGCCTCGCACTCCCACCCTGGCTCGAACAATCCAGGGCGGAAATTGAAAAGAACCTGGCGCCTGTCAGTCTACCCAAGCGAATTGTAGCCTAGGCGACCCCACATGGCCACGCCAGATACCGCGATGAATCTACTGAAGAACGTTAGAAAGTACATCTTCGAACACTTCGAGGAACACGCGATCGCTCCAGTTCTGGAGCAGATCATGCAAAAGTTTGAGTTAGACAGAACATCTGCGTTCAATGCACTCGTCGATCTCCAGTCTGCCCGACACATCGCGCTGCTGCCCGGTACGCAGAGAATCCTGATGGCCTTTCCCTTCTCAAGCATAGTGACACCTTTCAAAGTTAGAATAGCGAGGAAGGAAAAGGATTACTTTGCGAATTGTGCGTGGGACGCTGTGGCCATTCACGTAGCGGTGGGGAAGGAGCAGTGGATCGATTCCTACTGTCACCATTGCGCGGAAGACATCACGATTCATCTCAAAGACCAAATGATGGTCTCTGAAGGGTCCCACAGCCAGGCACTGATCTATCTGGCGCTACCCGCGTCGAAATGGTGGGAAAACATCGTGTTGACATGCTCAAACAACATGGTGTTCTTCAGCTCGAAGAACCACCTGACAGAATGGACCAACTCAAGCTCTCCAACAGGAGGCGAGGCACTGACGATTGAGCAGACACTGAAACTTAGCGTTCCGATCTACAAGAACAAGATGACCCTTGACTACGCAAGACCCTCAAGGGAACAGACAATTGCCCACTTCCAATCACTCGGATTAACAGGCGATTTCTGGAAGATCTAGTGTTAGGTCACCGCTGAAGACCTAGTCTGTCTCAAATATTCAGTGCTTGGACTGCCATACAAACAGGCAACTGGTAAAGAAAACTGGATGGGTTTCGAACCGGATGGTTACTTTGTAGTCTTGACTTCGTGTATCCAGTCTGGCTTGAGGCCGATCTTCCGGTGGTGTTTCTCCACGGCTTCCTTGTTGGGAGCGTTTAGAACGCAGAAGACCTTGTTCTCCGCTTCACTGTATATTATGTTCTCATGAGTGACGCCGAACTCGTCCTTCGCCGCGTTCTGAGCTTGCTTGATTTGCTGCTCTGTGAGAGGATTCATCTTGTGAACATCGATGAACTTTGGCATGAACGGGAAATTTTGTCAGTGTCGATATAAGCCTTAGCAGATTGTCGCAGCCGATAGAAACCGGTTGCTGGACTCGAGCCCACACTTGGGAGAACAGCTGGGCCTGCAATCATGTTATTCCTAGTAAAGCAGACATTCAACCAGGCGTCCTTCAACTTCCTTCGGACCAAGCAGGTCAGGACGATGGAACTCGACTATGATTTGCCGGTCTCGGACAGATATATCTCGAACGGCTTGGTTCATTTGTGGCTGAGCTTCAGTTAGGATGCTTCTGACGTGCTCGATGAGCTGTGCAGGATCCTGTTCCCCGATCTTTCTTCCCGCCTGGAAAGGGTTCAGTCTCCTTTCTTCTAGGTAATCTATGAAATCTCGACCCTCCCAGCCACAAGTCGTGAGGACTGCGGGGCAACGAGGATGAAACCGGCATCCAGCCGGTGGGTTCACAGCGTCAGGCACCTCCCCCTTAGGCAGAATCTTGGTCGCTCGCTTTCTGGGGTCGGGTGCGGGTATGGCTTGGAGCAGAGCCTTCGTGTATGGATGTTTTGGGTCTGCGAAGATGTTCTTGCTTGGTCCGATCTCGACGATTCTGCCTATGTACATTATTGCGATTCGGTCGCAGAGGAATTTTGCTGTTGCCAGATCGTGTGTTATGAAAATGTAGGCGAGATTGTATTTGGATCTGAGGTCCAGCATGAGTTGCAAGACTTTTGCTCTGATTGACATATCCAGCATTGCCACGGGCTCATCTGCTACTATGAGCCTGGGCCTCAAGATCAATGCCCGGGCTATCGCGGCTCGCTGTTTCTGCCCCCCGCTGAGATCGCCTGGATATTTCGAATAGATCTGATCTTCGGGAGAAAGACCCACTTCCCTCATGACCTGTAGAACCGTTGACTTGACTTCATCCGGAGTCTTGATCTTTGCAATTCCATGTATTTTGAGAGGGTGTGTTATGGCTTGTCCGATGGTCATCGCAGGGTTCAGAGACGCGTGAGGGTCCTGGAATATGATCTGCATCTGCCGCCGCAAGGGGCGAATCTGCGATTCGCTGATGTGGGTGATGTCTCTCCCGTTCAGCACCAAATGTCCAGCAGTAGGCTCAAGTAGCCTAACTACCGCCCTCCCTAGTGTCGTCTTTCCACTACCGCTCTCTCCGACTAGTCCAAATATCTCTCCCTGCTGAATGTTGAAAGAGACGCCGTCGACTGCATGGACGACTGGCTTCTCTCGGGAGAATAGGTTCTGGATGAGTGACCTCTTTACTCGAAAATAGACCTGAAGATTGTCGACCGTCAGCTCGAACTCGGACGGTCCGGAAAGAGACTTGGTAACGGCGGTCGTCAGAGGAATTTCTCTCCGAACAAGCATGCGGCGAAGTGTCCGGGTTTGAATTCGACCAAGGGTGGAACAGTCTCTTTACAGACTTGTTGCGCATAAGGACATCGTGGGTGAAATCTGCATCCGAGAGGTGGAGAAAGCAAGTCCGGAGGAAAACCTTCGATCGACCTGAGTTCGCGAGAGTCGAGGTAGATTACCGACGCCAATAGACCTTGAGTGTAAGGATGGATCGGATGCGCAAAGATATCCTCTACCGAGCCAAGCTCTACGAGTTTTCCTGCGTAGAACACTGCGACGCGGTCGCATACCTCCGCAATGATTCCAAGATTATGAGTGATGAGTAATAGGCTCATGCTGTAAGTCCGTTTGAGATCCTCTAGAATCTGTAGAATTTGTGCCTCTGTTATCACATCAAGAGACGTCGTAGGCTCATCGGCTATCAGTAGGGACGGTTGTAGGACGATAGCCATAGCTATCATGATGCGCTGGCGCATACCCCCTGAAAACTCGTGAGGATAGTTTCTGAACCTGGACTCTGGTATCCCCATGGACCCCAGAGCGTCGGCTGCCTTCTTTCGAGCCTCGGATCTGGACGAGGACTTATGGGCGCTTATCTCTTCGAGGAAGTGATCCTCAACCCTCATCAAAGGGTTGAGCCGGGTCATAGGGTCTTGGAAGATCAGGCCGATCTCTTTTCCCCTGATTGCGCGGATCTCTGGTTCGGCTAAGCGCGCCAGGTTCCTCCCTTTGAAGAGGATTTTTCCTTCGACTTGCGTCTTTGGTGGGAGAACCCCGAGTATTGATTTGCCGAATGTCGACTTTCCGCAGCCTGTCTCTCCCACTATGCCGAGTGTTTCTCCGTTGATCACGTCAAGATCAATTTCGTTTAAGGCGCCGATGTAGCCTCGCCTTGTCCGGTAACGTACCGAGAGATTCTCAGCCTTCAGCAGAGGCTCCGTTCAGGCTCTCTCCTTTTTCAACAACGGGTTGATCATGTCATTGAGCCCTTCCCCGAGGAAACTCAAGCCGACAGTGAGAAGGATTATCATAAGGCCTGGGAATAGGGAAGTCCACCAAATCCCGTCACCCAAGAAACTCTGCGCATCCGCTAGATCTCGTCCCCAATCTCCTGGAGTGCTTATCTCCAATCCGAGCCCGAGGTAGCTGAGACCTGCCGCGGTGAGGATGGCGTCCGCCGCGCTCAGCGAGAAGATGGCTGGGATAGCGATTACGACGCTGTGGGCTATGTAGCGCAGCATGATGGTGGATGGCTTAGCGCCGAGGCTGCGCGCGGCCTCGACGTATGGCTCCTCCTTGACAGAGAGGGTCTGATTTCTAGTGACGCGAAAGTAGAGGGGTACGTAGATGACTGTGATGGCGACCCCTATGTTGAACACTCCCTTCCCGATAAAAGCCGCTATTATTGCGGCCAGTAGAAGACCCGGGAAGGCGTACACTGAGTCCATTATCAATACCATTATGCGATCAATCCACCCCCCGAGATATCCTGAAACCAGGCCGATGGGAAATCCGACACTGAGGGCGATTATGACTCCGATAGCCATGATCTCCAGTGACGTACGTGCGCCCCATACTGCTCGACTGAGTACGTCTCTGCCCGCGCTATCGGTTCCCATCAGATGCTGTGGGCTGGGTGGCTGATTTACTGGATAAGTGAAGGCGGCTATTTGGCCGACGGGCGCTATTATTGGTGCTAAGATTGCGATGAGGACGAACCCGACTGTTATTCCAAGTCCGATCCATGCCAAAATGCCTGCTAGGGTTCTGCGCTCAGCGATAAGCGGGTGCAGAAGCCGTCCGAGCACAGAGCGTGGTACCAAGAGGTATGACGGGGTAGATTTTCGACGAGAGGTTTTCTCTGTCAGTATCTGACCCTCGGGTCTATCAGACCATTAATCAGGTCTATGATGACGGATATTATCACGATGATGAACGCGTAGACAATGATTGCCCCTTGGATCACAGGATAGTCTTGCGAGTTGATGGCAAGAAGTAGGAGGGATCCCATTCCATTCCAAGAAAATGTTTGTTCCGTAAGAACCGCGCCTGCGAAAAGTATGGCAAACTGTAGCCCTAGAACAGTCACGACTGGTATGAGGGCATTCTTTAGGGCGTAACGTGTGATGATCCTGCCGGTTGAGATTCCCCGCGCCTTCGCCGCTTCGACATAGTCTGAGTTGATAGTGCGAAGAAGATTTGCTCTCACAGTTTTGGTGAAGAAGCCGCTGAGAACAAGTCCCAGAGTTAGCGATGGTAGGATCAAGTGTTGGATTGCTACGAAGAATTTGTCGATCCGACCCTCTAGAAGAGAGTCGACAGTATAGAGTCCAGTAATATGCGTAGGGAGATCCAGTCCTGAGAATCTGCTCTGGGCAGGCAGCCACCCGAGCCATACTGCGAAGATCAGCTGAAGGATCTGGCCTAGCCAAAAGATTGGCACGACAAAGATGATTGTGCCATACAGACGAACGGCGACATCCGCAGGCTTGTCACGGTTGATTCCCCCAATGACGCCCGCAGTCACACCGACGAAACTGGCTACGATCATTCCGCCGACAGCGAGTTCAACGGTGGCGGGCAGTCTTTGGAGGACCACGGCCAGTACACTCTGGCCCCTGTAGTATTCGCCAATGGACGTGCCGAGATTTCCAGTGAAAACTTGACCGAGATAGATGAGGTATTGTTCCCAGTAGGGCTTATCCAGCCCCAAAGCGTGTCGTGTAGCTGCAATGACATCAGGAGATGCTCGGCCTTCGAAAAGAGCGGTAATAGGGTCCCCCGGGATTACTCTGAGAACGAAAAAGACAACGGTCAGCAGTATGAGCAGCATTGGCAGGGAGAGGAAAACCCGGGTGATTACGTAAGATAGGAGAGAGCTAGACTTTGGCAATTATCAGGTTGGCCTATGAGACCGGACTAAAAAGGGTGAAGGCCGCTCCTTCGTTGGAGCGGCCCTATTGCGCCTCGATGCCGATGCCTGTTCTATTGCTCACGAGCCGTACTTGCTTTGAAGAGAGGTAATGTCCTGTGGGTTGAGTTGGCGGTATGCCATGTCTATCTGCCCGCTCAAGAGGGCGTTCTTCATTCCTGTAGCTGTGCTGAACAGTGAGATGTTGATCTTGGAAATGCCTGGAATCGAGGAGATTCCATAGCTGCTGTAGATCCCGGGGTTGTAGTAGTTCGGATTCTTCTGGAGAACTATCGGTCCCGTACTAGGAGTGTAGTCTGTTACCATGTATGGGCCGGTGCCGACTATCTTGCTGACGGGGGTGTCTGCCTGCCCTTGCGTCTTGCTATATGCCGACATTGAGACTGGAGCTGAAACAGAGAACGCCATGAGTTCGTTGAAGAAGGAGAGCGGCTTGCTCAGGTGGAACCTGATTGTGTAAGGGTCAAGAACTATTATCCGGTCGTTAGTCTGTGTTGAGAAGGTATTGTTTCCGAGTCCTCCGACCTGGTAGAGTAGGAACGCCGCGCTTCCACCGTATTGGGCTGCGTCGTAGTTGGGGTTCGTGGGCGGGTCTCCTCCTGGGTCTCCAAGCGCGATGACTCGTTCGATGGACCATTTCATGACCGTCGCGTTGAATGGTGTTCCGTCCGTGAACTTTACTCCTTGGCGAAGGTGGTAAGTGTAGTTCATCCCGTCAGACGATATGCCTCCATTCGCTAGTGATGGTACCTGGGTGGCCAATCCTGGTAATAGAGTGGTGTCATTAGGGGCGTAGACGAGTAGAGTGTCGAATACTTGGTTGATGATCTCGATAGAGAAGTAATCGTACGCGCATGCCGGGTCTAGACAGACAATCTTGTCTGTTGTACCCACATTGAGTTGGCTGACTCCTGACCATTCCATCGGGAAATACTTGAACGTTACAGGGTGCAGGTAGACTCCTGTAATCCCTGACTTGTATTCTATGTCAGCGCCGTTCTGCCAGAGGGGGATGTAGGGCACGTCCGTAGCAAGTTTGTTCTGAATCTGGCCAAAGAGGTTGGCTCGTTGAGTATTGTCAGTTGTATTTTCTTCCTGCGTGATCCACTGGTCCATTGTAGCGTTGCTGTAGTATGAGCCCTCAACCTTTGCTCCGTCGGTCTGCAGGAATGGTGACACATAGTCGTCTGAATCGAAGTAGTCGGGGTACCAGCCGAGCAGATAGAAGGGAAGCTTCCCAGCAGATACATCGGTCTTGTACGTGGCCCACGGTTCTGAGTACAGATTCACGGTGATTAGCCCTGTTTTCTCCAGAGAGGTCTTGATCTGCAACGCAACTGTGGGCTCCGTGTCGCCATAGTGACCATCACTGTTAAACCACAATTTTATGGAGAGACATTTCGCATTCTTATCTGAACAGCCATTTGTTGTATTGTAGTATCCAGCTTGCGTGAGGAGGGATTCAGCTTTCAATAAGTTCGGGGACGATCCGTACTTTGTCTGAAAGACTGGCTGAGAGTAGGGCATTGCAGAAGGCACCATACTATAGAGCGGCTGTGTCAGATTGTCGAAAACGTTGGAATTGATGGCACTACGATCTACTGCGTAGGCTATCGCCTGTCGAACTCGCACATCTGTTACATTTAGAACGTTGAAGCCCAGGTATCGTATCCTAGGACTAGTGCTTGTGACTATCTTGTACGTAGAAGACGATTTCGGCAGACTATAGTAGTACGCAGCAGCTCCGACGCCCACAAGTATTATTGCAATTATGACGATCGCGGCAATGTATTTTGGTTTTTTGAGCTTCGACGTGAAAGAGGCTCCCGTAGGGGTGGTTTGCTGTGCCAAATTTGTTCGAACTTGTTCGTTGTAAAACGGGCTTATGAGCATTATTCAAGTGTAGAGAATACTGAACCTGAATCTAGGAGACCCGGTTAGTCCTAAATTCGCACAATTTGGAAATATGCGAACCAAGAGCCTAGCAAATCATGTCCCGTGAACCCCCTACTGGTCCATTCAGGCACGGACTCACCTTCATCGCAACCCTCACCTTCGTAGTCAGTTTCTTTGGCTCTAGACTGTTCGCGACCCTGTTTCCCAACACGGTTGTGATGCAGGGCGGGATCCATCTTCATCACTTCTGGTATGGTATTGCCCTGATTAGCGTAGCCGGCTGGATGGGTATCGCTTGGAGGAATGAGAGGCTCTACCGGCTCTACGCCGTCCTATACGGACTAGGAGCAGGATTCGTCGGGGACGAAGTCGGCTTGCTGTTGACCTTCAACAACTACCAGTCAGAACTCACATACCTGTTCTTTATCGCAGCCATTTCTTTCGTAATAATCGCAACACTCTTCCTCCGATACAGGGCCCAGTTACAGGA